>Ga0081540_1000132_pt1 | contig 79179 bp, 65 predicted proteins | sample TabmetS2T1R1_FD_71024 | JGI IMG/M metagenome (GOLD analysis project Ga0081540, IMG submission 71024) | Tabebuia heterophylla rhizosphere microbial communities from the University of Puerto Rico - S2T1R1 | ecosystem: Host-associated > Plants > Roots > Rhizosphere ...
ACGGGGGAAGCGTCGGGTGGGGCGGGTGGAGGCGCGGGTGGGGCGGGTGAGCTAGGGGGTGCGGGTGGGGCCGGGATGGGAGGGGGATTTCTGCCACCAGGGGGCCGACGAATGGTCCGACTCGGCGCTGCCCGGATGCTCGGCGGCGTCCGACCAGGATGCTGGCCCGGCGGCCTGGAGATCGGTGGCCGGGACGTGGGCGTCCACCAGGTCAACGCCCGGGAAGTGGGCGGCCGCCGTCACGGCGGCCGGCAGCGCGGCGCCCGGCGCGTGCCCGCCGGGGTGCTGGCCGGGGTGCTGGCCACTGGGGTGGCCGTGGGATTCGTCGGGGTACGCGCTGGCGGGCAGGAGCCTGAAACCGCGCTGCAGGGACTTGACCCCGGGCAGTTCGAGGTGCGTCCTGTTGGTGAGCACCTCGAGCTCATGGATGGTCAGGGCGACGCCGAGATCTCCGCGGCCGGCGTGGATCGCGGCCAGCCGCCCGGCGTGGATCCCCGCCACCAGCCCGGTGATCTCGAAGAAGATGGACAGCCCGAGCTGCAGGGTGTGCACCCGGTGATTGTCGACCAGGATGCCGACCGAGGGCTGCTGGACGGTGGTGATCCGGTGCGGGGCCAGGCCGACCAGTTCCTTGCTGCCCGGTATGTCCAGCGTGCGCCGGGCCGCCGTGAAGATGTCCCGGTGCTCGCGCCAGCCGGACACGAGGACCTCCATCAGGTCGATCTTCAGCAGCCCGACCGCGACCACCGCCGCCTCCCGGACGGCGGCTTGCCTGGTCACCCGCGGCAGCCGCTCGAAGGTCCGGGCCGTGGTCCGGCCCGCCGACATGACGTGCCTGGTCAGCGCCTCATGGGCGTTCTCGGTCGTGCCGAAGAGCAGATCGGCGGCCGTGATCACTTCATCCGGTCCGGAAGGCGTCACGAGCTGATCTCCTCGAGCGTCGTGATGATGGCGGCCGGGAGGGGCTCGAGCCGTACCACATACGTCTCCGGCAGGTAGACCTCGTGGGAGTCGCCCTCAGCGGCGCTCACATGGGAGGTGATCTCATGGAGGTTCACCGGGCTGGGCGGTCCCATCTCGGGCACGGCCCGCACGTCCGCGGGTGGTGCCGCAGGCGGGCGCTTCCGCGGGCGCTTGCGCAGCCGCCGCGCGGTCAGGGCCCCGGCCGCGGCGATGGCCACGGCGGCCACAGCGGCTAGCGAGACGATGACCGGCTTGGGGACGTTCGTCGTCGCCGAGGCCAGGACCGCCGTCGCGAGGGGCTGGGCGGACGCCTCGCCGGACGCGCCGTTCACCGTGCCGCTGCCGTCGACCGCGGTGACCACGAAGTAGTAGGTGGTCCCGTTGGTCAGGCCGGTCACCGTGGTATGCGTGTCGCTGGTGCTGGTGACCGGGGTGCCCAGGGTGAAGCCGGAGCTGGTTCCCTCGTAGACGTGATAGCTGGCCGGCGGCTCGCCGCCGGCCGTGGCGGGCGCGGTCCACGACAGGCCCACCTCGCCGTTGCCCGGGGTCGCGGTCAGGCCGGTCGGCCCTCCCGCGGTGCCGGTGGCCGTGGCCGTGGCTCCGCTGGACGGTGACGCCGTGGCCGGCCCGGTCGCCGAGGCGCTCGCCGACGCCGAGGCGCTCGCCGACGCCGACGGGGTAGCCGACGCCTCGCCCGACGTGGCGCCCTGGAGCTTCGCCAGGTTGACCGCGGCCACGGTGAAGTAGTACCTGGTGCCGTTGGTCAGCCCGGTCACGGTGAAACTAGTGCCGGCGACCAGGCTCGCGTTGACCGGCGTGCCGGATTCCCCGCCCGGGCTGGTTCCCCGGTAGATCTCGTAACCGCTGATGCCAGTGCCCCCACCGGACCCCGGCGCCTTCCAGGACAGCGTGACTTTTCCGTTGCCGGGGCTCGCGGTCAGCCCGTTCGGTAGTCCGGGTTTTGTGACCTTGGCCGTCGGGGTGGCGGATGCCGCACCCGAGGCGGAACCCTCGCCGGCCTTGTTGACCGCGGTCACCTTGAAGGAGTAGGCGGTCCCGTTGGTCAGGTTTTTCACGGTGGTGGCGGTGCCGGCGGCGCTGGCTACCGGTTTCTGGCCCGTGCCCTGGTAGACGCGGTAGCCGGTGATCGCCGCGCCGCCGTTGGAACGCGGCGCCTGCCACGACAGGCTCACCTGGGCGTTGCCCGCGGTCGCGGTCAGCCCGCGGGGCGCGCCCGGCGTGGTGACCGGGGCCGCCGGGGTGGCCGAGGCCTCAGCCGACACCGCACTGTGCAGGTTGGCGCGGTTGACCGCGTCGGCCGTGAAGTAGTACGTGGTCCCGTTGGCCAGGCCGGACACCGTGTAGCTGGTGCCAGTGATCAGGCCGCCGCTGACCGGGCTCGCCGACTCGCCGTGGGAACTGGTGCCCATGTACACGTCGTAGCCGATGATGGCCGCGCCGCCGTTGGAGGCGGGCGGGTTCCAGGACACGGTCACCCGGCCGTTGCCCGCGGTGGCGGTCAGCCCGGTGGGCGGACCCGGGTTCAGGATCCGGGCCTGCGGTTCCCGCACGGCGGTCAGGACCACGGGGACGGCCGGCCCTCCGCCACCCGCGGTGCCAGCCAGCGTGCCACCGGGCGGGCCCTGCCCGGCCAGCATGGCCGGCCAGCCGGCCAGCACGCCAGCCAGCACGGCGGCCAGGCACGTTCCCGCTACCGTCGTCAGCCAGCGCCCGCGGGGCGCGGCCGGCCGGGCGCGACGGGTCGCCGGCTGGCCGGGGACGGCAGCCGGATAGCGCCTCCTGGCGAGGCGGAAGGGCATCATGAGGTCTCCAGGCGGCGAGGCAACTCGCTGCCAAGAAGACTAAGGGCGAATCCCCTGCCACGGATATGTCTCAGCAGATCGGCAACCATTTTGGTTCACTCCTGAGCTCTCCGGAACCAGCCGCGCGGCGGCGTCGCCGAACCAGAGGGCGCCCGGGCGCCGGTGATACGAGGTGATACAGCCTCCGCGGCCGCGGGCGGCTCAGCCGAGGTGGGCCGCCAGGGTGAAGCGGCGCTCGGGTGAGGTGCCACCGCAGGCCAGGTCGGCGACGATCTCCCCGGTCAGCGGGGCGAACTTGGCGCCGTGGCCCGAGCAGGGCGAGCAGACGACGAAGGGCCCGTGCCGGTCCAGGATGAAGTCCTCGTTCGCGGTCGAGGTGTACAGGCAGGTCACCTCGCCGGACGGCGTCGGGTCCAGGCCGGGCAGCCAGTCCCGGACGAAACCGATGACCCGCTGCCTGGCCTCCGGACGGACGATCCCGTCCCGGTCGTCCCCGGTCGTCATCCGGCCGCCGCCGTGGTGCGCGCCGACCTTGACCGCGCCCGGGACCTCGCCGTCGTCCCCGGCGGGCAGGCCGTACATGACGCCATCGCCGTAGTAGATGAACGCCGGCCAGGCCCCGGCCGGGGGCCGCTGGGCGAAGTGGAAGGCCTCCTCCTGGGTCACGACCAGCGACGGCAGCGGTACCTGCCCGCCGAGCAGCGGCCCCAGCCACGCCCCGGCGGCGACTACCACCACCGGCGCGCGCCACGACCGGTCCGCCGTGTGCACGGCGGCACCCTCGCCGTCGGCCTCGACGCGCAGGACCGGCGTACCGTAGCGGACCTGCGCGCCGCGCGCGGCGGCGATCGCGCGCATCGCAGCCAGCGCGCGCTCCGGGTCGATCACCCCGCCGTCCGGATGGAACATGACCGGGTCCGGGCCAAACGACAGGCCAGGCCATCGTTCGGCCGCCGCCGCCGCGGGTATCAGCTCCGCGGGCACGCCGAACCCGGTCAGGATCTCGTACATCTTCTCCTGTATGCGGGCCGGCCCGTAGTCGATCGCGCCCGTGGTCGTCACGAGGTCCTCGCCCGCCTCGTCGGCCAGCTGGCGCCACAGCACCTGGGCCTGCCCGGTCAGCCGGACGTAGAGCGGGTCGGGGTAGGCGCGCCGGAAGATCCGGGCGCTGCCGTGCGAGCTGCCGCGCCGGTGCCCGGGCTGGAACGCCTCCAGCAGCACCACCGAACGTCCCCGGCTGGCCAGGGCGCGCGCCGCGGCCGACCCGGCCAGCCCGGCGCCGATGATGACCACGTCCGCTTGTTCCGCGCGCATGGCCCTACGGTAACCGCATGGCCCTGCCGTAGCTCATATTATAGGTGTACGCTTATGATTGGCTTTTACTTATTATCGGTGACTGCTATCATTCCGCCACGATGACTGCGTTCCCCGACGACCGACGCGACCTGGCGGCGATGCTCGTGCCCCTGGCCCGGGCGCTGGTCGCGCGCGAGGAGCCGGCCTTGCTGGCGCACGACATCTCGATGTGGGGCTACGTCGTGCTGACCGCACTGGCCGAGCAGCCGGTGCGGACCCAGGCGGCGCTGGCGCAGGCCATCAACGCGGACAAGAGCCGTATCATCGGCGTGCTGGATGACCTGCAGCAACGCGAGCTGATCAAGCGCCAGCCCGACACCGCCGACCGGCGCGTGCACCTGCTGTCGCTCACCCCGGCGGGTGACCGGCTGCGGCGGTCCGTCGAGGCCGCGATCCGGCGCAGCGAGCAGGAGGTCCTCGCCACCTTGCCGTCCGGCGATCGCGAGGCGTTCCTGCGGTCACTGAAATCCCTCTACGAGCGCTACCGGGCGCCAGTGTCATGAGAAGGGTGTCATGAGAAGGGCGTCATGAGAAGGTAGGCCCGGGAGGTAACGCTTGTGAAGATTGGCCTGCAGATCCCGGACTTCACCACGCCGGATGGCCCGCCGCGGCTCGGCGCGGACCTGGCTACGGTCGCCCGCACCGCGGACGAGGGCGGCTTCGAGTTCATCGCCGTGATGGACCATTTCTTCCAGATCCGCGGGGTCGGCCCGGCCGAACACGAGATGCTCGAGGCCTACACCACGCTCGGTTACCTGGCCGCGTGCACGTCCCGGGTCAAGCTCCTCACCCTGGTCACCGGGGCGGTCTACCGCCACCCGGGTGTCCTGGCCAAGATCGTCACCACGCTCGACGTGCTGTCCGGCGGCCGGGCCTGGCTCGGCATCGGCGCGGCCTGGAACGAGGAGGAGTCACGCGGGCTTGGCATCCCGTTCCCGCCGGTCGCCGAGCGGTTCGAGCGGCTCGAGGAGACCCTGCAGATCTGCCTGCAGATGTGGCGCGGGGACGAGAGCCCGTACCGGGGCGAGCACTACCGGCTGGACCGGCTGCTGAACTCGCCGCAGGCCCTGACCAGGCCGCATCCCCCGATCATGATCGGCGGCGGCGGGGAGAAGAAGACGCTGCGCCTCGTGGCCAGGTACGCCGACGCGTGCAACCTGTTCCCCAGCCCGGACCTGGCGCGCAAGCTGGATGTCCTGCGCGCGCACTGCGAGGCCGAGGGCCGCGACTACAACGAGATCACCAAGACCTGCTACTTCATCTTCGACGTCGGGGAGAAGGGCGAGAAAACCGGCGAGATGATCGACCGGCTCGGCCAGCTGGCCGAGCTCGGCTTCGAGGTCGCGATCGGCGCGGTGGCCAACGTCTGGCAGGTCACCCCGCTCGAGGTGATCGCCGCGGACGTCATCCCCGCCGTAGCCGGTCTCTAGGATCCCGAACGGGCCTGCTCGACAGCTCGCGCGCTGCGTTCATCGCCTCGCGCGGTCAGGCCGGCCACGATGCCCGGGACGTCGGCCTGCGGCCGGTTCTGGCTCAGCTTGGCCTTGGCCTCGATCCGGGTGATCTGCAGTTCCAAGCCGACGATGGCGCGAAGCTGGCCCTCGATGAACGTGCGCGGCGCGTCGTCTACCGACCACTCCGGCGCCTGGCCCGGGCTTTGCCGTCGCGCCGCCTCGTGCTTGGCCGTCAGCCGCCGGACGACGTCCTCGACCCAGGCCGGGTCATCGTGCACGACCAGCCGGCCGTAGACGTGCGCCGTGACGTAGTTCCAGGTCGGGACCACCCGGCCGTGCTCGGCCTTGGCCGCGTACCAGGACGGGGACACGTAGGCGTCCGGGCCGCGGACGATGGCCAGCGACTCGCCCTGGGCGGGCCTGCGCCACTGGTCGTTGTTGCGGGCGACATGGCCGTAGAGAGCGCCGTGGTCGCCGGCGGCCGGCTCGTAGGCGAACGGGAGCATGGTGGCCAGCAGGCCGTCCGCGGTGAGCGTGATCAGGTCGGCGGCGCCGTGCCGGGTCAGCAGTTCGCGCACGGTGGCGTCGGCGGCGGCGAAATGAGCGGGAATGTACATGACGCCTTCCAGGCTAGCCGCGGAAGGACCGGGTCAGGCCGGCCCACACGGCGTCGTAGTCGCGCTGGCGGTGGGCCGCCTCCATGGCCTGCCGGGTCGGCACGAGCATCCAGCGGCTCTCGAACATGAACGCCAGGGTGCCGTCGATCTTCTGCGGCCGCAGCTCGGCCGTGCTGGCCCGCTGGTAGGTCTCGGCGTCCGGCCCGTGCGAGGCGAAGGTGTTGTGCAGGCTCGCCCCGCCAGGCTCGAACCCTTCGGCCTTGGCGTCGTAGACACCGCGGACCAGGCCCATGAACTCGGACATGATGTTGCGGTGGTACCAGGGCGGCCGGAAGGTGTCCTCGCCCACCAGCCAGCGCGGCGGGAAGATCACGAAGTCCGCGTTGGCCAGGCCGGGCAGCTCGCTCGGCGAGGTGAGCACGGTGAAGATGGACGGGTCCGGGTGGTCGAAGCTGATCGTGCCGATCACCATGAAGCTGGCCGTGTCGTACTTGTACGGCGCGTAGTTCCCGTGCCAGCCCACGACGTCGAGCGGCGAGTGGTCGTAGTCGGCGGCCCACAGGTTCCCGCCGAACTTCTGCACCACCTGCACGGTCCCGGCCCGATCCTGGTAGGCCGCTGACGGGGCCAGGAAGTCGCGCTCGTTGGCCAGGCCATTGGCCCCGATCGGGCCGCGTTCGGGCAGGGTGAACGCGGCGCCGAAGTTCTCGCACAGGTAGCCGCGGGCTAGTCCCTCATCGCCTCCCTTATCGCCGTCCGGCAGTTCCACGGCGAACCTGATCCCGCGCGGCACCACCGCGATCTCGCCGGGCGCCACCGCCAGCGGCCCGAGCTCGGTGCGCAGCGTGATCGCGCCGCGTTCGGGCACGAAGAGCAGCTCGCCGTCGGAGTCGACGAAGTACCGGTCGGTCATCGACCGGTTCGCGGCGTACATGTGCACGGCTATCCCGTTGCGCGTCCGCAGGTCGCCGTTGCCGGCCATGGTATAAAGCCCGTCGACGAAGTCGGTGTCTTTACCGGGGACGGGCAGGGCGTTCCAGCGGAGCCGGTTCGGGTCGGGCTCGATCTCGTCGAACGGCGTGGCGCGCAGGCTGCCGTTGCCGATGCGGGCGAAGCTCGGGTGCGCCGCTGACGGCATGATCCGGTAGACCCAGGTCCGCCGGTTGACCGCGCGCGGCTGGGTGAACGCGGTCCCGCTGAGCTGCTCGGCGAACAGGCCGAGCGGCGCGCGCTGCGGCGAGTTGCGGCCCGCGGGCAGCGCCCCGGCGACGGCCTCGCTGGCGAACTCGTTCCCGAACCCCCGCTGGTACGCGTACTCGCCCGTGTCCTGGCGGCTGGCCTGGCTTCTTGCCTGTTGCGGCCGGGCGTCGACGTCGGTCATCAGAGCCTCCTCGCTACTCCCCCATGAAATCACGCTCCGTCGCTGCCCCTGGGCATGCCAGCCGAGCGTGGGGTAAGAAGCAGCCATGACCTTGCTTACTCATCGCGGCCACGGGGCCGCGTTCCCCTACGCTGGCCAGCCGATGCACGTCCTCGCAGGCCAGGACGGCTTGCCGCCGGGCTTCGCCGCCATGGAGCTCACCGTCCCTCCGCATTTCGCCGGACCCATCCCGCACGCGCACGACGAGTTCGATGAGGCGATCTACGTGCTCAGCGGCCGACTGCTCGTACATGGCGACGACGAGCCGGCCGAAGCGGTGCCCGGCTCGCTGTTCGTGGCTCCGCGCGGGCAACGGCACGGCTTCAGCAACCCGTCCGCCGAGGGTGCCCTGGTGCTGGGGATCTGGGCGCCGCCGGAACCGGCCCTGGCCTTCATGCGCGAGATCGGCGCGGCCCTGTCCCCGGACGTCCCGCCCGACCCGGAGCGGATGCGCGACATCTACGCCCGGCACGCCAGCCGCCTCCTCCCCTGACCGCTTGAAATGGACCGCGGAGGCAGATAACCCGCGTCGTCCCCGGGCCAGGGGTCCGCATCGGGTGCCACAGCTGTCACAGCGCCGTGATTGCGTGACGCAGGACCCCCTATGGAGGGTGTTTTGACACTCAATGACCGATCCGGCTGCCACAGTACGGCGGGATGCGGGGCCAGGATGGCGGGGATGCGGGACCGGGGCGTACGGCCGGATCTGGGGAGAGTGGGACGGGTTTGATGGGGGTGAGGGGTGGGATGCTGGGGGTGGGCTAGCTTACGGAGGTTAGCGATGGCGGATAAATGGCTGACGTTCGATTGCTACGGGACGGTCGCGGACTGGAACAGCGGCATGGGCGGTGCGCTGGCGGGTCTGGCCGGGGTGTCCGGGGCGGACGCCGGGCGGCTGCTCACCGCCTACCACCAGGCCGAGCTGGAGATCGAGGCCGACCCGCAGTGGCGACCGTACCGGGAGGTGCTCACCGCCGGGCTGGCCCGGGCGGCGGAGCGGGAACGGGTGCGGCTGCCGCGCGGCGGCGACGAGGCGTTCGTCCGGGCGTGGCCGAACATTCCGGTGTTCGACGACGCCGGGCCGGCCCTGGCCACGCTGAAGGAGCGCGGCTGGCGGCTGGCGTTCCTGACCAACTGCGACGAGGACCTGTTCGCCACCACCAGGAGCCGGCTGCCCGTGCCGTTCGACGCGTGGGTCACCGCGGAGGAGGCGCGCAGCTATAAGCCCGAGCTCGCGCACTTCAGGAGGTTTGCCGAGAAGACCGGGGTGACCACGGCGGACTGGATCCACGTGGCCAACAGCTGGGTGCTCGATATCATGCCCGCGGCGCGGATGGGGCTGCGCTGCGTGTGGGTGGACCGGGACCTCACCGGGCACCCGGCTAAGCTCGCGGACCGGCGGATCACCAGCATGCGCAGGCTGCCCGAGGCGGTCAGGGACGTGAACGCCATTCCGGCTAGGGGCCAGTGAATCAGGGCCAGTGAATCAGGGCCAGTGAATTACGGGCTGAGCGGGCCGGAGAAGGCGGAGCCGTCGGCGGTGCACGCCGCGGCGGCGGTGATCCCGCCGTTGGACTGGGCCAGGCCGGCCACCCCGGACGCGGATGCCGAGGCGGACGGGCTCGCGCCCGCGGACGCCCGCGGGGACCCGGTGGCCTGTGTGCCGGTGGCCTGTGTGCCGGTGGCCTGTGTGCCGGTGGCCTGCGGGGCCTGCGGCGCCAGACCGGTGAAGTCGGAGCCGAGGATCAGGTCGACTGTGCCCGGGCTGAGGCTGGAGACCTGCAGCGAGGTGACGTTGGTGAGCTGCTTCATGAGCGTGTTCACCGCGGGCATGTCGGCGGCCGTGGCGTACTCGATGACCGACTTGCGGTAGGCGAAGTTCGGCGCGTCGCCGGTGCCGGTCACGTTGAAGCCGCGGCTGGTCAGCCCGGCGGCTGCCTGGCGGGCGACGCGCGTGACCCCGGAGCCGTTCAGCACCTGGACGTTGACGTTGCCCGGGCTGGTCGTGAGCACCTGGGCGCCGCCGGTGGAGGAAGCCGCGGGGGTGGTCGAGACCTTCGGCACGGTCTTGTCCCTGGCGATGGCGCCGAAGATCTCGCGGGCCTGCGGCTGCATGGGCTGAACCCGGTTGGTATTACCCTCCCACGGCTGGTTCGGCATCGTGATGAACTGGACGTTCTGGCCGGACAGGTTCCGGAAGCTCTGCCCGATCTGCACCAGGTCCGACACCGTCATCCCGGCGTCCGTGGTCATCGAGGCGGCCGCGTCGCTGACGATCCTCAGCAGCCTGATCGGGTTGGAGAGCAGGCCGCTGTGCAGCACGCCCTTGACCACCTGGGCGGACATGAACTGGTCCCGCTGGATCCGCTGCAGGTCGGAGCCATCGCCGATGTCCTCGCGGGTCCGCCAGAAGGCCAGCGCCTGGATGCCGCTAATGTGCTGCTCGCCCGCCTTGAGGTCCAGGCCGGATATCCGGTCCTTGACGGTGAACGGCACGCAGACGTTGACGCCGCCGAGGTCGTTGACGACCTTGACGAAGCCGAGCAAGCCGATGCCGATGAAGTGGTCAATGCGGACGCCCGTCATCTGCTCGACCGTCTTCCACAGGCAGGTCGGCCCGCCGATCTGGAGTAGCGAGTTGACCTGCACGGCGCCGGCCGGGTTGGCCTGCTGACCGGTGTAGCCGGGGCCGCTGTCGCACTCGTACTTCGGCACCATGGTGTCACGCGGGATGCTGACCGCCGTGACCCCGTGATGCCCGGGCGAGATGTGCACCAGCATGATCGTGTCGGTGTTGTTGGTCTGGTCGTGGCCGGCATGCAGGACGAACTGCTGGTGCGGGGTCAGGCCGGCCCGGGTGTCGTCCCCGTAGACCAGGATGTTCTCCGAGCTCGTGCTGTAGACCGGCGGGCGGTGGCCGAGAGCGGTCGACGGCACGGTTACCCGGGTGATGCTGTCGTAGACGGCGCGGTACTTCAGGTAGGCGCCCAGCGTGCCCCCGGCCACGACGACTACTGCCGCGACGGCAACCCAGCGGAGCACGTGCCGCCGCTTGCCGCTCCGCGGCTGGCTCCGCATGCGTAACCTCCCGCTGCGACTGGGTTGGCCAGTCCTTAGCAGAACGGATCTTCGGTGTCAGTAGTTCCCAAAATGTTACTGATCATGCCCGGTTTCACTGGTACCGCCGCGCACTCAGTAACCAGCCCGTAAGGGTGGGGAACAGGATCAGACCTGGGCCGGTGCGGTGCCAGCGGACGAAGCGGCCGATGAGGCGGCGGCCAGCCGGCGCAGCGCGGCGCGCACCAGGGAAGGGTCGGTGGTGGTCCAGAACGGGGGCAGCGAGGCGCGGAGGAAGTCGCCGTAACGCGCGGTCACCAGGCGCGGGTCAAGGACCGCCACTACCCCGCGGTCGGTCATCGTCCGCAGCAGCCGGCCCGCGCCCTGAGCCAGCAGCAGGGCGGCGTGCGACGCCGCCACGGCCATGAACCCGTTGCCGCCGTGGGCGGCCACCGCGCGCTGCCGGGCCGAGGCGAGCGGGTCGTCGGGCCGCGGGAACGGGATCCGGTCGATGACGACCAGCTGCAGCGAGTTGCCCGGGACGTCCACGCCCTGCCATAGCGAGAGCGTGCCGAACAGGCAGGTCGGCTCGTCCTCGGCGAACTGCCTGACCAGCTGGGCGGTGAGGTCGTCGCCCTGGCAGAGCAGCGGCTGGCTGATCCGCTCGCGCAGCGCCCCGGCCGCCTGCTTGGCCGCCCGCATGGAGGAGAACAGGCCCAGAGTGCGCCCGCCGGCCGCGGCGATGAGCTCCTCGAGTTCGGTCAGGTACGCCTCGGGCAGCTGGTCCCGGCCCGGCGGCGGCAGGTGCCTGGCCACGTACAGGATGCCGCTGCGCGGGTGGTCGAACGGCGAGCCGACGTCAAGGCCTTGCCACCTCATGGGTTCCTCGTCGCCGACGGAGGACGGCCAGCCGCCTTGCGGCGGCAAGCCCCACTGAATAGCTAGGGGGGCGAACGAGCCGCCGAGGGCCAGCGTGGCCGAGGTCAGCGCCACCGTGCGCTGGGCGAACAGCCGGTTCCGCAGCACCCGGCCGACCTCGAGCGGCGCCACCCGCAGCGTCGGCGGGCGGCGGGTGTCCTCGGCGAACGGGCGGTCCAGCCAGACCACCTCGGCCCGTTCGGTGATCTCCTCCCCGAACGCGTCCAGGATCCGGCTGGCGGTGCGCTGCAGGTCGTCCAGCGAGGCCAGCGTCACCCGGGCCGCCGCCATCTTCTGCGGGTCCTCGTCCTCGGTGGCCGCGCTGGCCTGGATCGCTTCCAGGCACGCTCCGGCCGCGTCCTGCACCGAATTCAGGGTGGCGGCCAGCGTGCCGGACAGCTCGTCCAGCCGGCCAGCGGGCGCGTCGCCGAGGTCGATGGCGAGCGCGGCGGCGGCCTCGCGCAGCCGGTCGGCCACGGCGGTGGCACTGCCTTCCATCGCGGCGGACTCGGTCAGCCGCCCGGCCCGGCGGGCGGCCGTGTCCACCGCCGGCCCGGACAGCTCCCCGGTGGTGGCCGAGGTGACCCGGTCCACCAGGTCGTGGGCCTCGTCGATGATCACCACGTCGTGATCGGGCAGCACGTCGATCTCGGACGTCGCGTCGATGGCCAGCAGCGCGTGGTTGGTCACCACGATGTCCGCCCGGGCCGCCGCGTCCCTGGCCTTCTCGGCGAAACAGCGGGAGCCGAACGGGCAGCGCTGCGCGCCGATGCACTCCTGGGCGCTCACCGAGACCTGGCGCCAGGCGGCCTCGGGCACCCCGGGCACCAGCTCGTCCCGGTCACCGGTGGTGGTCTGGTCGGCCCACTCGTGCAGGCGCTTGACCTGACGTCCCAAGGGCGAGGTGGGACCAGTATCGGCCGGGTCGAACAGGGCATCCTGCGGGTCGTCGGCTACGCCGCCCTTCTGCCGGTGCAGGCACAGGTAGTTGCGCCTGCCCTTCAGGATGGCGAAGACGGGCTCGGTGTCGAGCAGCGGCTTGAGCGCCGCGACCAGGCGGGGCAGGTCACGGTCGATCAGCTGGCGCTGCAGCGCGATGGTGGCCGTGGCTACCACCACCGTGCTGCCTGTCGTCACCGCGTGCCGCACCGCCGGGACGAGATAGGCCAGCGACTTGCCGGTGCCGGTGCCGGCCTGGACGGCTAGGTGCTCGCTGGTTTCGATGGCATGCCGCACCGCCTCGGCCATCGCGACCTGGCCGGGCCGTTCGGCGCCGCCGATATCGCGGACGGCGGCGGCGAGCAGCTCGGCGACGTCTGGCGTAGCTGGGGGCACCTCGGAACGGTACCTCGCGCCACCGTCAGCGACGACCCGCCGGGCGCGAGACCAGGTGCGGCGGCGTGTCACCCGGCCCGTTCGGCTAGATTCGGTCTCTGATCGAAAGGGGTCGGCAGATGACGAGTGCGGAGATCCTGGTGGACGCCTTCGGCCGCGTCCAGGAAACCGTGCACGAGGTGGTGCGGGGGCTGACCAGCAGCCAGCTGGCGGAGCGCCTCGCGCCGGACGCGAACTCGATCGCCTGGCTCGTGTGGCACCTGACCCGGGTGCAGGACGACCACGTGGCGGACGCGTTCGGGGTGCCGCAGGTGTGGACCGAGTACGGCAAGCGGTTCGAGCTGCCGCTCGAGCCGTACGACACCGGGTACGGGCACACCTCCGAGCAGGTCGCGCGGGTTACGGTCCCGTCGGCTGACCTGCTCACGGGTTACCAGGACGCGGTGCACGAGCAGACCGTCCGGCTGGTCTCCGCGATCACGGATCCGGACCTGGACCGGATCGTGGACGAGGCCTGGGACCCGCCGGTGACGCTGGGCGTGCGGCTGGTCAGCGTGATCGACGACTGCGCGCAGCACGTCGGCCAGGCCGCGTTCATCCAGGGCATCCTGCTGCGGCGTTAGGGCCCGGTCCGGAATACCGCGGCCAGCACGCGGAGCGCGAGCAGCGCGCAGATGACCAGCAGGCAGTAGCCAAGAAACTGGTACAGGCTGATCGTCGTGGTCATGGCCGGGCCGCCCTTCAGCGCCAGCAGCGCCACCGCCATTCCCCCCGCGGTGGCCGCGAGCACGGTCAGCACGCCCAGCTGGACCCACCCGGTGATGACCTTGCGGTCTCGCTCGTCAGCCAGCATCCGGACGTTCATGCTGAGCCGGCCGCCCTCGACCGCGGCCGCGATCCGGTCCGCCCGGCGGGGCAGCCGGCGCAGCATCGGCAGCAGCGCGACGACCTCGTCGGCCGCCGCGTCCTTCAGCGAGGCCGGCTCCAGGCGCCCGGCCAGCTGCGCCTGGCCGAACCGTTCGGCCTCCGCGACGATGTCGAAGCCCGGGGCGAGCAGGGTGAGGCCGCCCTCCAGCGTGGACAGCGCCCGGAAGGTGGCCACGAACTCCGGCGGGACGGCCAGTTCGTGCCGGGTCACCAGGCGGAACAGGTCGGCGAACATGGTGGCGTCGGGCGCGCGCCCGGAGGCAAGGTGCCGGACGAGCAGCGCCCCGACCGACCGTTCCAGCGCCTGCTCGTCCAGGTCGTCGGGACGGGCGGTCACCTCGAGCAGGGCGTCGGTCATCGCCACCGGGTCACGCCGGTCGATGGCCAGCATCAGCCGCTGCAGGGCGGCGCGCAGCCCCGAGTCGAGGCGGCCGACCGAGCCGAAGTCGATCAGTCCCAGCCGCCCGTCGTCGAGCAGCAAGATGTTGCCCGGATGCGGATCGGCGTGGAAGACGCCGTCGACGACGATCTGCCGCAGCAGGCTGTCGAGTAGCTCACGGGCCAGCCGCTCGCGGTCGCGGTCGGCCGGCGTGGCCTTGCTCAGCGCCTGCCCGTCGAGCAGTTCCATGACGAGCACCCGCCGGGTGCTCAGGTCGTGGTAGGCGCGGGGGATCACTATCCGGTCCGAGTTGGCGGCCGCGCCAACGGCGGCGAGGTTCCCCGCCTCGACCCGGAAGTCCAGTTCCTCGCGCAGCGCGGCGGCGAAGCCCTCGGCCAGCTTCGCCACTCCGATCGCCCGGGCCCACCCCATCCGCACCTCGGCGCGACGGGCCAGCCGGGCGATGATGTCCAGGTCGCGTTCGACCAGGCTGGTCACGCCGGGGCGCAGGACCTTGACCACCACCCGCTCGCCGGTGCGCAGCGTGGCCGCGTGCACCTGGGCGATGGACGCCGAGGCCAGCGGAGCGGTGTCGATCTCAGTGAACACACCGGTGCCGCCGAGTTCGTCGCCGAGCACCCGCTCGATCTGGGCCCAGGGCACCGGGCTGACCCGGTCCTGCAGCCGGCCGAGCTCGCTGGTGAACTCCGGCGGCAGCAAGTCCCGGCGGGTGGACAGGGCCTGGCCGAACTTCACGAACACCACGCCGCTGCGGTCCAGCGCCTCGGTCAGCGACCGGGCCAGCGAGGCCGACCTGGCCCCCTGGGGTCCCCGGCCCAGCGGCCGGACCCCGCAGCGGGTGAAGATACGCACGATCTGCCAGTAACGGCGGCTGCGGGCCGCGCGCGAGCGCAGGCTGCGCGGCCAGCTGGCCGGCGGCGGTATGGTCCCGGCCGGGATGAAGGCCTGCCAGGTGACCAGGATCGCCATCGCCAGCAGCAGGCCGCAGGCCCAGCTGAGCGCGGCGAACCCCAGCACCACGCCGTAAGCGGGTGCGGGCCCGGGGGCACCGAGGTGCCACCCGCTGGCCATGGCAGCAAAGATCGCGCTGGTCAGGGCCTGGCCGGCCAGGCCCGCGACGATCGTCCGTGACAGTGAGAAGCGGCGCTCGGCCAGCAGCCGGCGGGCGCCGTAGGCGAGCAGCGCGACGTCGACCGTCGCGCCCAGGATGAAGCTGAGGACAGTCGGGATGGTCACCGGCCCAGTCAACCAGGCGGGTCGCCGGGGGGCAGCCATCGCCAGCCGTCGTGTCCGGCCAGCTCGTAGGCCCACGGGGGTTCGGCGCCCCGGCGGGTAGTGGTCACCACCGAGGCGAGGATCGCCGCCTGCGTCGCGCCGCGCACCGCCTCCGGGTCGCCCAGGTCGGACCGGCTCAGGCCGTTGCCGATCCACCAGGTGAGGAAGGCGCCGCCGAACGCGTCCCCGGCACCCACGGTGTCCACGACCGGGGCGGCCGGGACGTCGGCCCGGATCTGCCGCCCCCCGGCGAAGGCCCGCACCGGCGCCCCGCCGTCGGTAACGACCACGCACGCGGGACCCTGGGCGAGCAACTCCGCGGCCACGGTCTCCGCATCCTGGCCCGGGTACAGGTAGGCGAGGTCCTCGGTGCTCACCTTGACGACGTCCGCCCGCCGCAGGATGCGCGTCAGCCGGTCCAGGTAGTCCGGCCGGGAGGCGATGGCCGTCGGGCGGCAGTTCGGGTCCAGCAAGACCGTGACGCTGTCGGGCGCGTTGACCATCATGTGCTCGGTGCTGGTCCCGACCGGTTCCATGACCAGGCAGAGGCTGCCGGCGTGCACGGCCGTGGTGCCGTCGGGCAGCACGGCGTCGCCCGGCCCGACCGCGGCCGCCGAGGTGCCGTCCAGGTAGAAGTGATAACTGGGCACGCCGGCCGGGTCCAGGTCCACCATCGCCAGCGTGGTCGGCGCCGCGGACGGGGCCTCGACCGCGATCTTCACCCCGTGCTGGTCCAGGTCGGCCCGGATCAGCTGCCCGAAACGGTCGCCGGAGAGCCGGCCGAGGAAGGCCACCGGCCACCCGAGCCTGGCCACGGCGCGGGTGGCGTTGAACCCGGCGCCGCCCAGCCGGGGATCGACGTGACCGGCCGGGTCGACGATCAGGTCGATCAGCGCCTCGTGCGCCACAGTGATCATGCGGTGCACTCTACGGTTCCCGGCCAGGTCATCGGTTCCCGGCCGGTCATCGGTTCCCGGCCGGTCATCGCGCGGCGGCGATCAGGTCACGCTGATGCCGCTGACACCAGCGCCGGGCCCGGGTGGCATGCTCGGCCACCATTCGCCAGTGATCCGCGAAGCCCCGGTGACCGGCCGCGGCCGCCTCGGTGACGATGGCGTAGGTCCAGTCGTGGTTGGCCACGACCGCCTCGGCCACCTGGCGGCGGTCGGCCCGGCGCAGCCCGCTCGCGTGCAGGAAGATCCGGAACCGCTCCAGCGCACGGCCCTGCCGGCTGTCGGTGATGTCCTGCTCGTCCTGCAGCGGCGCCCAGTAGCGCGCGGCCGCGGCGAAGTCCCAGATGGCGCTGCCGGGCCCGGCCAGGTCGAAGTCGATCAGCGCGACCGCCCGGCCGTCGCGGAACACCAGGTTGGCCGGGTGGACGTCGTTGTGGCTGACCAGGCCGGTGCGGAACCGGACCGGGATCGGCCGGGGCCACTGGTACCCGGATGGGTCGAAGGACGCCGCGGCCAGGTGATAACGGCGCACCAGGTCGGCCACGCTCACCAGGGCAGCATCGGTGAGCGTGTCCACAGCCAGCGGCGGGACGCCGGCCCGGCCATCGATGTAGGTGAGCGTCTCGGTGACCGGGCCGACCGCCAGCACCCGGGGGGCGCCGTCGAAGCCGACCGCGGCGAGGTGGTCGAGCAGGGCGTGGGTGGCACGCCAGCACGGCGCGGTGGGCCGGACCACGGTGTCGCCGACACGGATGACCAGGCCACGGTTGGCCGTGGCACCGGGCAGCAGATGGGGGCTGTAAGCCCCCCGGAGGGCTGGCAGAGAGCATGGCTCGGGCGAGACTTGCGTGGGTGACAAGGCCATGGACTAGCCTCCCTCGGATCGCGGCGCATACCGCGGGGCTCTTGGCGACGCCGTAGGCGACCGAAAGGACAAACGGGATCCGCTCCAGCACCGCGGCGGGCGTTACGATCATGCGGCTGTCGAGCGGCGTCGGCACGGGCCTGCCGTCGGCGCCGACGAACACCCCGGCTAGTTCGGCGCGCACCCCGAGCGCGGCCAGTGCCCCGCGCTCGTCCGGAGTGACCGCGTCGTAGATCGTCGACAGCCCGGCGGTCCAGGCGCCGATCGCGACCACCGCGATGGTCACCGACGGCAGCAGGGCAAAGGCGCCGGCGATATCGCCCTGGCGGCGGATCGCCTCGGCCGTCTGCGCGTCATCCAGGATCATCGGGGCATAGAAGACGTGCGCTGGGCCGCCGCCGACCCGGGCCACGCTGCGTACCAGGTCGAGCAGGTCCCGCCCGTCCGGTGGCGGCACCGCCCCGGTCAGCTGGACGATCGGGCACGGCGGGATCTGGGTGAGTGAGGCCGCGAGCCCGCTGAGCGTGCGCGACCAGGACATGCCCAGGACGTCGCCGGGCGTGATGAGGTCCATCAGGGCCTGGCCCGCGGCCTCGCCCAGCCGGTGCCGCAGCGCCTGCTCGTCGTCGTCGGGCAAGTTGAACACGAAAGCATGCCTGAGCCCGAAGGCCGAGCACAGCTCCGCCGACAGGCCCGCGTCCAGGGTGCCCCCGGGCAGGCCGATCTCGATGCGCACCATGCCCGCGTCGCGGGCGGAGTCGAGCAGCCGGGCCACCCGGAACCGGCTGATGCCCAGCCGGTCGGCGATGTCGACCTTGGACACGCCCTCCAGGTAGAACTGCCGGGCAACCCGGGCGGCCAGGACAACTTCGGACGGCCGATCCGCCGACAAGCCGGCCATGTACTCCTCCAGTCTTGTCGAGCGCTGCTCATTTGAGCGCTCTGGTCTCATATTCGCAGCTTTTCTTGACTTTGCCTAGGAACGAGATCACTGTGTGGATCAACGGGTTCATTTGAGCATAAGACTGCTCAAATGAGCGAGAGCACAGCATGCAGTAACGGCAACGTAGGAGGCCCGCCAGGGATCCTCAGCGGTCCCGCCCCGTCACAACATCCTCATGGTTGCGGAGGTTCGTATATGCGCTATCCCCGATCCAGGCTCCGCGCGCTCGGGGCCGTGGGCTGCGTAGCCGCGCTGGCGGCGCTGGCCGCGTGTTCGAGCGGCGGCTCAGGCGGCAGTACCAGCAGCAATACAGGCACGGTGACCGTAGCGGTGGTGTCCAACCCGCTGATCACCGACCAGATGATCCCGTTGACCAAGTCCAATTTCGCGAAGCAGTACCCGGGCGTCAAGGTCAAGTTCGCCACGTACACCGAAGGCGACCTGCGGGCCGCGATCCAGAAGGCCATCAGCACGCACAGCTACGCGTTCAACGTCGTCATGATCGGCCCGTACGAGACGCCGTTGTTCGCCAAGAACGGCTGGCTGACCAACCTGTCCAAGCAGTACATCGCGAGCGACGCGCCCTATGACGCCGGCGACCTGCTGCCGCCCATCGCCACGTCCCTGTCCTACAAGGGCGATCTGTACGCGGTGCCGTTCTACGGCGAGTCCTCGATGATGTTCTACAACAAGACCCTGTTCCAGCAGGCCGGGCTCACCATGCCGCACAATCCGACCTGGGATCAGATCCAGGGCTTCGCGGCCAAGCTCAACCAGCCGGGCAAGGTAGCCGGGATCTGCCTGCGCGGCCTGGCCGGGTGGGGCGACAACATGGCGGCGCTGGACACCGTGGTCAACACCTTCGGTGGCCAGTGGTTCAACATGGACTGGAAGCCGCAGCTCACCTCGCCGCCGTTCGTGGAGGCGACCAACTTCTACGTGAACCTGGTCCGCAAGTACGGCGAGCCGGGCGCGGCCAGCGACAGCTTCAACCAGCTGCTGACGCTGTACGGGCAGGGCAAGTGCGCGATGTGGTACGACGCGACGGTGGCGGCGACCTCCATCGCGACCACGTACCCGGACGTGTACAAGCAGACCGGGTACGCCCTAGCGCCGGTAAAGCTGACCAAGTCCTCCGGCTGGCTGTGGACCTGGGCGCTGGGTATCCCGCAGGGCGCTCCTAACTCCGGCGCCGCGTGGAAGTTCGTGTCCTGGGCCACGTCCAAGCAGTACGACACGCTGGTGGCGCAGAAGTACGGCTGGTCCGCGGTCCCGCCGGGCACCCGGACATCGCTGTACAAGAACCCGCAGTACCAGCAGGCGGCCAAGCCGTTCGCCGACATCACGCTGGAGTCGATCAACTCGGTGGACCCGGAGCACCCGACCCTGCACCCGGTCCCGTACACCGGCATCCAGTACGTGGTCATCCCGCAGTTCGAAAGCCTCGGTCTGACGGTCGCCCAGCATGTCGCCGGGGCGATCGCCGGCACGGAGAGCGTGAGCCAGGCGCTGCAGGCAGGTCAGTCCGCCGCGTCCCAGTACACCGCGGCGCAGTTGTCCGGCTCCGGTTAGCCGCCGGCCTGGCGGGGCCCCGGTACGCGGAGGCCGGGGCCCGGCCAGCGGCCGTGGTCATCTGATGCGAAGGACGTTCCCGTGACAGTAATCGAAGACCTGGCACCATCTCCCAAGGTCGAGATCAGGCCGCGCGGGGTCAGCCGCCGGGAGCGGTGGCAGCTGCGGCTGCCGCTGCTGCCCGCGCTGATCTACACGATCGTGGTGACCCAGATCCCGTTCCTGGTGACGCTGTGGTACAGCTTCCAGAGCTACTTCTGGAATACCCCCGCGCCCGCGCACTTCAACGGGCTGAGCAACTACAAGACGGTGTTCACCAACCCGGCCTTCCGGGGCGCGCTCGTGCGCTCGGTGGTGATGACCGCGACCGCCGTGATCGTCGCCATGATCCTCGGGGTGTTCTTCGCGGTGCTGCTGGACCGCAAGTTCCTCGGCCGCAGCATCGTCCGGACACTGATCATCACCCCGTTCCTGGTCATGCCGGTGGCGGCGGCGCTGGTGTGGGCGGGCCCGATGCTGGACCCGCAGTTCGGGCTGGTGAACTGGCTGCTTCAGCCGTTCGGCGTCCATCACGTGGCCTGGCTGTCCACGCACGCGCTCGGCTCGGTGATCCTGGTCATGATCTGGCAGTGGACCCCGTTCATGACGCTGATCGTGCTGGCCGGCCTGCAGAGCCAGCCGGCGGAAACGCTGGAAGCGGCCAAGGTCGACGGCGCCGGGGCGTTCGCCACGTTCCGCGAGCTCACCCTCCCCCATCTGCGGCCCTACATCGAGCTGGGCATCCTGCTCGGCTCGATCTACCTGGTCAACGTGTTCGACGCGGTGAAGGCCATGACCCAGGGCGGCCCGGGGACCGCCACCACCAACCTGCCCTACTACCTGTACGAGCAGGTGAACAACGCGTTCGACATCGGGGGGGCGGCCGCGACCGGGGTGGTCACCGTCATCCTCACGATCATCGTGGCCACGTTCGCGCTGCGGATGTTCGCGCGAGTCTTCCAGTTCGAGGAGGCATGAGATGACCGCGACCGCGACGGCCGTTCCGGTGCGTGACCGGGAACCGGAGGCGCTGCGGCTCCGCCGGATGTCCGGGCAGGTGGGCTGGGGGGTCCTGGCCTGGGTGGTGGGCATCGCGTTCTTCCTGCCCGTGCTGTGGATGGTGCTGACCGCGTTCAAGCCGGAGTCCGCCGCGCAGACCTGGCCGCCCAAGTTCATCTTCAGCCCCACGCTGGCGCAGTTCCGGCTGGTGTTCTCCGGCTGGGGCCCGTACGTAACCCACTCGCTGATCGCCACGACCGTCTCCACGATCCTGGTGCTAGCGCTGGGCATCCCGGCCGCGTACGCCCTATCCGTGCACCCGGTGCCGCACTGGCGGGACGGCCTGTTCTTCTTCATCTCCACCAAGATGCTGCCGATCGTGGCCGCGATCGGACCGCTGTACGTGATCGCGCTGAAGACCCACCTGCTGGACAGCATCTGGGTGCTGATCATCCTCTACACCGCGATGAACCTGCCGCTGGCCATCTGGCTGATCCGCTCGTTCATGCTCGAGGTGCCCAAGGAGATGCTCGAGGCGGCCGAGCTGGACGGCGCGGGCCGGATCCGGGAGATGACCGAGGTGATCATGCCGGTGATCTCGCCCGGGCTGGTCTCGACCGCGCTCATCTGCGTGATCTTCGCCTGGAACGAGCTGTTCCTGGCGCTCAACCTCACCACCACCAACGCCGCGACCCTGCCGATGTTCCTGATCAGCTCGGTCCCCCAGGAAGGGCTCTACCTCGCCCACCTGTCCGCGGCGGCCACGGTGGCCTCGGTCCCGGTCGTCATCGTCGGCTGGATCGCCCAGCGGTCGCTGGTCCGCGGCCTGTCCATGGGAGCCATCAAATGACAACTGACAATTCCGGCAGCATGAAGGGCGGAGGTCCCCGATGGCAGGTGTGAAGTTCGTGTCGGCGAGCCGCGTGTACGCCAAGGACGCGCCGCCCGCGGTGGACGCCCTCGAACTGGACATCAAGGACGGCGAGTTCATGGTCCTGGTCGGCCCGTCCGGATCCGGCAAGACCACCGCGCTGCGCATGCTGGCCGGGCTGGAGCCGCTGGACGGCGGGCGGGTCGAGATCGGCGAGAAGGACGTCACCTTTGTGCCGCCCAAGGACCGGGACATCGCGATGGTGTTCCAGAACTACGCCTTGTACCCGAGCAAGAGCGTCGCGGAGAACATGGGCTTCGCGCTGAAGATGCAGGGCGTGCCCAAGGAGGAGCGGACCCGGCGGGTGCGCGAGGCCGCCCGCCTGCTCGATCTGGACGACAAGCTCCTGGACCGCAAGCCGAAGGCCCTGTCCGGCGGGCAGCGGCAGCGGGTGGCCATGGGGCGGGCCATCGTGCGCGAGCCCCGGGTCTTCCTGATGGACGAGCCGCTGTCCAACCTGGACGCCAAGCTGCGCGTGCAGACTCGCAGCCAGATCGCCGAGCTGCAGCGGCGTCTCGGCATCACGACCGTGTACGTCACCCACGACCAGGTCGAGGCGATGACCATGGGACACCGGGTGGCGGTGCTGGCCGGCGGCCACCTGCAGCAGGTCGACACCCCCCGCCACCTGTACGACAACCCGGTCAACCAGTTCGTCGCCGGGTTCATCGGCTCCCCCTCCATGAACCTGCAGACGGTGCCGCTCACCGAGGGCGGCGCCCGGCTGGCCGGGACAGTCATCCCGCTGCCCGCCGCGGTAAGGACCGCGGCCAGCCAGGCCGGCCTCCGCGAGATCGTCCTGGGCATCCGGCCCGAGCACCTGCACCTGGCCGACGGTTCCGGGCCGGTGGCCGGCGAGGTCATGCTGGTGGAAGAACTCGGCGCTGACGCCCTGCTGCACGTGCGGCTGGCGGAGGACCACAACATGGTGGTGGCGCGGACCGAGGGACGTAAGCCGCCGGCCCCGGGACAAGAGGTCACCTTCCAGGTCCAGCCGGATGACGTCTTCGCCTTCCACCCCGAGACAGGCGCCCGCCTTGCGGGCTAAACCGCAGCCGCTCAACGCGCGGACGCTGAAGGAGTGGAGCGACCGGGTAGCGCTGCCGGCCTACGACCGGAGCCTGGTCACGCCGGGCGTCGTCCATGTCGGAGTGGGCGGCTTCCACCGCGCCCACCAGGCCATGTACCACGACCGCCTGATGAACCAGGGCACCGGGCTCGACTGGGGCATCTGCGGCGTCGGGATCATGCCGGCCGACCAGCGGATGAAGCAGGTGCTGGACGCGCAGGACGGCCTGTACACGCTGGTCCTCAAGCACGGCGACGGGACCTGGGAACCGCGGATCATCGGATCGATCGTGCAGTACCTGTTCGCACCGGACGACCCGGAGGCGGTCGTCGAGAAGATGGCGGCGCCCGCGACCCGGATCGTCTCGCTGACCATCACCGAGGGCGGGTACAACATCAACGACACCACCGGCGAGTTCGACCCGGCCAACCCGGACGTGCTCGCCGACCTGGCGCCCGCGGCGGTCCCCCGGACGGTATTCGGCCTGGTCACTGAGGCACTGAGCCGTCGCAGGAAGCGCGGCCAGGATCCGTTCACCGTCATGTCCTGCGACAACCTGCAGGACAACGGCTACCGCGCCCGCCGCGCGTTCACCACCTTCGCCCGGCTCCGTGATCCCGGCCTGGCCGCCTGGGTCGAGCGCGAGGTCCGCTTCCCCAACTCCATGGTGGACCGCATCACCCCGGTGACCACCGACGCCGACCGGGCCGAGGTCCGGGACCGGTTCGGCATCGAGGACCAGTGGCCGGTCGTCTGCGAGCCCTACACCCAGTGGGTGCTCGAGGACAGTTTCGGAGCCGGGCGGCCACCCTACGCCGATGCCGGGGTCCAGGTCGTCGAGCACGTCGAGTCCTACGAGCTGATGAAGCTGCGGCTGCTCAACGGCAGCCACCAGGCCCTGGCCTACTTCGCCTACCTGTGCGGATACCGGCTGGTGCACGAGGCCGCCCAGGACCCCCTGTTCCGGGCCTTCCTGCTCGGCTACATGACCGAGGAGGCCACCCCCACCCTGCCGCCGGTACCCGGGGTGGATCTGACGGAGTACACGCACACGCTGATCGAGCGCTTCTCCAACCCGCAGGTCCGCGACACCATCGCGCGGCTGTGCGCGGAAAGCTCAGACCGGATCCCGAAGTGGCTGCTGCCGGTGGTTCGCCAGCAGCTCGCGACCGGCGGCGAGATCAGGCACTCCGCCGCCGTGGTGGCGAGCTGGGCCCGGTACGCGGAGGGCGTCGACGAGGCGGGCGAGCCCATCGAGGTGGTCGACCGGCTGCGGGACAGTCTCATGACGCTGGCCCGGCGGCAGCGCGAGGACCCGCTGGCGTTCGTCGCCAACCGGGACCTGTTCGGCGACCTGGCCGACCAGGAGCGGTTCGCTACCGCCTACACCTCCACGCTGGTCTCATTGCACCAGCGCGGGGCCCGGGCGACGCTGACGTCGCTGCTGTGATGACGACCACGACGAGGACCGGCCGGGTCCCGCGCACGGGTTCACGCCGTCACCATGTGCCGTCATTTTGAGCCGAACGGGCGCGACTTCACGCACTCCGGCCGGCACCCGTTGTGGCCAGCCGAAACCGCGGTATGTGCCCGGCGCGCTAGCCTTGCGCCCTGACCGCGCCGACGCAATAATGTTCGCTGCGCGGCGAGGCCCAGGGGTCCGCCGCTCTTCGAGGTCCAGAGACGCGGCCTACTCACTTTCCCGTGGATAGATGGTGGTGGTACGTGTCTGGTGAGCGCTATCCGGTGCTCTGGATCGGTCAGGTGTCCGTGGTCACGCTGCCGGCGGAGATCGACGTGACCAACGCCGACGCAACCCGCGATGAACTCCTCGCCGTGCTCGACCAGGGCGCGACCTTGCTGGTCGCGGACATGAGCAAAACGGTTTTCTGCGATTCGTCCGGAGTGAGCGCCCTGGTGCGCGTCTTCAGGCACGCTGCCACCAGCGGGGCGGCGATACGGCTCGTGGTCAGCACGCCGGCCGTCCATCGGGTGCTCTCGATAACCGGGGTCGACCGGTTGGTGGACGTGTATCCGAGCGTCGCCGCGTCGCTAGCCGGGCCGTCCGGCCAGGCGGACCCGGCCTGGCCGGACGGTGCCACGGCCACGGCCGATACCGACGGCGGCGCTTAGGCCCGGCCTTCCTCGAACGGCGCCGCCGGCTGCGGCGGCTCGCCGGTCACGCTGGTCACCACCGCGCCGGCGATGTCCCGGAGCTTCACGTTGCTGTTCTGCGAGGCGGACCGCAGGATCGCGAACGCGCGGGTCTGATTGCACTGCTCCCTGGCCATGATTATCCCGAGCGCCTGATCAATGACCGTCCGCGAGGTAAGTGAGGACCGCAACTGCTCGATGAGCGCGGCGTGCGAGGCGAGCCTCATGGCCAGCGAGAGCGCGCCGGAGGCATTTTCCGCGAAATTCTCTGCCCGGCGCGCCTCGGCGGCGCCGAACGCCGAGGCCTGGCGCGAATACAGGTTGAGGGCGCCGACCGCCTTGCCGTCCGCGTGCAGCGGCAGGGCCAGGCACGACCGGATCCCGTTCGAGGCCGCCTCGGCCTCGAACGCGGGCCAGCGCGTCTTCTCCGTGGTGTCCTCGATGCGCACCATGTGACCGTCGCGCATGGCGTGCAGGCACGGCCCGTCGTCGAGGTCATACTGCACCTCGTCCACCCGCGCCGCGACCTGGTCGCTGCACGCCACGGTAACCGGCCTCCCGCTGGGCTGCATCGTCATCCCGCACGACAGCCCACCGCCGACCAGGCGGGCTGCCATCACCGCCATCTCGTGCAAGAACTGCTCGACGCTCTGGGTGCTGAGCAGCGCGCCGTGCAGGTCCCTGAGGTTTTCGGTGTCAGCGACTTCTTCTCCGCGTGTTCTCGTCATGGCATCGCATTCGTCTCGTTTACGATCCCCTACCCCCAGCGAGCACGCCAAACGTGGCCGAGGGAGCCCGGCGCAGGTCACGGCCACCGCCGGAGGCACGGCCCGAGGTCAGCCCGGCCAGTTCCCGCGGACACTGCGCCGGCGGACGGCACATGCCCACTATCAATACGTTGAGTTAGTTTTGATGACAAATTGTTACCAGATTCGGACAAGTCATACCGTTTGGCATGTGACGGACGGTGCGGAACATTATGATCACCGTGACGCAATCGGTCGCCGCTGCCTGGCACGGTGCCGCCCAGCCGATCGCGGGTCGCATGCGACGCCGCACTGCCTGATGGAGCACGAATGAAATCCCGCCACCTGCTCACCGCATCGGCTGTCGCGGTCACGATGCTGGCCGCCGGATGCTCATCCGGCGGATCGGGAGGCGGCTCGCCGCGGCTCGCGCTGGAGAAGACGGACATCGTCGTCAACGCGTTCCCGGCCATCGACTCGGCCGGTCTCTACATCGCGCAGGACGAGGGCCTGTTCGCCGCCCAGGGCCTGCATGTGACGATCGTGCCGGTGCCGAAGAACGGTCCCCCGCCGTCCACCCAGGACCTGGTCAACGGCCAGGTGAAGGGCCAGTTCGACATCACCGCCGGGGACTACGTCACCTACTTCGAGGACCAGCTCGGCGCGATGGGCGCGCCAAGGGCCGATCTGCGCATCATCGCCGAATCCTCCTTCCTGCAGCCGAACGTCCTGACCCTGCTGGTCAAGGGCGGATCGCCGATTAGCCAGGTCAGCCAGCTCAAGGGCAAGGTCGTCTCGGTCAACGCGCCGAACGACATCGGCACCCTGCTGGTCGATTCCCTGCTCGTCTCGCACGGCCTCAGGCCACAGCAGATCCACTACAACACCAACGTGCCGTTCCCGGCCGTCGTGCCAACCCTCACGGCGCCGAACAGCCCGGTGGCCGCCTCGTTCGCCCCCGAACCGTTCGTCAGCGGCGGCGAGGCGGCGAAGGGCCTGGAGGAACTCGCCGATCTGGACCAGGGCGCCACCCAGGACTTCCCCATCCAGGGCTATGCGGTCACGGCGAAATGGGCGAAGCAGAACCCCAACACGCTGAAGGCGTTCACCATAGCCCTGTCCCAGGGACAGGAGATCGCCGACACCGACCGCGCCGCGGTGGAGAACGTCCTCGCGAAGTACCTGAATATCGACAAGCAGGCGGCGGCGTTCATCTCGCTGCCGGCCTTCCCGCTCGGCGTCGACGCGGTGCGGCTCCAGCGCGTGGTCAGCGCCATGAAGCGGTTCGGCCTGCTGCCCAAGACCACCAACTTCCAGGTCACCAGCATGGTCACCGGCTGACCCCGCCCGGAGGCAGACGGAGTGGTTTCCCTGGCACGGCCGGGGACCTGGGCAACGCGGTCAAGGTATTCGGCCACTGTGATGTAGCCCCCTGGAATATCGTCGCCCGGGGCGGCCTGCCGGTCGCCCTCATCGACTGGGAGACCGCCGGACCGGTCGATACCGCATGGGAAGCCGACGACGCCACCGTCACCCCGGAGACGACCGCGCACCCGGTCGCGCCATGGGCGATGGCCTGGCGCGCCCGCTCCGCGGCCTGGATGATCCGCCACCGCCGCACCCTCGAAACCGCCCTCGCCAGGGGAGCATCGTGAATCACGGCGCGTCCGCCTGTTGCCTGCGGGTCAGCGCAGCGGACCCCCGGTCCGGATCCGCTTACCGGGGTTGAGGTTCTTGCTGCGGCTGGGACTGGGCGCCGTCGATGTGAGGGATTTCGCCGATGATCTCGGCATTCATCCGGACTCCTTGGCGGGCGTACTCGGCGGCCAGTGAGCGGGCGACCAGTCGCCCTCCGGGTCCGTGGTTTGTCCCACTTCGATCAGATGACCGTCGGGATCGCGGATGTAGCAGCGCTTCTCGTACTGGTGCTGTTTCGGCGGCGTCAGGAAGTGAGCACCCCGGGCGCTCCATTCGGCGTACACGGCCTCGATGTCCTTGACCCGGATATTGAGGAAGCTGCTGACCCGGTCGGGATCGCGTGGCGTCTCCAGGGTGACCGTCGGCTTGTCGTCGGTCGGGCCGCCGCCGCTATTGATAACGATCCAGCTGTTGGAGAGCGCAACATTGACCGGCACTCCCGGAAAGACCACCCTGCCGCCGAGTACTTCGGTGTAGAAACGCCGAGACCGCTCGACATCGTCCGAGACGATGAAGTGGGTCAGCACAATTCCCTCTGGGGGCGGTGGGAGCTCGGCCATCCGGCACCTCCACTGGCTGGTCTAATCCCGCTAAGGCGGGACCTGCAGCCGATGTTAGTCTCCGCCCCCGCGTGGCCACGTGCCGCCGCGCATTCGCGGGCCGACAGCTATCGTGAAAATGGCAGCCTTTGTGAGCGGAGCACATTCAAGATGACCACTGAGGCGCGGACAGCCCGGCCGGGTGTCATCGTAGTTTCCACCGGCCGGTGCGGCTCGACGATGCTGTCGAACATGCTCCGGCTGAACCCGGAGATTCTCAGCTTGTCTGAGTTCTTTTCCCTGCTGATGCCCGACCCGCTCCCAGCGGGTGAACTGGACGCGGCAGCGTACTGGCGGTTGCTCAGCGAGCCCTGGGTGTTCTTCAGGCACGCATACCGGCTCGGCCTGCGCGTCCCCGAGTTCCTCTACATGCCTGGCCCCGGCAGCAGGTTCACTCCGGCTACCGGTATCCCGCCGATCCTGGTTACGGCACTGCCGCACCTGAGCGACGATCCCGAAGGGCTCTATGACGAAGTGGAGGCGTTCGTCGCCCGCCTGACCCCCGCCTCCGCCGCAACTCAGCACCGGCACTTGATCGGTTGGCTGTGCGATCGCCTCGGCGCGCGGGCCTGGGTTGAGCGGTCGGGCAGTTCCCTGCTGTATATGAGCCAGCTCGCCGACCTGTTTCGCGACGCCAAGTTCGTGCACCTCTACCGCGACGGGCGCGAGTGCGCCTACTCAATTAGCCGTCATCCCGCATTCCGGCTCGGAGCGGTATCGGCGATGCTGGAGACACGCCTGGGCATGTCGCCCTACCTGGGCGATGACAAGCCGCCGGAGCAGGTCCCGCCCGATCTGCGACCGTTCATGCCCGAGACATTCGATCACGAAGCGTTCAAGCGATTCGACGTATCAGTCGCTGAGTCCGGCCAGTTCTGGTCCGACATGATCATCCCAGCACTCGATGTTCTCGCCAGCCTTCCGGCCGAACGCGTGCTCCAGGTCAGCTACGAGACCCTCGTCGCGGAGCCAAGGCAGGCCCTGCTACGACTGGCGCGCTTCGCCAACCTGCCGGACACGTACCCGGGTTGGCTCGACCGTGCCGCGCAACTGGCAGAGCCGCGGTCTCCCCGCTGGACGGCCCTGCCGCAAGAACAGATCAGCGACCTGACCCGCGTATGCGAGCCGGCCATGCGGCGGCTCTACGGAGACTCGTGGTGATCAGCCGGCGCAGCGGCGGGCCCGAGCCCGCAGCATCACGGGGGCGGGAGCAGCACCGGGCCGAACCCGCCGATGTCCGTGGCGGTGCCGAGCACCGCCTGCCAGGCGTCCGCGGCTGACGACTGGCTCCGCGCCATCTCAGCCACGATGAGCCCGGCGACCATCGGCGCGGCAAACGACGTGCCCGACCACCTGGCCATCCCGCTGAAGACCTGCCTGGCCGGCTGTTGCGGCGGCAGGTGATAGTTGTACACGCCGGTGGCGAACGCGTTGACCACGCCGTCGCCGAGCGCGTAGACGTCCACCCAGTCACCGTAGTTGCTGAACCAGGCCAGGTTCTGCAGATCGGCGCCGAGCGCGCCGACGGCGATCGCCCAGTCGAAGGCCGCCGGCCAGAACTGCCGGTCGGTGCTGTCGTTGCCGGCCGCGGCGACCAGCGTGACGTCGGGATGCCGCCGACGGAACTCGGTGAAGGACAGCGGGGGCACGTCCCCGCGGGTGTAGCCGCCGGCCGACAAGTTGATCAGGTCCGGTGACTGGCCGGCGATGAGCGCATCGAGATCGCGGGCGAGCATGTACTCCAGCGTTCCGCCGGAATACGGCAAGTGATTGCCGACGTACACGCTCGCCCCGGGCGCCATGCACCTCGCCATGCCCGCCACCATGGTCCCGTGGCCGCCCTCATACGGGATGGTCAGCTGGCCGCTGGCCAGAGCCGGGCCCGGCAGGTCAGGTACGCCGGCGACGCCTGCCAGCCAGGGATGCAGGTTCGCGGGCGGCTGCTGCCACAGGCCGGTGTCACTGATCCCGAGCTTGATGCTGTTCTGGCCGGCACCCGGCGCGGCCGGCGGCGGGTAGGGCGCAGGCGCAAGCCCGCCCGGCACCTCAGGCTCCGTCGCCGAGCAGAGCTTCGATGTGTGCACGACGTGCGCCGCCGTGGCCAGCGGCTCGCCGTCGGAGTACATCCTCTCCCGGCCGACGCGCCGCTCGATGAGGTCGAGTGCTTCCGGGACGGTCAGGTGGCCATCGTCGTCGTGGTGGCCGTCGCCGCCGATCGGCAGCAGCACGAGGTCTCCGTACGCTGGCTCCGGCCGCGCGTGGTCCTGCCGCAGCCGGGGCAGCACCTCACGCAGCTGCGGGACGTTGGCCTCCCGGGCGAGCAGCACGCCGGTCCTGTATACGTAGGCGACTTCGCCGGCCCGCGTATAGGCGACCGCAATCTCGTAGCCATCGCTATTGAACAGATCCTTCATCGTGAGGTACTGGGCGTCGAACACCGGGTCCATCTGATGCTCCCCTCCGGGCGACAGCACTGGTCGATAGGTCGGATAAAGCCCGTGCTGAACTTGATACACCGCGGGCGCCGAAATCGGGGCCATCCCGCCAGGAATCGGCGCGACCGCGGGTAAATCGCATTGCTACTCTTCCCGGTCTGCCTGAGGATCTCTATGTATGGGCACTCCTGCCGAGCCGGATGGAGACGACCCGGCGGAACTGCTTCCGCTGGCGCTGTCCCGTCCCAACGAAGCGCTCGAGCGTGCCCGCAAGATGCTCGCGCAAGATCCCGGCTTCCTGGACGCCTCGATCGCGCGGCAGACCATCGGGATCGTGCTCCGGGAGTACGGGGACATCGATGCGGCTATCAGCGAACTGCGCATTGCCCGGCGGCTAGCCCGCCGGGCCGGCTCGGCCGACCGCGAGGCCGACGTGCTCGCGACGCTCGGGGTCGCGCTGGTCTTCGCGGGCCGGACCGTATCAGGCCGCAACACCCTGGACATGGCGGTCCGGCTCTCGACCGGGCATCTGCGCGGCCGGACGCTGCTGCGTCGCGGCGGCGCGCTGCTGCTCCTGGGCCACCACCGTGAGGCGCTGGAGGACCTGAACCGGTCGGTGACGGCGCTGCGGCTGGCCGGCGATCAGCTCTGGGAAGCCCGGGCACTGCAGGAACGGGCGGTCAGCTACCTGTCGTCAGGCTCAGCCCGGCGCGCGGTCGCGGACCTGCGGCGCGCCGGGGACCTGTTCACCGCGAACGGTCAGGAGCTGGAGTCAGCGGAGACCACCGTGAACCGGGGGCTGGTCGCGCTCCGGCTCGGTGACCTGCCAGAGGCGCTGACGTGGTTCGACGAGGCAGCTGAGCGCTTCGGCCGGCTCGGTGCCTCAGAACCTGACCTGAGCATGCACCGGTGCGCGGCGCTGACGGCGGCGGGGCTGGCCCGGGACGCGATGCAGGAGGCCGACGACGCCATCAGCCACCTGGACCGGATTCACGGCCGGCCGACCAAGCGGGCCGAACTGCTGCTGACCGCGGCCAGCTGCGCGCTCGCCGCCAGGCAGCCGGGCACGGCGCTGGCCCGGGCCGCCGAGGCCCGTCAGATGTTCGACCGGCAGGGCCGGCAGTGGTGGCGGGCGCATGCCGAGCTGGCGCGGGTGAGCGCCGCCGTCCAGGCGGGACCTGTGACGGCCGCCTTGCTCCGGGACGCTCGGCGATGCGTCCGGGAGCTATCTGAGCTGGGCTCGCCCGACCAGCCGCTGGCCTGGCTGGCGACCGGCCGGGTCGCGCTGGCCCTCGGTCAGACGACGGTGGCCAGCGAGCATCTCGCGGCCGCCGCGGTTGGCCGCCGGCATGGGCCGGCGCTGCCCCGGGGAGTCGCGTGGCTGGCCGAGGCGCTGCGCGCCGAGGCGATCGGCGACCCGCGGCGCCTGATGTACGCCTGCCGCCGGGGCCTGGACGTCATCGACGAGTACCGCAGCATGCTGGGTTCCTCCGAACTGCGCGCGCAGACCACGGCGCACGGCGCCGAGCTGGCTAATCTCGGCCAGCGGCATGCGTTGCGGCTCGGCCGTCCCAGGCTGATGCTGGCCTGGAGCGAACGATGGCGGGCGGTTGCGCTGTCGGTGCCCCCGGTGCGCCCGCACGGCGATGAACGATGGCAAGCCGATCTCGCGGCGATGCGCGACGTCGGCAGCAGGCGATCCCAGGCCAGCAGCCTGGGGCTGCGCATTGCTTCGCTCAACTATGAACAACAGCGACTGGAGCGGGCCGTCCGCGCCAGGGCGCTGCGAACCCTGGGCACCGGCCGGCGTAACGCCGCACGAAGCAGCATCGCGGGATTCGACGTTCCTGGCCTGCTGGCTGAGCTCGGCGATGACCGGCTGCTCGAGATCGTCGACATCGGGGGCGAGCTGCACGTGCTGGTCTGCGGCAGCGGCAAGGTCCGACGGTTCGCGGCCGGCACGGCCGAGCAAGCCACTCGCGATGTCCGGTTCGCCCGGTTCATGCTGCGGCGGCTGGCCTACGGGCCCTCCGTGCCGCCTTCAGGAGAAGTACGCGATCGGCTGACCAGGATGGGCCGGGCGCTCGAACGGGTACTGCTCGGCGAGGCCGGTGAGCACCTAGGAGACGGCGATGTGATCGTGGTGCCGCCTGGCCAGCTGCAAGCCGTGCCGTGGGGGCTGCTGCCGCGGCTGCGTTCACGGGCGCTGAGCGTGGCCCCGTCGGCGACGTCGTGGCTCCGGGCCCGGCGAGCCGACGCCGACGTCCGCGGCGCCGACACTGCCGTCCGCGGTGCCGACCTGGTGCTGATCCGCGGTCCCGGCCTGGCTTCTCGCGGGGCCGAGGTCCCTCAGCTCGCCGCCGATTACTCCGGCGCCGAGGTGCTCGGCGACGGCACCGCGACGGCGGCGCGGGTCCTGAGCGCGATCGACGGCGCCCGCCTGGTGCACATCGCGGCGCATGGCACTTTTCGCGCTGACAGCCCGCTGTTCTCCGCGCTGCAGCTCGACGACGGGCCGCTGACCGTCTACGACCTGGAGCGGTTGCGGCGGGGGCCGCATCACCTGGTCTTGTCGAGCTGCGACTCGGGAGTCGTCGCGCCCGCTGGTGCCGACGAGGTGCTCGGGCTGGCCAGCTCGCTGATCCCGCTGGGCACCGCCGGGATCGTGGCGAGCGTGGTACCGGTGAACGACATCGCGGTGGTGCCGCTCATGGTCGCGCTGCACCGGGAGCTACGCGGCGGTGCCAGCCTGGCCGCGGCCTTGCGCGACGCCCGCCGTGCATCCGAATCCGACGCGATGGCCCTGGCTACCGGCTGGTCCTTCATCTGCCTCGGCGCTGGCTGACGCGCCGGGGCGGTGAGGCGCCGATGCTCACAGCGTGATCCATCCGGTCAGCACGTCGATGCCGTCGGCGGCCCGGAAACGCAACCGGAACGGGCTGGCTGGCGTCGGGTCCACGGCGAAACAGCCGATCTCATCGACCGTGGTCTCGGTGCTCGTGCCCGCGCCGGTGTGTGCCTCGAGGGTGCCCGCCCGCGGCGGGATCACCTGGCCGAGCAGGCAGTCCTCGCTGACTTCGAGCTCCATGGACAGGTGAGCCGAGGTGAGGGTGAGGGCCCGGATGGATGCCGGCTCTGATCGCACCGCCGCGGTCAGGTCCATCCTGGAGTCGTAGGTAAGTTGCGCCAGCTCGGCGTCGATATGGTGCCACGCGTACGCGCCCTTGCCCATCTCAACGAGCGCGTCCGGCACGGCCTGCCGTGCCCGGATCGCGCCCCCCAGGGCCGCCAGGAGCTGATCGTCATCCCAGCTATCAAGCACCGCGGCCGCCTCCCGGACTGCTGATTGAGAATTCGCTCTCGCCGATTGCGGTGAGAGCCGATGAACGCCGTAGCCGTTCTAGGCAACGGGCGCGCTGCGGGCCGATGCTCCCGATCGGGATCCCCAACGTCGCGCTGATCTCGGAATACGAGCACGGCGGGTCACGGAAGAGCATGGCCAGCAGTTGCTGGCCATGCAACGGAAGCTCGGCGAAGCCCGTCCGCAGCGCCGCGTTCCGCTCGGCGATGAGGATCTCCTCGTCGATCGCCCGCTCGTCCGCGCACGGCGTGTCATCCACCGTGCTCCCCAGGTGCTGCGATTTACGGGTCGCCGCGACGACCCGGAGGCACTCCCTTTTGGTGGTGGTCGCCAGCCAGCCGGGCAATGCGGCCGGCTCGCGCAGCCTGCCGAGCTGTTCGACCAGCAGCAGCCACACGCTCTGGCCGACATCCTCGATGTCATGATTACTCAGCCGGTACCGGCTGCTAATGGCCCAGACCAGCGGTGCGTAGCGTTCGATCAGCTCGTCCCAGGCCTGCTGGTCATCCCCGGCCGCCCGGGTCACCAGCGCGATGACTGACGGGTCGTCACGCATCGACGTTCCAGGCAGGCTCACTTGCCATCATGATCAGCGCCTCGAGTCGGTGATTATCGCCCTTTCCATTCGGTGGGCGGCCGGGCGCATCTGATACAGCCCCGGCGGCAGCCTTTTCGTGCCGCACGAGTTCATGACCTGGCGGTCACCAGGTCCAGCAAGATCCGCTTGCCGATTGCGGTGTTGCGCCCTCTCGACTCGCGGGCCAGCCGCAGATCATCCGGGCGGGGTGATCCCGATGCGCTCGTGTGGCTTTTACTATGGCCCGCGAGGTCAACGTTCATAGGGAAGGGGCGTTATGGCTGAGAAGGAACTTCAGGACGCCCTGCACGGCGGCCAGTAACCCGGCTGAGGAGTGAAGATGAGCGGTGATCGGCTGCCGAGCTGGCGTCAGACACCATCAAAGCAGGCGATCGTGGAGTTCGTCGCCGTCGTGACCGACCCCGGCTCGGCCGAGTTCGTCCCGGAACCCGGGCGCATCGCGGTGTTCGACAACGACGGCACGCTGTGGACCGAGCAGCCTATGTACGCCCAGCTGGCCTTCGCGCTGGACCGGGCGGCCGAGCTGGGTCATCCCACCAGCCTGGAAAAGCTCCACGCGGGCGGCATGGCCGCGCTGGTCGAGCTGATCACGCTCACCCACGCCGGTATCACCACCCAGGAGTTCGAAGAGGTGTGCCGGACCTGGCTGGCCTCGGCCCGGCACCCGCGCTCTGGCCGCCCGTACCCGGCGATGGCCTATCAGCCGATGCTGGAACTGCTCAGCCTGCTGGACGCCAACGGGTTCTCCTGCTGGGTCTTCTCCGGCGGCGGCACCGATTTCATGCGGGCGTTCGCGTCCGAGGTCTACGGCCTGCCGCCGCACCGGGTGATCGGCAGCGTCGGGGCTACCGAGTTCCGGGACGGCCCGGCCGGGCCCGAACTCGTCAAGAGCGCCGCGATCCAAGTCATCAACGACGGGCCGCAAAAGCCGGGGTCCATCCACACCTACATCGGACAGCGCCCGATCCTGGCCGCAGGGAACACCGACGGCGACCTGCCCATGCTGCAGTGGACCGCGGCCAGCCCGCACCGGACCTTGCAACTGGTCGTGCAGCACACCGACGCCGAGCGCGAGTACGCCTACGACCGGGACCCCCTCCTAGGCAGCGGCACTGGACAGATCCATGCCGCCGCCATCGGACACAAGTGGACCCTGATCGATATGGCCGCCGACTGGTCGGCGATCTACCCCCCGGTCCCGTAACAGGTCCACCGGCCCTACCAGACGGAGGTCGGCTCAGGCATGACTGACATCGACCCCAAGTCAGACATCGAGTTGGACGCCTTCAACGAGCGCGTGATGGTGCGGGTGCCCCTGGCTGGGCCGGTGACCGGCGAGTGGCTTCGGCGCTATCAGCGGCTGGCCCGCGCCACCGGGGTGCCCGTGCAGGCCCAGGCACATCCCGACCGGGCCTGGATTGTTGTCAGCGTGCCAGCCGACGGTAACCAGCGGGAAGTAGCCGCGACGATGGACGCTGCCCGCGCCCTGATCGCCGAGGCCGACGCTGGTGAGCGGGCGCCCGCCGCTGCGCCAGCGGAGAGTATTGTCCGTGACTGGTGGGCCCGCAGGCGGGAAAGCGCTCCTCGCAAGCCCATATCCAGGATCGAGATCATACGGACCGGGATAGGAACCGAGAAGCGCTGGCCGCTTCTTGGCGCGCTGGCCGTGGCGATCGTCGTGCCGTTGCTTCTCCCCGCCCGGTTCAGCGTGGGCCCGAGCTGGATAGTCCCGGCGGTCGTGGCGTTGCTGCTGGCGGCCATCGTCGTGGCTGACCGGGCTCGCGACGATCGCCGGCCGGCCGCGGTCAGGGTGCTCTCTCTTGCCCTGGTGGTGGTCCTGGTCGCCGAGGCAGCCGGGGTTACCGCCCGGCTCGTCATCGATCTCGTGGAGGGCGGCCCGGAGACTAACAGCGCCAGTGCGCTTCTCAGCGTCGGGTTCGGCGTCTGGCTGTACACCATCCTGGCCTTTGCCTTCCTGTACTGGGTCCTCGACGGAGGCGGTCCCGACGCGCGCCTGTGGACTCCGCCGGAGTACCCCGATCTCGGTTTCCCCGAGCAGCTCAACCCGGTCGTGGCCCCGCCGGGCTGGCACCCTCAGTTTTTCGACTATCTGTACCTCGGCTTCACCAACGCCACCGCATTCAGCCCGACCGATGTCATGCCGCTTGCCCGCTGGGCCAAAGCGGCCATGACCCTGCAGGCGGTCGGCTCTCTGGCCATCTTGGGCCTGGTGATCGCCCGGGCCGTCAATATCCTGCGGTAGCCATCCCTCAGTGCTGCCTCATCCTGCGTGGGGGATGGCAGCACCCGGGCCGGCGGGCAGACCGCTGTATAGGGCGGAAGGAGTGATGGGCTACACCCACTCGCATCGTTGCTGGGTCGGCATCGCCCCGGTCCGCGGGGTGGAGACCCACCAGCGTCAAACGATCGCGATCGGATTGACCGGCGACCCGGTCCCAGTCGGCAGCCGCAGCGGCGCGATCATGCACAGGAACGACCAGCGACCGATCTCCGCACACACCTGCCTGAGCTCAGTGAACTGCAAATAGTCCAGCAGGTGAAGGCCCAGCGCGTCGACGGTCAGGACGTGCACCGGGAAGTCGACGCCTGCCACCGCGCTGGGGGCGGTGTCGTTGTTGCCGTCACTGCCCAAGGCGCCGATCCGCCGCTCGGCCAGCAGCGGAAGCACGTCCGGGTGCAGCCCGGCCCGGGCCTCGGCGGCGTCCCACGGGCCCTGCTCATCACGCCGCCGCCGGTGACCGACCCTGACGAGCACGATGTCGCCCTGGCCGATCCGGACCTGCTGATCCTGCTCGGCGGCGAGCACATCGGTCACGGTTACGTGGTCACCGGGCTCCAGCCAGGGCACGCCGCGGCACCGCGGCACGTCCAGCAGCACCCCGCGGCCGACGATGCCGTCGGCGGCGATGCCGATGGACAGCTCGGCTGCCCCGGCCGCGGTGATGGTGTCCGCGGCCACCCCGTTGTACAGCCTGCCGTCGAAGATCACGTGGCAGAGGGCGTCGAGATGGCTGTCGGCGTTGCCGTGGATGTTCATCGCGATCCGGTCCATGCTGAACGCCAGCCCCGGGCCGGCGTCGGCTCCCAGCGGCCCTGTCATCTGATGCTGGGCTGGATCGGGGTTGTCGGCCGCCGACCGGTTTTCGATCGGCGCGGCCAGCGAGATGGTGCGGCCCAGCGTGACCTCGCCCAGGGCGGCGAGGATTTCGGCTTGTGTGATGTAGTTCAGCGCCCCGCGCCGGTCATCCGGTCCCCAGGGCAGCTGGCCGCGCAGCCGCTCATATAGCGAGCGGAACTCGGCCTCGGTCATCTGCCCGGGCGGGCGCGTGGCCGGGGCGACTCCGTGGCGCTCGGTACCGGTCATGCCATCAGCCTACGATTTACCGGCCCGGGTAGCCCGGCGGGCAGCCTGCTCGCTTTCCGCGGTCATCCCCGGCCCGCTGGCGTCGGCGGGCGCGTTATGACATGCTCGCCGCCGCCAGCGGTGCACGGCGGGGAATCAGGGCGTGTGGTGCGCGATGAACGCGGCGGCGGCGGCGGCGGAGAAGGTGGCGCCGACCGCCCAGGCCTCACCCGAGGGCAGCGCCGATAGTCCGGTCACTGCCGTGTTGGGGTCCGATGCGGTGGGGCCCGGCATCACGGACCAGGCGGTGCCGTTCCAGTGCAGGGTCTTGGCCACGGGCACCGGGATGCCCCCGATGGTCTGCTGGGGGGCCTGTCCGCTGGCCCAGATGTCGGTGGCGCTGGCCGCGCTGATCCTGTCCACCGAGATCAGCCCGGCCGGGCTGGTGACGATCGACCAGGCCGTGCCGTTCCAGTGCTCGATGACGGGCTTGTTGGCGACGCTCGCGCTGGTGTCGTGCACGTTGTTGAATCCGTTGCCGACCGCCCAGGCGTTGTTGGCCGAGATCGCCGTCACGCCGTTGAGCCCGGTCGGCTCGGTGGTGTTCGCCGTCTGGACGATCGACCATGCCGTGCCGTTGTAGTGCATGGCCAGCGTGAAGCGCGTGACCGCCTTATTGACGTTCTGGATCGCGGTCGTGGTGCCCACCGCCCAGATGTCGGTCGCGGAGACCGCCGAGATCTTGGACAGCACCGCGTTCGCGAAGCTGGTCCCGGACGGCACGGCCGGTACCGGTACCGGAACCACTGACCAGGCTGTGCCGTCCCAGTGTTCGGCCAGCGGCCGGGCGTCCTTGCCCTGGCCGACGGCCCAGGCGCTGGCCGGGCTGAGGTCGGCGACGTCATACAGCGATGCCAGCCTGCCGCCGCTGGCCGCGGCCGGCGTGGGCACGATGGTCCACGCCGTCCCGTCCCAGTGCGCGGCGAGGGTGTCGTGGCTCGCGGCGTTGAGCGCGTTCGTGTTGCCGACGGCCCAGGCGTCGTTCGGGCCGCTCGCGGAGACGCCGAGAAGGCGCTCGTTCTGGCGGACGATGTTCGTCGTGGGGGCCTGCTGCCATTGCGTGCCGTTCCACCGCTCGGCGAAGATCTGCGCGCCCGCGTCGTCGCCGGCCCCCGGGAGCTGGCCGACGGCCCAGGCGTCGGTGGCGGTACGCGCGGAGACGGCGTTAAGGGTCGTGACGGACGGGTTGACGCTGGGTACCACCGTCCAGGTCGGCGTGGCCGCCATGGCCGTGCCGGCGAGCAGGGCGAGCGAGGCTCCGGCTGCCAGCGCCGCGGGGATGAGTCGATGTCGCATGCTGGTTCCTTCGTGGTTTGATGCAGGAATTGGACCAGCACCCGACCGTAGGAAACCTGGCTGCAGCGGCGCTGACATGGCGTTGAAACGGACGGCTCGCCTTGGATTATGTCGATTCATGGGCTCGCGTTTGCGGCGGGATGGCCCTGCGCTCATGTGACCTCCGAGGATGGTGCGCGAGCCGATCGGTCCGGCGTCTCGGCACACTTCGGATCTGCGCTCCTAGCAGCCGGGGGTCAACGGCGGCTGAATTCTTGACCCGTAAAAGATCAAGTGGCAGGTCGGCTGCGCTGTCCCGCTTGATGCTTGACCCGTCGGACGCACCGTGCGCTAGACGGGGGCCGACCTCCCGCCGCAGCCCGGCATTAACTGGCACCTGCCCGGGAAACCTGCCGTTGTCCGCCAATACCGCCGAAGTGGAGCAACCATGACAGAATCCCAGCCCCGCGACGATTTCGCCAGCTTCCCGGCGCCCACCGAGGGCATTCTGGTGACGATGTTCATCACCGTGCGCAAGGTCGCGCGATCACGGGACTTCTACTCGCGCGTCCTGGGTGGCACCGTCGTGCTGGAAGAGAACCCGTGCACCGTCAGGCTGTCCAATTCGTGGATCATCATGAACCCCGGCGGGCCGCCCACCCCCGACAAGCCCGGCATCACGGTGGCCGACTACCAGCCCGGCGATACGACCTCGATCTTCCTGAACTTGCGGGTCGCTGACATTCAGGCCTGCTACCAGGAGTGGAAGGCGAAAGGGGCCGAGTTCGTCACGCCGCCGATCGACCGCGGGGCGGAGATCCGCTGCTACATGCGGGACCCGGACGGATACCTGATCGAGGTCGGCCAGTCCACCGGCCTGCTCCAGGGCCATCTCGCCGCAAAGCGCCCGGAGGACCTTCCTGGCTGAGCCCTGAGCAACAGCAGCGTGACCGCGACCGCAGGCCATAGCCTCAATTCACGACTTTGCCGGGTCCCTGCCGCACCGTGCGCTTCGAAAGGTCGGCAGCCGCCTGGTAAAAGCGGCCTTCTTCTCGAGGTGCACGCCAAGTGGGGATGATGCGCCGAGCGGAGTGTGAAGTTCAGCAAGGCCACGAACCGCCGTTGCGCATCCCCGTCCTCAGAACCTGGCCGAGTTGAAATGTCACACTGCCTGGTCGTGGGCATCAAGCTGACTTGACCGAACGAAGTGCATCAGTAAACTCCCAAAGCTGGCCATGCGAGTCCGATTCCCGTCGTTCGCTTATTTGATGTCCTAGTAATAAGCGTTTTTCAATTCTATGTTCGATTGACTACCTGTTGTTGGCGTCTCGTGGCCAGATGGTTGTGGCGACGAGCCGGTAATAGGCGGCCGGTCGCCACGACCATGGCTTTTCCAGATATCATTCCATGCCCCAGACGGCCTCACCGTTATCGCCAGTCTGAGTCGGACCAGTGGCTGTAGCTAATGCTCATTTCTTGTTCTCCTTCCTTCCTCAGTATTTTTCGCTTCTGACTGCAGGCTAGGCAGGCGGAATTGACGGTTGTTGAGTACAGGATTGACGAGGCTGCGCCCCCGTTATTGCCGTTATGCCGTCGTCGTCGGCCGTGCCAACGGTCCGACGGGGTTATTCAGCCCCGGCCTGGCGGATCAAAGGGGTCATTCAGTCTCTGCCTCGCCCGGGCCCCGGGCGGGAGGCTGTGAGGGACAGCAGATACTCGGATGGTGAGGAGACGCTGATGCCGCCGGAGTTTCAATTCACGGTTCTTGGGCCGGTGCGGGGATGGCGCGGGCGGGCCGAGCTTGAGCTGGGGCCTCCGCAGCAGCGGGCGATGCTGGCGATGCTGCTGCTTGCGCGCGGCCGGCAGGTTTCGCTGGAGGGCCTCATCGACGGCCTTTGGGGCGAGCAGGTGCCCCGGGCGGCCACGGGCACGGTCCGCACGTACGCCTCGCGGCTGCGCTGCGCCCTGGACGCGGGCGCCAGGCGCCGGCGCGAGCAGCTCATAGAGTCGGCGGGCGACGGTTACCGGCTGCCGCCCGACGGGCTGCTCCTTGACCTGAGTACGTTCGAGGGCCGGGTGCACGGGGCGCGCAGGGCCCGGGACCGGCATGATGCCGCGGCTAGTGCCCGGCTGCTGCGCGAGGCCCTGGAGCTGTGGCAGGGCACCGCGCTGGCAGGAGTTCCCGGCCCGTACGCCGGCTCCCAGCGGGTACTGCTGACGGAGCTGCGGCTAGCCGCCGCGGAAGAGAGGCTGGCCCTGGAGATCTCGCTGGGCGAGCACGTCCAGGCGACCGCGGAGCTGCGGGCCCTGGTCGCGGCCCATCCCTTCCGGGAACGGCTCGTCGAGCTGCTCATGCTCGCGCTGTACCGGGCCGGCCGTCAGGCCGAGGCGCTGCTGGCTTACGAGGCCACCCGGCACCGGCTGGGCGAGGAGCTCGGCATCGACCCCGGCCCGGCCTTGCGGGCCATGCACCAGCACATCCTGCAGGCGGACCGTCATCTCATGGACGCCTCCGGCCTGCTCCTGGCGCGCTGGGGGAACAGGGCGGACGTGTACGGGGCCGCCTGATGAGAACCCGGGCCCGGCCGGCCCTGTGCGAGAGGCCGGTAGTGCCTCACGGCGGATGCCGGCGGTGCCGGCGAATGGTTATTCTGCCGGTATGGCGCAGGTGGCTGAGGGGCTGCGCCGGTTTCCGCTGGGTTTGTCGTCGCTGGTGGGGCGGGAGCGGGAGGTCGGCGAGCTGACAGGGTTCGTGCTTGACTGCCCGCTGGTGACGGTGACCGGGCCGGGCGGGGTGGGGAAGACCCGGCTCGCGGTCGAGGTGGCCCGGGCGGTAGTGGGTGAGTTTCCCGACGGGGTGCATTTCGTCGAGCTGGGCAGCGTGACGGACCCGGGACGGGTGGCGGCGGAGGTGGCCGCGGTGCTGGGGGTTCAGCAGGCGCCCGGCGCCGCGCCGGTTGAGACGCTGGTGGCGGCGCTGGCGCCGCAGCGGCTGCTGCTGGTGCTCGACAACTGCGAGCAGGTGGTCACCGCGGTGGCGGAGGTGTGCGCGGAGCTGCTGGCGGCGGCCGATGACCTGCACGTCCTGGCCACCAGCCGAGAGCAGCTGTGGGTGACCGGGGAGGTCAGGTACCGGTTGCCTCCGCTTACGCTGCCGGCCCCGGACGAAGCGGTGGGGGGCGGGCGGTCGGCGGCGGTGGCACTGTTCGCCGAGCGGGCCGGGCGGGCGGCGCCCAGGTTTGCGCTGACCGAGGCGTCGGCGCCGCTGGCGGCGCGGGTGGTGACCCGGCTGGACGGGATGCCGCTGGCGATCGAATTGGCCGCGGCCCGCGTCGAGGCGCTGGGACTGCCGGGGCTAGCCGACCGGATCGATGACGCGCTTGGCCTGCTGGAGAGCAGGGACGCGCGGGCGGCGGCGCGGCACCGGTCGCTGGCGGCGGTGGCGGAGTGGAGCTACCGGCTGCTGCCGGGGGCAGGGCAGCGGGTGTTCCGGCGGCTGGGAGTGTTCCCCGGGCCGTTCACGCTGGAGGCGGCCGAGGCGGTGGCCGGGCCGGGGGCCGGGCCGGTCGTGCTGCAACTGGTGGACTGCTCGCTGGTGAGCCCGCCGCAACTAGGGCCGGACGGGCGGATGCGCTACACGTTGCTGCAGACGCTGCGCGCCTACGGCCGGGGACTGATCGGCGGGGCGGGAGAGGAAGGTCAGGCGCTGGCGGCGCTGGCCGCGTTCGGCCTGATGGTCGCCCGGCAGGCGGCGGCGGGGCTGGCGACCAGCGGCGATGACCGGGAGCTGGCCGCGCTGCGTCACCTTGACGCCGAGGACGCCACGCTGGCCGCCGCGCTGGACTGGGCCCTCGGCCAGGATCCGGAGACCGCCGTGGCCCTGGCGGTGGCCCTGGCACCGTGGTGGCTGGCGCGGGGCCGCGCGGCCGAGGGTTACACGCGGCTGGCCACCGCGGCCGCCCGTGTTCCTGACGGCGGGCACGTCCGTTCCGACGCGCAGCTGTGGCTCGGGTTCCTGGCCCGCGCGCTGGGCGACAACGCCGGCAGCGTGGCGCATCACTCCGCGGCCATGGAGACGGCCGGGGATCCCTTGTCGCGAACCGCGCTCCTCGGCCTGGCGGGCCGGTCAGTTGCCCGCGTCAGCCTAGACCAGCCCGCCGAAGCACAAGAGGACGCTGAGCGGGCGGTCGCGCTATCCCGCCAGGCCGACGACCGGGTGGCGCAGGCCTTCGCGCTGGCAGTTCGCGCTCAGAACATATTTCTCGGGGGAAACGACCAGGAGGCGCTGCCCTGGTCCCGGCAGGCGGTGGAGTGCCTGACGGCGGAGGTTCCCGGGCGCATGGCGCGCCAGATCCGCAACGTGCTGGCGAACGTGCTCACCCTCCTCGGCCAGTACGACGACTCCCGGCAGCTGTGCACGGCTGACCTGACCTGGTGTCGCGAGGCGGGTGACCTGGCCGGCCTGGCCGACCAGCTCGAGGCGCTCATCTACCTGGAGGACCTGGCCGGAAACACCGACGCGATGGCGGTCTACCTGCACGAGGCGGTCGACGTCAATGTCCGGACTGGTCGCCTCACACGGCTGCGCCGCTGCGTGGATGAGGGCGGCAACCTCTGCGCGGCGACCGGGCGCTGGGCCGAGGCCGTGACGCTCTGGGCCGCGCACGGTGCCGAGATCGAGCGCATCGGTTTTCCCGAACCAGGCGAGGACGGCCGCCGCCAGGAGTTCATGCGGCACATGGTCCTCGAGCCGGGCCAGCGACGGGCGGCCGAGGAACGCGGGGCCAGGATGACGCCCGCCGCCGCCGCCGAGTTCGTCGCCCTGCTGACCGAGCCTTCGGACCCGGTGTTTCCGGAACCGGCGCCCCTGGACCCCGTGCGAGCAGAGCCCGGGGCGTCTGGCGGCGGTGAGCTGACCCCGCGGGAGCGGGAACTGGTGGCGCTGGTCGCCCAGGGCCGCACGAACGCCGAGATCGCCGGCGAGCTGTTCATCAGCGTCAGCACCGTCGCCTCCCACCTGGACCGCATCCGGGCCAAGACCGGTGCCCGCCGCCGCGCCGACCTCACCCGCCTCGCCCTCAGGGAAAGCCTCGTCTGAACTAGGCCGTCGAGGCTGGGTGACTTAGCCTCGGCAGAAAGCCGCGCCCGTTCGGATGCCATTCAGGCGTCATCGTCGGATACGGAAAGCGGTCCCTCGGACCTCAGCAGCCGGCTTCTCGCCTCGTCATCCCGCGGCAGGCCGGACGCCGAGAGAATCAATGACGCCTGCTGCCACGCATCGCGGGCCTCGTCCGCCCGGCCCTGCGTGGCGAGCGCGTCTCCCAGCGGCAGCAAGGTCTCGGCCTCCAGCGGCAGGCTTCCCGCGCCGCGAATCAGGACCAGTGCCTGCCGGAACTGCTCGATGGCGCTGTCCAGTTGCCCCAGCTTGGCCCGGACGATGCCCAGGTCCTTGCGGACTTTGCCTTCCTGGTGCGGCTTGCGCACCTCCTGCGCGAGCGCGATACCGCGCTCCAGGTACGTCACCGCGTCTTCGTAATCACCGAGCGCGCTAAGCGCTTCGCCGATGTCCGCGATCGCACGGGCCTCGCCGCGGCGGTATCCGGCCTCACGGTAAAGCTCGAGCGCCTTGCGGTTGTGCTCGATGGCGAGCGGCAGCCGACCCTGGTACGTGAAGACCTCGGCGAAACTGCTGTGCAGGTAAGCGTGCTCGGTGGTGTACCCGAGGGCGGTGTAGATGGCTTGAGCCCGCTCGAGGTAACGGACGCTCTCGTCGAGCCGGTTCAGGTAGAAGCTGACCCCGGCGAGGCTGCGCAGCACATGACCTTGCCCGGGTAGGTCGGCGTCTCGCTCGGCGGCTCGGAGCGCGGCCTCCATCACCTGCTTCCAGTCGTGGAAGAGTCCGCGCCACTGGCAGAACTGCTGCATGGTGAGGGCGAGCTGCCAGGCCGGGAAACCGAAATCGGATCCGGCGGCCAGCGCAACCGACGCGGTGAGCACGTGGCGTTCCGCGGCGAACCACGACATGGCTGACTCGTAGTCGGCGAATTGCTCCGGGGTCACCCCGGGCCGTGGCGGGTCTGGTGCGATCGGCTCGCGGTGCGGTCGCAGTTGCACTTGAGCGGCGAAGCTCGACTGCAGGTAATAGTCGAGCTCGCGGGCGAGAGCCTCATGGCGCTCGCTGCCGGTGTCGGTGCTCTCAGAAAGCTCCGCCGCGTATACGCGAATCAGCTCGTGAAACGCGTACCGGCCGGGCTGGTGCTCGCTGATCAGCGAGGTGCTGGTCAGCTCGGCGATCAGCCGTCGGGCCTCTTCCGGGGCCGTGCCGAGCAGGCTGGCGCTGGCGGCGGCGGTGATGTCCGAGGCCGCCTGCAGCGACAGCAGCCGGAAGAGCCGGCCGGCCGGCTCGCTCAGGTGGTGGTACGACCAGGAGAAGACCGTCCGGGCGTCGGCCGCCACGCCTGCGGTGCCGAAGCTGTCCAGGCGGCCTCGCGTGCGCCGCAGGTCGGCGGCGACGGAGGCCAGCGTGAAATCGGGGTGGGCGGCGGCGCGGGCGGACACGATGGCCAGGGCGAGCGGCAGCCGGCCGCACAATCCGATGATCTCCTCCGCCGCTTCCGGTTCCGCCGCCACGCGGTCGACGCCTAGCCGGCGCTCGAGCGTCTCCCGGGCCGTGAGCGAAGAGGGGAGGTTGAGCGTGAGGAGCCGGGCCCCGTCGGTCATGGCCAGGCCGACCAGCGGGTTGCGGCTGGTCGCGATGACCAGGCACCCCGGGCTGCCCGGCAGGAGCGGGCGCACCTGGTCCACGTCGCGCGCGTTGTCGAGCACGATGAGGACCCGCTTTCCGGCCAGGACGCTCCGGTACAGGCCCGCCCGGGCGTCCAGGTCGTCCGGTATCTGCCCGGCCTGCACGCCCAGCGAATAGAGCAGGGCGCGCAGCGCGTAGGCCGGCGCCATCGCGGCGGCGTTCGCATCGAACCCGCGCAGGTTCAGGTACAGCTGGCCGTCTTCGAAGCGCTTCTTGACCTGGTGAGCCCAGTGGATGGCAAAGGTTGTCTTGCCGATTCCCGCCATGCCGTCGATGGCGCAGACGGCGACCATGGGAGATTCACCGTCCGGGCTGAGCATTTTCGCGACCGCCGCCAGCTCCGCCTCCCGCCCGGCGAACGTGGGCAGGTCGGCGGGCAGCTGGGCCGGGGGCACCAGGGGAGACGGCACGCCGGGCAGCGCCGCCACGAAGGCAGCAGGAGTCGCCGCCGTGTCGTCCCCCGCCTCGGCCGGGCCCACGCTGGCCGTCGTGGGCACCTCCTGCCGGAGCACTTGACTGTGCGCGGCGCGCAGGTCCGCGCCCGGATCGACCCCGAGCTCGTCACCGAGCCGCTCCCTGACCGTCTGGTAGTGCGTCAGCGCCAGCGCCTGCTGGCCGCTGGCCGCGAGGAGGAGGACCAGGCGCGCCTGCAGCGATTCGTTCAGCGGTTCGCCGGCGGCGGCCTGTCTGAGCATCGGCAGGATCCGCAGCGGCTGGACACACGCCAGCGCCGCGTCAGCCGCCTCGACGACCGCGCTGACGTACTCCTGGTCCACCGCCGTGAAGTGATCCCGGTACCCGTAGAGTTCGAGGCCGCCGCCGCAGGTTCCGCGGTGCAGGCCAAGCGCCTCCATCAGCAGGTCGAGAGCCTCACCCGGGTGGTTCCGGCCGTTGGCTGACCGCGCTTCTCGCACCAGGCGGCGGAACCTGATCAGGTCGGACGTGCTCTCGTCGGCGGCGAGCCGGTAGGCCGTGCCCTGCCGGGTCACCCAGCGGCCGCTCGACCTGGCCTCGAGGTCCGGCTCGAGCAGGCGCCGGATGGCCCCGATGTACTTGTGGATAACGTTGACCGCACTGTTCGGCGGGTCTCGCTCCCAGAGCAGCGCAACCAGCTCGTCGACGGTGACCAGGTGGTTGGCCCGTACCAGCAGCAGCGCGAGCACGGCGCGCTGCTGGTTCGGGCCCAGATCCAGCTCATCCGGGCCGCGCCAGACCCGCAGCGGGCCGAGCAGGCTGAACTGAACATCCACCGGAGTAGTCGCTTCGCGGGAGGCTTGAGTCCTGACGGCAGTCGTGGGCGAGATAAGGAATTCATCGTACTGCCGGCAGCTGCGCCGATCGAGTGGTGGCGCGCTTGTGGCGATACCAAGGCACTCCACCTCGCTCCTCGGAGGTCGCCGGTGCGGACGATATCGGGTCCGTTGAGCGTGTCACCGCGGGCGATCTGGATCAGGGCGGCGTTGAGCTGCGTGATGCCGCCGAAGATCAAGCTAGTGGCGATGACGATCGACAGGATGGCCTGGGGTACGGCCCCCGCGTTGAGCAGACTGAAGATGAACGTGATCACGGCGAGCGCGATCAAGCACAACGGTGGCGTGCTGACTCGACTGTTAGCCATGACGGCTCCTTACCGGTCAGGCGCCGGACACGCCGTGGCCGACCATGGCGAGCGGGTCGACTACAGAGTCGAATGTCTTCTCGTCGACGTGCCCGCTGGCCAGGGCGGCCTGCTTCAGCGTCTGGTTGTTGGACAGCGCGGACTCGGAGATGCGGGCGGCGTTCTGGTAGCCGATGACCGGGCTCAGCGCCGTGACGAGCATCAGGCTCTCGTTCACGTACTGCTTTATCTTGTCCCGGTTGAGCTCGGTGCCGCTGACGGAGAACGTGCGGAACCTCTCCATCCCGTCGGCGAGGATGCGCGCGGAGTGCAGGAAGTTGTTGATGATCACCGGGCGCATCGCGTTGAGCTCGAAGTTGCCCTGGCTGCCGGCGAAGGCCACCGCGCAGTCGTCGCCGAGCACCTGGATCGCGATCATCACGATCGCCTCGCACTGGGTCGGGTTGACCTTGCCGGGCATGATCGACGAACCGGGCTCGTTCTGCGGCAGCAACAGCTCGGCGAATCCGGTGCGCGGTCCCGAGGCCAGCCACCGCATGTCGTTGGCGATCTTCATCAACGCGACGGCGAGCCCCCGCAGCGCCGCGTGCGTCCGCACCATCGGATCGAGTGATCCCTGGGTCATAAACTTGTTCCCGGCCGTAACAAACGGCTTGCCGGTCAGCTCAGCGATCTGGGCCGCGACGTCCCGGCTGAAGCCCTTCGGCGCGTTCAGCCCGGTTCCGACGGCGGTGCCGCCTAGGGCCAGGGCGAGCAGTCCCTGGCGGCTGTGGTTGATCTCCTCGATGCAGGCGCGCAGCTGGGCCGCGTAGCCCGACCACTCCTGCCCGACCGTCAGCGGTACCGCGTCCTCCAGGTGGGTGCGGCCGATCTTGACGACGTCTTTCCACTGACCGGCCTTGGCCTCGACGGCGGCGGCGAGTTCCCTGGCCCGGGGCAGGAGGTGGTCGTCGATCTCTCGAACGGACGCGATGTGCATCGCCGTCGGGAAGCTATCGTTGCTTGACTGGCCCATGTTGACGTCGTCGTTCGGCCCTACCGGCTGCTGGGTCCCCAGTGTGCCGCCGAGCAGCTGCGACGCCCGGTTGGCGATGACCTCGTTGACGTTCATGTTGCTCTGCGTGCCGGACCCGGTCTGCCAGACGAAGAGCGGGAAGTGCTCATCGAGCTGCCCCGCGATGGTTTCCTCGGCAGCCCGCACAATCGCCTGTTTCTTCCACTCGGGCAGCCGCCCGGCGGCCGCGTTCACGAGCGCGGCTGCCTTCTTCACGTACCCGTAGGCGTGGTAGACCTCCTTCGGCATCCGGTCGCCGCCGATGGAGAAGTGGATCAGCGACCGTTGCGTCTGCGCGCCCCAGTAGCGGTCGGCCGGCACCTCGACGGTGCCCATGCTGTCGAACTCCTTGCGCTGGCCGCTAGCCTGAATCCCGATCGGCACGTCGCGCAGCGCCGGGACAGCCTGGTCTCCGGGGTTCATCGCCGGTCCACCACGTCACCGGAGGGGTAAACCGGCTGCCACATCGCGTCCTGGACGGCCTGCACCAGGTTTTCGTGGAACTTTGTTGCCATCCCGTCGTCGGCGGCGGCCCTGGCCACGGCGATCGCGACCGTCGCCGACGACGCCCGCAGGTGCTCCACGGGAGGAAGCAGGGGCGCACCCGGCCGGGACACATCGACCTGGCTGGCGACCGCCTCGGCTGCGGCCAGCAGCATGTTGTCGGTCACATGGCGGGCGCCAGAGACGATCGTTCCGAGGCCGAGCCCTGGATACAGCAGCGCGTTATTGGCCTGCCCGATCTGGTAAGAGACGCCGTTGTACTCCACTGGCGGCACCGGGATGCCGACCGCGATCAGCGCGTGCCCGTCGGTCCATGGCACCGCGTCAGACGGCATGACCTCAATGCGGCTGGTGGGGTTGGATAGTGGCAGCAGGATCGGCCGGTCGACGCCAGCAGCCAGAGCCCGGACGACGTCCTCGGTGAACGCGTTGTGGGCGGTGGAGGTGCCGATGAGGATCGTCGGCTTGACCTGCCTGACGGTGGTGAGCAGGTCGATCTCGCCGTCGGCCCAGGAGCTGACCTCGGACTTCGGCCGTGCGTAGGCCTCCTGGTAGTCCGGCAGGTCCTTCATGTCGTCGGTCACGAGGCCGTGGACGTCGATGAGCCAGATGTTGCTCTTCGCCTCGGCCGCAGTCGCGCCGTCGCGCATCATCGCCGCGTGGATCTGGTCGGCCATCCCGGTGCCGGCGGTGCCCGCACCGAAGACCACGAGCCGCTGCTCGGACCAGCGCTGCTTCGTGACCTTGAGGGCGGAGAACACCGAGGCCATGACGATTGCGCCGGTGCCTTGCATGTCGTCGTTGAAGATCCGGTACTTGGCGGCGTTCTCCACCAGGATCCGCCGCGCGTTGGACGGCCCGAAGTCCTCGAAGTGCAGCAGGGCGTTCGGGAACAGCTCCGCGGCCGTCTCCAGGTAACGGGCGATGAAGTCGTCGTAGCGCTTGCCGGTCACCCGCGCGTGCCGGTTCCCCAGGTACCCCGGGTCGTTGAGCAGCTGCTCGTTGTCGGTGCCGACGTCGAGGTTAGCGGCGATGACCCGGTTGGGGTCGATGCCGGCCGCGGCCGTGTAGACGGCGAGCTTCCCGACCGAGATGTCGGTGCCGTTCACCCCCCAGTCGCCGATGCCCAGAATCTCCTGCGCATCCGACACCACGATCAGGTCGACGTCATCCGGGCCCAGCCCGAGCGACTCGAACGAGGCCCGGGCGTCCTGCGGCCGGTCGATCGACAGATACACCGCCCGTGAGTCGCGAAAGTCGGTCGACCACTGCTGGATGGCATCGCCGACGGTGGGGTCATACACCACCGGCAGCAGTTCGGCCAGGTGGTCGCCGAGCAGCTTGTAGTACAGCACCTGGTTCTGGTTGTGCACCTGGTAGAGGTAGATGTACTTGTGCAGGTCCGAGGGCTGCTCCTGCAACTGCGCGTAGGCCCGGCTGGCCTGCTCGGCCAGCGTCTCAACGGCGGCCGGCAGCCGCCCGGTGATCCCGAGCTTCGCCCGCTCCCGCAGCGTGAAAGCGGTGCCCCGGTTCCGGTAGCGGTCCTGCAGCACGGTCGGTTTGACAGACATAGCTATCCCCTTAGGCGTGGTGTGAGCGCTGGTCAGCTGGCGACGGGAGTCTCGGGCGCCATCTCGTAGGAGTGCTGGATGGCGGGATGCCTGGTGCCGAGCCCGTCGGTGACCTTGCGCTCCCACGGAACCTGCTGCAGGTGCCGGGTCTCCTCGATCATCGACGCGGGCTCCAGGTTGCGGAAGCAGTCGACCTCGCCAGCGGCCACGGCGGTCAGCGTCGCGTAGACCGCTTCGGGGTCGAACTGCGCGCGGGGGAAGGCGAGCTTGGCGTAGTCGTAGAGGCGCTGCGACGGGTCGTCCTCCCAGCTCTCCCAGGTCTGGAACATGCGGTCGTTGAAACCGGTCAGGAACGGCCCCGGGTTCACGGTGGCGACCTCGACGTTGTACTCCTGCAACTCGTAGGCCATCGTTTCGGCGATCGCCTCGACCGCGTGCTTGGACGCGGAGTAGATGCCGGTAAAGGGATTGACGTTCAGGCCTTCCCTGGACGAGACCCAGACGATCCTTCCGGTACCGCGCTTGATCATCTGCTTGGCGATGCCCTGGGTGAGGAGCAGCGGCCCGGTGACGTTGACCTCGAACTGGTGCCGGATGTTCGATCCGGGAATGTCGACGGTCGAGCCGCCCTCCCCGACGCCGGCGTTGTTCACCAGGATCTCCACCCCCCAGCCCAGGGCCTTGAGGCGGTCGCCCTCGTTGGTGACGTCGAGCTTCTCGACCCGCAGGGTGACCCCGCGCGCGGCCGCCTGCCGCTTCAGCGTCTGGACCTGGCCGTAGATCTCCACCGTGGCGACCACGTCGAAGCCCTTCTCGGCCAGGCGGATGGCGGTTTCATAGCCGAAGCCGGTACCCGCTCCCGTGATGAGGACCCTCTTCAGGGCTGAAGCTGCCATGTTGATGCTTCCTCTCGTGTCTCGTGCGCTTGGACAGGTTGTGATGGCGTGGAGGAGCTTTCACCACGGCCTCAGGCCGGCGAGTGGCCGAGAAAGCGGAGTAGTGCGGCGTTGACCTGGTCGGTGTGGGTCCAGGGGATCGCGTGCGGGCCGCCCTCCACCATGACCAGTTCCATGTCGGCGATCAGGCCGGTGAGCCGCTTGCCGGTCTTGTCGAACGGCAGAATCCGGTCGGCGTCACCCTGGATGACCATGACCGGCACGTCGATCCTGGGCAAGTCGGCCCGGAAGTCGGCCTGCCAGGTCGAGATGCATTCGCAAGCGGCAATGGCCGACATCGCCACGGCCACGTTGAAGCTAGTGCGGTACGCCTCGTCGCTGACCCGGTTACCACCGAACTGGTCAAGGTTGTAGAAGTTGTCGAGGAAACCCTTCAGCCAGGCGGGGGCGTCCGCCGCCGCGGACTGCCGGAACCCGTCGAATAGGTTCGCCGGCACCCCGTCGGGGTTGTCCGGCGCCTGCGACAGGTACGGCGGAATCGGTCCGATAAGCACCGCCCGGTCGATCCTGGCCGACCCGTACGTGCTCAGGTACCGGGTGACCTCACCGGTGCCCATGGAGTGGCCGACCAGCGTGATGTGATCTAGGTCGAGAGTCTCGATGACGGTGTCCAGGTCGGCGGCGAAGGTATCCCAGTCGTAGCCGGTGGCGGGCTGGCTTGAGGAACCCGCGCCGCGGCGGTCGTAGCTGATGACCCGGTGCCCGGCCGCGAGCAGCGGCGGGATCTGCTTGTCCCAGGCGCGGCCGCTGAGCGGGTAGCCATGGATGAGGATGACCGGGGCACCACTGCCGTGGTCCTCGTAGTGAAGGTTGATGGAACCGGAGTTCTCGGTGCCGACGGTGATGACAGGCATGGCCTACTCCCAGGATTTGGTCGTGGCGGGGACTGTCGGCCCCCTGCTGGATCGACATTAGGAGGGGGAACGGCGCGGCGAATCGGCTGTAACACATAGTCCGCCCGCACAGGCACTAACCGGCCCGGGTTCGTTCCGCGAGGGCGCCGCTGAGGTCACGGCGTGAGGAAACGCCCAGCTTCCGATAGATTCTGTGCAGGTGATAGTCCACCGTGGTCGGCTGGATGAACAGCTGTGATCCGATGCCACGGTTAGTGGCCCCGGCGCCGGCGAGCCGTGCGATCCGCAGCTCCTGGTCGGTCAGTTCCTCGCCGGCGGCAGGCTCCCGGGTGGCGGGACGCTCGCCCGCGGCGTGCAGCGCGCGCCGGGCCCGGCTGGTATAAGCTGCCGCCCTGAACCTGCTGAACAGACCCGCCGCGGTGCGCAACTGGATACCACCCTCAGCCGGTCGTCCGTGACGCGTGAGTGACTCGCCGTAGAGCAGGTGGGCGCGGGCGAGATCGGCGGTCCGCTGGGTCTGGCTCAGCAACTCGATCGCAGCGACGAACGCCCCGTCCATCAGTTCGCCGCGCGCCAGAATGCCCTCGGAGCAGTGAAGTTGCCCGAAGGCCCAGTCAGTTTCCGCGACGGCGGCCCTCGCGCGCAGGGTTCCGAGCGCGGCCCGGGCCTGGTCCAGCCGACCGCACGCGGCGGCCGCCTCAACGAGGTAAGGCAGTAGTTGTTGCTCAAGGTGGAGCACGTCCTCAGCGCATATATCGGTGGCCGCGCGGAGCGCGGCAGGAAACTGGCCCCGGCCCAGTGCCGTCACCACCGGTCCCATCAGCGCGAGACGGCCGCCGGCTGCGAGCTCGCTAGCCGCGATCACCGCTTCCCCGTCGCCTCGACAGGGTGCCTCCAGATACTGCAGAAGGCTGAGCGCGAGCTTCTCGTGCAACAGCGCCCCGGCCGCCCGAGCCGTCCCGGTGATCCGGTGCAGCCAGGTAAGCCCGGCCGTGTCGTCCCAGACGATCAAGGAGGCGACGGCGACCAGCGGAAACCAGTCAGGAACATTCCGTTCCAGCACCGCCGGTGCGGCCGCCGCGTTCAGTGCCTGGCGCAGGGAACGGGTGGCAGCGGCATAGTCCCCGGCGAACAGGTGCCCGAAGCCCTGGAGCAGCAACACGCCGAGGTCGCGGACGCCACCGGCGGGAAAGTCCAGCGCCGCCATCTGCTCGGACATTACGGCCGGGGTGATGCCGCAGGCGCGGTGACCAGCGAGGACCACGTGGCTGAGGGCACATAGCATGCTCTCCCGGCTGGCCGTGACGGAGACGGGCCGCTGGGCCCGTGCGGCCTCGAGCAGCCAGGCCGCCGCTGACCGGTTGGGTAGCTGGCCCAGTTCGCTGCGGGCCAGCTCACCGGTTGCGGCGGCCCTGGCCTGCGCGCCGGCGTCATGACGGAGGTGAGTTTCGGCCTGGCCGGCCAGCGCCCGGGCGTAGGAACTGGCGCCCGCGATCAGCGCGGCATGAGCGCCCGCGGCGTAGCGGACCGCCCGGGTGCCCGGATCGGCGGACAGCTCGCCGGCCAGCACCTGGAGCAGGCACCGCTCGGAAACGCTGGCCGTTACTTCGGCGGTATCAGCAAGTTCTGTCGCTAGCCCCTCGTCCGGTCCGGGCCGGACGTGCGCGGCCCGGTGCCAGACGCGGCCGCCAGGTGAGCCAGGCAGCCCGGCGATGGCGGCATGCACCCGGCGCCGCTGTCCGGGAGGCGCGCCGAAGTAGACGGCCGACCGGACCAGCGGATGCGTGAATCGAGGCCGGGGCCAGCCTTCAAGCAGTCCGGCGCGCAACGCCGGCCGCCATGAGCCGGGATTGAAGCCCAGAGCCGGCCCCGCCAGGGTCACGTCCCGGTCCGGCGCCGCGGCGAGCGCGAGCAGAAGCGCCCGGGTATCAGCGGGAAGGTCGCCAGTGCCCGCGCCGAAGTACGCGAGCAAGTTGTCGCTAACCAGGGCAGGAGCGGGCGAGATCGCGATCCGGCCCAGTTCGGCGGGACTGTAGCGGGTCGCGAGATCGGTCAGGCCCTGCGGATTCCCGCCGACGGCGACCGCGAGCCGATGGCGGACCCACGGATCGAGTGCGCCGCCGGTCAGCCGGTGCAGCAGGCGCTCGGCGGACGGGAGGCTCAGCTCGCCGATGTGCAGGCAGGGCAGGTCGCCGAAGGGCTGCGCGTGCTCTCGCGCGGCCAGAAGCATGACCACCGGCGAGGCGGCCACCCGCCTGGCGGCTACGGCCAGCGCCGCCCGGGAGGCCAGATCGAGCTGATCGGCGTCATCCACCAGGCACAACAGCGGCAGGCGCTGGCTAGCGCTGACCAACAGGCGCAGCACGGCCAGGCCGGCGCGGAGGGGTTCGGAACCGGCTGTGTCGAGCGCCGCCGGGGCGGGCCGCAGCACCTGCATCTCCGCCGCGTCCCGGGCGGCCTGGTTGAGCAGCGCGGATTTCCCGGCCCCGGCGTCACCGACGAGCAGGAGTGCCGCGCCGGAGCCCGACCGCGCGGCGCCGAGTATCGCGGCTAGGGTCGCGCGCTCCTGCTCTCGTCCGAGTACCGTCACCGGCGGCTGTCGCAGAACTCGGAGGACCGCCGAGGCAACGCGGCACCGAGCTGGCGGCGGGAGCTGACGCCAAGCTTGCCGTAGGCATTTCGCAGATGATGGTCGACGGTGCGCCGGCTCACGAACAGCTCGACCGCGATCTCCTTGTTGGTCGCTCCGGCTGCCGCCAGTCCGGCGATGCGCCGTTCGGCTAGGGTCAGGAGCGGCCGGGCGGACGGGACCGCCAGCACGTCGTCCCGCCGTCCGGGCGGCACGGTGGCGTCCAGCTCACGCTGGGCCCGGTCGGCGAAGGCCACCGCGCCCATATCCCAGTACAGCCGCCTGGCCGCCGCCAGCCAGTGACGAGCGGCTGTCCGCCGCCGCCTGCGTCGCAGCCACTCACCGTAGAGCATGCGCGCGCGGGCGCGCTCGCAGATCGCGCCCGTGGTGTCGAGCAGCGTGATGGACCGCTCGTAGCAGTCTGCGGCCTCGCTGTCGCTGGCGAGCACCGCCTCGCACAGGGACAGCGTGCCGAGCGCCCACGCCGTGCCGCTCGCGGAGGCACGGGCGTTCAGCTCGGCCAAGGCCCGCTGGGCAGCACTGCGGCGTCCGAGCCGGCTACCTGCCTCCACGAGGACGGACAGCGCCTGGTTAGCGTGGCCGCCGAGGTCCGCGGTCCTGAGCTTCTCGGCGGCGGCGAAGGCGCGCGCGTACTGACAGCGGCTCAGGTGCAGCGTCATCAGGGCGGCGGTGGCGGAGTCTTCGACGTCGGCCCGCTCAAGCTCGACGGCGGCCGCCGCTTGACGGTCAGCAGCCTGCTCCGCCGCTGGGCCGTCTCCTCGCCAGGCGTGTAGCTCAGCACCAGCCAGGGTGGAGAGCAGAGCCTCGCTCCAGCCGATGGACCGGGCCAGCCGCATCCCTTGCCTGGCCAGCTGGTCGGCATGGTCGAGATGCCCCAGGCCAGCCAGGGCAGCCGACCTGGCGGCGAGTGTGGCCGCCAGGTCATGGCGGCCCGGTCCGCATAGGTGACCGGGGAGGGCGGACTGGGGAGTCGGCGGGGACCAGGTCAGCAGGTGCTCGTCGTCCCACAGCGCCCGGGCTGCGTAGATGCGGGCGACGCCCGCCCCCGGCAGCCAGTGCCCGGTGGCCGAGGTGGCTCGCAGGGCCGGGCGCAGCAGCGGAACCGCTTGGCGATAGTCACCGCTGAGCAGCATGGCCAGGCCAGGAAGCAGCGCGCCGCGACCTGGCCCACGGTGCTCGCACCCGCTAAGGTCACGCAATGCCGACCCGATCGCTTTCGTGGTGGTCCCGCGCGTGTAACGCCCGGTGGCGATGGCGAGCTGCACCGCCTCTTGCAGGGCCTCCTGCCCAGCCTGCTGGTCGCTGGCGCCGAGCCGGGCCGCAGCGACGAGCATCTGCTGACCGCCCTCCCCCGCGCCACGGCCCAAGGTGCTGTTCAGCTGGACGGCGAGCCGCTGCGCGCGGCCTTGCTGAGCAGTACTGCGGCAAGCAGGGCGGGCCCGGTGCAGCAGGTCGCCAGCGAGCCGGGGCGCGCTGGCGGCGAGAGCGGCGGCGCTGGCGGCCAGGTAGTGGTCCGCGGCGGCTGCGACGGCTGACAGCCGCGCGGCCTGCGCTAGGCAGCCTGCGGTCCACAGCGCATCGTACACGGGGGTTGGCTGCTGCGCCCAGCGGGCCAGTGCGTCCGCGATGTCATCGCCTGCCATCGCCCGGTGCCAGGTAAAAGCGGGCAATTCGATTCCCTGGTCACAGGCCTCGGCCAGGGCCTGGTGGCAGGACCGCCACTGTCCGGGCGGAGCGCAGGCGAGGGCAGCAGCCCGCAGCAGCGGGTGACGGAACCGGACCGTCGGCCCCGGCCGGACGACGTGGGCTTCCTGAGCTGGCGCTAGGGCATCCGGGCCGGTCCCGAGCGTGATCGCGGCGCGCCAGAAGCCCCTTGTCTCAGCGCCGACGGCACAGGCCGCCAGCGTGAGCAATACCTGGCTCGGTTCCGGCAGCGCGCGGATCTCATCGAGGAACCGGCCCGGCAGCGACTCAGCGGGCAACTGCTGGCCGCTGAGCGCATCCAGCATGTCGGCCTGCCCTACGGCCAGCCGGTGCCCGAAGCGGGAGAGTGTCAGCGGATTGCCGCCTGCGAGGGGCGCGAGCTGTTCGGCCGTTCGCCGGTCGAGGACGGCTCCGGCGTGCCGCATCAGCAGTTCGGTCCCTGCCTCCACAGCCAGATCGGGGACGAGAAGTTCGGGTACGGCTGTGAGCGCCGGACTCGGGGCAGGCTCGCATACCGCTGCGACCAGCGTGAGCGGTACCTGCCGCGCTCGCCCCGCCACGCAGTCAAGTACGGCCAGGGACTCCCGGTCGACCCACTGCAGATCGTCCACGATGAACACCAGTCCGGTGTCTCCGCTTGCCCGGGCCAGCGCCGCCAGGACGGCGCTCTCCACCATGGCCGCGTCCGGGGTTCCGCCGTCCATCTCGGTCGCGGTGCCGACCGCCGCCCGCAGCGAGACCGGAAGCCGGTCCACTTCCGCGGGAATCGCGAGAAGCAGCCGATGCACCGCCGCCCACGCCATACCCGCCTCGGCCTCGATTCCAGTCAGCCGCAAGACACGGCGTCCCTCGGCGAACTGGGCACATGCGGCCAGGAGGGAGGTCTTCCCGGCACCTGCCTCACCGCGCAGCACCAGCGCGCCTCCGGCTGCCCCTGATGGGCCCTGCGCTAGCTCGCGCAATCGGGCGACTTCGCAGGTGCGACCCACCAAGGCCCGGCCTGGATCGGCGGCGGGGCCAGCAGGCTTTCCGGCCACGCACGGCACGGCGAGGGCGCAGTCGCTGCTCATCGGGCACCTCGGCTGAACGATGACGGGCCGGCTTTCCCCTTCCGGCCTTTCTCAGTTCAGGACACCAGGCGGAACTGTACAGCTACTTACATCTGAGTTGATCGTGCCGACCGCACAGTTCAGGCCAGCGAAGCGCCACTATCACCATTTGTGCCATCGACAGCACGGTCACCAGCTTCCCATAACGTGGCCGGGGCGGCGGCACGCAGCCCCGGGCCGTGCCGCCACCCCTCATCCAGCTAGATCAATTCATTCCCGCTGGGTCTATATATTGGCCGCGAATTCGAGCTGGTTGTTATCGGGGTCGCGGAAGACCACCGTGGAATAGGACCCTCCCGGCCGCGTCTGGATGCCGGAGTGCGCGATGCTGAGCTCATTGAGCCGCTCCATCCAGGCCTCCAGGCCCTTAGGCCCGTTCACCTGAAAGGAGATATGGTCCATTCCGGTACGGCTCTCGTCGAACTTCTCGCCCTGATTGGCGTTGTGGTGATGGAGGCCGATGAACAGTCCAGTGCCACGGTCGATAAGGAGTTCCGCGTACCCGGTCTCCTCCCGGGCGAAGTGCGGGAAGTGCCCCGGTCTCCGGTCGGCCTGGAACAGTTCCTGGTACCAGTTCATGCTGTTTTCCAGGTCAGTGACGGTCAGCGCGATGTGGTGGATCCCGGTAATGACCGGACCGTTCGGCGTGCTCATTTCCAGCTCCTTTCGAATCAGCGGGTGGCGTGGACGGCCTTGAGGATGACGCTGGTGACCACGCCGGGGTCAGAGACCATGGACAGGTGCGGTGCCCTGATCTTGGTGATGCGGGCGTGGGCCCGCTTGGCCATGACGAGCTGCTCGGCCGGGACGAGCACCCGGTCCGCGGTGCCGACGACATCCCAGGACGGGATCGTCTTCCAGGCCGGAATGCCCGACGGCTCGGTGAACGTACTAGCTGCCAGCGGCCGCTGCTCGGCCGCGAGCTCAGCCCCTTCGGCCGCGGGCAGGCCGTTGGCGAAGCAGCCGGGGAACCAGGACTGCTTGACGTAGGTGTCGAAGTCACCGGACGGAGCGCCCGGGTAGGGGGCCGTATTGAGCACTGAGCTGCTGATGCAGGAGCCAGGCTTGGCGTTGTTCAGCTGCTCCAGCATCTCGCCCTGGGCCGGGAGGTACGCGTCGACGTAGACCAGCGCCTTGACGTGGCGGTTGCCGGTCGCGGCGTTGGTGATGACGGTGCCGCCGTACGAGTGTCCGGCCAGCACGATAGGACCGGAAACAGCCGACAGGAAGTCCTTGAGGTAAGCCGAGTCCTGCGGCACGCCACGCAGCGTGTTCGGCGGGATGTCGACGGTGTAACCGAGCCGCTGGAGACGCTTGGCGACCGCGGCCCAGCTGGCGCCGTCCGCCCACGCACCATGGACGAGGACGATGGTTGGCTTGGCTCCGCTGGCGACGGCAGCGGCCCTGCCGGTCGCGGTTCTGGCTGTGGCGGCGTGCACCGGCTGGCTGACGATCAGCACTAGGGCAGTGATGACCGCGGCAGCGGCGGACAGCACCGGCAATAGCCGAGATGGACGATAGGCAGGCAGGAAGTTCACGAGGGTGTCCTCCGAAGGCAGTGGCCCCTGTCGAGACCCAGCGGTGACTCGCCAGTGGTGCCCGCGAGCCAGTTACCTGACCATCGTGAGAGGCTGCTAGCGTGTCTCGGATCGGCTAAAGCACCCAGTCTCCGCGAGTCTGAACCCGAAATCTCCGGCGATCTTCGCGGCCGGCGCGAAACGGCGGGCGGCCGCCCCGATACCTGGTTCAGGGGGCGAATCGGGCCTGCAGTTGACGTTTGTCGATCTTCCCTTCCGGGTTACGGGAGGCAGCGTGGGGACGAAGGAGCCACAGTTGCCCAGCCACGCCCAGCTACGTCCAGCTACGTCCAGCCTCATAACACCTGGCTAGGCGGCACATCCAGCCTCATCCGGCACCACCCAGCGACCCTTCGGAGTCGACTGACCGTCAGACAGGTCCACGGCCAGTCCTTCCCGCTGGATGCTGACCGTCTTGAGTGCCCGGCCAGCAAGACCGTCGGCCAGCCAGTCCCTGATCGCATGCGCCACGGTGTAGCCGGCGTGCGTGACCACGCCGTCGTTCAGCTCCGCCAGCTTGGCCCGGACCTCGGTCGTGGTCTTGCCGGAGACCTTCTTGCGACGCCGCTGGCCGTCCGGGCCGGTCTTGAGGCTGACTACGCCACGCCAGCGGCCCGGGCAATGCCAGCGGGTCTCAGGGTCGCGGCACTCCCCCGGGTGATCGAAGTAGATGCTGTTTTCGCCAGCCACGCCGGCCGGTCATGGCCGGTCGCAGTTGCTGTACTTGTGTCGTACGGACAGCAGAACGGCCAGTTCCTAAGATCGGAACCGGCCGCTGACCTGGTGGGCGATACTGGGATCGAACCAGTGACCTCCTCGGTGTGAACGAGGCGCTCTCCCGCTGAGCCAATCGCCCGCCGCCGGGCTGGGACCGTCCCGGCGCTTCCATAGGGTAGCGCATCCTCACGGCGCGCCGCACGTCCGGCGCGGCGGGCCGTGCCGCCGGGACTTTCGTCACTCTACGTAATGGCTAAATCCTGCAAACGTGCGCTTCAGGACGTTTTTAATTACGCTCAGTATTGCTAATGGGACGCCTCGTAGATAAGTACGTGAGATGAGGGCGATAAGCTATGCAACCCACGTGCCGAAACACTAAACTTCATCAACGTCGTCGCCCTGGCCGGACGGCATTTGTCCAGGTCAAGGCAATGACGAGGGCTCATCTTCCGGCAGGGAACGAAAGGCGCAAAACGGAGTGCTTACCATCAGTGAAAGCTTCACTCTCCGTTGGCGTCATAGTCGCCCGCCGACCGCGTCTGATTGGATAAGCCCGGTTGTCCGGGTCCCGGCTAAGTAGGGGTGGGTAGGCGATGAACCGAAGCAGCAGCACCACGATCTCGGCCGAACTCGGTCTGAAGCTTGTTGTCCCGCAGCAAACGATTGTCCCTCTTGTGGCCAGTATGTACTACAGCGGCGGCGACCCGTACGCGGTGCGCATGGCGTTCCATGTCGGCACCGACGAGCCGGTCGAGTGGATCTTCGCCAGGGACCTGCTGGCGGCCGGGGTCGAGTCGCGCCAGGGCGAGGGAGACGTGCAGGTGTGGCCTTCGGCGGTATCGGTCGCGGAAACCGGCGAGCTGGACGTGATCGGCGCGCCTGAGTCCCGGGGAATCCAGGGAAAGGTCTTGAATATCGAGCTGTCGTCGCCATTCGGCCAGGCTCACTTTGAGGCGCCGGCCGAGGCTATGTCGGCGTTCCTGCGGCGGACATATCAAATCGTCCCGGCCGGACAGGAAAGCCGGCACCTCGACATCGAGACGGAACTGAACGACCTGCTCCGCAGCGCTTAACAAGCCATCTAGGCTTGCCGCCCTCCTGGCAGAGGCGACCCCGGTCCGCTCCCCGTGGCGGACCGGGGTTACTTTTCGTGACGAACCGGCCCACCAGCGGACAGGCTACTGGTAGCCTTCGACGGCTTCGGCGGCGGTCTGGCAGATCTGCGGGAGCAGGTCGTTCACCGCGGCGAGCTGGGCCGCCACCTCGCGGTCGATGTCCATCCGTGGCACTGCGGACCGGACCAGCGTGTGCACCGCCTTCAGCGGGGCGCTCGGCTCGGCCACGTCCGCCCGCAGGTCGATCCCCTGGGCGGCGCAGCAGATCTCCACGGCCAGGCAGGCCCGGACGTTGCCGACCACGTCGCGCAGCTTGCGGACCGCGGTCCAGCCCATCGACACGTGGTCTTCCTGCTTGCCCGAGGTCGGGATGGTGTCCACGCTGGCCGGGTGGGCGAGCACCTTGTTCTCGCTGACCAGCGAGGCCGCGGTGTACTGCGCCAGCATGAAGCCGGAGTTGGTGCCGGCCGCCGGGGCCAGGAACGGGGGCAGGCCGCGGGAGAACGCCGGGTCGAGCATCCGGTCCACCCGGCGCTCGCTGATGGACGCGAGTTCGGCCACGGCCATGGCGAGCATGTCGGCGGCGAACGCGAGCGGCTCGCCGTGGAAGTTCCCCGTGGTCATGACCTCGCCGTCCGGCACGATGACCGGGTTGTCCACCACCGCGCCCAGCTCGGTGGTGAGGATCTGGCGGGCAAAGGTGAGCACGTCCCTGACCGCGCCGTGCACCTGCGGAGCGCAGCGCAGGCAGTAGGCGTCCTGCACCGCGTGCCTGCTGTGCCGGTGGCTGGCCAGCAGTGCCGACCCGGCCAGCAGCCCGCGCAGGTTAGCCGCGCTGACCAGCTGCCCCGGATGCGGCCTGATCACCTGGACCCGCTCGTCGTAGGGCCGGTCGGTGCCGAGCAGCGCCTCGATCGAGAGCGCGCAGGCCACGTCCGCCGCCTGCACCAGCATCGCGGCGTCATGCACCGAGAAGGCCAGCAGGGCCTGCATGGGTTCGGTGCCGTTGACCAGCGACAGACCTTCCTTGGGGGCGAGCGTCAGCGGTTCGAGCCCGTGCTCGCGCAGCACCTCGCCGGCCGGCCGCCCGGCCGCCGGATCGCCCGGCGAGCGCAGCCGCCCCTCCCCGATCAGCGGCTGGGCCAGGTGCGCGAGCTGGGCCAGGTCGCCCGAGGCGCCCACCGAGCCCTTGCCCGGGATGACCGGCAGCAGGTCGAGGGAGAGCAGTTCGAGCAGCCGGGCGGGGAGGTCGGCGCGCACGCCGGAGTACCCGGCCGCCAGCGTCCGCGCCCGCAGCAGGAGGATCGCCCGCACGGTCTCGTCGTCCAGCGGCGCGCCGGTGGCCGCCGCGTGCGAGCGCACGATCGCGCCCTGCAGAGTAGTGAGGTCGGCCTCCCCCACCGGCGTGTCGGCCAGCGCGCCGAACCCGGTGTTCACCCCGTACACCGGCGCGTCCCCGCGCAGCGCCTCGACCACCACCGACCGGCTCGTTTCCATCCGCTTCGGTACGTCGTCGCCCAGCTTGACCCTGGCCTGCCCGCGCGCCACCGCGACAACGTCGTCCACGGTCAGGGCACTTCCGTCAACCACCACATCTCGCATGATCGGTAGCTTAAGGAAGATCCACCCCGAAGGTGCTGGCCAGGCCCTCAATACCGACCGGAGTGACGCGCACGCTGCGGCGCCGCTGCCCCGGAGACCCGCGCTCGATCCAGCCGAGCTCGAACATCCGGCTGGTGATCGCCGCGGCCAGGGCGCCGTTCAGGTGCCTGCGGCGCTGCGTCCAGTCGATGCAGGTCCCCGCGAACTGCCGGCGTGAGCGGCGGAGCTGCTTCAGATTCAGGCCGAACGAGCCGAGTTCCTTCGCTCCGGCCCCGGTGACTTCGAAGCGATGGGAAGACGTGTCACCCTGGTTCGTTCGGCCTGATTTCTCTTCGAGCAGGCCCTGGCGGAGCAGGCCGTCCAGCACCTCGACCCCCGCCCGCCCGGCTAGGTGGTCGTAGCACGTCCTGGCCTCGGCCAGGGCGGCCGCCTCGCGCGACTGGCGCAGGCTGCGTACCGGCAGGCCGGGGCTGATCAGGCCGAGGGCCTCCAGCGCCGCCGCGACCTCGTGCCCGGCCAGCCGGTAGTAGCGATTCCGGCCCTGCCTGATGGCGGTGATCAGGCCGCCCTCGAGCAACTTGGCCAGGTGGAAGCTGGCGGTGGCCGCGCTCACGCCGGCCAGCCGGGCCAGTTCCCCCGCCGCCAGCGGGCGGTCCGGCAGCAGCGCGCGCAGGATGGCAGCCCGGGTCGAGTCGGCGATCAGCGCCGCGGCCGACGCGATGTCGGCGTCCCACGGGAGAGGATCAGGGCTTTCGGCCGGCACGGTCATACTCCGACGCTAGCGCAACTATTTTTCGACCGGCATCGAAAGATGATTGAGGTCGGCTGGGTTACGAAATGGCTGGTCCAGCCGCATGTGATAGGCCACGCGACCCGGCCTGAACCTCGCCCGAGATCGCGGAACACGCGTCCGGAGTGTACGGCTACGCGGACAATGCCGGAAACTTGAGGTGACGCTGGGAGCCCATCCGAGTTTGCGCGAGCGGCAGGATCGGCTACAGTTCTGATCGCACCCCAAGGGTGCGATGCGGACGTGGCTCAGTTGGTAGAGCATCACCTTGCCAAGGTGAGGGTCGCGGGTTCGAATCCCGTCGTCCGCTCTCGGAGGTCCGTATGCCCTTGCGGCATGCCCCTTGTGGCGGAGTGGCCGAGTGGCTTAGGCAAGGGCCTGCAAAGCCCTGTACACGGGTTCGATTCCCGTCTCCGCCTCCACGATTCCCGGACACCGAGCGGCACGGCCTCAATGAGGCCGTGCCGCTTCGTTTTGCCGTTCTCCGGACGGTTCGGGGGTTGTGTGCTCAGCCCCCGCCACCCGGCTGGCACGACAGCCGCAACCTGCGATTATCAGCTCATAGTCAGCTAGCACTTAGCTACCGGTCAGTAGATCTGGCGGAAACGATGAGGCCCTCTTCAGTTTCGGCGTAGTTCGAAGCCCGATTCTGAGACGACACAGAGAACACGGTGACCATGCACCTCGTGGGCGGCGCCCATGACCGTGCCACGCTGCCGCCGGGCCACAAGCCGGCGTTCGCTTGCGCCGTGAGCCGTGCCGGGCACCCCGGCGTACACGAGGGTTGAGGGTTGAAAGTGATGACAGTTGAAAGCGGAGCAGCCTGCGGCGCTCACACATGTCCGAGCGGAATACACAGCTCCCGGCAGCTGCGCATGACGCTGCCCGCGGTCAGCCACTCGGTGCGGCTGTCCCGGCACGCGACCCGCGCCGCGCTGACCGCATGGCAGCTGGCCCACGTGGACGAGGCCGCGGCCCTGCTCGTATCTGAACTGGTCACCAACGCGGTCCGGCACGCCGAGGGTATAGATGTCGTCACGGTGAACCTGGACGCCGGGCGAACCTGGCTGCGGATCGAGGTCCAGGACACCGACCGGCACTGGCCGCAGCCGCGCATCCCGGACCGGCTCGACGAGTCGGGTTTCGGGTTCGTCTTGGTGGATGCGCTGGCCAGCAACTGGGGGGTGCGGGAGACCGAAGCGGGCAAGGCCGTGTGGGCAGAACTAGACACCCGCCGTCGCGATCCTCGTGGGTTACCTAGCCGTCACCCGTCGCGACATCCAGCCTCCGGTTCGCCTCGCCAGCACCCGTCCGGACCGGGAAAGCGCCCCAGGTAGGGTCGCGCGGCGGGTTATTGAGGACGTTACGGGTAAGTAGAAGGACATGGTCAGGATTCGGCGCTGGGTCATGGGCAAGCGCAAGAAGGTCGTGTGGTCCGAGCCGCAGTTGCCGCCTTTCATCAAGATCAACCCGGATAGCCCTCCGGGCCTCGACGGAGGGCTCCAGCCTGGTGATCTGTCCATGGGCGCGGCCGCCGAGGAGTTCCTCAAGCTGCCCGACGACGAAGAGGAAGAGCCGGTCTAGCTGCGTCCCGTCGTCTGGCAGGTAATGCGGCACCCGGACCATGCCCCCACGCGTACCGTCGCCCCACGCGTCATCCCGCCGCCGGGCGCCGCAACCACAACGATGTGACACCGCAGTGGTCAGGTGCACCACGATGTGACATCGCCGTGGTTCCGCGGAGGGCCGCGGCGCCGGGACGCTCCCCCCGGGTGCCGTTGGTCAGGTCAGCTGCGCCCTGATGGCCTCGAGCGCCAGCCGGATGTTCTCGACCGAGTTGGCGTAAGAGAACCGCAGGAAACCTTCGCCCCACGGGCCGAACGCGGTGCCGGACAGCGCCGCCACGCCCGCGTCCGCCAGCAACCTGGCCTGCAGATCCGCCGATGTCTGACCGGTCCCGGTGATGTTCGGGAACACGTAGAACGCACCCTGCGGCTCGAGGCAGGTGATGCCGGGAATGTCGTTGAGGCCGGCCACGATGATGTCCCGGCGGCGCCGGAACTCGGCGACCATCTGATCGACCGGATCCCACGGGCCTTCCAGCGCGGCGATCGCGGCGTACTGGCTGAACGCGGACGTGCACGACACCGAGTTGATGGCCAGGCGGGTGACCGGTTCGACCAGGGCGGGCGGGAACACGCCGAACCCCAGCCGCCAGCCGGTCATCGCGAACGTCTTCGACCACCCGTCGAGCAGGATCGTCCGGTCGGCCATCCCGTCGACGTCGAGCACGCTGGCGTGCTGGTGCCCGTAGCGGATGGCCCAGTACACCTCGTCGGACAGCACGGTCAGGTCGTGGCGCAGCGCGATGGCGGCGATCGCCTCGCAGTCCTCGCGGGTCAGCGCGCTGCCGCACGGGTTGTGCGGCGAGTTGATGATGAGCAGCCTGCTCCGGTCGGTGATCAGCCGCTCGAGTTCGCCGGTGTCGATGCGGAAGCCGTTGCGCTCGCGCAGCGGAACCGGCACCGGCACCGCCCCGGCGAAGGAGGTGATCGACTCGTACATCGGGAACCCGGGATCGGGATAGAGCACCTCGTCGCCCTCGTTGGCCAGGGCGAGGATGGTGAAGAACATGATCGGCTTGGCGCCCGGCGTGACGACGACGCGGTCCGGGGTCACCCGCATCCGGCCGGTGCGCTCCAGGAAGGCGGCCACGGCCTGGCGCAGCGGCGGGATGCCCGGCGCGGGTACGTAGTGGGTCGCGCCCGCGTGCAGTGCCTCGACCGCGGCCTCGACGATGTGCGGGGCGGTCGGGAAGTCCGGTTCGCCGATCTCCAGGTGGATGATCTTCCCGCCGGCGTCCTCGAGAGCCCGGGCGCGGGCGAGCACCTCGAAGGCGGATTCGGTGCCGAGCCTGGCCATGCGGTCTGCGAGCCGGATACCTGTCATGGCCCCGATGATAGATCTGTGCCTGTTTGGCGGGAGGAGCCGGGAGTGCCGGCCGCCTACGTGGCCTGCGGCTTGAGCAGCGGCTCGATCCGGTCCAGGGCGACCCTGAGGTTGGGTTCCGAGGTGGTGTCGCGGGCGGCGGGCAGGGTCAGCCAGCGCAGCTGGGCCTGGGCGCTCTCGGCGCGGATCGCGTCGGGGGTGCTGGTGGCCATGAAGAACCTGACGTCGATGTGCTGGTGGGCGGGCTCCCCCTTGCCCGGCGGGACATCGACGATGACCACCTGCTTGATCTCGGCGTCCGGCCACGGCACCAGGTCGGTCAGCCCGGTCTCCTCCTCGGCCTCCCGGGCAACGATGGCCAAGGGGTCGGTTTCCCCCGGGTCGCCGTGGCCGCCGACCTGCAGCCAGGCCTGCTGACGCTGGTGCCAGCGGAGCAGGACCCGGCCGGTAGGCGGGTGCACGATCAGCGCCGACGCGGTGACGTGCAGCGGACGATCGCGCCGGTACGGGTCGCCGACCGTCTCCAGCAGGGCCCGCAGCCGCCGGATGTCGGCCGTCTCGGCGTCGCCGTCGGGCTGGTAGCGGTCGATCAGTGCGATCAGTGCGGGTCTCGGGGAGCCAGGTTCCACGAGAGGCGATGGTAACGGACGGCCGGGCTATTGCCGCGGGTGCTTGCGCGTGGCGTGGGCCACATTGATGATCCCGACGATGATCCAGACCAGGGCCATGAGCATGACGGCGGCCAGGCCCGGGGATCCTTTGAGCACGAATGCCCCTAGGCTCCTGCGGCAACGGTACGGACCCCGGGCAAGCAGGCGGAATACGATTACCCCCCGTTTGCGTCCTGGGGATTCCCCCCGTGCTAGCGGCCGAACAGGAACGGCAGGCGGCCGGGGACGCCGGGGGTGCAGGCGAAGATGTCCCCGGCGTGCGGCTCGGCGGCCAGGTCGGCGGGCGTGAAGTTCTCCCGGGCGGTGGTGATGTACAGGGTGCTCAGGTCCGCGCCGCCGAACGCGGCCGAGCTGACCTGGCTGACCGGCAGCTTCACGATGGTGTCGAGGCGGCCGTCCGGGGTGTAGCGGCGCAGCTCGCTGCTGCCCCAGACGGCGAGCCAGAGGCAGCCTTCCGCGTCCAGGGTCAGGCCGTCGGGCACCCCGCCCGAGACCTCGGCGAGCCGCCGCCGGCCGGACAGCGCGCCGGTGTCCGGGTCGGTGTCGAACGCGTCCACTCCCCCGGCGTGGCTGTCCGAGTAGTAGAACACGCGGCGGTCGTCGGACCAGTCCAGGCCGTTGGACAGGCCGACGCCGCCGAACAGTTCGGTGACCACGCCGTCGGGGCTGAGCCGGTACAGGCTGCACGGAAGGCCGCTGTCCTCCGGCACGGCCATCGTGCCAGCCCAGAAGCTGCCCCACGGGTCCGGCTTGCCGTCGTTGAACCGGGTCACCGACCGGTCGGCCGAGAAGTCGCCGAACGGCCGCAGGTCCTGGCCGTCCGGGCCGGACAGGGCGAAGCCGCCCGCCAGGGCGAGGACCAGGCCGCCGCTGCGGGTCAGCCCCACGGTACCGACCGTATCGCCGACCCCGAACGAGCGGTGTGTGCCGCTGGCCACGTCGAGCGCGTGCACCCGGCCGGGGAGGATGTCCACCCAGCGGAGCAGCCCCCGGTCCGAATCCCAGAGCGGGCCCTCGGCCAGCTCGCACTGGGCCGGGAACGCGATCTCGGCGTCGAGCATCCGGGTCGTCATGACGCGCCTCCTCTAATTCTCGAGTGGGACTCTAGGTGATGGCGGTGAAGGCGAGCCAGCGGCGGATGGATTCGGCGAAGAAGGCGTCGCGGTCGGCGGGGGGTTCGGCGACCACGCTGTGCAGCTGGCCGAAGAGCTCGAACGAGATGACGCCGAACAGGTTCGTCCACACCATCAGCGCGCGCTGGACCAGCGGGGCGGGGACGCCGGGGGGCAGGTAGGAGCGGATCGGGGCAAGCGCGGCCGCCACCGGCTGGGTCTCCGCGTCCTTGATGTCCGCATCCGGGATCCGGCCCGCGGCGGCCGCCTCGGCGATGATGCGGAGCAGCAGCGTGGTGACCCGGCTGGCGGGCCGCACGGTGTCAGGCGGGGCGACGTAGCCCGGCACCGGTGAGCCGTAGATCAGCGCGTACTCGTTCGGGTGGGCCAGCGCCCAGTCCCGGACCGCGGTGCAAGTCATGGCGAAGCGGCCGGCCAGGTCGTTCCGGTCGACGGCTGCCTCGCGGGCCTCGGCGGCCGCCCCGAGCGAGTCGTAGGCGTCGATGATCAGCCTGGTCAGCAGCTCGTCGCGGCTGGAAAAGTACCGGTACAGGGCCGACGAGGCCATGCCGAGGTCCCGGGCGATGGCGCGCAGGCTCAGCGCCGGGGCGCCGGCGGTGGCCAGGTGGCCGCGGGCTGCGCCCAGGATCTCCGCCGTGATCTCCGCCCGGGCCCGCTCCCGGGCGGTGCGCGGTGCCGAATCGGTCATTCGCCGATGATCGCACAGAAACGAGATCGGTGACAACAAACGAGAGCACTGCTCTTGCGTTACGCCGCCGGACGCGTACCATGAAACCGAGAGCACTGCTCGCCAATGAGAGCAGTAGTTGCAAGGAGGTTCCGATGAGTGAGTCGTCGCTGGTCGTCGGGGCGGGCGTGATCGGCAGCCGGGTGGCTCGGATGCTCGCCGAGCGCGGGGACCGGGTCAGCGTGATCAGCCGCCGCGGCTCCGGCCCCGCGGGTGTCAACCTCGTCGCCGCGGACGCGGCAGACGCCGGGGCGATGGCCCGGCTGGCCGAGGGCGCCGCGGTCATCTACAACTGCGTCAACCCGCCCTATCACCGCTGGCCCGCCGACTGGCCGCCGATCGCCGCCAGCGTGCTCTCCGCCGCGGAACGCAGCGGCGCGGTGCTGGTCACGCTGTCCAACCTGTACGGCTACGGTCCTCGTATCCCCGGCGGCTACGACGAGGCCCACCCGATCACCGAGGCGACGCCGCTGGCCGCGACGGGCCGCAAGGGCCGGGTCCGGGCCCGGGTCTGGCAGGACGCGCTGGCCGCGCACCAGGCCGGGCGGGTCCGGGTGGCCGAGGTCCGCGCCGCCGACTTCGTCGGCCCGGGCGCGCAGAGCGCGATGGGCGAGCGGATCGTCCGGCGCGTTAGGCAGGGAAAAAATGTCTCGGTGCTCGGCCGCGCCGACCGGCCGCACACCTGGTCGTTCACTGACGACGTGGCCCGGATGCTGGTCACGGCGGGGACCGACCCCCGGGCCTGGGGACGTGCCTGGCACGTGCCGTCGAACGAGCCGCTCGGCCAGCGTCAGGTCATCGGCGACTTCGCCCGGGCCGCCGGGGTCGGTCGGGTCCGCGTCGGCGCGATCCCCTCGGTCGTCGTGCGCGGAATGGGGCTCGTCTGGCCGCTCATGCGGGAACTGCGCGAGACCGAGTACCAGTTCCGCGACGACTTCGTCATGGACTCCTCCGCCGCCCAGACCGCCTTCGGCCTGAAGCCGGCACCGTGGGAGGAGATCGTCGCCGTCACGGCCGGCCCGGCTAGCCAGTGAAGAAGCGGTAGGAACCGACCTCGGTGAAGGCCTGCGCGACGGGGGGTTCGTCACACCGATCCCTGATGCCGGCCTGGAACTCGCCGAACGCCTTGATCTCGAGGATGGGGCTCGGGTCGCGTTCGGACTGGGTGATGTGGACGAACGTGACCTGGTCGTCCAGCCTGAGCGTGGTGTACCGGAAGCCGTCGGGCCGGGTGCGGTGCAGTTCGGCGTAGACGGCGCGGACGAGCTCGGCGTTGGCGTCGGCCTGGCCGGGCTTGGTCCGGTAGCGGATGATGCTCTGCGGCATGGTTATCTCCTGATCTCGATCTTCGGTGCGTGATTCCCGGCGGCGACGGCTGACGCGGGAGCTGGCCTGCGGCCGGGGATGACCAGCCCGGCCGCGGCGCCGAGCAGGGCCAGGCCCGCGCAGGCGGCCATGGCGGGGCCGAACCCGGCCACGAACGTGGCGGGCGACGCGTAGTGCCCGCGGGCGGCGAAGACGGCGGCGCAGATCGCGACGCCGAACACCCCGCCGAGCTGGCGGAGGGTGTTGAGGGTACCCGAGGCCTGGCCGATGGCGGCAGGCGGCACGGCGGTCATCACCGCGCTCATCGTGGCGGGTATCGCCACCGACACCCCGCACCCCGCCAGCAGCAGCGGCGGGACCAGGTGCCAGTAGGGCAGGCCGACCCGGGCGATGACCGCGATCCAGGCCATGGCGGCCGCGGTTACGGTCAGGCCGCCGACGATCAGCGGGCGCTCCCCCACCCGGTTGATGAGCGTCCCGGCGAACGGCGCGATCACGGTCAGCGTGGCCCAGCCGGGTAGCAGCCTCAGCCCGGCACCGAGCGGCCCGTAGCCCAGGCCGGTCTCCAGGAACTGCGCCATGAAGAACACCATGGCCATCAGCAGGGCGAACACGCTGAAGGTGGCCGCGTTGCCCGCCGCGATGGGCCGCGACCGGAACAGGCGCAGCGGCACCATGGGGTCGGCCACCCGCAGTTCCCAGCCGACGAAGGCGGCGCCGAGCACGATCCCCGCCGCGAGCGTGACGACGATTTCCGGGCTGGTCCAGCCGAGGCTGTTGGCCCGGATCAAGGCCCAGACGATGCCGAGGGCGCTTGTTGCGGCCAGGAGCAGGCCGATGGGATCGAGGCTGGCCCGAGACCGTTCGGCCGCCGGGATCCTGGCCAGGATCACGGGGATCATGACCAGCCCGATCGGGACGTTCAGCCAGAAGATCCACGGCCAGTCCAGGCCCTGGGCGACCGCGCCGCCGACGACCGGCCCGGCCAGCACCGCGATCCCGGTCACGCTGCTGAATATCCCCAATGCCCAGGCCCGGCGCTGCGGCGGGAACGCCGCGGACAGCAGGGCCAGCGCGATCGGGAGCATCAGCGCCGCCCCGGCGCCCTGCACGGCCCGGGCCGCGACCAGGGTTGCGGCGTTCTGTGCCAGCGCGCACCCGGCCGAGGCCGCGGTGAACAGGCCGACCCCGGCGGCCAGCATCCGCCGCCGCCCCAGCCTCTCCCCCAGCGCCGCGCCGGTCAGCAGCAGCACCGCAAAGGTCAGCGTGTAGGCGTTCACCGTCCACTCCAGCTCGGCCAGCGACGCGTGCAGCTGCATCCGGATCACCGGCAGGGCCGTCGCGACGACCTGCGTGTCCAGCGACACCATCAGCGATGCCGCCGAGGTCAGCGCCAGCACCCAGGCCTGGGGGCGAGTCAGGCGCGTACCGTTTGTACTCACGTCTCCTCCTCGTGGTCCGTCACTGGTTCTGACACCGGGCTCGATGGCGGTTGATCGATGACTTTCCGCACGCTCCGGTGTCCGTACGGGAAAAGGAGGTTGCCGTGGTGACCGAGGTGACGCTGGAACGGGCGCGGGGCGGGGACGACCGCGCGTTCGGCGAGCTGACCGACCCCTACCGCAGCGAGCTTCAGCTGCACTGCTACCGGATCCTCGGCTCGGTGCAGGACGCCGAGGACATCCTGCAGGAGACCCTGCTGGCCGCCTGGCGGGGGCTCGGCCAGTACGAGGGACGGGCATCGCTGCGCACCTGGCTATACCGGATCGCGACCAACCGGTGCCTGAACGCGCTGCGGGCCAGCGGCCGCCGGCCGCGGACCGGTTTGGCCGGGCCTTCCTTCCTTACGGTTGAGCCGACCCGGCGAGGGGAACCGCTGTGGCTGGAGCCCTACCCGGATGTGCTGCTCGAAGGGCTGCCCGATGCCGGCGCGGGCCCGGAGGCGCGGTACGAGGCCAAGGAGGCGATCGCGCTTGCCTTCGTGACCGCCGTGCAGCACCTGCCGCCGCGGCAGCGAGCCGTGCTCGTGCTCAGGGACGTGCTCGGGTTCCGGTCATCCGAGGTGGCGGACATGCTGGACAGCAGCGAGGCCTCGGTGACCAGTGCGCTGCAGCGGGCCAGGGCGACCATGTCCGGCCGGCTCCCGGGCCCGGACCGGGAGCGGGCACCGCTGCCACGTTCGGCCCGTGAGCGGGACCTCGCGTCGCGGTTCGCGACCGCCTTCGCCGGCAACGACATCGACGGCGTGGTCGCGCTGCTGACCGACGACGCCTGGTTCACCATGCCGCCGGTGACGCTGGAGTTCCAGGGCCCCGAGGCGATCGGCGGCTTCCTGCGGGATATCGCGGGCTGGCGCGGCCCGCGACATTACCGGCTGGTCCCGACCCGGGCGAACGGCCAGCCCGCCTTCGGGTGCTACTTGCAGGAAGCGCACGCTCCGGTGTTCCGCGCGCACGGCATGATCGTGCTGACGCTATCGGGTGACCGCATTTCCGCAGTCACGCGGTTCGTCGACAACAGCAACATGGCGCGGTTCGGGCTGCCGCGGATGCTCGCCTGAGCGGCGGGTGGGAGCGCCTGGATAGCCCTCCAGCGCCGGCCGCCGTGTGGACGCCGCCTGACCCGGATTCTGGTAGGCTCTCGTCATCCCGGGCCGTTGGCGCAGCGGGAGCGCGTCTCCCTGACACGGAGAAGGTCACTGGTTCAAATCCAGTACGGCCCACCAGCTTGAAGAGATAAATCGAACGCCCCGAACAGCCCTCGGGGGCCATTCCGGACCCTGTTGGCTAATTGGTGGTCATATTTTCGGTTTCATGCTGCGAGGTCCAGCCGCTGCAGGTGGGTGGTCCGGGTCCGGTCCAGTGGCTTGCCGGCCCACCAGGCATCGAGCCGGATCAGGTTGATCGGGGCGGCTGCGGTGTTGTGTTCCAGGCGGGTTTTGCCCAGGCCGAGGTAGCGGGCGCGGCGGATGCCGGTGACGTGGGTGGCCTGGGCGATGGTGCCCTCCACCCCGGCGCGGATCCGGTATTTCCGCTGCCAGGCGTCGCCGGCCTGCTCGGCGCGGGCGGCCGTGAGGGCCTCGTGGACCTGGCGGTGCCGGAAGCCGAACTGGCGGCCGGAGCGGACCGCGGTGGTGCACCGGGCCCGGGCCGGGCACGGTGCGCAGGTCGCCTTGGCGAACCGGGCCAGGATGATATTGGTGCCCTTGCTGCGGGCCGGGGCCCCGGGAACTGGATACCTGTCCCTGCGGGCAGGTGACCTGCCTGGCCTCCCAGTCGATGGTGAACATGGCGGCGGCGTAGCCGCCGGAGCGGGCGGAAACCCTCACCCGGCGTGTCAGCCGGTGACGGGCTCCCAGATCAGCTCGGCCACGTCGATAACCAGATCCGGTCCTGCCCGGCCCGGATCGCCAGGAGCGCGGACCTCGCCCGCGCACACGCAGACCGCGTCGTTCAGCCGCCGGTAGGGCTCCCGGTCGGCCGAGTGGAACACAGACCCGACGACCCGGCGGCGCTCCGGCGGGTAGGCACGGCCATACCCATGCAACTCCACCATGATCACCGCCCCGTCGTCGGCCTCGATGACCGCCCGGAAGTCCGGCCGGAACGGGGCCAGCCGCGCCCTGCTTCACAGGGAAGTTCGCGCTGCGGAACCGCCCGGTCACTTTCCCCTTCACAGCATCCCTCGGCGATGAAGAACATCTGCTGCCAGCCGCCATCCAGACCGACTGCCCAGCCCTCGGGATAGGTGAAGCGGATGCGATACAGCGGCTCAAGCCTCATCAGTTACTCCTGCCAGAAGTCCTCAGCCCAGTCTGGCGGCCCGCACGGCACCACGCAGCTGAACGCGCCGCACCGACGGCCGCCCGCAGCAGCACCTCTATCCTCACCGTCCAGTCATCAGCCCGGCTCGCATGATCCACGTAGTCGCAACTCACACGACCGCCCTTGCCGAATTGCGGGCGTTGCGTTCTTGTATTTCTATGCGCTGCTCTGGATATCAGGGGCAATTGCGGGGGCCGCCGGTTTCAGCCTTTCAGCTCAATCGCGTGCGCCGGCTTTGGGCGGCTCAGAGCCGGGACGCCGTGCTGACGGTCGCGCGCCGGTGCTGGCGGGAGAGCTGCCGTGATGACCGCGGCGCCTGTCCGTGGTACCGGCGCTGCGGTGGCCCGGCGGCGAGGAGCGACAGCGCAGAGCCCTCGCCGGTTCGCCTGCGCACCCGGCTCCAAGCCGGGGTCTTAGTGTCATTGCGCGTAGCGGCTCAGGGCGTCTGGGTGTCGGGGCCGGGCTGGTCCCGGGCGATGTCTATTGCTTGCCGTTGGGTGAGCCGGGAGCCGGCGGAGAATGCCTGATCGTACTGGCCGGCGCCCAGCTGCTGGCGGACCTGAGCTACCAGCTCGTTCTCGCTGTGGCGCAGCGTCGGCCACACCCGCAAGCCGGCCCGCCGCCGCAGGCCCTCGGCCGCGCCTTCCAGCCGCGCCGCCCGCTCCGGGTCGTCCTCGGCGAACGCCAGCGCTGCATAGCCGACCAAACACAGGGTCACGAACGTGGTGCTGCGGGCCGCCAGGCTCCGGTTCAGCGCCTCATCCAGCAGCTCCCGGGCCTCATCGGGCCGGCCCCGCAGCACAGCCAGGATGCCCAGCGCCACCCGAGAGCCCGCAGCCAGCCAGTCACCGCCGGCCCGTTCGGCCAGATCACGCGCCTCGCGCATGGAGCGCAAGGCGTCGTCGTAGCGGCCCAGCGCCGCGTTCAGGGAACCGACGGTGAACGCGGCCATGGCCGTGAAGACGGGCTCATCCTGGCCGCGGAGCTCCTCCAGCGCGACCGTCGCCTCCTGCAGGGCCGCGTCGAAGTCGCCGGTGATCGGCAAGGTCCACGCCAGGGCCAGCTGTGACACCGCGTGCAGGAACGGGTCACCGATCCCGGCCAGCAGCGGCGCCAGGCGCTGGCGGGCCGCCAGCGCCGCCGCGTCGTCCCCGACGACCACGTCGATCACCGCCGCCGCCCACGCCAGCTCGGCCCGGGCCTGCGGGTCCAGCGGGCCGGCGGCGGGCAGCAGCTGCTCCACCCAGGACCGGGCATCGCGAACGAGGTCCCGCAGGATCCAGAAAGGCCACAGGACCCGGAACAGGTGGGGCAGCGGTCCGGGGTCGTGGGCCAGGTACCAGCGCACCGCGGCAGCCAGGTTGCCCGCCTCGGCGTCCAGCCGCTCCAGCCACTCGCCCTGGGCGGCGCCGCGCAGCGGCCGGTCCGCCTGCTCGGCCAGGCCCCGGTAATAGTCGGCGTGGCGGCGGCTGATCTCGGCGACGTCGGGCCGGGCCGCCAGCCGCTCGGCGACGAACGAACGGATAGTCTCCAGCATCCGGGTTCGGGACCCGAACCCGGTGCTGTCGGCGTAGACCAGGCTGTGTTCGGCCAGCGCCTCGGACAGCTCCAGCGCCCGGTCCTCCGCCAGGCCCGCCACCGCGGCGGCGGCCGGGACGGTCCACCCGCCGGTGAACACCGCCGTGACCTCTAGCAGCGACCGCTCGTCCTCGGTCAGCAGGCCGATGCTCCATGCCACGGTGGCGCGCAGGGTGCGCTGCCGGCCGGGCAGGTCCACCGGGCCAGTGCCCAGCGCGTCCAGCGAGGCTGCCAGCCGGTCCAGCAAGGCGGCCGGATCCAGCAGCCGGGTCCGGGCGGCGGCCAGCTCGATGGCCAGCGGCAGCCCCTCCAGCCGCCGGCAGATCTCAGCCACCGCCGCCGCGTTGTCCCCGGTCAGGGTAAAGCCGGGCCGCACCGCGCGGGCCCGGTCCGCGAACAGCGCCACCGCCGGCGAGGACTCCAGTTCCTCCAGCGGCACCGTCGCGGGGTCGGCGGGCGGCGGCAGCGGCGGCACCGGGTACTCCCGCTCGGCCCGCAGCCCCAGCACCGTCCGGCTGGTCGCCACGATCGCCAGCTGCGGGCAGCGGGTCAGCAGCTCGCCCAGGTCCGGGGCGACGCCAACCACCTGCTCCAGGTTGTCCAGGACCAGCAGCCAGGCGCCGTCGCCGAACACCTCGGCCAGGGCCTGCACCGGCGCGCCGGTTCCGGCCAGGCCGGCGCCCGCGGCCCGGCCGATGGCGGCCAGCACCCGCCCGGGATCGGTGACCGAATCCAGCGGCACGAACACGGTGCCCGCGCCGAACCGGTCCCGCAGCCGCTCGCCGACGGCGACCGCCAGCCGGGTCTTGCCGACCCCGCCCGGCCCGGTCAGCGTCACCAGCCGCACCCCGGAATCCCCGAGCAGCCCGGCCACTTCGTCTATGGCCCGTTCCCGGCCCAGCAACGACGTCGCGCTCACCGGCAGCGGATGCGGCCTGCGGCCGCCCGCCTGGGCCGGCGCCGCCGCGGCCGGGCCGGCAGCGCCGGCGAACCGCTCGCTCAGCAGCACCGCCAGGTCATCACGCACCAGCCGGCCCAGCTCAGCGGGAGTGCGGAAATGCCGGTAGGACGCCGAGGACTCCTGCTGGATCCGGGCCAGCAGCTCGGCCAGCCGCGGCTCACGATCCGGCGCCGGCCCCATGACGTACAACAGCCGCGGCAGCCCGCTGGACAGGTCGAACTCCTCCTCCAGGCCCGACACCTGCATGCCCGGGACGAGCTGCCCGTACCGCTGCCAGTACACCCCGATGAACACATCGGCCTGCGCCAGGTACGCCCGGTACACCTCCGCCGGAGGATACGGCCGCGCCCCCGCCTCGAACATCACCGGGATCAGCCGCAGCGCCGACACCGCCCGCGACACCGCCCGCCGCTCCTCAGCCAGCTCCCCCAGCGTGGAACTGACGAACACCCGCAGCCGCCGGTCCGGCGTCCGGATCACCGCTGCACCCGGCGACCCTTGGCTCACCGAGCGCCCCTGTCAGGCTCCACTCACGCAAGTCTGCAACCAGCCGCCCCGGCCAGCAAGGCCCCGGCAGGCCCCAGCCCCCCGCCAGCATCGGCACCCGCAGCCGGCCAGGCGCTCAGCGCAGCCACTCACCCACGGGAACCGGCCGCCAGCCCAACGGCGACTCCAATCGCCCTTCGCGCGCCTCCTGCGCCTGCGCAGGTCCCCGCCGGCCGGCCACGCCATAACGCTATAGTCGGCGCGCAGCTACCAGGCGATCTTCGTGCCGTCGACCGCCCTCGCCAGTCCCGGTTACGACGGTCAACAGCCGTATATTTATACATCGCCGCGCTTGAGGTGAACGTCCTCAATTGACCCTATAAGGGCCGGGCCTCTTCCAAGCTCAGCCCGGTAGCAGGACGCTCCGGGTGAGAGATCCAAGCTCGGGAGAGGAGACCCGGCAATGTCTGTCTACGTCGGCATCGACGTGCACCGCAAGCGTTCCCAGGTGGCAGTGGTCACCGAGGACGGAAAGGTGCAGCTGAACAAGAACACGGTGAACGGGACCGAGCCGTTGCTGCGGCTGATCGGCGATCTGCCCTCGGGGACGCCGGTGGCGTTCGAGGCCGCGTTCGGCTGGGGCTGGCTGGTCCGGCTGCTGGAGGATTACGGCTTCGACCCGCACCTGGTGCACCCGCTGCGGTGTAAGGCGATCGCCTCGGCGCGGCTGAAGAACGACAAGGTCGACGCCGCGACCTTGGCCCAGCTGCTGCGCGCGGACCTGCTGCCCGAGGCGTGGATCGCCCCGGCGGAGGTGCGCCAGCTCCGGGCGCTGCTGCGGCACCGGGCCAGCCTGGTCCGGCTGGGCACCCAGCAGCGTAACCGGATTCACGCGGTGGTGGCCGATTTCGGCTTCGACCGAGCCGGCAACTACCTGTCCGGGCCGGGCCGGGGCTGGCTGGCCGGGCTGGACTTGCCGGCGGCGTCGCGGGAGATCGTGGCCGACTGCCTGGCGGTGATCGACGGGCTGGCTCCGGTGATCGACCGGATCGACGGCGAGCTGCGCCTGCACGCCAAGGCCGACCCGCGGGTCAAGGTGCTGACCACGCTGCCGGGCGTGGGCCAGTTCACCGCGCTGATGATGCTGGCCGAGATCGGCGACATCACCCGGTTCGGCAGCGCCCGCAAGCTGGCCAGCTGGGCCGGGCTGACCCCGACGGTCCGCGGCTCGGACCGGACGGTCCGGCACGGGCACATCTCCAAGCAGGGCTCGGCGTGGCTGCGGTGGGTGCTGAACCAGGCGGCGCAGACCGCCAAGCGGTCCCCGGAATTCGCCGCTACCTACGCGGCCATCGCCAAGCGCCGCGGGAAGAAGATCGCTACCATTGCGATCGCCCGCAAGCTGGTGACCCGCGCCTACTACCTGCTGGCCGACATGGAACCGACCGACCCGGCAACGCCGCTGCGGCGGCCGTGAAGACGGGAGGGTCGCCAAGCCCCGGGTGCGCTCGCCCCTGCGGCATGAGCCGGCGCCAGCGCCGCGCTCGATCATTTGACTGAGCAGCCCGGTCCCGGACACATGGTCATGGCAGCCGCCCGCATGCTGGCGCGGCGCCGGATGGGTGCTTGTGAGACCACTCCGCCAGCCACGCACCGGGATCAGGAACGCGACCCGCATAAGCCAGTCCGCAA
>Ga0081540_1000133_pt1 | contig 79167 bp, 71 predicted proteins | sample TabmetS2T1R1_FD_71024 | JGI IMG/M metagenome (GOLD analysis project Ga0081540, IMG submission 71024) | Tabebuia heterophylla rhizosphere microbial communities from the University of Puerto Rico - S2T1R1 | ecosystem: Host-associated > Plants > Roots > Rhizosphere ...
CGCACCAAGCCTTGTCGCACCAAGCCTTGGCACGGCGCCGAGCAGCGCGCGCGTATAGGGATGGCGCGGCGCGTGGAAGATGTCCGCCGCCGGCGCCTCTTCCACCTTGCGGCCTGCATACATCACGACGACGCGTTTGGCGGTCTCAGCGACCACGCCCATGTCGTGGGTGATCAGCAACACCGCCATCTTGCTGTGCCGCTGGAGGTCGCGGATCAGTGCCAGGATCTGCGCCTGCACGGTGACGTCGAGCGCGGTGGTCGGCTCGTCCGCGATGAGGAGCCGCGGGCGGCAAGCGATCGCGATCGCGATCATCACGCGCTGTTGCATGCCGCCGGAGAGGCGGTGCGGATAATCGCGCAGCCGACGCTTCGGCTCGGGCAGGCCGACCTGCGCGAGCAGCTCGGCGGCGCATTGTTCGGCGGCGGCGCGGTCGAGCCCCTCGTGCAGCCGCAGCAGCTCGGTAAGCTGCTGGCCGACGGTGAGCACCGGGTTGAGACTCGTCGTCGGCTCCTGGAACACCATGCCGATGTCCTTGCCGCGGATCTTTCGCATGTCGCGCTCGGGCAACGCCAGCAGGTCGGTGCCGCGGTAGCGGATCGTGCCGGCGATCCGGCCCGGCGGCTGCGGGATCAGCCGCAGGATCGAGCTCGCGGTGACCGACTTGCCGCAACCGCTCTCGCCGACGATAGCGAGCGCTTCGCCCTCGTCGATCGTGAAGGACACGCCGTCGACCGCGCGGACGATGCCGTCCGGGGTGCGGAACTCGGTTTGCAGGTTGTCGACCTCGAGCAACATGCCGCCTCAACCTGCTCGCGGAGCATTTTTCGGCGAAGTGGCCGCCGGTTCGCCGTTAGAAAATGCGACCACTCAAGGACTCCTTCGGCGCGGATCGAGCGCGTCGCGCAGGCCGTCGCCGACCATGTTGACGGCGAGCACCGTCGCGGACAGGAACACGGCCGGCACGAAGATCAGCGCCGGCTTGATCTGCCAGATCGTGCGGCCGTCGGCGATGATGTTGCCCCATGACGGAATTGCCGACGGCGTCCCGGCGCCGATGAAGGAGAGGATCGCCTCGGTCACCATGGCGCTGGCGCAGATGTAGGTCGCCTGCACTGTCAGCGATGGCAGCGTGTTCGGTAGGACGTGGCGCAGGATGATGCCCGGCGTGGTCGTGCCGGACGCGATCGCCGCGTCGACGAACGGCTGCTCGCGCAACGACAGAACGACACTCCGCACCAGCCGTGCGACGCGCGGGATCTCGGCGATGGTGATCGCCATGATGACATTGCCGATGCTCGCGCGGGTCAGCGCCATGAGCGCGATCGCGAGCAGCACGGGCGGGATCGACATCACGCCGTCCATCACCCGCATGATGATGCCGTCGCTCCAGCGCACGAAGCCGGAGACGAGGCCGATCGCGAGGCCGATCAGCGAAGCGATCATGGCGGTCAGCAGTCCGACCGTGAGCGACACGCGCGCGCCGTAGACGACGCGCGAGTAGAGGTCGCGTCCGAGCGCGTCGGTGCCGAACCAGAACTCGGCCGAAGGCGGCTTGAGCCGCCGCGCCGGCGCGACCGCGGTCGGATCGACGGTGCCGAGGATTGGCGCCAGGATCGCGACCAGCGTCAGCAGCACCAGGATGCCGCCGCCGACTATCACGGAGGGATGCTGCCGCACCAGGCTGGCCAATCCGCGCCGCCGCGGCGCCGTCTGCGGCCGGATGTCCGGCAGGTGGTGGGCAGTGACGCTCAATAGCGGATCCTCGGGTCGAGCGCGGCGTAGAGCAGATCGATGGCGAGGTTGATCAGCACGTAGGCAAAGCTGAACAGCAGCACGAGGCCCTGGATGACCGGGTAGTCGCGGCGCAGCGCCGCGTCGACGGTCAACCGGCCGAGGCCGGGGATGGCGAACACCGTCTCGGTCACCACCGCGCCGCCGATCAGCAGCGCGAGGCCGACGCCGATCACCGTCGTGATCGGGATCGACGCGTTCTTGAGCGCATGCACGAACAGGATGCGGCCCTCGGCGAGGCCGCGCGCGCGGGCGGCGCGGATGTAGTCCTGCTGCAGCACGTCGAGCATGGCGGCGCGCGTGATGCGCGCGATCAGGGCGATATAGACGCCGCCGAGCGCGATGGCGGGGAGGATCAGATGCGCGAGCCATGGCCCGACGCCGGCGGAGAGCGGCCGATAGCCCTGCACCGGCAGCCACTGGAGCTCCAGTGCGACCACGTAGGCGAGCATGTAGCCGGCGACGAACACCGGCACCGAGAAGCCGAGCACCGCGAGCGCCATCACCGCGCGGTCGAACAGACTGTCGGCGCGCCACGCCGCCAGCACCCCGAGCGGCACGGCGATGCTGACCGCCAGCGCGAGTGTCACCGCCATCAGCGAAACGGTCGGGCCGATGCGCTGGCCGATCAACGCGGTGACCGGCAGGCTGGTGAAGATCGAGGTGCCGAGATCACCCTGCAGGATGTGCCAGGCCCATTCGCCGAAGCGGATCGGGAACGACCGGTCGAGCCCGAGGCTTTCGCGGATGCGCGCGATATCGGCTGGGCTCGCCTGCTCGCCGGCGATCACCGAGGCCGGATCGCCCGGCATGACATAGAGCAGGCTGAACACGGCGAGGGCGACGATTGCCATCACCGGGATGGTCACCATGATCCGTCGCGCGACGTAGGCGAGCATGGGGCTATGTATGCGCTGCCAGGTGATTCGTGTGAACCGTTGCGATGCTACGCGCACTGCGCGCTCCTCCTCCTGACAGGGGGAGGGTTGGGGAGGGGGCGGTGCCCTGCGATTGACCCCCACCCGACGCGCTTTCGCGCGTCGACCTCGCCTTTCAGGGCCTTTCAGGGGGAGGTGAGCCGTACCTGTGGCTCCGCTTCCAATCAAGCGCGCCGTCACGCGTCCTTCGACACGCCCCAGAAGAACGGGATCGGGCCTTTGCCCACGCCGGTCACATTCTTCCGCCAGGCCTGATAGGAGAGAAAGAACCCGGTCGGTGCGAACACCACGTTGTCGAGCGCGGCCTTGTTGAGCCGGTCGATCGCCGCCTTCTCGCCGGCGAAGCTCTCCGCGGCGAACCAGTTGGCGACCTCGGTCTCGATCTCCGGCACGTTCGGCCAGCCGAACCAGGCGCCGTCGCCGCTGCCGCGCATTGCGGTATAGGGCGCCGGGTTGATGCAGTCGGCGCCGGCGTGATGCGTGTGGAACATGTGCCAGCCGCCCTGTCCGGGCGGCGCCTTCTGCGCGCGCCGCGCCACCACGGTGCCCCAGTCAGTGGCGACGAAATCGACATTCATGCCGAGCCGCTTGAGCAGGTCGGCCGTGACGTCACCCATCGCTTTCACCGCCGGCTGGTCCTGCGCGACCAGGCAGGTGACCGGTTGGCCGGCATAGCCGCTCTCCGCCAGCATGCGCTTCGCCGCGTCGAGATCGCGCTCGGCCTTGAGGATGTCGCCGCCGTTCTCGCTGTAGAGCGGCGTGCCCGGCGGGAAGAAGCCGGGCAGGGGCTTCCAGAGTTTCGGGTTGTCGCCGACGATGGCACGCATGTAGTCGTCCTGGCTCATGGCGAGCAGGATGGCGCGCCGCGCCCGCACGTCGTTGAACGGCGGATGCAGGTGGTTCATGCGGAAGCTGCCGATATTGCCGAGCGGGTCGGCGATATCGACCATCACGTTGGGATTCTTCTTCAGGAGCGGCACCAGGTCGGAGATCGGGTTCTCCCACCAGTCGGCCTCGCCGGTCATCAGCGCCGCCGACGCCGTGAACGCATCCGGCATGATCATCCACTCGATGCGGTCGAGCAGCATCCGCTTGCCGCCGGCGAGCCACGAGGCCGGCTCCTGGCGCGGCACGTAGCCATCGAACTTCTCGAACGCCACCCGCGCGCCCGGCACCCAGTCGCCGGTTACGAATTTCATCGGCCCGCTGCCGACATAGTCCTTGATCTGCTTGAACGGATCGGTCGCGGCGAGGCGCGCGGGCATGACGAACGAGCAGGGCGAGTTGTTCTTGCCGAGCGCGAACAGCATCCGCGGGAACGGCCTCGCCAGCACCCAGCGGAAGGTCGTGTCGTCGACCGCGACGAGCTCCTTCTCGATGGCGCGGATCATCAGGCCCATCGGATCGCGCGCCGACCAGCGAAGGAGGCTCGCGACCGCATCGCGCGCCAACACCGGCTCGCCGTCGTGGAATTTGAGGTCGGGGCGCAGCTTGAAGGTCCAGGTCAGGCCGTCGGACGAGACCTCCTCGCTTGCGACCATCTGCCGCTGTGGGCGCAGCTGTTCGTCGACGCCGTAGAGCGTGTCCCAGACCAGCGCTGCCGCGTTGCGCACCACATAAGCGGTGCCCCAGATCGGATCGAAGTTCGCCAGGTTGGATTGCGGAATGAAGCGCAGCGTGCGCGTCGCCGCGCCGGTCGCGATCGCCGGCGCCGCAAGTCCGCCCGCCACCGCAAGTGCGCCGGTGCCGACGCCGGTAATGAAAGCTCTGCGGTTCATGCGGTCCATGGCTGCACTCCATCGGGCGCGCTGTGGTCGGCGCCGTGGAGAAGCCAGAACTCGAAGGAGCTCGTGCGTGCAGGCGCCTCATCCCGGCCGAGGTCAACCGGGACTGCGCAGTCATGCTAGGGCTTTATCGTTAATAATGGGTGTTTAGGTAACCCGTTCTTAAGTCCGTATATGCAGCCGGAACGAGAACGCGCGGCGAGTCGCTACTTCCATACCGCAAAGCCCATGCCGCAGCCGGTGCCCGCGGCCGAGCGGTAGCACGGCACATAGTCCTGCCACTCGGTCTTCAACGCGCCCGAGGCGCCGGCGACCACGATCCAGTTGCGGATCTCCGACGAGCCGGAGTTGAGCTTCGCCATCGGGATCTTGCCCAGCCCCTCGCCATCATTGCGCTGGCAGGCGTCGAGCACGCGGCGGTCCATCTCCTCGTCGACGGTGAAGTGGCTCAAGCCGCCCGACGCGAGAATACCGACGCGCTGGTGTCCGGGCGCCGACGCGACCGCCAAGCGTATCGCCTTGCCGAGCTCGTAGCAGCGGCGTGGCCGCACCTGGTTGGGTGGGAAGTAGGTGTTGAGCGCGACTGGCACGATCGGGATGACCTTGTTCGGCATCAGCCGGCGATGCACGAAGCCGAATGCATGGCCCTCGCCATGCGCCTTGCCGAGCCGCTTCGCTTGGCTGAGATCGAAGCCGTCGTCCATCAGCGACTGGATCAGGTGCAGCGCCAGCTGCGAGGCGACCGGATACTGCCGAGAGCCCTGTGCCTCGTGATATTGCGAGCGCGCCGTGCGCCAGAATTCCGGCGCGTCGTCGTCCATGTGCAGCGGGTTGTTCTCGATCGCGTCGCCCCAGTAGACGAGGATCGCTGGCATGTTGTCGTCGAAGAACTGCTCGTTCTGGTCGTCGCCGATGACAATCAGCGCGTCGAGCTGTGCGTCCTCGATCACGCCGGCGAGCCGCTCGACGTTGCTCGTGCAGCGCGCTGCGCGCTCCTCCAACACGTTCGGCGCGATCTGCTGCTGGATCGCGGGATCGGCGCGCGCGAGCAGCTCGCCATAGGTCGCGGGCTTGCCGTCCTTGTCGAGCAGCTTTCGCCCTTTGGCGTCGATCTCGGCATGTTTCGGATAATCCTCGGGTGGACTCGCGAGCAAAGGTGAATGCGACGTGCCGATGCCGAGGATGATCGCTCCCATGGCTCATCTTTCTCCGTTTCGCTGAAAACTTGCAATCTTGTATCATTATACATCTTGCATTTCGAGCTGCTGCGCGGTGTGATAACGCATCACGAAAACCAATTGGCTCGCGCGCGGCGCATGACGGGAGGTTCACATGACTGGAACGCGGTTCGCACTCAGCCGTCGCGCGGCGCTGGCGGGCGGTCTCGCCACGCTGGCTGCGCCGAGCGTGCATGCGCAGACGCCGATCACCGCAAAGATCGGCATGGTCACCATCAACGATCCGAACCATGCGCTGGCGAACAAGATCGCCGAGGAGATCGACAAGCGCAGCGGCGGCCGCCTCAAGGCGCAGGTGTTTCCCGCCGGCCAGCTCGGCAAGCTGCCGCGTCAGCTCGAAGGCCTGCAGTTCGGCACGCAGGAGATGCTCGTCTGCCCGCCGAGCTTCCTCGCCGGCATCAATCCCGGCTTCCAGGTCACCGACGCGCCGGGCTTCTTCCGCGACATGGATCACGCGCACGCGGTGATCTCGCGGCCGAAGTTCCGCGACATGATGCTCGACCTCGCCAAGTCGAAGGGCATCCAGGGCACGTCGCTGTGCGTCTATGGCCCGACCACCGTCGCCACCATCAAGCCGGCCAAGTCGGTCGCCGACCTCAAGGGCCTGAAGGTGCGCATCCTCGCCTCCGATCTCGAGCGCGCGACCGTCGAGGCGATGGGCATGTCCGGCGTGCCGATGGATTTCACCGAGGTGCTGCAGGCGTTCCAGAACGGCACCCTCGATGCGGTGCGCACCAGCATGGTCGTGATGGGCGGCATGAAGTTCTACAACACCGCGAAGTTCCTGGTGAAAGAGCAGACCGGCATGATCCTGACCGGCACCTGGGTCAGCCAGAGCTGGCTCAACGGCCTGCCAGCCGAGCTGAGGAAGGTCGTCGTCGACATGGGGCGCGATCTCGCCCAGCCCGGCACCGACATCGCCAAGGAGATGGAAGCCAACATGCAGAAGGCGTGGACCGACGCGGGCGTCACCGTCACCGAGCTCGCGCCCGATCAGAAGAAGGCGCTGTTCGCCTCGGTGCAGCCGGTCGGCGAGAAGGTGCTCGGCGCCAATCCGAAGACGGCCGATGCCTGGAAGGCCTTGCAGGCCGCCGCCGGCGAAGTGTCGTAGTTTGAGACATGTGTCGGAGTGACTCTCCGCGAGTCGACCTTCTCCCCGCTGGGAGAGGTCGCCCGCCGAAGCGCAGCGAAGGCGGGCCGGTGAGGGGCTCTCGGATAAAATGAGAGTCCTAGTCCCCCTCACCCCAACCCTCTCCCCAACGGGGAGAGGGGGCCGGCAGTGCCTGTGGCTCTGTTTCGGCCTCCAAGGCTTGGAGAGTCTGTTATGACGACGGCGCCCGACACTCCGCGCTTCGCCGCGCTCTGCCGCATCGGCGATGCCATCTCCCAGGTCTGCGCCGTGATCGCCGCCGCAGCGCTGTGCGTCATCGTCGTCATCAACGGCGCCAACGTGGTGAACCGCTACGTGTTCGGTCACGCCTTCTCGTGGGCCGAGGAGCTGATGATCTTCCTGATGATCCTGATCGTCTTCGCCGGCGCCGCAACTGTCACTTGGCGCAACGCGCACATCCGGATCGAGCTTGTTACCGAGTTCCTGCCGCCAGCGGTGCGCAAGATCGCGGCCGGCGTGGTCGGCGTCGCCGCGCTGATCGTGGTCGTCGTGCTCGATCAGGTCAGCTTCCGCATCGTGTCGATGCTGTACGCGTTCGACCAGCGCAGCCTCGCGCTTGAAGTGCCGCTGTGGATCCCGCAAGGCTTCGTCAGCGTCGGGCTCCTGCTCATCGCCGTCATGCTGGTGCTGCGCGCCTTGTGCCCGCCGCGCAACGGCGCGCCGCCGGCGCCGACGACCTGAGCCGCCCGATGCTCGAGCTCACCTTCCTCATCGCCGGGCCGGTCCTGCTGCTCGTTTTCGGCATGCCGATCTTCCTGGTGTTCCTCGCCGCCGCCGTGCTCGCCGCGGCGTTCTATCTCGGCACGCCGCTGCAGGCGATCACCACCGCGATCTTCGGCAGTCTGGACAGTTTTGCTTTGCTCGCGGTGCCGCTGTTCATCCTCGCCGGCGACATCATGGCGCGCGGCGGCATCGCCCAGCGGCTGATCGAGTTCATCCTGTCCATCGTCGGCTCGATCCGCGGCTCGCTCGGCGTCGCGACCATCGCCTCGGCCTCGGCGTTCGGCGCCATGTCCGGCTCGAGCGTCGCCTGCGTCGCCGCCATCGGCAAGCTCACGCTGCCCTCGCTCGAGAAATACGGCTACGGCCGCACCTTCTCAGTCAGCATGATCACCGCCACCGGCGTGATCGACGTGATCATCCCGCCGTCGATCCCGATGATCCTCTATGCGGTCACCGCGCAGCAGCCGGTCAACACGCTGTTCCTCGCCGGCTTCGTGCCGGGCCTGATGATCGCCACCGCGCTCGCCGTCTACGTCATGGCGCGCGCCCGCGTGAAGTTGATCGCCGTCTCGGAGCCGGTGCGCTGGTCGAACGTTTGGCTCACCGGCCGCCGCGCGATCTGGGCGGCGCTCGCGCCGGTGGTGATCCTCGGCGGCATTTATGGCGGCATCTTCACCGCCACCGAAGCGGCCGGCATCGCCTGCATCTATGCGGCGCTGGTCTCCGTGTTCATCCACCGCCAGCTCACCTTCCGCGACCTGTGGACCATCGCCCTCGACTCCTCGGTGCTGATCGCGCAGATCATGATCATCGTCGCCGCCGCCGGAGCCTATTCCTGGCTGATCACCACCAGCGGCTTTCCCGGCCGGCTCATCGCCTTCATCGACGGCCTCGGCATGCAGCCGTGGCTCCTCCTGCTCACTATCAACGTGATCCTGCTGTTCGTCGGCAGCCTGCTCGAGCCCCCGGCGGCGATCCTCATCCTCACGCCGCTGCTCACGCCGATCGCCCACAAGCTCGGGCTCGATCCGATCCATTTCGGCCTGGTGGTGACGGTCAACCTCGCGATCGGCCTGTTCCTGCCGCCGTTCGGGCTCAACCTGTTCGCCTCGCAGGCGCTGTTCAAGGTGCCGCTGGTGCACCTCTATCGCGGCGTCGTGCCGTTCGCGATCATCTATCTGGCGATGCTGTTCCTGCTCACCTACGTGCCGGCGCTCACGCTCGTGCCGCTCGGCTGGTTCGAGGGACGGCCGCGATGACTCGTGGTAGAGAGTCGGTCGTGGCAGCCAAATCCAATCCGACCCGCACCGCGATCGTCGAGGACGATCCCGCACTGCGCAAGATGATCGTGTCGCTCCTCCAGGGCGATCCGGACTACACGGTCGTCGCGGAATTCGCCGAGGGGCAGGCCGCGGTCGTCGCGCTGGCGCAGATGGCGATCGATATCGTGCTGGTCGACATCGGCCTGCCCGATATCTCAGGGATCGAGGTGATCCGCAGGCTCAAGACGCTGCGGCCCGAATGCAGCGTGCTCGTCGTCACCACCTTCGGCGACGAGCTCACCGTCACTGCCGCCCTCGAAGCCGGTGCCGACGGCTATCTGCTCAAGGGCACCGCCATGGAAGAGCTCAGGCGCGACATCCACGCGCTGCGCGACGGCGGCTCGCCGCTCTCGCCGATGATTGCCCGCAAGCTGCTCAATCGGCTGCACGCCGGCGCGGCCGGAGAACAGCCGGACGCCGCCGGCGAGTCGCGGCTCACTCCGCGCGAGCAGCAGATCCTGCAGATGATCGCCAAGGGTTTCTCCTACGCGGAGACCTCGAAGATCTGCAACATCCGTGCGGCGACAGTGCACAGCCACTTGAAGAGCATCTATCGCAAGCTCGAGGTGCACTCGAAGACCGAGGCGGTCTATGAGGCGAGGCGACGGAGTCTTATTCACTAGCGCGATTGTCTTGGGCGAACTCGCCACGGGCACTGCGCGCTCCTCCCCGCTTGCGGGGGAGGGGACACCGCACTGCCGGTGGCACTTGCGTCGCACTACACTGTCGGCACCTTCACCTCGAGCCGCACGATCGTGCCGCGCCCCTCTGCCGACTCGATCACCATCGTCGCGCCCGTTGAAATACTCGCCGTGCGCTTGCGCATGTTGGCCAAGCCGCGCCCGCCGCTCGCCGCTGCCGGATCAAAACCGCAGCCGTCGTCGGCGACCGTGACCACGATCACCGACCGCTCGGCGTCGTAGCGCGCGGTCAAGCTTGCCGTCGTCGCGCTCGCGTGGTGCAGCACGTTGGTCAGTGCTTCCATCAGGATCAGCTTGATCGCCAGCGCGTCGCGCGCGCCGAGCCCCCGCACCGCCGGCAGCTCCTCCACCTGCCAGCTGAACGCGATACCGGCGAGCTCGATGCTGGCTGCCATGCGGTGCCGGACGTTGCCCAACACCAGGTTGAAATCGCCGTCGTCGCTTTCGCTGCTGTCGACCAGGAAACGCAGCTCCATCAGGATCTCGCCGAGCCGGCGCCGGACGTCGCCGACGTTGACATTGTCGGTGGTGAAATGCGCGAGCAGCGCCGCCAGGCTCGCGCCGATGCTGTCGTGCATGTCGGCCGAGATTTTTCGCCGCTCGGCGGCGGCGGAGCTGACGACCTCGAGCTGCGCCTGCTCGCTCAGCTTGTCGAGCCGGTGGATCAACGCCGCGCCGGCGATCATCGCCGCGGTCAGCACCAGCCAGCATACGCCGAGCGTGACGAAGAACCCCAGATAACGGCTGCGCAGAAAATCCTCGCCATAGCCGACCGTGACGTAGAACGGCGTCGTCGGCGATGCGATGAACGTGCCGATCCGCGTGACGTCGTCGGTGCCGGCGCGGCCGTGGAACCGGCCGCTCGCCTCGCCGGCCACCACCCGGTTGAACACGAGCGGGATGCGCGACACCGCGGTGCCGTAGCCGATCGCACTGTTCAGGGTGCGCACGCGCACGATGCCGTCTTTGCCGATGAGGGCGGCGAGGCCGCGGTCGCTGAGCTTCAGCTTCTCATAGAGGCCGATGAAATGCTGCAGCCGGTACGACACCACCACCACGCCGTAGAACGCGCCGGACGCGTCACGCAGCGCGCGCGAGAACTGGATCGCCCATTCGCTGGTGATCAGGCTCTGCGTCGGGGTGCTGATGTAGAGGTCGGAGTCGCCGTGCTCCGCATGGGCGCGGAACACATTACGGTCCTTGAGCGACAGCTTTGGCACTGCGTCGATGGTCGCGCTCGCGATCAGCGTGCCGTCGCGGTCGAGCACCGCCGGGCCCATCATCGACGGCTGCAGCGCATACTGGCTGAGCAGCCGACGCAGCTCTGCTTCGTGCGTTGCCGCGACCACGCTGGCAGGAATCTCCGTCGCCAGGCGCCGCAGGATGCCGTCGGTGGTGATGGCGTTGTCGTCGAAGGAGGCGATCAGGATCTGCGCAATGTTCTCGGTGTCGCGGTAGGCGTCGTGCTCGACGCGGTTTTTGTAGTGCAGGCCGCCGGCGACGCACAGCGCCAGCACCAGCGCGGAGAAACCGGCGCAGACGGGGACGAGCGGAGTTTGGGTGAAACGGCGGAACAACAAGCGCTCTTTCAGGCAGGGTCGTGAGGCAAAAGCAAGGCCCGCCTCACCAGTTCTGGGGAGGCGGGAGCCTGCTTGTCCATGCCCATTTCCGGGGGTTTTGGCGCAGCCCCGGCTGATCCATGGTCGGACCTCCGCTCGTGGACCAGGTGCGCTGATGCTCGACATGCCCCGTGCGAAAATTCCCGCTTCCCAGCCGGCCGAGCTGACGGCAAAGCAGATGTTCATGCTGTTCCCGACGGCGATGTTCACCGGCAAGCTCGCCGACGTCGGCCTGTGCGACCGGATCGAGCAGACGCTGCTGCAGCTGCAGCGCTCCGGCAAGGGGCGCTCCAAGCCCGAGGGGCAGATCCTCGCCTACATGACCCCGGACGACCTGCAGGTCCTGCCGGAGATGCAGGAGCTGGTCGATGTGATCATGCTGGAGTCCGAGCGCATCCTCGATGCCTACGCGATCAAGCGCCAATCGCACTACATCGCCAATATGTGGGCGAACATCGCCAATCCCAATCGCCGCCACCACTTTCATGCACATCCGAACTGCCTGCTGAGCGGCCTCGTCTATATCCGGACACCCAAGAACTGCGGCTCGACCGTGTTCGCGTCGCCGCGCCAGCTCACCAAGGGTATCGAGCCGACCTATCTGCAGAAGAACGAGCTCAATTCCGACGCGTTCGTCGTGCCGGCGGAGAAGGGGCGCATGCTGCTGTGGCCGAGTCACATCGCGCACGGCGTCGAGGAGGGTTCCGCCGACGAGTCCGAGCCGCGCATCGTTATCGCGTTCAACATCATGATCCGCGGCCTGATCGACGTGCTTACCGCGCGGCTGGAGTTGAACTGAGGCTCACAACGTCCGCGTCACCTTGCTGAGATGCGGCGGATTGTCCGGATCGAAGTCGCGCCGGCGCGCCGCGCCTTCGATCGCCTTATAGGCTGGCACCAGCATCAGCACCGGATCGCAGATCGGATGGCCGTCGCCGATCCACGGCAGCGTGCCATGCGGTCCGCCGACGGCGAACAACGTCTCGCCCGCCGCCCCGAGATCGCGCGCGAGATCATCGACCGTGCCGGCCGCCTCGTCGTTCTGCCGCAGCATCAGCACCGGCGTCGCCCTCGTGATCGCGGCGCGCGGGCCGTGCCGCAGCTCGGCGGCGCTGTAGCCGAGCGCCGGCACGCGCAGGATCTCCGTCACCTTGAGCGCGAGCTCGCGCACGCAGCCGAGCGCATAGCCGCGGCCGGCGACGAACGTCGCCGCCGCGCCGGCGGCCGCGTCGGCCCAAACCGACCAGTCGCAGCCGAGCGCGGAGGCCAGGCGCGGCGGCACCTGCCGCAATCCGTCGGCCAGGTCGTCGTCGCGCCCGAGCGAGGCGACGAGCTGTGCGCCGGCGAGCATCGACAGCACCACCGACTTGGTCGCCGCCACCGCGCGCTCCGGACCGGCGCCGACCGGCAGGACCAGCTCGGACGCTTGCGCGGCCGGCGAATCCTCCTCGTTGATGATGGCGAGCGTCAGCGCGCCGGCCTTGCGCGCCACCTGCGTCGCGGTGACGAGGTCGGGGCTGCGCCCGGACTGCGACACGACCACGAACAAGGACTCGCGCATGTCCGGCGGCCGGCGATAGGCGGTGACCACCGACGGCGCCGATGCGGAGGCGAGCAGCCCGAGCCGCGCCTCGAACAGGTAGCGCAGGTAGACGCCGACATGGCCCGAGCTGCCGCGCCCGCAGAACACCATGATGCGCGGCCTCGCCTGCGCGATTCGCTCGGCGAGGTTTTCGAACAGGTCGGCGCGGGCGAGCAGGCGCGCCGCCGCGGCGGGGATTTCCGCGGTCTCGCGCGCCATCAAGCTTTGGTACGGCTCAGTCATCACTGCGCCTGAACTCGGCGATCGCCGCGCGCAGGTTGCCGGCGTGACGTGCCAGCAGCGCGGCCGCATCGCTCTGCGCAAGCCCGAAGCCGATCAGCACCGCCGTCTTCACGTCGCCGTCGGCCGCGTCGAGATGGCGGGACGCGTCGTCGTTCGTGCAGCCGACGATCGTGGCGACGATGCCTTGGGCGCGCCGCCGCAACTTGGCATTCCGCGCCCGCATGTCGACCATCAGGCCGCGAAAGACGCGACCCATCCGCACCATCACCGCGGTCGAGAACAGGTTGAGAACGATTTTCTGCGCGGTGCCCGCTTTCATCCGCGTCGAGCCGGCGATCACCTCGCTGCCCGTATCGGCGAGGATGCGATGCCGCGCCACCTCGAACAGCGGCGCGCCCGGATTGTTGGCGACCGCGATCGTGACCGCACCCGCTTTGCTCGCCGCACGCAGCGCGCCGATGGTGAACGGCGTCGTGCCACTCGCCGCAAGGCCGATCACCACGTCGTCGGCGGTGATCTTGTTGTCGGTCATGGCCTGCGCGCCCGCCTGCTCGTTGTCCTCGGCGCCCTCGCTGCTGCGGGTCAGCGCGTCCATGCCGCCGGCCATGGCGAAGATGACGCGCCCGGTCGGCCAGTCGAAGGTCGGCGGCAGCTCGGCGCCGTCCTGCACGCCGATGCGGCCCGACGTGCCGGCGCCGGCATAGACGATTCGGCCGCCGCGTTGCAGCGCCGGCACCGCGTCCTCGACCGCGGCGGCGATCGCCGGCAGCGCCGCGCGCACGGCCTCCGCCGCCGCGACCTGCTCCTCGTACATCGCGGCGAGTATTTTCGGCGCCGGCCACGAGTCGAGCTCGGCGTAGCTTTCGCTGATGTGCTCGGTGGGCATGTTTGTGCCTCGGTGGTCAACGCAGAGAGGGTAGCGCAGTTTCCGCCGCTTTCCGCGCGAGATGCAGCGCGCCATCCACCGCATCACCCTCGACCGGCACCAGCCGGCGCTGCACGTCCGGTGCGAGCCACGGCTGCATCGACGAGGCGAGGCCGCCGAGCAGCGCGACGCGCGGCGCGCCGCATTCGACCAGTCGCCGCACCAGCTCGTCGATCTGCTCGGCGGCGTCGCGCACGATCCGCCGTGCCACCGGGTCGCCCGCGTCGGCGTGGCGCATCACCAGCGGCGCGAAGGTCGCGTAGTCGGTCGCGGTGGCGCGGTCCATCCAGGCCACCGCCTCGAACGGATCCTCGCGGAATCGCGCCATCACCTCGCGGGTGAGGCTGGTGCCGAGCGCGCGCTCGTCGAAGGCGCGCAGCGCCAGGCGAATTGCGTGCAGCCCCAGATCGGCGCCGCTCCCCTCATCGGAAATCGGGAAGCCGTAGCCGCCGACGCGCACCTCGCGCCCGCCCACCACCGCGAAGCCGACACTGCCGGTGCCGACGATGACGATGCCGCCGTCGCGCGCAGCATGCGCGCCGATGCAGGCGATGGTCGCATCATGCGCATATGTGACTGAGCGGAACGGATGTGGCCGCGCCAGCAGCTGCTCGTGAAGGCCCTTGCGGCCGACGCCCGCGAGCCCGACGGCCGCATGCACCGCGGCGAAAGTCTCGAGCGCGAGCCCGGCCTCCTCGAGCGCGGCGCGGCAGGCCTTCTCTACCTCGGTCAGCGCGCGCTCGACACCGATGCGCAGCGCCGCCGGTCCGGCGATGCCGGTGCCGAGCACGCCGCCCTCGGCGTCGACGAGCCGCGCGCGGCAACCGGTGCCGCCGCCGTCGACGCCGATGAAGAGGGGATCGGCGCGCGGGCTCATCCGGCGACCCGTTTGATGTCGGCGCCGCACTGGACCAGCTTGCGGTCGAGCGCCTCATAGCCGCGGTCGAGATGATAGATGCGATGCACCGTCGTCGCGCCTTCGGCGACGAGCGCGGCGAGCACCAGGCTCACCGACGCGCGCAGGTCGGTCGCCATCACCTCGGCGCCGCGCAGCTGCTCGACGCCGCGGACGAGCGCGGTGGCGCCCTGCAGCGAGATGTTGGCGCCGAGCCGGCCGAGCTCCGGCACGTGCATGAAGCGGCTCTCGTACACGGTTTCGCGAATGACGGACGCTCCTGGCGCGATGGTCATCAGCGCCATGAACTGCGCTTGCAGATCGGTCGGGAAGCCGGGATAGGGCTCGGTCGCGAGGTCGACGGCGTTGAGCGCGCCGGTGCGCGACACCATCAGGCCACGGTCGGTCGGGAAGATGCTCACGCCGGCGTTCTCCAGCATGGCACCGACCGTGCCGAGATGCTCGAGATGTGCGCCGAGGATTTCCAGATGCCCGCCGGTGATCGCCGCGGCAACCGCATAGGTGCCGGCCTCGATGCGATCGGTGATCATGTCGTGACGCGCGCGCTTGAGCGCGTCGACGCCCTGCACCAGCATCCGATGCGTGCCGGCGCCCTCGATCCGCGCGCCCATCGCCACCAGACACTCGGCAAGGTCGCAGACCTCGGGATCGCGCGCCGCGTTGAGGATCTCGCTTTCGCCCCGCGCGAGCGTGGCCGCCATCAGCGCCGTCTCGGTCGCGCCGACCGACGGCGAGGACAGCACCACACGGCCGCCGCGCAGCCGGCCGTCCTCGCGGGCGCGGGCCTGGATATAGCCCGCTTCCATGGCGACATCGGCGCCGAGCGAATCGAGCGCCTTGAGGTGCAGGTCGATCGGCCGCGCGCCGATCGCGCAGCCGCCCGGTTGTGACACCCGCGCCGAGCCGAACCGTGCGAGGAGGGGCGCCAGCACCAGAATGCTCGCCCGCATCTTGCGGACCATGTCGTAGGGCGCCTGCGCGTTCTTTGCCTCGCGGGCGTTGAGGGTCAGCACGCGGCCGGCGCCGCGCGCCGCGCTGACGCCGAATTCGTGCATCAGCGCCAGCATGGTCGCGATGTCGGTCACCTCGGGGACATTGCCGAGCTCGAGCGGCTCGGCGCTGAGCAGTGCCGCGGCGATCTGCGGCAGTGCCGCGTTCTTCGCCCCGCGGACCTCGACCGAGCCCTCGATGCGCCGTCCGCCGTGAATGACCAATCGGTCCATGCTGTGCCCTGGGTTATTCGGCCCTTTGCCCTTAGATTGGACCTGTTTCGTCGCCAATCCAGCCCGTCATGGACCAAACCACCGCTATCTTCGCCGACCGCATCTTCGACGGCCATCGCTGGCATGCCGACGCCGCGGTGCTGATCCGTGACGGGCGTATCGTCGAACTCGTACCCGCGGCCGGGGTTCCCGCCGGCTGGCCGCCGCAGCGGCTGCCCGCCGGCGCCATGCTGGCACCAGGCTTCATCGACCTGCAGGTGAATGGCGGCGGCGGCGTGCTGCTGAATGACCAGCCGACCGAAGCGACCATGCGCGCCATCGCCCGCGCGCACCGACGGTACGGCACCACCGCCTGCCTGCCGACCTTCATCACCGACAGCCGCGAGCGCATGCGCGCGGCGATCGCCGCGGTGCGCGCCTGCGCCGGCCGTGATGGCGTCATCGGCCTGCATCTCGAGGGGCCGTTCATCAGCCCCAAGCGCCCGGGCGTGCATCGGCCCGACCGCATTGCGGCGGCCGAATCGCGTGACCTCGATGATCTGCGCGCGCTTGCGGGCGCCGGGCAGTCGCTGATCACGCTGGCGCCCGAATGCGTGCCGGCCGGATTCGTGCACGCGCTCGCGTCAGCCGGTCTGCGCGTCTCGATTGGTCACAGCGAGGCGTCGGCATCGGTGGTGATGCAGGCGGTCGCCGACGGAGCGACCGGGGTGACGCATCTGTTCAACGCCATGCCGCCGCTCGCCGCGCGCGAGCCGGGCATCGCCGGCTGCGCGCTGGCGGACCCGCGCATCACCGCCGGGCTGATTGTCGACGGCATCCATGTCGATCCGGTCTCGGTGCGCGTCGCGTTTGCGGCGAAGGGGGCCGACCACATCGCGCTGGTCACCGACGCCATGCCGACCGTCGGCGCGTCAGTGGACGGCTTCGAGCTGATGGGCTGTACGATCACCCTGAAAGACGGACGCCTGACCACGGAGCAGGGCACGCTTGCTGGCGCGCATCTCGACATGGCCTCGGCGGTGCGCAATGCGGTGAACCTGGCAGGCATTCCTCTCGAGGCTGCCTTGCGTTCGGCGTCGCTGACGCCGGCGCGGTTTCTCGGCCTGGAAAACGAGCGCGGTGTGCTGGTTGCGGGCGCGCGCGCCGATCTGGTCGCGTTGGATGCCGAGATGCGCGTGATTGGGACGTGGGTCGACGGTCGGACCGAGCATACGACGAACGCATAGCGTGGGTCCCGGGTCTGGCTGCGCTCGCCCGGGACACGAGTCACTGCCTCTTGTCCCGGCCGAGCGAAGCGAGGGCCGGGACCCAGGCCTAATACCGCAAAAACTCCCGTCGCTCTTCCTCCCACGCGCGCTCGTCGTTCAGCGCCAGCGCGTCGAGATCACCCGGCGTTGCCGAAGCGTCATCCACCCAGTCGCGCAGCAGCGGGCTTCCATTGATGACGTCGATCGCCAGCCTGCCGTGCTCGTACTCGTAGGGAAAATCGCGCCACAGTGGATAGCCCGGATACAGACGCCGGATCGCCTTGAAGGCGAGCGCCTGCAATCGCCACGGCTTGAACGCGTGATGATCGTACAGCGGTCCCTCGGCGTGGATCTGAACGCCGTGGCAGAGCTTGCCGACATGCTTGTGGAATGTCGGCTCGAACCAGCAGTCGCGCAGCCGGCAGCCGAAGAGGAAGCCGGGCGCGAGCTTCTGCATCTCGGCGATCACCGCCCGCGCGTCGATGTCCGGCGCGCCGAACAGTTCGAGCGGCCGCGTGGTGCCGCGGCCCTCCGACAGCGTGGCGCCTTCGAGCATCACCGTGCCCGCATAGGCACGCGCCATGAACAGGTTCGGCGCGTTGGGGCTCGGGTTGACCCAGACGCGCCCGCCGAGCGGCCAGCCGAACCCCGGCGCCGCCTCCGGCCGCCAATCCGTCATGTCGATCACGCGGTAGTCGACGTTGAGCTTCAGCGTCTTGACGAACCAGCTGCCGAGCTCGCCGAGCGTGAGTCCGTGCCGCATGGGGAGAGGCCCGGCCCCGACAAAGCTCTCCCAGCCGGCGCGCAGGGTGAGCCCTTCGACCGGCCGTCCGGCCGGATTGGGCCGGTCGAGCACCCACACCGACTTGCCGTGCCGCGCCGCCGCCTCGAGCACGTAGCGCAGCGTGGTGATGAACGTGTAGATGCGGCAGCCGAGGTCCTGCAGGTCGACCAGCAGCACGTCGAACGTCGCCATCATCGCATCCGTCGGCTTGCGCACCTCGCCGTACAGGCTGAACACCGGGATGCCGTGCACCGGATCGGAGAAATCCGGCGACTCGATCATGTTGTCCTGCTTGTCGCCGCGCAGCCCGTGCTGCGGGCCGAATGCGGCGGTGAGCGTGACGTCGCCGCAGGCGGCGAGTGCGTCGAGGGAGTGGGTGAGGTCGGCCGTCACCGAGGCGGGATGCGCGAGCAGGGCGACGCGCTTGCCTTTGAGCGGCGCGCGCAACGCCGGCTCGGCGATCAGTCGGTCGATGCCGAACATCATGGCGCGACGGCCGACGCTGCGAATGGAAGCGCGAAGGCGTCAGCGTGGTGGAAGTCGGCCTTGCCCGGCGCGTGCTGGAGCGCCCAGTAGGCGATGCGGCCCTCCGTGTCCTCGATCACCGCGGAGAGCCCGAAGCGCCACGCCGCGTCGGGCGGCACGTCGAGCCGATCGATGGTCAGCGCCGCCTGCAGGGTGAAGCGCTCGCGGCCCGGGTGGAACTCGATCGGCACCGTGGCCACCTCGTCGGCGATGCGCTTGCCGGCGCGATAGGCGGCGAACCGCGCCGCCTGCCAGCGCGTCGACGGCGAGAGGTTGAACTCGTAGTACGGCCCGCCGGGCACCCCGATGAACGCCTCCATACAGGTGTGCTGCCAGAGCAGGTCGGCACGCGCCGGCGCGGTGACGGACGGAATCAGGATATCGGCGAGGCGGCCGTTCACCGCGTAAGTGAGCAGCAGGCTGCCCGTATGCGGGCGCGCGACCTCAACGTGGATCGCGGTGGCGGGGCAGGGCGGCGCGTCGGGGTGGGGCTTCAGCGAATGGCTCATGCGGCATTGTAACGGCGCGGTGGCGCTTGTCACATGCGGAGGTCAGCGCTCCGTGCCGCGCACCGCCTCCGCCAGGCTGTCCCGCACCTTGACGATCTCGTCGCGCAGCGCCCGCAGGCCGCTCGGCGTGAGCCCCGTCGCCTTCAACAACTCGCCGCGGAAACCGATGCCCTTCTCGCGCACGCTGCGGCCGCGCGGCGTCAGGCCGACGCGCACCTGCCGCTCGTCCTCGCGGTCGCGCTGACGGGTGACATAGCCGATCGCCTCCATGCGCTTGAGCAGCGGCGTCAGCGTGCTCGAATCGAGGAACAGCTTCTCGCCCAGCCCGCCGACCGTCTGATCGTCCTCGTCATAGAGCGCCACCAGCACCAGGTATTGCGGATAGGTAAGGTTGAGCTCGTCGAGCAGCGGCTTGTAGACGCGGTTGAAGGCGAGGTTCGCCGAATAGACGGCGAAACAGATGAAATCGTCGAGGCCGTCCGCGGTGGTGGCGGCGGTGGTCGGTCTGGCCATGGCGGTTCCCGCAGGGTTTCCTCACAGATAGTTGACGTGCGATCTAATCGCAAGCGGTTGATTTTCAGGAGCGGGCAGGGCAAATACTTGTCGTGCGATTTAATCGTGACACAAGGAACAACCGAAAGGAACCCGACCATGGCTGAGAAAGTCCTCTACACCGCGAAGGTCCACACCGTTGGTGGCCGCGAGAACGGCGCCGCCAAGAGCTCCGACGGCCGGCTCGAGGTGCGGATCACCCCGCCCGGCGCCAAGGGCGAGGGCACCAACCCGGAGCAGCTGTTCGCCGCCGGCTGGTCGGCCTGTTTCGAGGGCGCCATGGGCGTCGCCGCGCGCAAGCTGAAGGTCGCGCTGCCGGCCGGAACCGCGATCGACGCCGAGGTCGATCTCAACCAGAGCGATGACGGCTTCTTCCTGCGCGCGCGGCTCAACGTCAGCCTGCCCGGTCTTGCACCCGACGTCGCCCGCCAGCTGGTCGACGACGCGCACCAGATCTGCCCGTACTCCAAGGCCACGCGCGGCAATATCGACGTGGCGATCAATCTGGTGTGAGCGAGAGACGGGCAATCCGACCCCACACGCAGCGACTTCTCCCTCCCCCGCTTGCGCGGGGGAGGGGATGCGCAGTGCCCGTTGCGAGGTCAGCCGCAAGTGTGCCGTCCGAACACTGAACCCCACACGGTTCCCTCGCGACAAAGCGGCATGTTTTCCGTCCCGGGCGCGTTGGGGCGTGGCAGTCGCGTGAGCGGCCGCTGACCAGCCAAGGGAGATAGCGATGAGCCACACTGTTCTGCTGTTCGACCGAACCGGTAATACCGATGCGGGCGATGCGCGCGCGTACAAGCCGCGTGATCATTGGCCGGCGCCGCCAGCGCCCTACCAGGCCGCGCTTGTCGCCCTCAGCCTCCTGATCATCGCCGTCGCCGCGTTCGTGGCTTAGGTCGGATCTCGTCCAGAGACGATCGCGACTGCGATTTTACCTTTCCGCACGGATGTGATGCCAATCACTGAATGTGCCGGCCCGCCGGTGCGATAAGCCATCATCGCTTACTGTCCTGGGCCTGTTGGGGCGTAGCAGCCGCGAAGCGGCCGCTGACCAAGCTAAACGGAGGTATCGATGAGCCACGCCCTCCACCTGTTGGATCGGACCGGCGCCACGGCGCGCACCGTCCTCAAAGCGGCGATCGGCCGTGACTACAAGCCGCGCGATCACTGGCCTGCGCCCCCGGCGCGCTATCAGGCCGCGGCTGTTGCGGCCATGCTTCTCGCCCTTGGCGTCGCGACGCTGGTCACGCAGTGAGCTGGCGATCGACGAGGTCTGTCATGAACCGTCCGGTCCTGCTTGCTGGACTGGCTGCATTTGCAACTGTTGTCGGCGCGCCTGCCGCGTCGGCGGAGACCGTCACGATCGTTGCCGAGCGTATCCAACGGGTGTCGGTGTCGACGGCCCCACAGGGCGCACCTTCAGGCCGAAGCCGCGTTCGCACGATCCCGCTCTGGAGCGCTCCGTATTCGCAACGGGCCGTGTCGACGCCCGGCCTGCTCGAGAATGACGGCGCGTTCGCCTCCCATACGCCGGGCGCGGTCGGCTCCGCGCGTGCGGGTGGAGTAGCCGGGGCACGCCTCACCGCCGCCGGCGTGAAATAGCGTCATTCGCTCCACATAACCCGATCCCAGCCTTACTGGCTCAATGCTGCAACCGTCCGGTTCGCGAAATCGAGGCGGTCCGCCAAGCTGCGCATGATGAAGTCGTCGAACGCGATCGCGAGATCGGGGCGCTCGCGCCGCATCCGTTCGAAATTCTCCCGGGTCAACGTGAACAACGTCGCCGGCCCGTCCGATAACACGGTCGCAGAGCGCACCGACTCCCGGAAGAAACCCATTTCTCCGACCACCGTGTGCGTCGTGACACGGCGGACCCGCAGGCTTTCCCCGCCCGCGAGTGCGATGTCGATCACCAGGTTGCCGGCGGCAACCAGGTCGACGGTGTCGGCGCGATCTCCCTCGCGATAGAGCATCTCGGCCGCGGCGACGTCCTTGCGGTCGAAATAGGCGAGCAGGTCGGCGGCCGCGGTCCGGGTGCCCAGCTGGTGCTGCAGCCATGGCTCGAACCCGGCGAGCCCGGGATCCGCATCGAGACCGGCCTTGGCGAGCAGCTGGTCCTCGGACCAGGCGAGCGCATGGTTGAGGTCGGTGAACGCGCGGTGCCGGCCGGTGGCCCTGAAGAAGCCGCTGAGCTCGAGCGCAGTGTGAGCGGCCGGCGCGAGCGCGCAGCAGAGCAGCGTGATTCCGTGGCGCGTGCAATAGTCGCGCAGCTTGGTGAGGCTGACGATCGCCGACGTATCTGCGCCGGACACCATGCCGAAGTCGAGAATCACGGTCGCGACCCGGGCCGGCGGAAGCGCCTCGATGTCACGGCGGATGCGCTCGAACACGCCTTCGGACGACCCGAAGAAGATATAGCCGGACAGCCAGTAGAGCTGGATCGCATCGCCGGCGTTGCGCAGATGGTCGGATGCTTCCGCCGAGCGGGAGACATGGCTCGCAAAATCCGCCCGCGTGACGTGCCGGCGCACCACGCCGACCCGGGCGTAGCTGATGGCGAACAGCAGGCACGCGCATATCACGCCGATCAGGACGCCCGTCAGATAGCCGTAGCGGATGCAGACGATCATGATGGCCACGGAGAGCAGAACGTCCAGCCAGGCGCGTTGCATCACGGGGCGCCACAGCGCGTCGACGATGAACGTCCAGCCGAGGTAGAACACCAGCGCGGCAACGACGGCGATCGGAACGACACCGGGCAGATTGAAGTTCGTCAGCGCGACCGCGCCCATCGCCAGCGCGCAGACGACGCCGCTCATCCGGGTCGCGCCGCCGGCCTGCTCGAGCAGCCGGCTGGTGCCGGTCTGCAGGCTGGCGGTGATCCCCCCGAGCGGCGCCGAGAACAAGCTGCCGATTCCGTGCGCGCGCAGCTCGCGATCGAGATCCGCAGAAGCCTGCCGCGCCACCTCGATGCTGGAGACCTTGGTGACGAGCGAGACGAGCGAGACGGTCGTCACTGCGATCAGCTCGGGGAGAAGCGCGGCGAAGTCGTGCCCCGTGAACGGCGTGCGGTCTGCCGCGGCGAACGGCGACCAGGCCGTCATGTCCCCGAACCACGGGAAATACCATCCATGCGCGGGGTCGGAGAGGCCGAGGGCGTGCAACGCGCCGACGCCGGTGAGCCACGCGAGCAGCAGCGTCGCTGGCATCGCCACGGGCGACTTGACGAGCCGGCGGACCGCCAGCAGCACCGCGAGCAAAGCGACAGCGCTGCCGAGCTTCGCCGCCTCGATCATCGACCAGGGCTCGGCCAAGCTGTCGATTGCGAGCCTGCGGCCTGCTGTCATGCGGAGCCCGCCGGCGACCAGGAACCAGCCGGTGGCGAGCAGGAGTCCCCCGACGACGAAATATGGCACGAAGCGGAGATATGCGCCCCACCGCAAGGCGCCGAGCCCGAGCAGCACGAGGCCCGACATCACGGTTGCGGCCGTGAAGATCAGCATGACCGTGCCGACGGCCGCTTGCGCGCTGCCGCCGACCGCGATGACGCCGGGTCCGACGACGATGCTCAAGACGACGAGCACGGCGCCGGTCGGCGAGTCGATGCCGACCGCGAGTGGCGGCAGCGATGTCCTCGCTGCGATCCATACGCCGGCGATGCAGCTGCCGATCAGCATCGCCCAGATCGCCGTCGGCATGCCGGCGGCGAGCTCGCCCGAGAACATCAGCGCGCCGAACGAGACGATGTTGCCGATGAGCACCACCGAGGCGATCAGGCCGGCGATCGTGTCACTGAGCAGCTTGCGGGCGGCGTCGGCCCATCGCGACCGTCCCTCGGGGGGTGCCGAGCTGCCGACCGGTGAGTCCTCCCCCTGCCTGTACATGAGCCCCTTCAACGCGTGTCGTGCCGGCCCATCATGTCAGGCTGGGCCCGGAAGCGGGAGTCTCGGGCAGGATTTGGCCTTCCGCTGCGGCAGTCGACGGAACGAGTCCTCACTCCTGCTTCAGCCCGGCGAACTTCACCACCTTCGCCCATTTCTCCGTCTCGTCGGCCACCAGTCTCCCGAGCGCTGCAGGCGTGCCGCCGATGGTGATCGCGCCGAGGTCGTCGAACCGCGTCTTCAGCTTCGCGTCGGCGAGCACCGCGTTGGTCTCGCGGTTGAGCCGCTCGATCACGGCCGCCGGCGTGTCCTTCGGCGCGCCGATGCCGTACCAGGCGCTCGCCTCGAAATCCTTCACCGTCTCGGCGATGGTCGGCAGGTCCGGCAGCGCCTCGAGCCGCTCCGAGGTGGTCACGCCGAGCGCACGCAGCCGGCCCGCCTTGATGTGATCGATCGAGACCGGCGTGGTCGCGAAATAGAGCTGGACCTGTCCGGCCAGCATGTCGGTCATCGCCGGCGCCGCGCCGCGGTAGGGGATGTGCTGGATGTCGATGCCGGCCATCATCTTGAACAGCTCGCCGGCGAGGTGCGGCGTCGAGCCGACGCCCGACGACGCCATGTTGAGCTTCGACGGATTGGCCTTGGCGTAGGCGATCAGCTCCGCCGCCGATTTGACCGGCACCGCCGGATGCACCACCAGCACCGCCGGCACGCGCGCGATGCCGGCCACCGGTGCGATGTCGCGGATGAAGTTGAAATTCAGCTTGGCATAGAGCGAGGCGTTGATCGCGTTCGGCGCGCCGACGAACAGCAGCGTGTAGCCGTCCGGCTCCGCACGCACCACCGTCTCGGTCGCGATGTTGGTGCCGGCGCCCGGTTTGGTCTCGATGATGATCGGTTGGCCGAGCCGCTCCGATAGCGGCTGCGTGACGATCCGGGAGAGGATGTCGGTCGTGCCGCCGGCGGTATAGCCGAGCATCCACTTGATGGGGCGCGTCGGGTAGTCCTGCGCGGCGGCGAAACGGGGGAGGCAGGCGAGGGCGGCGGTGGTGGCCGCGAGGCGGAGCAGGTGGCGACGCGACTGGAGCAAGAAAGAACCCTCCCGGCAATTTGTTGGGAGTGCTCTAACTTATTCTACAGGGGATTGCTCTGCGATTTTCGCCGACGTGCCCGGCATCGGCACCGGACCGGACGTTGCCGCCCGGCCCGGGCCGTCTATCCTACACGGCGTCCTTGGCAGCCTTGACCGGGCGGGCCCGCACGATCTTGCGTGCCGGCTTCGCCTTGAAGACCGTCTCCTCCTTGGTGAACGGATTGATGCCTTTGCGGGCCTTGGTGGCGGGCTTCTTGATGACGACGAACTTGGCGAAGCCGGGAAGGACGAACACGCCGTTCTTCTTCAGCTCCTTGTAGCCGATCGTCGCCAGGCTCTCCATCACGCCCTTGACTTGCTTCTTCGCCAGTTCGTTTGCGGTCGCGACCTGTTCGATCAGTTGCGACTTGGTCATCTGCGTAGCCATGGCGGCTCCTCTCTTGATTCGTGCAGCGGTACAATATGCGGCGAATAGCGGGAAAAGCAGCCCTTTGCAGCAGTAAAATGCACTTATCCAGTGCGGGATGCTGCGAATCTGCGAGGAAATCGACATTTTAGCCTGGCGTAGGGGAGGCGTTGACCGCGGTCTGCGGCCCGGCCAGGGCGCACGCAGACTGCACCTCCCGATCGCTTGCGCCGCAAACCGCGCGCAGTCCCCGGCCTCGCCATGAGGCCGGGGTTGCTGCTCGTGGCCGCAGGGCCGCACGGTCTCCTGCGTCGTGCGTCAGTAGTACCGATGGAAGCGCTTGAAGCCGAACTTGCGGCCGTAGAAGTAGCGCGGGCCGTAGTACGCCCGGTACGGACCGTAGTAGCCGTCGTAGTACTTGCCGTAGCCGTAGAAGCCGTAGAAGCCCTTGCCGTACCACGTGGCGCTCGCCGTGGTCGGGGTGAGTGCGGCGGTGCCGACCGCCGCGATGGCGGCAAGCGCGAGAAGCGATCTACGGAACATGCAGGTTACTCCTTTTCCAGTTCCACTCGGATGTCAGCTCGACATCCATCAATGGATACGGGCGTCGCGCCGGACGTTTCTGGCCTTGACGATTTGTAATGGACGAGGCGAGCGCGCGGCGAAGGAACCATCAGCGGCGGCTATCGTCGCGCCACAGGGACGACGTCATGTGGACGCTGCGCCGCCATTCTCGCGCTTCGCGCCGACCAGCGCGGCCATGGCGCGCGCCGTGTCGTCCTGCTCGGCGTGCAGGCCCTGCACCACGCCCTCGCGATCGCGCTCGGGCCGGTTCTGGCTCACCTTCCACTTGCCTTCGATCCGGCTGATCGGGATCTCCAGGCCGACGATGGCGTTGAGCTGCGCCTTGACGAACGGCTCCGGCGCGTCGCTGACCGCCCACGGATCCTGTCGCGCCGACTCCTGCAACGCGGTGAGCTCGCCGATCTGCTGCGCCAGCCAGTCGCGATCGTCGCGCACGACCAGCGGGCCGTAGGCCTGCACGATGACGTAGTTCCAGGTCGGCACCACCTTGCCGGTCTCCTGCTTGGTCGCATACCACGACGGCGTGATGTAGCGCTCGACGCCCTGGAAGATCACCAGCGCCTCGTGCGCGGGGTCGAAGTCCTGCCACAGCCGGTTGGCGCGCGCGACATGGCACTTCAGCGTGCCGCGCGGCGAGGCGTCGGCGTCGAGCACGAACGGCACCGGATTGGCGACGATGCCGGTCTTCTCCAGCGTGATGAGGAGCCCGAGCGGATGCGCGCGGATGAGCGCATGCTGGACGGCGAGGGAGTCTTCGCGGAAGTGGGTGGGTTGGTACATGGTGTGCGATATCCGGATGAGGCACAGGGCCTCATTATGACGTAGCGCGGTGGGTGTCGCCATCCGCTGGCAAGTCGTTGATCACGTTGCGCCGATTGGCCTCCTTTCGTACCGCCCGTCACTGTCGTCGCACCCTCGAACCCCGTACCCGCCCCATACGACTAACCCAAAATTCCTGGCACCGTGTGGGGAGGTGGTCATGCGTCGTCTCCTGGTAATGTGTTGCCTGCTGGTCCCGGTCGCCGGTGCCGCGATGGCCGCCCCGTCACCCAGCAAGGACCGCACCGAGTGCATCGACAATTTCGGCGGTGGCGATCCTGACACCGGAATCCCCGCCTGCACGCGGCTGCTCAGGAGCGCGGCCGGCGCCGAGCGCGTGCGCGTGCTCATGATGCGCGCGGCCTGGTACAGCCGGGCCGAAAAGCACGACCAGATCATCGCCGACTATCGCGAGGTGCTCCGCCTCAGTCCGGCCGGTAGCAAGGACGCCAAGGAGGCCGAATATTTCCTCGCGGGTGCCTACAAGGACAAGGGCGACGCCGCCACGGCGCTCACCGTGATCACCGAGTACATCGGCCGCTATGCCGACGACGCCAACGGTTATCAGTTCCGCGCGCTGCTGCACGCCGATCTGCGCAACTACGACCGGGCGATCGCCGACATCGACGCCAAGATCCGGCTCGGCAAGCGCGACGCCGACAACTACATGCTGCGCGCCTCGTTCTCGAAGTCGAAAGGCGACCTTGCCCAAGCCATTGCCGATTACGATGTCGTCGTCAGGATGGCGCCGAGGAATACATCGGCCTACGAGGCGCGCGCCGGAGCGCACGAGGCCGCGGGCGACCTGAAGAGTGCGCTCGCCGACTACCGCAAGTCCCTGGCGATCGACCCGCAGACCGGCAAGGATGCCGGCATCGACAAGCAGATCACGCGGCTCGAGCGCAAAATCGCGAGCGCGGCCAGACAGCCGAGCCAGCCCGATCCTGCGCCGGCGCCGGTCGTGGTGCAGGCACCGACGCCTCCACCCGCACCGCCTCCGGCGCCCGTCATTGCGCAGACGCCCGTGCCCACCCCTGCGCCGGCTCCCGTCATCGTGCAGAAGAGCGAGCCGCCGGCCGTGGTCGCCGCGCTTCCGCCCGCGCCTGCCCCGGTCGCGGCGCCCGCGCCGGCCGAGCGGCGCGTCGCGCTGGTGATCGGCAACAGCAGCTATGCCAATGCCGCCGCGCTCCCCAATCCGAAGAGCGATGCCGGCCTGATCGCCGCCGCGCTCAAGCAGGCCGCGTTCTCGCGCGTCGACCTGCATCTCGACCTTGCGCGCGACCGCATGATTGACGCGCTGAAGGCGTTCGCCGCCGAGGCCGACAAGGCCGATTGGGCGGTGGTCTACTTCGCCGGCCATGGGCTCGAGATCGGCGGCGTCAATTATCTCATCCCGACCGATGCCAAGCTCGCCTCCGACCGCGATATCCCGTTCGAGGCGATCGCGCTCGAGAACGTGCTGCACGCAGTCGGCGGCTCGCGCAAGCTCAAGCTCGTCGTGCTCGACGCCTGCCGCGACAATCCGTTCGCCCACACCATGACGCGCAGCCTCGCATCGACGCGCTCGCTCGGCCGCGGCCTCGCCCAGGTCGAGCCGGAGGGCGCGACGCTGGTTGCCTACGCCGCCAAGCACGGCCAGGTTGCGCAGGACGGCGACGGCGCCAACAGCCCGTTCGCCACCGCGTTCGCGAAGAGCATCGGCGAGCGCGGCCTCGAGATCAGCATGCTGATGCGCAAGGTGCGCGACGACGTGCTCGACGCGACCGGCCGCCGTCAGGAGCCGTTCGTCTACGGCTCGCTGCCGAGCCAGGCGTTCTATTTCCGCGCGCCGTAACTGATAGCCGTGGCGCGTAGGATGGGTTGAGCGTCAGCGAAACCCATCGGCTGACTCACGTGATGGGTTTCGCCATAGCCCGTCGAAGACGGGCGTGAACGCCCTTTTGGCTCAACCCATCCTACGACCCGATACCTCAGGCATCGCCAAATTCCGTCTTTTTGTGTTGGCCGTCACGGCACGCGACAGGATGGGCCGCTATGGTCACAATCGCGGGCAATGGAAACAGGGCGCGCGCGTGCAGTCGGAGCAGGCCATGTACGATCGGATCGAAGGCTATCAGCGTGCCGCGGTCGAATGTCTCGAGGCCGCCCGGAGCACCACCGACCTCGCGCAGCAGGCCGCCCTCGTCATGATGGCGCAGCGCTGGCTGGAGCGCTCGCGTGGCTCGGGTCTGCAGGACTGCGAGATTCTGTCAGGCTGGCGCGCACCGCCACAGATCCTCAAGCACTAAGTCACCCCGACAACACCGTTGTTGCGCGCACGCAGCCTTTCGTCAGGCGTGAGCGACGGCGCCGGGCTCGCGCGCAGCAATGCCTTCTGCGCCTCCCATTGCTCGGCGGCATCCAGCTCCTGGAGAAATTGCACGTCGCCGGCCGCACGGATCGCGACCGGCAGCCCGTCGCGATAGAGCAGGCGATTGCCGGTCAGCGCGGGAAGCTTCGCGCCCGGCGTCACGATGCCGATCAGGTTGAGCGGGTCCGCCGCTGACAGCGAGACCCACGCGCCGGAGCTGGGCTGGCGCCGCACCTCGCGCAACAGCCCGACGGCCTCGGGCAGCGCGAACTGCTCGCCGGAAAAGCCGGCGACGAAACGCCCGCCGCGGATCTCGCCGCGGCTCTCCAGCCTGCGGTAGACGCGCAGCAGGTCGCGCCAGGGCGGCAGCCGCGCTGCTTCGCGCTCGATCAACCGCCAGAACACTACCCCGTAGCGCCGCAGCAATACGCGCGCGACATGCTCGACAGCTTCGTCGTCGGACCGCCCGGCCTCGGCTCGTGTCGGACGCGGCCGCCGCGCCAGCGCCCAACGGCCCGCCGCTTCCATCCCGAACGCCACGGTGCGTCGTCGTCGTCGCCCGCCGGCGATCGGCCGGCGTTCGCCCATCGGCACCAGCAGCGCGCGCAGCCCGCCGAAACTATCGGAGCTGACGATGCCCGCCGCGACCAGCTCGGCCAGCGCCTCTTCCACCTGCGTCCGCAACAGGCCGGTGCCGTCGGTCAGCTCGTCGAAGAACACTGCGCCATGCTGGCGGATGTGGTCGGCCACGGCTTGCGCCCGCGGACTTACCTGAGATGGATCCGGCGGAGGTGACAACGATGCCCAGAACGCCGCATCGCGGCGGGTCAGCAGCGTAATCGGCGTCGTCCGCACCGGTGACGGGCGGCCCTCGCCGTTGCCGTTGCGTGGCCGCAGCCGCATCCAGGTGACGTGGCCCGCGAGGCATCGCTGATCGAGCCAGTGCGGCGCGTAGCCGGCGAGACGCGCGGGCAGGATTTCGCTCTCCCACGCGCCGGCCGGCGCCTCGAACCCTTCGAGCTGGCCAATGACGGTATCGACCGCGCCCGCTCCCTGCATGCGTGCGTCCGCCGCCACGTGTTGCCAGCTCAGCAGGAAGCGCAGGAAGTCCCGAACCGCCACCGGTTCGATCTCGGCACGCAGCCGCTTGACCGTGTAGGCGTGGACCCGGGCGAGCAGCCGCCGCTCGCACCATTCTTCCGCGTTCGTGCCGGGCGTGAAACGGCCGCGCATGGCGAAGCCTTCGGCTTCGAGCGCCGCGAGTGGCGCAGCGACGGCCTGCGGCTCGAGCCCGAGGTCGGCCGCAAGTTTTGCTTGCGTGACCGGTCCCTGCCCTTCGAGGCGACCACGCAGGATCTCCACAAGGGCATCGTCACGCGAGCAGTCGCGCGCATGCGCCGCCGGCGCGGCGATCGCGGGCTTGGGCTTCGCGTTCGGCCACAGCGCTTCGAACTGCGGCAGCCGTTCGGCCGGGATCCAGAACGTTCCACCCGGCGTGTCGAGCTGTGCCGCGCGCTTCTCGCCGGCGAGCTCCGCGAGCCAGCCACTCCAGGCCGGCTGCGCGCGCGCCTCGTCGGCGGTGAGGAAGCCGAGCCACACGAGCGCATCGTGCAGCTCGTCGCGGTTGGTGGCATCCGGCCAGGCTTCGGCGCGCACGCGCACAATGGCCTCGCCGTCGAGGCGGCCGAGATCGGATGCGGTCTCCGGTGCGAGCCAGCGGCGGGCCATCACCGCCTGGGTGCGGCGCTCCTCGAGCGGCGCGTCGTCGAGATAGGCATAGGGCCGCGCTGACAGCACTTCGAGCGCCAGCGGCGACGGCTCGGTCAGGTCGCGGCTGACGATCCGGATGTCGCCCGACTCGAGGCCGGCCAGGAGTCGCTCGAGGCCGGCGATGTCCATCGCCTCGTTGAGGCAGTCGTCGATGGTCTGGCGCACCAGCGGATGGTCCGGTACTTCGCGCTCGCCGGCGAGGTTCTCGGCGCAGGCGATCTGGTCCGGGAACACCGTGCCGATCAGGTCCTCGGCGCCCATGCGCGCGAGCTGCGGCGGCACCTTGCGGCCGCCGCGGAAGCGCGGCAGCGCCAGCGCGACGCCGATCACCCAGCGCCAGCGGGTGATGAACATCGGCGCGTCGAGCATGGCCTGGATCAGCACCTGCCGCACGGTCGCCGCGTTGAGATATCGTGCGACCTCGTCGAGCTCGAAGCTATGCGCGGTGGTGAGGGAGAGGACGATATTGTCCTCGGTCGCCGCCGCCTGCAGCTCGAAATTGAACTTGCGGCAGAACCGCTTGCGCAGAGCCAGGCCCCAGGCGCGGTTGATGCGGCTGCCGAACGGCGAATGCACGACGAGCTGCATGCCGCCGACCTCATCGAAGAACCGTTCCAGCACGATCGTGTCCTGGGTGGGCAGGCAGGTCAGCGCCGCGTGCCCGGCGTGCAGATATTCGGTGAGCTGCCGCGCCGCCGGCTCAGCGATGCCGACCTCGTCGATCAGCCAGCGCAGCGCGCGGTCGCCGGCGCTATCATGGCGCAGGCGCGACGTCATCTCGATGCGCAGGCGCGACACCGCGACGGAGAGCTCGTCGCTGCGGCCGGGCGCTTCGCCGAGCCAGAACGGAATGGTCGGCGCCATGCCGTGCGCGTCCTCGACGCGCACCACGCCGCGTTCGACGCGCATGATGAGATAGCTGGTGTTGCCGAGCTGGAAGATGTCGCCGGCGATGCTCTCGACCGCAAAGTCCTCGTTCACCGTGCCGATGATGTGGTTCTCGGGCTCGAGCAGCACCTGGTAGTCGGCATTGTCCGGAATGGTGCCGCCGGAGGTCAGCGCGGTGAGCCGCGCCCCTCGCCGGCTGCGCAGCACGCGATTGACGCCGTCGTAGTGGATCAGCGCGCCGCGCCGGCCGCGTCGCGTGCTGAACCCTTCCGCGAGCATCGCGACGATGGCCGCGAAGTCCTCCCGCGCCAGCGTGCGATAAGGCCAGGCGCGGCGGATCAGCGCGTAGAGCGCGTCCTCGCTCCACTCCTGCGCGGCGACCTCGGCGACGATCTGCTGCGCCAGCACGTCGAGCGGCTGCTCGACCAGGGTGAGCCGGTCGAGCTCGCCACGCCGCACGCTGTCGAGCAGCGCCGCGCACTCGACCAGGTCGTCGCGCGAGAGCGGGAAGAGCCGGCCCTTCGGGGTGCCGTCGACGGCGTGGCCGGAGCGACCGATGCGTTGCAGAAAGCTCGCGATCGAGCGTGGCGAGCCGAGCTGGCAGACCAGGTCGACGTCGCCGATGTCGATGCCGAGCTCGAGCGACGCCGTTGCGACCAGCGCCTTGAGCTTGCCGTGCTTGAGCCGCTGTTCGGCGTCGAGCCGGTGCTCCTTGGCGAGGCTGCCGTGATGCGCCCTGACGTGCTCGGCGCCGATCCGGTCCGACAAATGGCGGGTCACCCGCTCGGCCATGCGGCGCGTGTTGACGAAGATGAGCGTGGTGCGATGGGCGGCGCTGAGCTCTGCGAGACGGTTGTAGACCTGCTCCCACACCTCGGCCGACATGATCGCCTCGAGCGGCGAGTCCGGAACCTCGAGCGCGAGGTCGCGCGCGCGGCGGTGGCCCGTGTCGATGATGGTGCAGTCGGGGCTTTCGCCGTCGCCAGCGCCGACCAGGAACCGCGCGACCAGATCGATCGGCTTCTGCGTCGCCGAAAGTCCGACGCGCAACAGCCGGTCGCCGCACAACGCTGCAAGCCGCTCGAGCGAGACGGCGAGGTGGGAGCCGCGCTTGTTCGGCGCGACCGCGTGGATCTCGTCGACGATCACCGTGCGCGTGGTCTTGAGCATGGCGCGGCCGGACTCCGAGCCGAGCATGATGTAGAGCGACTCCGGCGTGGTCACGACGATGTGCGGTGGGCGGCGGCGCATGCGATCGCGCTCGCCTGGCGGCGTGTCGCCGGTGCGCACCCAGGTGCGGATCTCCGCGTCCGGCAGGCCCTGCGCCCGCAGCGCGGCGCGGATGCCGGCGAGCGGCGCTTCGAGATTCTTGTGGATGTCGTTCGACAGCGCCTTGAGCGGCGACACGTAGACGATCTGCGTCTCGTCGCGCAGCGCGCCTTCGACGCTCTGCCGCACCAGACCGTCGATCGCCGCCAGGAACGCAGCGAGCGTCTTGCCGGATCCGGTCGGCGCCGCGATCAGCACGTGGCGTCCGGCCTGGATCGCCGGCCAAGCCTGCGCCTGCGCCGCCGTCGGCGCGGCGAAATTTTGCGCGAACCACGCAGCGACGGCGGGCTGGAACAACGAGACGGGATTCATGAGAAAGAACGATATGGGTTCGTCACCGGGTAAATCAATTGGCGGGCAGCCGTGCGATCACTTGAGGGCAAGCGAAACCCACCATGGCCCCGCAGCGATGGTTTCACTTCATTCAAGGCGTCCCAACGGTTCTTGCGGAGAATGGGCGGCCAAACCACCAGAAGCCGCCGGTACGATAATACATGGAGATTGCGAGGCCCGCCTTCCGGCGACGCCGGCACCCTATCTCCGTCCACCCACGCCGCGTGCCCTGTGCTTAAATGGGCTATTCCGTGGGGCAGCAACATGCTCCAGCAGCTCCCACAGCCGGTGCAACGCCGGCTGGCCGGTACCGACGATCGGATCCGCGGGCTGGGCTCGATCTGGCTCGCGATCGTTGTCGGCATTGCCTATTTCCTCGCGGCGCGCCTGAGCCTCCTGCTGCTGACTCCGGAAGGCGTGGCCGTGTTCTGGCCGGCGGCGGGCGTTTCCTCGGGCACGCTGATCGCACTTGGGCGCAGTGCACGATGGCCGGTGGCCGCAGGGACGGTGGCCGGGACCATCGTCGCCAATCTCATGGGCGATCGAACCATCTGGAGTGCCATCGCCTTCGCGTTTTGCAATGCGGGCGAAGCCCTGCTTATCGCCGGACTGATCCAGCACTACTTCGGTTCGGATTTCAGCCTCGGCAGGCTCCGCCACGTGCTGGGACTGTTAGCAGCAGCGATCATCGCGACCGCGGTCTCGGGCGTCGGTGGCACCCTGGCGTACATCTTCCTCCACAGCCCAACGGCACCGATCCTGACCACTTGGCAGCACTGGTTCGCATCCGATGCGCTCGGCGTCATTACGGTGGCGCCATTGGTCGTCGGGTTTGGCGCAGTCATGCGTGCTCCGCCGCCGCAGAGCGAGGTCATCGAGGGCGGTGTGGCGCTCGCGGTGGTCGCCGCAATGACCGGAATCGTCATATCGCTGCCGCCGGAGCCGTGGAAAACTGTGGTTCCGATTGCCATGCTGTTCCCACTGCTGTTGTGGCTCGCGGCTCGTTGCCGGCCGGTCTTCGCTTCGGCAGCCGCATTCATGGTGTCGCTCGCAATCGTTTGGGCGATAACCTTCGGCATCGGGCATTTCGGCAATCCCGAACTCTCGATCGGCGATCGCATCCTTGCCGCCCAGGCCAGCATCCTCAGCGTGGCCCTCTGCGCGTTCGTCCTTGCTGCGCTGTTCGCCGAGCGACGTCGGCATGAAGCCGTGCTCGAGGAAAGCGAAGCGCGGCTGCAGGAGGCGCTGGCGGCCGGATCGGTGACGGCCTTCGAGTGGGACGTGCGCGCCGGTCGGTCGCGGCGGAGCGAAAATACTGCGCAGATCCTTGGATTTGATCCGAAGCATACCGTATCCTCGTCTGCCTTCCTGTCACGGGTCCATCCGGACGACCGCGCGCGCTTCAAAGCGCTGGTCAATGGCCTTCGTCCCGAGAACCCTTCGTTTGCGGTAACCTTCCGGTTCATGCGTCCCGACGGCCGGGAAGTCTGGCTCGAGGAAGTATCAAAGGCCGAGTTCGACGCGGCAGGGCGCTTGACCCGTCTGAGGGGCCTCACGCTCGACATCACCGAGCACAAGCGGGCGGAGGAGCGCCAAAACGTGCTGATGGCGGAACTCGACCATCGCGTCAGGAACGTGCTCGCACGGGTGGCCGTGGTCGCCACGTCCACGCGCAAGGGCAGCAGCTCAATCGATGAGTTCGTCCGGACACTCGACGGACGGATTCAGTCCATGGCGGCCGCCCACGCGCTGTTGAGCCAAAGTCGTTGGCACGGAGTCGGTCTCCCCGACCTTGTGCACAACCAGCTTGCGCCCTACACGACGGACGCAAACATGACGATCAGTGGTGCGGACGTCATGCTCTCGGCCGCGGCTGCGCAGGCGGTGGCGATGGTGCTGCACGAGCTTGTGACAAACGCCGCGAAGTACGGTGCTCTATCGACGGCGGGAGGACGAGTGTCGGTGAGCTGGGATCATCAGCCGAATGAAAACGCGGCAGCAAGCCTGATCATCGTCTGGGAGGAGCTCGGCGGTCCACCGGTCGCGGCCCCGATCCGATCGGGATATGGCACCAGGCTGATACGCGACCTCATCCCTCACGAGCTCGGTGGCACCGTCGACCTCGCGCTCGCGCCCGACGGCGTGTGCTGCAAAATTGCGATTCCTCTCGAACCAGGAGAAGGCAGATCGCTGGTTACCGATCCAGCTTATTCGCAGTCACTGGGAGCAGGGTCGCAAGAAGCTCCGCATCGTTGACGGGCTTCTGCAGGATCGCTGCGGCCCTCCCCGATGCCAGCGGCACGTCGCCATAGCCGGACATCACGACAACGCGAACGCCCCGGTCCTGCAGCCGGTCGATCAAATCATAGGCCCGCTCGCCGCCCCGGAGATTGATGTCGACAAGGGCTACGTCGGGTGCACGGTCGGAGATCAGGCGCTCGGCATCGGCTGTGGTCGGGGCCGGTCCGATCACATCCGCTCCGCAGGCCCGAAGCAGGCGCTCCATGGCGATGCCGACGTGCCATGAATCTTCGACCAACAGGATGAGCAGGCCGTTGAGGTTCACGGCGCCGGTGCCGGGCGGATTGTCAACGTTCGAAGAGGCCAAAGGGTACTCCCGCTGCTGCATCTTCCCGCGGGTGTCCAGCCCAAGGTGATAATCTCGCACTGCACACTCAGGTGCGCAACCCGGAACGGACGAAGTCATCCATGCCATGCTTCGCCAGGAACTCCCGGGTGAGCCGCGCGCAGTCGTCCGGCTTCTCGACCTGCAGCAGATGGCCAGTGCCTTCGACGAAGTCATAATCGTAGCCGCCCTCGATACCGAGCGCCTGGTTGGCCGGCGCAGTCGCGGGCGTGCCCTTCATGTGCGGGTCGGCGCCAATCAGCTTGACCGGTCCGCCGAAATCCTTGGCCGTCGGCCACAGGTTGAGCGTCATCGCCTGGGCGTAGATCGCCGCCTCGTTCTCCGGCGCGCAGACGAGCGCGTAGCCGTCGTCGTCCGGGCGCTTGCGCAGCACGGCGCGGGCCATCAGTTCGTGTACGCCCGCGACCCAGCGCTGCGTCGCGCGTGAGGCCTTGTACTCCTCCGTCAACTCCTCGACCGATGCGAAGTCTCGCCGGCGCTTGCTGGCGAACTCGGTGAGCTTGCCTTCGAACACCTCCATGGCCGCAAACGTTTTGTGCCCCGGCGGCGGCACATTCGGCGGATCGAACAGCACCAGCGCATCCCAGCGCCAGCCGATCTCGATCGCATGCTTCATCGCCGTGCGGCCGGACATGGAATGAAAGATGCCGGCGGTCTTGCGCGGGCCGAGTTTGGCTTTCACGGCCTGGATCACGCGCTCGAGGTCAGCGGCGAGCTGCCCGTAGTGATGGTTGGCGGGCGTGACCGGCACGTTCTGTCCGTGATTGCGGAAGTCGAACACGACGAGGTCGTAGCGGCCGGCGAGCAGGCGCCAGTACGGATAGTACGCGTCGATGGCGAAGCCGTTGCCGTGGCTGAGCAGCAGGCGTGGGCCGTCCGCATTGCCGTGCCGGCGCACCTTGATCTTGGCGCCGTCAGAGAGTTCGACATCGAATGTGTGAAGGGGAGTCGGAATTTGAAACGGCATGATTACCTTGCCACGCGCACGGCCTGCTCCCTCCCCCGCTTGCGGGGGAGGGGTGGGGAGGGGGTTAGCTCGGAATGCAGTGCCACACGTGCCCCCTCTCCAACTCTCCCCCGCAAGCGGGGGAGAGGGCGCGCAGTGCCTGTGGGAATGCCACCTTCCGGCACAAGATCACGACGCCTTCGGCAGATACGCCGCCGCGGGTGTACGCCCCGCACGCCGCGCATTGTTGATGATGGTCTGCACCGTCACCGACCGCAGCGTCGCCTGGGTGATGCGGTCGACCTCGTTGAGCACGCGGCCGAGCTCGCCGGCGAGCGGATTGCCGCTCTGCACGTTGTCCACCTCGTTGCCGGGCCAGCCGGTCTCGAACAGCGAGATGATGTCGAACAGGGTAAGCCGCTTGGCGTTGCCGCAGAAGGTGAAGCCGCCGCCTGGCCCGCGCGCCGACGAGACGATGCCGGCGCGCGTCAGCGCATGCAGGACACGCACCAGATGATTCTGCGAGATGGCGTAGGTCTCGGCGAGCTCCTGCGCGCGCACCTGCTCCTTCGGCCGCGCCGCAAGCTCGATCGTCGCCCAGATCGCGTAGCGCGTTGCCTGCTGCAGCTTCATCGGTGATCCTGCTCGATCGGCATCTCGAGCTCGACGAACGGTCCCGCTGTCATGCCCTGGCTGCGCAGGAATGACATCAAGAGATGATCGTCGACGTCGATGATGGTGCGCACGGCGTTGCAGCCCTGCGCCTTGAAACGGGCGACCAGCTCGGTCATCAGCGTCGAGGCGGCACGCTGCAGGCGGTGGCCCTTCTCGACGCCGATCGCATAGATCCAGCCGCAGGCCGGCGCGCGCACCGGCCAGGCGCGCACCTCGCCCATGGCGTAGCCGATCAGCTTGCCCTCGCGTTTCGCGACCAGCACGGTGAGGATGTTGCCCGCGGCGCGCTGCGCGTCGATGTGGCTCCAGAATTCGCGCCGCACCACGCCGGTGATGCGCTCGTCGAGCGCGACCACCGCCGGCAGATCGGCTTCCGTTGCGTCGGCTACGACGACATCGGCGTCGCGTCCGGGCGCGGTGTCGGCACGGGCATGTGTCGCGGCGGCCATGGAAATCGGATGCTTCGTCCGTGGGTTGATGCAGCAGGACCGTCATCATATCAGAGCGGAAGCGGGAATAAAGGTGTTCTGATACGAAAATACCTTTACCCCACAGGTGCGCGGGGAGTACCCTCTGTCCTGCACGCGCCCTCCGCCCGGAGCCCGGCGCATTGAAGCATATTCAAAAGGGAGGTCCGGTGCAGGCAGGGTCACAGGTTCTTGGCACGCCGACGCTGCGCAAGGAGGACGCCGCGCTGCTGTCCGGGCGCGGCCGCTACGCCGACGACCTGCCGGTGCCGAACGGCACGCTGCATGCGCATGTGGTGCGCTCGCCGCATCCGCACGCGGAGATCGCCGCGATCGATGTCAGCGCCGCCCTCGCTGCCGACGGCGTGTGGGCGGTGATCACCGGCGCCGACGCGAAAAAACTCTCCGACCCGTTCCTGATCGCGCTGAAGGCGCCGGTGCACCAGTGGTCGCTGGCGATCGACCGCGTGCGCTATGTCGGCGAGCCGGTCGCGCTGGTGGTCGCCGAGAACCGCTATCTCGCCGAGGATGCCGCGGCGCTGGTGCAGGTCGAGTATCGCGAATTGCCGGCCGTGGTCGATCCGCTCGAGGCGCGTGAAAAAACCGCGCCGCTCCTCCACGCCGAGGCGAAGTCGAACGAAATCTCCGTGCGCGAATTCACCTACGGCGACACCAAGGCCGCGTTCGCCAAGGCGGACCGCGTGGTCAAGCTCACCGTCGATTTTCCGCGGCTCTCGTTCACGCCGATGGAATGCTACGTCGTCGTCGCGCAATATTCGCCGGCCGACGACAGCTACGATGTGCTGGCGAATTTCCAGGGCCCGTTCTCGACGCATCCGGTGATGGCGCGCGCATTGCGTGTGCCCGGCACGCGCTTCCGCGTGCGCATCCCGCCCGACAGCGGCGGTTCGTTCGGCATCAAGCTCTCGGTGTTTCCCTACATGGTGCTCGCGTCGATCGCCGCGCGGGTCACCGGTCGCCCGGTGAAATGGGTCGAGGACCGCGCCGAGCATCTGGTCGCTGCCAGCACGGGGCCCAATCGCGTCACCGAGATCGAGGCGGCGGTCACGAAGGAAGGCCGCATCCTCGGGCTCAAGCTCGACCAGCTCGAGGACTACGGCGCGTTCCTGCGTGCGCCGATGCCGGGTCCGCTTTATCGCATGCACGGCTCGGTCACCGGCGCCTACGACATTCCGAATGTCGACGTCGTCAACCGCGTCGTGCTCACCAACAAGATGCCGGCGAGCCTCATTCGCGGCTTCGGCGGCCCGCAGCTTTATCTCGCGATCGAGCGGCTGGTGCAGCGCATCGCCGTCGAGCTCGGCCTCGACCATCTCGACGTCATCAGGCGCAATCTCATCCCGACGGCGAAGATGCCCTACAAGACCGCCGCCGGCGCGCTCTATGATTCCGGCGATTACCGGCGCGCGGTGGAGCTGACCGTCGGCGAAGGCCGTCTCGCCGACTTGATCAAACGCCGTGACGCCGCGCGCGCCGCCGGCCGTCACTACGGCATCGGCTTTGCCGCGGTGGTCGAGCCCGGCATGTCCAACATGGGCTACCTCTCGACCATCCTCACACCCGATGCGCGCGAGAAGGCTGGCCCGAAGAACGGCGCCGTGTCGATGGTGACGGTCAACATCGATCCGCTCGGTGCGGTGTCAGTGACCGCCGATGTCACCGTGCAGGGCCAGGGCCACGAGACCGTGCTGTCGCAGATCGTCGCCGAGCGGCTCGGCCTCAAGCCGGACGATATCGACGTGGTGCTGGAGATGGACACGGCGAAGGACCAGTGGTCGATCGCCGCCGGAACCTATTCGTGCCGCTTCACGCCCGGCACCGCTGTCGCTGCGCACATGGCGGCGGAGCAGATCCGCGCCAAGCTCGGCGAGATCGCGGCAAAGCAGCTCAACACGCTGCCCAACGATATCGAGTTCGTCGCCGGAAAAATCCGCAGCAAGCGCAATCCCGACAACGCCATGCCGTTCGGCCGCGTCGCCGGCACTGCGCACTGGTCGCCGGTCATGCTGCCCGAGGGCATGGCGCCGAGCCTGCGCGAAACCGGCGTGTGGTCGCCGCCGGAACTCGAGCCGCCGGCGAGCGACGACCGCATCAACACGTCGCTCACCTATGGGTTCGTGTTCGACATGTGCGGCATCGAGATCGATCCGCTCACGTTCCAGGTGCGCGTCGACCGCTACGTGTCGATGCACGACGCCGGAAAATTCCTCAACCCGCTCCTGGCCGAGGGCCAGATGCGCGGCGCCTTCGCGCAGGGCATCGCGGCGGCGCTGTATGAGGAGTTCGTCACCGACGAGGCGGGCGCGTTCCTGTCCGGCACCTTCGCCGATTATCTGGTACCGACCGTGAGCGAGATCCCGCCGGTGGAATTGCTGCACATGGAGTCGCCGTCCCCGTTCACGCCGCTCGGCGCCAAAGGCCTTGCCGAAGGCAATTGCATGAGCGTCCCCGCTTGCATTGCCAACGCGGTCGCCGATGCGCTTGGCGTGAAGGACGTCGCCGTGCCGGTGACGCCGCGGCGCATCCATGGCTTCCTCGCCGGCGACGAGCCGCCCAAAGAAAAGATGAAGACCGGAGGCGCGTGATGAAGCCGCATCCGTTCGACTATGTGCGCGCTGATACGGTCGACGAAGCGGTCGACCTGCTCGCCGAGTATGGCGACGACGCGCGTGTGCTCGCCGGCGGGCAGTCGCTCGTCGCGATGCTCAATCTGCGGCTGGTCGAGCCCGCGGTGCTGATCGACATCACACGGATCGCCGAGCTGGCCGACATCCGCGAGGTCGACGGCAAGGTCGAGGTCGGCGCCGCGGTGACGCAGAACCGGCTGATGGCGTGGCCGTCGCTCGCCGTGAAGCTGCCGCTCCTCGCCGCGGCGCTCCCCTTCGTCGGCCACTTCCAGACCCGCAACAAGGGCACCGTGTGCGGCTCGATTGCCCATGCCGATCCGAGCTCGGAAATTCCCCTGTCGCTCGCGGTGTTGCAGGGCGAGGTGGTGCTGCGCTCCAGGCGCGGCACGCGCGTCCTCGCCGCGACCGACTTCCAGCGCGACATGCTGACCACCGCGCGCGAAGCCGACGAGCTGATCACCGCAGTGCGCTTTCCGGTGCAGGCGAGCCGCCGCGTCGCGTTTCGCGAGGTGGCGCGCCGGCACGGCGATTTCGCCATCGTCGCGGTCGCTGCCGTGGCGGAGGATGGCGATAACGTGCGGCTCGGCGTCGGCGGCATGGCCGGGCGTCCGGCGGTGCGCCGCATTGCCGCGAACGGTGGCGCCGGCGTGACCGACGCGGTCAATGACCTCGCCTGGGAGCTCGAGGGCTACGAGGACATCCATGCGTCGCCACGTTTGCGGCGCGATCTTCTCCGCCGCATCGGGCCCGCCGTGATCGAGGAGGCCTTATGCGCCGCGTGAACCGCGACCAGAAGGTGAGGGTGTCGCTGACGCTCAACGGCCGCAAGCTGTCAGCCGAAGCCGAGCCGCGCATGCTGCTGAGTGATTTCCTGCGCCACGCGCTCGGCGCGACCGGCACCCATGTCGGCTGCGAGCATGGCGTGTGCGGCTGCTGCACCGTGCTGATCGACGGCGTCGCCGGCCGCTCGTGCCTGACGCTTGCCATGCAGGCCGACGGCCGCGCGGTGACCACGGTGGAATCGCTCGCCGCACCGGACGGCACGCTCAACGCGCTGCAGCAGGCGTTCCGCAACAATCACGCTTTGCAATGCGGTTTCTGCACGCCGGGCATCCTGATGTCGTTCACCGACTACCTGAAACGCAATCCCAAGCCGACCGAAGCCGAGGTGGTCGAGGTGCTGAGCGGCCACATCTGTCGCTGCACCGGCTATGCCGGGATCGTCGCCGCCGTGCTCGAGGCCGTGAACAAATCGAATCCGAACCCAGGAGGACCGTCATGAACAAGCCGCAGGACGCGAAGGCAGAAGCCAAGCAGGTCTATCGCGAGCTGGTCACGATCAACGGCAAGAACGTCGTGCTCGCGCACAACGAGCCGCCGGTGGTGAACGCGGGCGTGCTCGAATACGCGGAAATCTTCCGCATGTTCAACATTTTCGACGAGAAGTTCTCGCCGACCAACATCGACAAGGCCGACGGCACGCCGCTGCGCCTCTACACGTCCGACCGCGTCAAGGTCGACGTCTCCAAGCGCCGCAAGCATGACATGGGCTTCTGGCACCGGAACATCGACGCGCACGAGATCATCTTCTGCGTCAAGGGCGCGCTCAAATGGGAAACCGAGATGGGCGTGAAGATCATGCATCCGGGCGACATGCTGTTCATCCCGAAGGGCATCGGTCATCGCTCCATGCTGTGCGAGGACTCGACCGACGACAACGTGCTGATCGAGCTGAAGATCGCCGATGAATTGACCTATGTGGGAGAGGATAAGAAGTAGGGTGGGCAAAGGCGCGCCCGCTCCGACCTGTCGCGTGGGCAAAATCGTGCGCGCGCCGTGTCCACGCGTGATGCCCTGCCAGACGATTTTGCCCACCCTACGGGCCTGCAATAGTGAGAGTCAGTAGTGCAATCCGTCGACCTCATCATCGATCACATCGACTGGCTGATCACCGTCGATCCGCAGCGCCGCATCATCCGCGACGCGGCGGTCGCCGTGCATCGGGGAAGGATCGTCGCGATCGATAAGGCCGGCGAGATCGCGAAGCAATACTTCGGCGCGCGCACGGTCGACGGCCGCCGCACGGTCGCGACGCCGGGCTTCGTCGATTGCCACCTGCACTCGTCGTTCCAGCTGTCGCGGGGGCTCGCTGACGAGGCCAACGCGCAGTCGTTCCTGTTCGACCGCATGTATCCCTACGAGGCGGCGCTCGACGGCGAGGACGTGAAACTGTCGGCGACGTTGGCCGCTGCCGAGCTCCTCAAGCACGGCGTCACCTGCTTCGTCGATCCGGGAAATTATCATCCCGAGGCCTCGGTCGACGGGATCATGGCGACCGGCATCCGCGCCGTGGTGTCGCGCTCGTCGTTCGATCTCACCAAGTCGGTGCTCGGCATTCTCCCGGAACGCATGATCGAGACCACGCAAGTGGCGCTCGAACGCGCCGAGGCGGTGCTCGACAAATACGCCAACACCGGCAATCCGCGGCTCGGCGCCAGCGCCTCGTTCCGCGGCCTCAACAATGCCTCTGACGAGCTGATCCTTGGCCTTGCCAGCCTGGCCAAACGATACGACACGCTCCTGCAGACGCATGCCTGTTTCAGCTACTCGACGCACGACTCTAGCGTCGCCCGCACCAACATGGCGGAGATCGAGCGGCTGGAAGTACTCGGCGTCATCGACGAGCGCATGCTGATCGTGCATTCCGGCTGGCTCGAGCCGGAGGAGGTGGCGATCCTCGCCAGGCGCAAGCCGTCGCTGGTCTGCGCGCCGTCGTCGAGCCTGCACAACGGCTACGGCAACTTCCTGTTCGGCAAGCTGCCGGAGCTTCTCGCGCTTGGCGTCAATGTCGCGGTCGGCTCCGACCACGCCTCGTCCGGCATCGTCGACATGTCGCAGGAGATCCGGCTCGCCTGCTGCTGCTACAAGGAGACGCGCATCAATCCGCGCGTCATGCCGCCGGAGACCGGCCTCGAAATGGCGACCATCAACGGCGCCAAGGCCGCGCGGCAGGCCGACCGTATCGGCTCGATCGAGGTCGGCAAGGACGCCGACATCGTGCTGTTCGACACCGCGCGGCCCGAGTGGCAGCCGCTGATCAACCCTGTCGCGAACCTCGTCTACAGCGCGACCGGCGATTCTGTGCGTGATGTGTTCGTGGCCGGCGAGCACGTGGTCGCGAATGGTCGTTTGACCAAGGTCGACGAGCAAAAACTTTACGACGAGATCCCTGCCGCGGTGTCGCGCTTCGGCAAGCACCTGAAGCTCGACAAGATGGTCCAGCTGCGCTGGCCGGTGAGCTAAATCATGGATGCGCGCACCCGAGAGAGCCTAAGTGCAGTGGCGGCGGATACGATCGCGTTTCCGTTCGCCGACTATCCGGCGCCGGGCACCGCCACCGAGGTGGCCGACGGCATCTTCTGGGTGTCGACGCCGGTCCCGTTCGTCGGCCTCAAGCAGGTCAATCTCTGGCTGCTGCGCGACGGCGACGGCTGGACCATGATTGATTGCGGCTACGGCCGCCCCGACGTGCGCGAGCACATCGAAAATATCTGGGCCAAGGTGCTCGGCGGCCGCCCGATCACGCGGCTGATCGTGACGCACTTCCATCCCGACCACGCCGGCAATTCCGGCTGGATCGCGGCGCGCTGGAACCTGCGCCCGCTGATGAGCCAGGCCGAATGGCTCACCGCCAATCTTGCGCGCATGGACAAGGCGACCGATGCGATCGAGCCGCGCGCCGTGTTCTATCGCCGGCATGGGCTGAGCGACAAACGCGTGCAACAGTTCCTCGGCGAGGTGCTGCTCTACAAGGACGGCGTCGAGCTGCCATCGGGTTTCTCGCGCCTGCGCCGCGGCGACATCGTCACCATCGGCGGCGAGGCGTGGCGCGTGATCATCGGCGAGGGCCATTCGCCCGAGCACGTGTCGCTCTACTGCGCTGCGCGCCGCATTCTCATTGCCGGCGACATGATCCTGCCGTCGATCACCACCAATGTCAGCACTTGGCAGACCGAGCCCGAGTTCGACGCGGTCGGCGCGTTCCTGAAGACCTGCAAGACCTTTCTCGACACGCTCGAGCCGGCGACGCTGATCCTGCCGTCGCATCGCAAGCCGTTCGTCAATGTGCAGGCGCGGCTGCGCGAGCTCGCCGTGCATCACGCGGCACGACTCAATCTGATGCTCGCGCATGCCGGCGCCGAGGCGTCGGCAGGGGAGATGATCGACGTGATGTTCTCCGCCGGCCTCGACGGCCATCAGCTCGGCTTCGCCATGGGCGAGGCGATCGCCCACCTCAATCACCTCGTCGCGCTCGGCCATATGCGGATGGTCGAGACCTCGACGTCCGTGTGTTACCGCCGCATCAGTGCGAGCGATGCGCGCGTGACACCCAGCTACCTGTGAAGGACAGAAACGATGCACGGCACATCGATCACCCCGACAACCGAGCAAAAACACCTCCAGTCGCTGCGCGACACGCTGGCCTGGCTGAAGAGCCGCGGCGAGCTGATCGAGACCGACAAGGAGGTCAATCCGGACCTCGAGGTCACCGGCCTGCAGAAGCTGATGGACGGTGGCTGCCCGGTCCTGTTCAACAACGTGACGGGCAAGCCGAACCACAAGGTGCTGACCAACCTGTTCGGCGACATCAACGTGGTCAACGCCATGTTCGGCTGGGCGAGCGACAAGGAGCGCACCCACAAGCTCGCCCGCGCCTTGTCGAAGCCGCTGCCGCCGCGCGAGATCGCGCAGTCCGAGGCGCCGTGCCAGCAGGTGGTGATCGAGGCGCCAAACGACGTGAACGAGCACCTCGTGCCGATCCGCCACACCGCGCTGGAGAAGGAGCTCACCGTCGGTTCCGGCATCCGCTGCGTGTCGGGCGCGCAGTTCGGCGACGGCACCGACGTCGGCTACAACCGCATGAATTTCCGCTGGGGCAATGTCGGCACGTTCCAGATCTCGCCCGGCTCGCACATGTGGCAGGTGGTGAGCGAGGCCTACCGCCGCAATGAGAAAGTGCCGCTGACGTTCTGCTTCGGCGTGCCGCCGGCCTGCACGCTGCTGGCCGGCGCGGCGTTCGACTACATCATCCTGCCGTACGGCTGCGACGAGCTCGGCGTCGCCGGCGCGGCGCAGGGCTTTCCGGTGCGCGTGGTCAAGGCGCGCACGGTCGACGCCTGGGCGATCGCCGACTCGGAGATCGTCATCGAAGGCTTTGTCGATCCGAAGGATCGCCGCTTCGAGACCGCCGAAGCGGAGGCCGAGCAGACCCAGGGCAAGCACCACTTCCATCCGGAGTGGGCGGGCTACATGGGCAAGGCCTACAAGGCGCCGACGTTCCACGTCACCGCCATCACTATGCGCAAGGACGCGAAGCGCATCATCTACTGCCTCGGCGCGCATACGCTTGACGAGCACAACATCGACACCTCCATTCGCGAAGCGGCGATGTTCGAGCTGTGCCACCGGCTGCAGCCGGGCATCATCCAGGACGTCAACATTCCCTACTGCATGACCGACTGGGGCGGCGTCATCATCCAGGTGAAGAAGCGCAACCGCCTGGAGGAAGGCTGGCAGCGCAACTTCCTCACCACGCTGCTCGCGACCTCGCAGGGCATGCGGCTCGCCATCGCCGTGAGCGAGGACACTGACATCTACAGCATGGACGAGATCATGTGGGCGATCACCACCCGCGTGAACCCGCACACCGACCTGCTCAATCCGACGCCGGGCGGGCGCGGCCAGACCTTCATGCCGGCCGAGCGCATGACCGCCGGCGATCGCGAATGGACCGCGACCAACACGCGTTACGAGGGCGGCCTCGGCATCGATGCGACCGTGCCCTACGGCTACGAGGAGGATTTCATGCGGCCGGTCTATCCGGTCGATCGCGTCAAGCTGGAGGACTTTTTCAGCAAGGACCAGATCGCCAACGTGAAGGCGCGATTGAAGGGGTGGACGGAATTGCTCGCGAAAACCGGACGCTAGAACCGGAGAGCAGCCGGGAGGTTCGCATGGCGGCTGTTTTTGGAGACCACCAGCTCGGCATTCCCTATCAGCCGATCGCCGAGCTGTTCGCGGCGTACAAGGCGCGCGATCCGCATAAGACCGCGATCGTCGATCTCGACGAGCATACGTCGATCACGTTCGGTGCGCTCGATCAGGTCACGACCGATATCGCGGCGTTCCTGAAGGCAAAGGGCGTTCGGAAGGGCAGCCGTGTGCTGCTCCTCTCCGACGAATGCCTGGAGAAGCTGCTGATCTGGTTCGGCGCCTGGCGGATCGGCGCGGTGATCTGCCCGCTCAACATCGAGGTCAACGAGAAGATGATGGTGGAGCTGACGCGCGCGGTCGATCCGGCGCTGATCCTCTGCCACAAGGACCTCGACATGGCGGCGCTGACCGGCGACCACCCCGCGCCACGGTTTGTGTTCGGCCGCTGGTCGGCAGGCGGGGAGCGCGATCCGCGCGACGCGCTGTTTGCGGCGCTGCCGAAGGGCACGCGCGCATCCGATCTGCTGGAGCGCAATCAGCCCGAGGACGTGGCCTGCATCTTCTGCACCTCGGGCACGACGGCGCGGCCGAAGATCGTCGTCTATGACCACGCCGCCTACTGGCTCAACGGCCTCGACACGCTGGAATTCCTCGGCCTCACCGCGGACGACAAGACGCTCGAATATCGCTCGTTCGGCTGGAACTCGGCCCAAGTGTTGAGCCTGATGCCCTTCCTCGAGAAGGGCCTCACCATGCATATCGCCAGGCGCTTCTCGCACAGCCATTTCTTCGAGTGGATCCAGCGGCACGGCATCACCTTCGCGGCCGGCGTGCCGACCGTGCTGAACATGCTGCTCAACAAGCCGCTTGGATATACCGCGAAGGACATTCCGACCTTGCGGCTGATGACGTGCAGCACCGCGCCGCTCACCGCGCAGCAATGGACGCAGTTCGAGGAGATGTACGGCGTGCGGCTCCTGCAGCTCTATGGCATGTCGGAGGCCGGCTGGGTCTGCGGCAATCGCCATTACAAATACAAGCTCGGCACGGTCGGCCTGCCGGCGCTGCACCAGGAGCTGGAAATCGTCGACGGCGAGGGCAAGCCGTGCCCGGTCGGCGTCGAAGGCGAGATCACCGCCGGCGGCCCGCAGACGGCGATCGGCTATCTGCGCGATGACGGCAGCATCGACCCGGTGCGCCCGAACCGCATCAAAACCGGCGACCTCGGCATCCAGGACGAGGAGGGCTTCATCCGCGTCAGCGGCCGCACCAAGGACCTGATCATCCGTGGCGGCCTGAACATTGCACCGCTGGAGATCGACGAGGTGCTGCTAAAGCATCCCGGCATTCTCGATGCCGCGGCGGTGGGCGTGCCGGACAAGATCTACGGCGAGGAGGTCGTATGCTACGTCATCGCCAAGGAGCGCGGCCTGACCGAAGCGAGCGTGCTGGAGCACTGCCGAAAATATCTGCCGGCGCTGAAAATGCCGAAACAGGTGCTCATCGTGCAGGCGCTGCCGAAGAACGACCGCGGCAAGGTCCTGCGCGACAAGCTCAAGGACGACTGGAACGAGCGGATGAAACTGTCGGCGTGAGAGCTGGAGAGTCAGCCTGGGTCCCGGGTCTCGCTTTCGCTCGCCCGGGACAAGAGGCAGTGACTCGTGTCCCGGCCGAGCGAAGCGAGAGCCGGGACCCAGGAGCCACGGTGTAAGTCATTTGAAAGTGCATTAGGCTCAGCACATGGATGCAACGACCAAAGCCAGCCGAAAAACACGCAACGGCAGCGCCTCGAAGCGCAGCTATCCCGACCTGCACGATCACCTGCGCGCGATCGACAAGGCCGGCCTCCTCGTCAAAGTCGACCGTCCGATCAACAAGGACACGGAGATGCACCCGCTGGTGCGGTGGCAGTTCCGCGGCGGCATCGCGGAGAAGGACCGCAAGGCTTTCCTGTTCACCAACGTGGTCGACAGCAAGGGCCGCAAGTACGACATCCCGGTGCTGGTCGGCGGGCTCGCCGCCAATCGCGAGATCTACCGCATCGGCATCGGCTGCCCGTTCGAGGAGATCGACGCGCGCTGGGTGCGCGCGGCGCAGAGCCCGATCCCGCCGCGTCTGGTCGACAACGCGCCGTGCCACGAGATCGTCATCACCGGCAAGGCGCTCGACAAGCCGGGGCAGGGGCTCGACGGCATTCCGCTGCCAATCTCGACGCCGGGCTGGGACATCGCGCCCTACGCGACGTTGTCGCAATACATCACCAAGGACCCCGACACCGGCGTCCAGAACATGGGCAACTACCGCGGCCAGGTGAAGGCGCGGCGGCGGCTCGGCATGAATCCGTCGCTCGAGCTGCGGCCGGGCATCTACAATCACTGGGAGAAGCTGCGCGAGCGCGGCTTCAAGAAGCTGCCCTGCGCGGTGGTGCTCGGCGCGCCACCTTGCGTGACCTTCGCGTCGGTGCAGAAGCTGCCCGAGACGCTCGACGAGTTGCACGTCGCCGGCGCGTTGGTCGGCGCTCCGGTCAACGTGGTGAAAGCCAAGACCGTCGACCTCCTCGTGCCCGCAGAGGCCGAGATCGTCATCGAGGGCTTCATCGACACCGAATATCTCGAGCCGGAGGCGCCGTTCGGCGAGTCGCACGGCCACGTCAACCTGCAGGAATTCAACGCCTACATGGACGTGACCGCCATCACGCGGCGGCGCGACGCGGTCCTCACCTCGATCATCTCGCAGGTGACTCCGTCGGAATCGAGCCTGATCAAGCGCATCGGCATGGAGCCGCTGTTCCTCAACTTTTTGCGGAACACACTGGGCATCAAGGGCATCAAGCGCGTGTCGATGCACGAGCCGCTCACCAATATCCGCAAGGTGATCGCGCTGATCTGCGAGCGCGACATGCCGACGACCGAGATCTGGCGCGCGCTCTACGGCGCCGCGGTGCTGCATCGCGCCGCTGGCAAATACGTGATCGCACTCAACGACGACATCGATCCTGAGAACGCCGACGCGATCCTGTGGGCGATGTCCTACCGCGCCAATCCGAACCTCGACTTCCACGTCCTGCCGCACCGCGACCAGGGCCATGGCCCGCGCAGCAAGCGCAACGGCGGCGAGGACGCCTCGGTGCTGATCGATGCGACCTTGAAGGAGAACTTCCCGCCGATCTCGCTGCCCAAGCGCGAATACATGGAGCGCGCCAAGGTGATCTGGGAGGAGCTCGGCCTGCCCAAGCTCAGGCCGGAAGCGCCGTGGTTCGGCTATTCGCTCGGCGAGTGGTCGCCCGAGCTCGACGAGGCCGCGGCGCGTGCGACGCGCGGTGACTATCTCGCCACGGCGAAGGATCTGGAGAAGCGGCGGCGCAAGGACGTGCGCATGAACACCGAGGTGCGCAACGTTAGCGAACGCAACCCGAAGCCGAAGAAGACGCGCTAGGTGGCGTTCCGGAATGACGGAACCGCGTGCATCCTATTGCAGCGTCGTCCGTTATAGAACTGTTCAAAAGTTCTCCCCCGGAACGAGGACATCGACGATGATACAGAAGCTTTTGATCGCGGCCACGATTTTGGCCGCATCGACGAGTCTGAGCCTGGCGCAGGATGTCGAAGCCGGCGCGACGTCCTTCAAGAAATGCGCGCCCTGCCACGAAGTTGGCCCGACCGCCAAAAACAAGATCGGTCCCGTCCTCAACGGGCTCGACAATCGCCATTCCGGATCGATCCCAGGCTTCAATTATTCCGACGCGAACAAGAATTCCGGCATCACCTGGAGCGAGCAGACGTTCCTCGAATACATCAAGGACCCAAAGGCCAAGATCCCGAACACTAAGATGGTGTTCGCCGGCATCAAGAATGAATCGGAGGCCAAGAGCCTCTGGGCCTACCTCAAGCAGTACGATGCCGAGGGCAAGACCAAGAACTGAGTTCGTTCTGCTCTAGCTTCCCGCGACGGCCTCGGCGTGGAAGTCGCCCGAGAGGCCCTTGCTGCTCATCAGCGCCGGATACTTCACGCGGAAATCCGCCACGATCGCCTCGAACGGCACGTCGGCAAACGTGCCGCGGTCCTTGAGATACTCCATGTGGCGGCGGCCGCTGGTGTCGAACGGCTGGAACAGCGAGTCCTCCGTGCCGTCGAACTCGAGCGGCAGCACGCCGGCGCGCTGGCACAGCGCGAGATCGAATGCCGGCGTCGCCTTCGCCCACTGGCCGTCGAGCTGGATGTCGGCGTACGAGTGCCAGGTGAACACATCGGTCTTGATCTTGTCGTAGAGCCGCGGCGAGGTCATGTGGTTGCGGACGTCGGCATAGCCGACCCGCGCCGGCACGCCGACCGCGCGTGCCGCCGCCGCGAGCAGCGCCGCCTTGCCGATGCAGAAGCCGCGCTTCGCCGTGAGCACGCTGCTGGCGCGGAAGTTCGCGGGATCGGAGAGGTCGACGTACGGGTCGTAGACGATGCCGTCGCGCACCGCGTGATAGAGACGCCTGATCCGCTCGGCGTCATCGCGCGCGCCCGCGGTCGCGTTCTGCGCGAAGACAATGACGTTCGACGCATCGCTGTCGATGAAGCGGCCGGCGGACAGGTACTCGGACATCGCGCTTTTTCTCCCTGCGCATGTCCCGGAAAGGTGGAAACCGGTTTTCCGGCCAGGACATGCGCCAACGAAAACCAAGCTGATTTACGCTGGAAACAGGGCTGCGTGAAGCCCAATTCACGGGCCTTTGCCGCTCGTGATAAGGAATGGCGGTCTGACCGTGTTCAGGGGAGCGAGATGAAAGACAGCCTCAAGCCCGGCGTGTCCCGGACCAACCGCATCAAGATCGACCGTGACCGCACCATCGGCTTCATGGGCGAGGAGGGGCGCGTCTACGCGACGCCAACCATGGTGCGCGACATCGAGCATGCCTGCCGCGATCTCCTCATGGAACATTCCGATCCCGACGAGGATTCGGTCGGTGTCGAGGTCTCGATCAAGCATCTCGCCGCGACGCTCATGGACATGACGGTCGAGATCACGGCGACCGTGAAGGAGGTCGACCGCCGCAAGGTCGTGTTCGAGATCACCGGCAAGGACGAGGTCGACCAGATCGTGTCCGGCACGCATGCGCGGTTCGTCGTCGAAGTCTCCCAGCGCAAGGAGCGGCTCAGGGCGAAGGCGGCGAAATGGGCGGCGGTGCGTGGGGCGGGTTAGGCACCGTCCGCGCGACTTACTTTCACGACGACAAGTATTTTTCTACGCGCGTCGCGTCACCACCATCGGCAATCCGCCGGCCGGCCGCAGCGTCATCCGCTGCAACGGCCATACCTTGTGGCCGGGCGCAACCGCAAGCCTGAAATTCTTCGCGATGCTGGCGACGGCGAGCGCCGCCTGTTGCATCGAGAAATAGCCGCCGATGCAGGTATGCGGTCCGATGCCGAACGGCAGATAGTTGAAGCGGCCGATCGACTCCCGCGCAGGCCCGAGGAAGCGCGTCGGATCGAACACGTCGGGACGCTCCCACAGCAGGCGGTGCCGGTGCAGCACATAGGGCGAGATCACGACCATCGACCGGCGCTTGACCTGTTGCCCGGCGAACTCGTCGGCCTCGATGGCGGAGCGGCTGATCGCGGTGATCGGCGGATAGAGCCGCAGCGCCTCGTTGATGACGGCGGTCGTCTCGACCAGCTGCGCGGCGAGCTTCGGCGGGGGCGTGTCGGCCGTGCGCTCGGCTTCGGCGGCGACACGCTCCTGCCACTCGTCGGATTGCGACAGCAGGAATAGCGACCAGGTGATCAGGTTGGCCGTGGTCTCCTGGCCGGCGGCGATGAAAGTCAGGATGTTGGCGCGCAGCTCGTCCTGGGCCATCGGCTCGCTGGTCTGTGGGTCGCGCGCCGCGATCAGCAGCGTGAGCAGATCGGGCGTGTCGCTCGAGCTGCCCCCCTGCTGACGGCGGCGCGCCACCATCGCGTCGATCGCCGCGTTGAAATACTTCAGCAGCTTGCGGGCCCGCCAGTGCGCGAGCCGCGGAATGAAGCTCGGCAGGCCGAGCACGTCGAACGGATCGATCCGGCCGACCGTGTCGAAGTACTGCGTCATCGCCGTCCGCAACGCGTCCGGATCGTCGCCGAGCGCGTCCGAGAAGATCGTTCGCTCCAGCATGTCGAAGGTCAGGAGCGTGGTTTCGTTGTTCAGCTCCACCACGCTGCCGGTTTCGAGTGCGCGCCAGCGCGCGACCAGCGTTTCCGCGGCGCGCATCATCGGCGGCGCGAGGCTGGTCACGGTCTTCACCGCAAATACCGGTGCGAGCGTGCGGCGCTGCGCGCGCCACTTCTGGCCCTCGACAGTCAGGAGGCCGCCCTTGAGGCCGGTCGACAGCACGCGAACCTGCAGCGGGTCCTTGCGATAGTTGGCGGCGTTGTCGAGCAGCACGTGCTGGATCGCGCCCGGTTCGCTGACGACGTAGACGCGTCCGAAGCCGAACTTCTCGAGAACCACCGGCTCGTCGAAATGCTTCCGGCTCCAGGCTTCGATCGGATTGTGCCACAGCGTCCTGAACAGGGCCGCGAGACCGAGCGGCTCGGTCCGGGGCATCGGAGCGGGCGGTCTCAGGCCATCATCGAGCAATGCGACGTCCGTCATATGTGTGCGCGATATGTGTGTCGGCGATACGAGGGTCCGCGATAATGGTCTCCCGAACCGCCCGAGGCTCCCGTTGCGAGGCGAGGCTTTGCCATGGCCCGGATGCGAGGCAAGGACGCTAGGTGGCCTTCGAGGCGGTCAGCATGTAATTCACGCCCGTATCGTTTGAGAGACGCCACGCGCTGGTGAGGACATTGTAGTTGGCACCCTTTAAGTCGATCACTTTCATCTCTTGGTTCACCAGGGCCGTTTCGAGTTCCTGCGGGGTCACGAACTTGCTGTATTGATGCGTGCCTTTGGCGATCCAGCGCACGATGTATTCTGCGCCAACGATCACGAATGCGAACGCCTTGAAGGTGCGGTTGATGGTGGCGCCCATGAACAGGCCGCCGGGCTTCACGATCTCGGCGCAGTATTTGATGAACAGGGGGACGTCGGCGACGTGCTCGATGACCTCCATGGAGATCACCACGTCGAAGCGCTCGCCGGCCGCCGCCAGGTCCTCGACGGTCGTGCAGCGATAGTCGATGGCGAGCCCACTCTCGGCGGCATGACGCCTCGCAACCTGGATGGTCAGGTCGGCGGGGTCGGCGCCGACGATCGTGCCGCCGAGCCGCGCAAGCGACTCGCACAGGATGCCGCCGCCGCAACCCAGATCGAGAATGCGCAGCCCTTGGAGGCAGTCGGGCGCCTTCGGATCGCGTCCGTACTGGCGCGCCACCTGCTCGCAGATATAGGCGACGCGCACAGGGTTGAACTTGTGCAGCGCCATGGTCTTGCCGTTGGGCTCCCACCATTGGGCGGCGATCGCGTCGAACTGAGCGACCTCGGCGGCGTCGATAGTGGGCTGGGCGGTTGATTGCGGGCGCGCGCGTGCGGCAAGCTCGTCAGCCGCCGCCGCGCCGTGCTTTTGTGTTGCGTGCATCAACCCCCCGGTCAATCGCTTGGGAAGCAACAAGGCCGGCCGACAAGAAATATGTTCCGAAACGCGCTGGAACGCCAGTGTATCCCTGCATGGCATCAGGCCGGCGGCAAGGTGCCGATCCCTCGAAAGGCGCCGTCCCGAAGGGTGCATGCGAGCCGAGTTGCGGGCTCGAGGAGGGGGCGGCGTCGTTCGATCGTCACCCGCTCGGGGCGGGGACGTACCACGGGTCGGGTCGGCGGCCGGCTCACCCAAAGTCAGGGCCTTACGGCTTCCTGTTCTGCGCGTTCCAGTATCGCTCCAGGTTCCCGATCAGCGCCGGGCTGAAATGGCAGTATGCCTGCTCGCGCGCGTAGACCGCGAAATAGTTGCGGCACATGTCGAGCGGCTCCTGGGTGATGCGGAAGGCGCGCCGGTTCGAGGCGGCGCTCACCACGCCGGAGCTGGTCAGCCCGCTCACCACCTTGTCGATTGCCGCGTCCATGCCGCCGGACTGCACGATCTCGTCGCAGATCATGCGCCCCTCCGGCGTGTTGCAGTCGAGCCGCCGCTCGTACTGGACGGCCTGCCGGGCGATACGATCGCCGGTGAAGCGCGGCAGCCGCATGTTGGCGGCGCCGGGGATGATGCCCTCCTTGCGCGCCGGCAAGGTCATGTAGGCGTTCTGGTCGGCCAGCACGTAGTCGACCGCCAGCAGGATCTGGCAATGGCCGCCGATCGCGAAATTCTCCACCGCGGCGATCCACGGCTTCTCGACCGTGTCGCCGCCGAACTCGTCGGGCGGCGGCTCGTGCTCGAGCGCCAGCCCGCGATAGAGCTTGTTGACGAAGCCGAGGTCGCGCTGCAGGTACCACACGAACGGGATGCGGCCGTGATAGAGGTGTGTCAGGTTGATGCCGGCGCCGAACACGCGCTGGCCCTTGTATTTCGGATGCTCCACCACGCCGCCGCGCAGCACCGCGACCTGCGCGTCGGGATCGAGCAGCGCGAGGTCGACGCAGATCTCGGTGCCGTCGAGCGTGGTCTGGTCCTCCGCATTGAGGAACCGCGGGTTGGACAGGGTCACCAGCGCCGCCTTGCCGTGCCTCGTGACCGATGCGCCGGCGAGCTCGAGATGGCCTTCCTTCAGATATTTCGGCAGCAGCTTGTGCGCCTCCGGCCGCGCCAGCAGCATGGCATGGCAGAGATGCCGCCCCGAGCGCTCGCTGCCGAGGATCGCCGAGATGAACAGGCCCTGATCGATCTCGAGTCCCTCCTTGTCGCGCTGGACGATGCCGTCCTCCGCGGCGATCTGGTGCGCGCTCGGCACCAGCCCCGGGATCGCGTCGGCTGCTTCCGTAACGAGATGCTGCACGCGGACAAAACGTGAGCGGTTGTCCGTGAGCAGGTCATAAATGGCGTCGACATGTGCGCGCAAAAAATTGACGCGCGCGGCCCGGGCGGCCTCATGCAATGAACGGGCCGTCGCTTGCTCGGCTTCGCTGCGGCGGGCGCGAGGCGGCAGTTGCGCGATGAGCCGCGCCGATGCGTCCCAGTAGGCCACGAAGGTCCGGCGGTCGGATGCAAAATCGGTGGTCTGGGCCGGCGCAATCGGCTGACTGGCGTGGACGGTCATCGTTTCGCTCCGTGCGGATTGGACGTGACGTCGTTGTGGCTGTCGCTACTATAGACCTCAAACCGGGAGGAGCGAACGGGAATGGCCGCTCACGACGTCTTCAAGTTCGACCCGCAGGCCGAAACGATGCCGCGCGACAAATTGCGCGCGTTGCAGACCGAGCGCGCGCGACGGACGCTGGATCACGCCTTTGCCAACGTGCCGCATTTCCGCAACGCCTTCGTGAAGGCCGGCGTGATCCCGGCGGATTTCAAGACGCCGGACGACATCGCAAAATTCCCGTTCACGCTGAAGACCGACTTGCGCGACAATTACCCGTTCGGCCTGTTCGCCATGCCGCGCGAAAATCTGCTGCGGCTGCACGCCTCGTCCGGAACCACCGGCAAGCCGACCGTGGTCGGCTACTCGAGGAACGACCTCGACACCTGGTCCAACCTGATGGCGCGCTCGCTCGCCTGCATGGGCGCACGGCCGGGCGACATCATCCACAATGCCTACGGATATGGCCTGTTCACCGGCGGGCTCGGCGTGCATTACGGCGGCGAGCGGCTCGGCTGCACCGTGGTGCCGATGTCGGGCGGCGGCACCGAGCGTCAGGTCACCCTGCTGCAGGATTTCGGCGCGCAGGTCCTCTGCGCGACGCCGTCCTATGCGATCAACATCGCCGAGGTGGCCCAGCAGATGGGCGTCGACATCCGCAAGCTGCCGCTGCGCGTCGGCATTTTCGGCGCCGAGCCGTGGAGCGACGCCATGCGCCATGACATCGAGGCGCGCATGGGCATCAAGGCGGTCGATCTCTATGGTCTTTCCGAGATTATTGGTCCCGGCGTGGCGAGCGAGTGTCACGTGGCGCAGAACGGTCTGCACGGCTGGGAGGATCATTTCCTGTTCGAGGTGATCGACCCTGAGACATTGAAGCCGCTGCCGATGGGCGCGACCGGCGAGCTGGTCATCACCACCCTGACCAAGGAAGCGCTGCCGATGGTGCGCTATCGCAGCCGCGACATCACGCGCCTGTCCGACGAGCCGTGCGCCTGCGGCCGCACCCATGTGCGGATCATGCGCGTGACCGGCCGCGACGACGACATGCTCATCATCCGCGGCGTCAATGTCTATCCGTCGCAGGTCGAGGCGGTGCTGGTCGGCTTCCCGGGCCTCGCGCCGCACTATCAGATCGTGCTGACGCGCGAGGGCGCGCTCGACGCGATGACCGTCGAGGTCGAGATGGCGCCGGACGCGCCGCGCGACCAGGCTGCCTGCGCGACCAAGGCGGGCGAGGTGACGCACCACCTCAAGTCGCTGGTCGGCGTCACCTGCACGGTCAGCGTCAAGCAGCCGAACGAGGTGCCGCGCTCGCAGGGCAAGGCGGTGCGCGTGCGCGATCTGCGCAAGAAGGCGAACTGACGCAACCCGATTGCGGGCGGGTCGCCGGCGCTGCATAGTATTGCGCAGCCTCGGATGCCGGCGCATCCGGGGCCCAGTCGAGAACGAGAAAGCGCGCCAAGCGCTTCCGGGGTGATGGCGCCATCGCGGCGACCGTCGGACTGGGGAGGATCGCTGCGCATGGGTCTTGCGGACCACGTCCCGAGATTCCGGCTCGCGCTCACGCGCGAGGATGCGAGCCATTTTCGCCAAGCACCATCGATCGAGCCGATCACGGCTGACGCGCCGGCTGCGGACGCGCGTCCAGGGACAACGCCAAGGAGAACGTCATGACCAGGATCACCAAGCGCACGTTCATGGAGGGCGGCATCGGGCTCACCGTCGCGAGTTTCGTGCCCGGCGGCTTCGAGCGGGCGTTTGCCGCCACGTTGGAGGAGCGCACCGTCGCCGCGGCCAAGGGCGTCGGCGCCGCCGACGTGACCGGGATGATCTGGTCGCCCTATCTCGTGCCAATGCAGCCGGTGATCGCCGAGTTCAAGAAGCAGACCGGCATCGGTATCGGCGCAGTGCAGGACATCTCGATCTTCGACGCGCCGCCGCGCGCCATGGCGGAGGCGATGTCGCGCTCGTCGCAGTTCGACTTCATCCACATCGACTCCAACATGATCCCGTCGCTCGCCTCGGCCGGCTTTCTCGAGCCGCTCGACGAGTACATGAAGAAGGCGGACTACAAGATCGAGGCGGTCGCCGACTACGCCAACTTCATGACCTACAAGGGCCAGACCTACGGCGTGCCGACCGACGGCAACGTGCACATCCAGTACACGCGCAAGGACCTGATCGAGGATCCGGACAACAAGAAGCGCTTCGCCGACAAGTACGGCAAGGAGCTGAAATTTCCGGAGACCTGGGAGGACGAATTTCGCATCCAGGAAGCGCTGATGGATCCGTCCAAGGACCTGTACGGCTCGGGCAGCCTGCGCAACCGCGCCAACGGTCCGACCTGGTGGTACATGATCTTCTACAGCGCCGGCGGCTTCCCGTTCGACGACGACATGAAGCCGACGCTCAACACGTCGGCCGGCGAATACGCGGTCGAGACCTATCTGCGCGAGAAGAAGGTGGCGCATCCGGAGTCGGCGGGCTGGGGCACGCCGCAGATGATTCCGCGCATCGCCCAGGGCCACGTGGTGAGCTGCCAATACTGGGACGGCACTGCCAAGCTCAACGAGAACAAGGAGAAGTCGAAGACCGCCGGCAAGTGGCTGTACGGCCTGGTGCCCGGCTCGGATCATTCCGGCAAGCGGCTGCACCGCTCGATCTCGTCGCCGCTCGCGGCGCTGCTGATCAACAAGTACAGCCCGCGCAAGGCGCAGGCGGCTTACCTCGCGCTGTGGCTCGGCTCTGGCAAGAACAGCATCCCGATCGTGTCCGACCCGGTGAACACGTTCAACGATGCCTGGGCCAAGGAGCACATGACCGCGCCCGAGGTGATCAATGCCTACAGCGCCGGCGGCATCAAGGCGATCGAATCGAATTTCCAGGTGGTCGCGCCGCCGATCTACCTGACCGGCTATACCGAGTTCCAGGACGTGCTCGGCAAGAACCTGTCCGAGGCCTATATCGGCCAGCTCGCCGCGAAGGACGTGCTGAAGAAGACGGAGGACGAATGGACCGCCATCATCCGCAAGATCGGCGCGAGCAAGCTGAAGCAGGATCTCGCCAGCTACAAGGCGGTGATGCCGAAGCGCGACGTGCCAGCGGGGTGAGTTGGTCGTAGGCGTATCGCAGATGAATCTTGTCAGGCGGGCACGGCCTCTCGCTCCCTCCCCCGCTTGCGGGGGAGGGGTGGGGAGGGGGCAAGCAGGGCACGACCGTGCCGTTCCTGCCCCCTCCCTGACCCTCCAGCCGAAGTCGGATATATCCGACTTCGGCCAGTTGATAATGCCGAACTCGGGAACACCCGAGTTCGGGTGCAAGCGGGGGAGGGGACGGAAGCGCAGTGCCTTCCTGACGTATCCAATCGCGCCGCCACTGCGAGACGGCGCATGACGACTGCTGCGGTCCCGTCCGCCGAAGCCCACGCGCCGCGCACCTCCACCCGCGAAAGCTCGCGGCGGCGGGCCATGCAGCGGTTCCGCTGGTCGATCCTCGGTCCGCTGATCGCGCTGATCGCCGTGGTGCTGCTGCCGGTGCTGTTCCTGCAGCTCTATTTCTCGCTGCACCAGTGGACCGTCTATCTCGGCACCTGGTGGGACGCCGAATGGGTCGGTCTCGACCTGTTCAAGGACGTGCTGACCGACCCGCGCTTCGGCTGGGCGGTGGTGCGCTCGCTCATCTTCGCGACCGGCTCGACGCTCGGCTGTTTTCTGATCGGCTTCGCGCTCGCCTATCTCATGTACAAGCCGTTCCGCGGCCAGGCGCTCTACTACATCATTTTCATCCTGCCGATGCTGACCGTGCCGGTGGTGGTCGCCTACACCGGCGAGATGCTCCTCTACCAGAGTGGGCCGATCAACGATCTGATCACGCGGCTCTCCGGCGTCGAGTTCAAGCCGCAATGGCTGACCAATCCGAACATCGCGCTGGCGACGGTGATGCTGCTCGAGATCTGGAACTGGACGCCGTTCTCTTTCATCATCATGCTCGCCGGCCTCGCGGCGATCCCGAAAGAGCCGATCGAGGCGGCGCAGATCCTCGGCGCCTCCAAATGGCGCATCTTCTGGGAGGTGCAGCTGCCGCTGCTGCGCCCGGTGATCTTCCTCGCGCTGGTGCTGCGGTTCCTCGAGGCGATGGCCGAGTTCCCGAAGACCTGGGCGCTGTTCCAGGGCGGCCCCGGCACCGCGACCGAGACGTTGCCCGTCTACATCTTTCTCACCACCTGGCAGTACTTCGAGATCTCCAAGGGCGCGGCGATGTCCTACCTGGTCATGATGCTGATGATCGTGATCGTGCTCACCGCCATCGCGCTGCTGCGGCGCGAGAAGCGCACGCTCGACGCGATGTATGCGCAACGGCAGACGGAGACCTAGTGCGATGACCAAGTCACGCCGCGGCCTGGTCACGACGATCTTCCGCTATGTCGTGCTCACCCTCTGGGCGGTGGTCGCGTTCTTCCCGATCTACTGGATCATCGCAACGTCGTTCAAGATCGACACCCAGTGGTTCGCCTGGCCGCCCGTGTACTTCCCCGATCCGCCGACGCTCGCCAACTACCTCAACGTCTGGCTCGGCGCCGAGCAATATGCCCAGACCCAATACGCGATCTCGTCGCAGAAGCCGCTCATCTCGCTGATGAACTCGGCCATCATCGCCACCACTTCGACATTCCTCGCGGTCACGTTCGGCTCGGTCATCGCCTATGGTGTGTCGCGCTATCGGATCCTCTCCGACGTGCGCATGTTCCAGCTGTTGATGCTCCGCATGATCCCGCCGATCGTCGTGGTCGCGCCGCTCTCGCTTTATTATTCGGCGCTCGGCCTGCTCGACAGCATGCTCGGCCTGATCCTGATCTACTTCCTCACCACGCTGCCCTACGCCGTGTGGATGACCAAGAGCTTCATCGACGAGGTGCCGCGCGAGGTCGAGCAGGCGGCAGAAATCCTCGGCGCCTCGCGCTGGCGCACCGTGTTCGAGATCGTGCTGCCGCTGATCCGCTCCGGCCTGGTCGCGACCTTCCTGTTCATCCTCATCCTCACCTGGAGCGAGTACCTGCTGGCGCTGATCATCACCAAGACGCAGGTGACCACGCTGCCGGTCGAGCTCTCGAAATACCAGGGCTCGACCGAAGGCCGCGTCTACGGCCGGCAGGCCGCGCTCGCGGTCGGCATCACCATTCCGCTGATGATCGTCGGCCTCGTCATCCGCAAGCATCTCGCGCGCGGCTTCAGCTTCGGCATGGTCAGGAGATAGCGCATGTTCCGGCGAAGTGGTCACCGGTTTGCCGATAAGAACATGCGCCAATAGGAGACTCTTTTGGCGCGGATCGAGCTCGATCGTCTGCACAAGACCTATGGCCCGGTCATCGCGGTCAAGGACCTGAGCATTGCCATCGAGGATGGCGAGTTCGTCGTGTTCGTCGGCCCGTCCGGCTGCGGCAAGACCACCACCTTGCGCATGATCGCCGGCTTCGAGGACCCGACCTCGGGCGAGATCCGGATTGGCGGCCAGATCGTCAACGATCTCGAGCCGCGCGACCGCGGGCTCGGCATGGTGTTCCAGAGCCATGCGCTGTTTCCGCACAAGACCGTGGCGCAGAACATCGAGTTCGGCCTGCGCATGAAGCGCGTGCCGGCGGCCGAGCGGGCCAGGCGCGTGGGCGAGGTGGCGGCGATGGTGCGCATCGCCCACCTGCTCGACAAGATGCCGGCGCAATGCTCGGGCGGCGAGTCGCAGCGCGTCGCGCTGGCGCGCACGCTGGTCACCAATCCGTCCACCTTCCTGCTCGACGAGCCGTTGTCGAGCCTCGACGCCAAGCTGCGCCGCGAGCTGCGCGCCGAATGCGACCGGCTGCACGAGGAGCTCAAGCGCACCTTCATCTTCGTCACCCATGACCAGGAGGAGGCGATGACGCTCGCCGACCGCATCGCGGTGATGCGTGCCGGCGAGATCGAGCAGGTCGGCTCGCCGATGGAGATCTATTCCAATCCGGTCAGCTATTTCGTCGCCGATTTCTTCGGCTCGCCGTCGATGAACCTGATCGCCGGTGCGCTGGTGCACGAGGACGGTGGCCCGCGCTTTCGCTCAGCCGGTTTGTCGGTCCGGCTGCCTGACATTTACACCACGCTGCGGCCCGGCCCGGTCACGCTCGGCATTCGTCCTGAGCACGTCGGCGTGCGGCCGGGCGTCGGCGGCGACGTCGAGCTGCCGGTGCGGCTGATCGAGCCGCTCGGCAAGGACACGCTCCTCTACTTCAACGACGGCACCGACCGCGCGCTGGTGGCCGTCAGCGAGGGGCTCGCCCTGGCCGGGCTCAAATCCGGCGAGCGCGTGGCACTGACGTTCGCGCCAAACCGGATCTTTTTGTTCGGGCCGGACGGCAAGCGCATCAGGCTGTGATCCCGTAGCGGCCCGGTGCGATCACGTTGTTCGGATCGAGCGCGCGTTTGATCGCGCCGCAAGCGTTGCGATAGCTTGGCATTGCCTGGTCCATGTGGAAGCGGTGATAGTCGAGCGGCGCGCGGCCGACGAACACGCCGCGCTTCGCCACCTCGCGCGACATCGCCTTGTAGCATTCGTCGGCGCGCCGGCACTCGTCCGCATCGTCGCGGTTGAAGGTGATCACATGCAAACCGCGCGCGAAGCGCGGACCACAGACGTTCATCACCGTGTAGTCTAGGCCGAAATCCTCGTAGATCTTGCGGCAGATCTTCTGGAACGCATTGGCGATCTTGCCATCCATCGGCGTGCCCGGCAGGAACCAGATGTTGCCGCCGCCGGGCCGCCACTTGAGCAGGCCGAGCTCGCCGAGGCTCGGCACGCCGGAGAACGCATTGATGGCGACCTGCAGCGGCGGAATCGCCTTGGCGCTGTCGTGATCGATATAGCGCGCCTTGCCGGATCTGGTGAAATGGTCGCGCACGCGCTGGATCATCGGCGCGACCGCCTCCGCGCTCGGGCCGTAGAAGGCGCCCGACACGTTCCAGGCCCCGAGTCCATGGCTTTCGCGCAAGGCGCGGCGGCCGGCGTCCGAGATCGACCGCTTGCCGCCGCTCGCGCGATATTCCGGACTTTCGCCCTCGGAGCCGCACAGGTAGAGGTCGTTGGAGACGCGGAACAGCGTCGGCACGAAATTCGACAGCTTGAGCGGCCGGCACAGCTCGATGATCTCGTCCAGATCGTCATCGTCCGGAAAGGCGAAGTGAAACGATTGGATGGCGGGCGGCCGCGGCAGCAGCCAGATGCCCATCCGGGTGACGATGCCGTAGTTCGACTGCGCGAACAGCCCGTCGAGGATCGGACCGAAGCTGTATTTCGAGGTGTGCCAGTTCACCAGGTCGGCGGCATCGAGCGCACCGTCGCCGGTGCGCAGCACCTCGCCGGTGCCGAGCACGATCTCCATCCCGCAGCTGAAGCCGAAATGATCGAAGTAGGGCGTATAGCCGGCGCCCTTGTCGAGCGCGTTGCCGATCATGCCGCCTTGCGGCGGGCCGGACGTGACGTCGAGCATCAGCTTGTTGCCGCGCCGCATCAGCTCGTCATGCATCATCTGGTAGCTGACGCCGGGCTCGACCACGGCGAAGCCGAGCCGTTCGTCGATGTCGAGGATGCGGTTCATCCGGTAGCCGAGGTCGACGACGACCTGCCCGGCCTCGCAGGCGGACCGGCTGCCGAGCCCGATATTGTTGCCGGTGCTGATCGGGTAGAGCGGAATGCCGTGGCTGTTGGCCGCCCGCACGATCGCCTGCACGTCCTGCGTCGAGCGCGGATAGACCACTCCGAGCGGCCGGCGGTCGCCCGCGGGCATGGTGTTCTCGCCGTAGCGGCGCAGCGTTTCCTCGGCGCGGTTGACGCCGTCGGCGCCGAGGACCTTGGTCATCGCGGCAAAGAAGGCATCGGCTTTCGCATGCTCGGCGGTCATCGTGTCCTCCATTCACCAGAACCCCACATCGGGCCTGGGCGTGCCGTCGTCCGGGATGCTCGGCTGCAACGGTTGCGGCGGCGGCAGCGCGACGTGTCGCAGCGCAGGCGGCATCGCGCCGCCGGTCGCCCAGTCGGCAAGCTCGACCCAGTGCAGCACCGGCACGCGGGTAAACCGTCCGATCTGGACCATGCAGCCGATATTGCCGGTGGCGATGATGTCCGGCGCGACGCTCTCGATGTGCTGCGCCTTGCGCCGGCCGAGGGTGGTTGCGGTGTCCGGATGCAGCAGATTGTAGGTGCCGGCCGAGCCGCAGCAGAAATGCGCCTCCGGCACCTCGAGCACCTGAAATCCGAGCTCGCGCAGGATCTCGCGCGGCGGCTCGATGATCTTCTGCCCGTGCCGGATCGAGCACGGATCGTGATAGGCAACGCGAAATCCGAAATTGCCGCCCGGCCGGACGAACGGCAGCGTGCGCGCGAATTCGCTGATGTCACGCGCGAGCCGCGCGACCTCCCGTGCATTTTCGGCGAGGGCCGGATCATCGGCGAGCAGATGGCCCAAATCCTTGACGGTGGTGCCGCAGCCGGACGCGTTGACGACGATCGCCTCGATGCCTGCGGCATCGATGTCCCGACACCACGCTCTGACATTCGCCGCCGCCAGCCGGCGCGCCTCGTCCGCCCGGCCCATGTGCAAGGCGAGCGAGCCGCAACAGCCTGCGCCTTCGCTGATCACCACGTCGCAGCCATGACGCTGCAGCAGGCGCAGCGTCGCCGCGTTGACGTTCGCGTTCAGGACCTGCTGAACGCATCCGGCCAGCAGGGCGACGCGATGCGTGCCTGCCTTGGAGAGATGCGTCCCGGCGGCCAGCGCGCGGCTCGGAGCAAGCTTCTGCGGGATCATGTCCAGCATGTTGCGGAGCACGGACGGCATGGCCCAGGACAGCGCGCGCGCGAGGCCGCGCGCCTTGAGCAGTGCGGCGAACAGGCGCGGGCGTGCGAGCGTGAAGGCAAGCAGCGCGCGAAGCATCTGTTCCAGCAGCGGCCGCCGGAAATGGCGCTGGATGTGGACGCGCGCGTGGTCGATCAGATGCATGTAGTCGACCTTGACCGCGCAGGTGGTCATGCAGGACAGGCACGACAGGCAGCTGTCCAGGTGACGCACCGTGGCAGCGTCGGGCGTTCCGCCCTTTTCCAGCATGGCGCGGATCAGCTCGATCCGGCCGCGCGGCGACTCGTTCTCGTCGCGCGTCAGCACGTAAGTCGGGCAGGTATTGGTGCAGAAGCCGTAATGGTCGCAGGTGCCGATGATTCTTGCCGCCTCACGCAATGACGGATCGACCAGCTGCTCGGCGGTGAAATTCGTGCGCATGCGCCATCCTGCGGCGGCCGCGCCGGCACGTCTTGGCGGCGGGCGCAGCTGCTTTTGGTCGCGCGTGCAGTGGTGCTAAGCTGCGCCGATGACCCAGCTCCGACACCAGGTCTGGAATACCGAGGCCGTTGCGGCCGGCCAGGGATTCGCGCTCTGGCAGGACGCGGTCTGCCGCGCCGTCCTGCATGTCGCAACGGAAAGACATCCGGACAGGCCGTTTGCGGCCCGCATCAGCAGCCGCAGCCTCGGCGCCATGCGGTTTGCCGCCTTCAAGTCCAGCGGCCACACCATCGTGCGCGACCGGTCGCACATCGCCGGGCTCGCCGATGGCGGATATCTGGTCAGCATGCAGCTGCGCGGGAGCTGCCACATCTCACAGGGCGATCAGCGATTCGTGCTCGCGCCCGGCGAGATCGCCATCGTCGACAGCGAGCAACCGTTCCGCGTCTGCTTTCCCGAGCATGTGGAGCGGCTGGTCTCGGTGGTGCCGCGTGCGTTCCTGGATGTGCGCGCGCCGTGGCTCACCGGCGCCGCGGCGCGCCGGATCTGCGGCAGCCCGGCGATCATGGATCTCGCCCGCCAGCATCTCGTGCAGCTTGCGCAGGCGGAGCCCGATCCTCACGCCGGCGATGCGGCGCTCTTGGCCGAGAACCTGTGCAACCTGCTCACCATCGCAACGGCGCCGGACGGCGGCGTGCGCATCGCGTCGGACGCGAGGCTCGAGACCATGCTGCTGCTGGCGCGGCAGAACCTGTCCGATCCCGATCTCTCGCCGTCGAAGCTCGCGTCACTGTGCGGCATTTCCGTGCGCACGCTGCACATGCGCTTCAAGCAGCTCGGCAGCACCTGGCGGGAATGGGTGCTGCTCAACCGCCTGCACGCCTGCAAGGCTGCGCTGGAAGATCCCCGCCGCGGCGATCTGAGCATTTCGCAGATCGCCTACCAATGGGGCTTCAACGACCTCTCGCATTTCAACAAGAGCTTCCGGCGCGCCTACGGCATGACGCCGGGGGAGTGTCGCGGCGTCACCCGGGCCGCGAACACTTAGCGCCAACCTCCGCCGCCGTTCACGTACACCGTGTCCGCCGTCATGAAGTCGCAGGCATCGGAGCACATGAACAGCACCAGCTCGCCGATCTCCTCGGCCTTGCCGAAACGCTTCATCGGAATGTCGTCGAGGAATTTCTGCAGGAGCTCCGGCGAGGTGTTGGCCGAGTCCTGGAACGGCGTGCGGATCGGTCCCGGCGAGATGGAGAGACAGCGAATGCCGGATGCCGCGAACTCGCGCGCTACGCCGAGCGTCATCGACACCACCGCGCCTTTGGCCGCGGCGTAGTGCACCGAGGTGCCGGGGCCGCCGCGCCGATGCGCCATGCTCGCCATGTTGACGATGACGCCGTGGCCGTTCGCCTGCATGTGCGGCAGCACCGCCTGCATGCAGTAGAACACACCCCTGACGTTCAGATCGAACGTCTTGTCGAACAGCGCGTCGTCGACGTCCAGGAACTTCGAGCGCTTGAGCGCGGCGCCGGCCGAATTGAACTGGAACGCCACCTTGCCGAACTCGTCGATCGAGCGACGCACCATCTCGTCGACCTCCTTGCGCGAGGTGACATCGGCCTTCAGCGCGATCGCCCTGCCGCCCAAGTTGCTGCCCAAGCTGCCGGCCTTTGCAGCCGCCTGCTCGGCGGTTTTCTTTGCACCGTCGAGATTCACGTCGGCGCACACCACGTTGGCGCCCTCGCGGGCGAAGATCAGCGCCGTCGCCTGGCCGATCCCGCTCGCCGCGCCGGTGATGATGATGGTCTTGCCGACGAAATAGTCCGGAGTCTTCGGCATGGGGCTTCCTCGTTTGTTGTTTGCTTTGGTGGTTCAGGCGAGTTTGACGATCTGCCCGCTCGCGGCCGAGCGGACGATCGCCTCGAACACTTCCACGCCGTGCAGGATGTCGGCGTGCGAGACCGGGAACGGTTTTCCGTCATGGATCGCGGCAGCGAAGGCGGTCAGTTCCGCATTGAGCGTATCGAAACCGGGCGCCTGCTTCACCTCCGCCTCCGGCGCCACATTCCAGTTCGCGCTCGGCTGGTCCGGTGCGGCGACCAACCGGAATGTGTCGAGCGTCGCCGGCGAGAGCTCGGCGAAACCCTTCGAGCCGTAGACGGTGAAACGGAAATTGGCGGCGCTGGCGAGCGACGCGAACAGGAGCCCCGTCGCCCCGCTCGCGAACTTGAGCAGCACGCTGGTCGTGTCGTCCGCATGCGGCGCGGCGCGCCGCGCGGTGATGCAGTGCGCCTCGGTCACGCGCCCGAGCACGTCGATCATCGCGTCCATCGGATGCACACCGATCGCCGTCATGGCCGCCGCCGGCGTCTCGTGCGGGTCGGAGCGCCAGTTTTCGCGCGGCGTGAACAGGCCGGCGGTGACGCTGTATTCGCACACGCAGCTGCCGATCGCGCCGAGGCTTCCATCGGCGACGCGGGCCTTCAGCTCGCGCATGTTGGGGTGGAAGCGCCGGTTATAGCCGATGCCGAGGACGACGCCGGCCTTGCTCACCGCGTCGAGCGCGGCGACCGCGCTCTGCCGTGTCAGCGCGAACGGCTTCTCGACGAACACGTGCTTGCCGGCGCGCGCGGCGCGGACGATCTGGTCCTCGTGCTGGCTGTGCGGCGTCGCCAGCACCACCGCGTCCACGGCGTTGTCGGCCAGCACCGCGTCGAAATCGTCGACCAGCCTGATGCCCTTGGCGCGGCAGTACTCCTCGGCCTTGGCGCGGCTGCGCGTCTGCCCGAGCGTGAACGTAATGCCGGCATCCTTGCCCTGCACCGCGGAGACCAGTGCCTGCCCCCAGCGTCCAAGCCCCACGATCGCCGCGCGTACCATTCCCATGCTCCCGGTGCAGTCATGCCTTGCGTTACGAACTTCGGCGTTGCGCCGTTGTCAACGCCCCAATAGCTTTTCTGCCCGCGCATACAAGAATGACCGGCCGGGAGAGAGACGCGATGAGCTACCGCGAAGTGAGCGACATCCGCGACGGGATGCGGATCGACTGGGACATGCCGATCAGGATGGACGACGGGATCGTCCTGCGCTGCGACATCTACCGCCCGATCAAGGAGGGCAGGTACCCGGTCCTTATGACGTATGGGCCGTACGGCAAGTGGCTGCACTTCGAGGACCTCTACACCGAGCAATGGCGGCGCATGTGCGAGAGCCATCCCGAGGTGCCGACCGGCTCGACCAACAAGTACCAGTGCTGGGAGGTGGTCGATCCGGAGAAGTGGGTGCCGGACGGCTATGTCTGCATCCGCGTCGACAGCCGCGGCGCCGGCCGCTCGCCCGGCGTGATCGACATCTGGTCGCTGCGCGAGGCGCAGGATCTCGCGCAATGCGTCGAGTGGGCCGGCGTGCAGCCGTGGTCGAACGGCAAGGTCGGGCTCAACGGCATTTCGTACTACGCCGAGAACCAGTGGCAGTGCGCGGCGCTGCAGCCGAAGCACCTCGCGGCGATCTGCCTGTGGGAGGGTGCCGCCGACTTCTACCGCGATATGGCGCACCATGGCGGCATCTTCTGCAACGGCTTCACCCACGACTGGTCGCGCTCGCAGGTCTACACGGTGCAGCACGGGCGCGGCACGCGCGGCTTCAAGAGCCGCATGAACGGCGACTGGGTATCAGGTCCGCTCGAGCTGACCGAGGAGGAGCTCGGCGCCAACCGGCGCAATTTCTACGAGGACTGTCTATCCCGCAAGCTCGACACCGACGAGTTCTGGCAATCGCGCATGCCTGACTGGTCGAAGGTCAAGGTGCCGCTGTTCTCGGCGGCGAACTGGGGCGGGCAGGGCCTGCATCCGCGCGGCAATTTCGAAGGCTTCGTGCGCTCGGCCTCGAAGGACAAGTGGCTCGAGTGTCACGGCATCGAGCACTGGACGCATTTCTACACCGACTACGGCGTCGCGCTGCAGAAGAAGTTCTTCGGCCACTTCCTCAAGGGCGAGGACACCGGCTGGGCCAGGCAGCCCAAGGTGCAGCTGCAGGTGCGCCATGTCGGCGAGAAATTCGTCGAGCGCCACGAAAGCGAATGGCCGCTCGCGCGCACGCAATGGACCAGGTTCTATCTTGATCCGGCGAGCTATTCGTTGTCGCAGACGCCGCAGACCAATGCATCGGCTACGACCTATGGCGGCTTCTCCGAGGGCGTGACGTTCCTCACGGCGCCGATGGAGAAGGACACCGAGATCACCGGGCCGATCGCGGCGAAGCTCTGGGTCTCGTCGGCGACCGAGGACGCCGACCTGTTCCTGGTCGTGCGCGTGTTCCATCCCGACATGAAGGAGTGCGTGTTCCAGGGCGCGCTCGACCCGCACACGCCGATCGCGCAGGGCTGGCTGCGCGTGTCGCATCGCAAGCTCGATCCCAAGCTGACGCTGCCCTACCGGCCCTATCACACCCACGACGAGGAGCAGAAGCTCAAGCCCGGCGAGGTCTACGAGGTCGACGTCGAGGTCTGGCCGACCTGCATCGTCGTGCCGAAGGGCTTTCGTATCGGTCTGTCGGTCCGCGGCCGCGACTATGTCTACGGCGGCGGCGCCGGCGAGGGCCTGAAGACGCTCGGCGCGGTGTGGACCGGTTGCGCGGTGTTCCGCCACGACGATCCGCGCGACCGGCCCGCGAAGGTGTTCGGCGGCGACGTCACTCTGCACGCAGGGCCGGACCGGCAGGCGTACCTGCTCCTGCCGGTCATTCCGCCGAAGTAGAACCCGTAGGGTGGGCAAAATCGTCTGACGTGTCCTGTCCGCGTGGGCACGGCGCGCGCACGATTTTGCCCACGCGGAAGCGCTGCGACATGCGCGCCTTAGCCCACCCTACGGTCATTCCGCCGAAGTGAAGCCATAGTCCTTGAAATAGCCGACCAGCCGGCCGAGCAGGATTGCGGTAAGCCACAGCGCGATCGACGCGACGCCGGCGAGCCGCGGCCAGCGGCCGGCGGTCTCGTCCTTCGCGCGCCACGCGGGCGCGAGCCGCAGCGCCGACGCGTTGATCAGCGCGAGCGCGACCACGACCATCTTGGCCTGGAACAGCCCGGAGGCTGCGTAGTCCGGCGCTTTGGCGATGAACAGGAGCGCGCCCGCCGTGATCGCGAGGCACAAGCCCAGCACCGCCATCGGCACCAGCACCCGCCGCAGCGGCGCGACCGGAACGCCTTGCCAGAATCCGGCGAGCCGCAGGTCGAGCGGCACGATCGCGCCGAACAGCAGCGCGATGCCGACGATGTGCGCGGCGTTCACGAGCGGATAGGCCCAGGTCGAGCCGCGCAGCTCTGCTGCGAGCGGCCAGTGCTCGACGCTCTGGAAGAAGCTGGTGAGCAAGCTGGCTACGACCCGAGCCGTTCCGGATAGAGATCGTAGTTCTTCCCGGCGATGGTGACGCGCTCGGCCTTGGCGACCTTCAGCTTCGGATCCTTGGCGCGCTTGCCGAGAATGGTCACCTCGGTGCCGGTCTTCAGCAGCGCCTTGGTCAGGCCGGCGCGCTCATTGCGCCATGGCTGGCCGATCTCGATCGTCCATTTCTCGCCTTTGGCGTCGAGCGTCAGCTCGCCATGCGGATTGCCGAGCTTGACCGCGGTGATCGTGCCGGTGATCTCGAAGTTTTCATCGGTCGCCCAGGCCCAGCCGTGATGCGCGAGCGCGGCCGAGGCGCCGAGAACGGTCATGCCGGCGCCGGCGAGCGCCGTGACCCTGAGGAAATCGCGTCGGTCCATCGGATGACCTCTTTGGTTGTGTGTCATCGGATCGTAATGCGGGACAACGCGCCCGCTCGCGACAGTCACAAGGAATTGATCTGACGGCGATATCTCACTACCATTTGCGCAGGGCCACACCCCCCGACGCCGGGCCCGTGCGCAAGGGCGCGTGTGAGAGGAACCGTCTTGGCCCCGCTGCAAGCAAGGAACCTGCTCAAGCCGCGCGTCGCCAAACCGCCGATGACGCGTGCGCTCGACAAGCGTGCCGGCAGGCGGCGCGTGCGCCTGTCGCGCAACGAGCGCGAGCGCGCGATCGTCCGCGAGGCGGTCGCCTTCTTCGCCGAGCGCGGCTTCAGGGGCCACACCCGCGAGCTCGCCGCGCGCGCCGGCATCACCCAGCCGCTGCTTTACCGCTACTTTCCGAACAAGGAAGCGATCATCGAGCGCGTCTACCAGGAGGTGTTCGTCGGCCGCTGGAATCCGGACTGGGAGCAGTGGATCGCCGACCGCTCGCAGCCGCTGCGCGAGCGCCTGATCCGCTTCTACAAGGCCTACACGCGCTACATCCTCACCTATGAATGGGTGCGGCTGTTCCTGTTCTCGGGCCTGGAAGGCCTCGAGATCAACCGGCGCTATCTGAAGTTCATGCGCGACCGCATCTGGTCGCTGGTGGTCGCCGAGCTGCGGCACGAGCAGGGGCGGCCGACGCTCGAGCAGGAGCCGATATCGATCACCGAGCTCGAGCTGGTGTGGGGCGTGATCTCGTCCATCTTCTACATCGGCGTGCGGCGCTACGTGTTCGATCTCGCCGTGCCGGAGGACATCGACGCGGTGATCGAGGACAAGATCGCCGCGTTCTTCGACGGCGCGCCGGCGACGATGGCGAACCCCTCGCCGCGGCACAAGTCGGCGCAGCGCAGGTTGAGTGATCTCTGACTCCTGCCCCGGCCGAAGCGAGCACAGCGAGCGAAGAGCCGGGGCCCAGCGAAATAAGTGCGAAGCTCATTCTAGTTCTGGGTCCCGGGTCTCGCTTTCGCTCGCCCGGGACACGAGGCAGTGCCTAGCTACCCCGCATACTCCATCACATAAAGCCCGGCGTTGTAGTCGGTCACATACATCAGCCCGCCCGTATCGACGAACACATCGGTCGACTGCACCACCTTCGCGCGGTTCGGGCGATGATCCACCAGCCGCTGCGGCTGCGGCGGCACCAGCGCTCCGAGCTCGACCGGACGATACGGATCGCGGATATCGACCACACGCACGCCGGCGTTCTGATAGGTCGCAAAGATGGTGTCCGAGCTGATGAACGTGCCAGGGCGGTTCTCATGGATGTTGTGCGGGCCGAAGTGCCCGGCCTTGGCGACGTAATCGGCCTCGTTGGGCACCGGAAAGGTCGCGATGCTGACCGGATTGCTGCGTTCGCGGATGTCGAACATCCAGATGTGCTTGAGCCCATCCTCCTGATGATCGAGCACCGCTTCGTCGAGCACGACGAGCAGGTCGCGGTCGGGCAGCGGCAGGCAGTTGTGCGTGCCGCCGCCGAACGGCGGCGACCAGTTGCGGTGGGTGATCAGTTTTGGTTGCGCGCGGTCCGTCACGTCGATCATCACCAGGCCGGCGTCGCGCCATGCGCCGTACGCGATGTCGCCGTCCACGATCGCATGATGCAGGCCGCAGCGGCTGGTCGCCGGCCAGCTCGGCGTCTCGCCCGCCGCCTGGTTCATGCCGGGCAGCCAGTAGCGGCCGAGTTCGCGCGGCCGGGTTGGATCCGCCATATCAATGGTGATGAAGATATAGTCGGTGAAACCGTCGATCAGCGCCGAGGCATAGGCCCAGCGGCCGCCCGTGTACCAGATGCGATGGATGCCGCCGCCGTCGACCGGCATGAAGCCGATTTGCCGCGGCGTCTCCGGCTTCGAGACGTCGTAGACCGCGAGCCCTGCGGTCCAGTCGCGGGTGGTCGATTTCTTCTCCGCCGTGCCGACCACCTTGCCGAGCTGGCCGCGATAATAGGCGCGCTCGTCGGCGAATTCGGTGGCGGCGAACATGTCCTTGGCGTTGATGACGAGCAGGAGATCGTCGGCGACCTGCAGGTGGATGTTCCACGTATTGGCCGGCGCCGCGAAATAGCCGGCCGGCTTCGGGTTCGCCGGATCGCGCACGTCGATCACGCTGAAGCCCTTGGAGAACATGTGCCCGACATAGGCGAAGCCGCGATGCACCATGATCTGCACGCCGTCGGGCCGGCCGCCCTGATCGGAATAGCCGATCAGGCGCATGTTGCGCGCGTGGTCGGGGCGGGGAAGCTCGCTCGACATCACCTCTGCTCCAGAAAATTTGGCACGGCGATCCAGTCCATCATGGCGCGATAGTCCTGCAGCAGCTTCCACATCCGGCGGTCGTCGTCGGTCCTGAGGTTGACGCCCAGATGCGTGCCGAGCTTGCGCCCGTGCAGCATGATCCGTTCCGAGATAGCGCGCCGCGTCCGATCATACTGCGCGAGCGCGGCATCGATGTCTTCGACATCGCGCAGCGCCGCGGCGAGCGCGCGGGCGTCGTCGCCCGCCTTGGCGACGCCGAAGCCCATGTGGGGGCGCGCCGTCGAGGCGGCGTCGCCGAGGAGCGCCACGCGACCGTAGACCATGCGCGGCGAGGCGAAATCGTAGATCGGCGTGAAGAACGGCCGCTCGATCGCGCGCAGCGCGTCGCAGAATGCGGGTGGCAGCTCGGTCTCGGCCTCGGCGCGCAGCGCCGCGATCAGGTCCTTGCGGATCAGCGGCGGCGGCACCGAATAATCGTGCTGGTGGCCGGTCTCATCGACGCACATGGCCTTGAGCTCGCTCGCGTCGCCGACGCGGTACCAGATGAAGTTGTAGCGCCGCTTGCCGGGCCGCAGATCGTTGTCGAGGCCGGCGATCGGATAGCCGATGACCTGCTGGCGCTCCGGCAGGAAGAAGGTGAAATAGGGAAAGATGGTCCTGAGCGTGGTCTCGCCGAGCGCCGACTCGTTCGGCGCGCCGCGCCAGATGTAATAGCCGGCATAGACCGGCTGCACCTCCGGGGCGACCTGTGCGCGCACCGACGAGCGCACGCCGTCGCCGCCGATCAGGATGTCCGCGCGCGCCGTTGTGCCGTTCGTGAAGCGCACCACCACCTCGCTGCCGTCCTGGTCGACGCGCGCAAAATCGTGGCCGAGGTGATAGCGGCTCTCATCGATGGTGCCGCGCAGCAGCCGCTGCAGGCGATCCCACGAGGTGAGGATCTGCGGCAGGTGTTTCTCGGCAATGACGCGGCCCTTGCGATCGATGGCGATGCGCTTCTCGACCGCGACGCCGAGATCGTCGAGGCCGGCGCCGCTTTCGATCAGCGCCTCGAGCAGCTCCGGATGCGTGGTGATGCCGGCGCCGCGGCCGACCAGCTCGACGCCCGAGCGCTCGTAGACGTCGACCTCCCAGCCGATCTTGCGCAGGAACGCCGCGGCGAACAGGCCGGACATGGATCCGCCGATCGCGATCGCGCGCCGCCTGCGTCCTGCCGCCATGTGTTGCCGCCAGCGTGCGCTGCTTTTGATTTGCGCATGTCCTTGTTCGGAAAACCGGTAGCCGCTTTTCCGGGACATGCGCTAGTGATCAAACGATTATTAATGGCGCTCACGTGATCGTCAAGCCGCAAGCCTTGCGGACCTGTCCGACGCACCTTAGCTGCGCCGGTGCTGAAACCTCCCACACGGTGTCGCGTATTCGTTCAGGGAGTGGTGTAGTGCGCGAGGCGCAATCCGACGGGTGGGGCGATGACTGCCGCGACTGAGATCGATTCGTTCTACGCGGGCGTGCCGGTGTTCCGCGAGTTCGAGCGGCTGATGGATCCGTCGCTGTATCGACGGCTGCCCGACGACTGGGTCATCGGCATGACCGACGTCGTCCAGTCGACCAAGGCGATTGCCGAGCGCCGCTACAAGGCGGTGAACATGGCGGGCGCGGCGGCGATCGCCGCTGTCGCAAACGCCATGAGCGGTCGCGAGTTTCCATTCATCTTCGGCGGCGATGGCGCAAGCTTCGCCGTGCCGCCGGGCGAGGCCGAGCTCGCCCGCGAGGCGCTCGCGGCGACGGCGGCCTGGGTGCGCGACGACGTCGGTCTCGGCTTCCGCGCCGCGCTGGTGCCAGTCACGGCGGTGCGGGCGAGCGGCCGCGACGTGCGCGTCGCGCGGTTCGCGCCGTCGAAGAACGTCTCCTACGCGATGTTCTCCGGCGGCGGCCTGCAATGGGCCGAAGCCGCCATGAAGCGCGGCGAGTTCACCGTCGAAGCCGCACCGGCCGGCACGTTCCCCGATCTCACCGGTCTGTCGTGCCGTTTCCAGGAGATCCCGGCGACGCGCGGTATCATCCTCTCGCTCGTCATCACCGCCGCGCCGGACGTCGATCACGCCAGGTTCGTCGCAGCGGTCGAGGACATCGTCGGCATGCTCGAGAAGAGCAACGAGGCAGGCTCGCCGGTGCCGGCGAACGGTCCGGGCCTCGGCTGGCCGCCGCCGGGCCTCGAGCTCGAGGCGCTCGCCTCGCACGGCGCGACGCGCTCGGTCGCCCGGCGCAAGGTCGAGCTCCTCATCCACACGTTGCTTTCCTACCTGGTGTTCAAGTTCGGCGTCCGCGTCGGCCGCTTCATCCCGGAGAAATATTTCCAGGAGCTGATCGAGAATTCCGATTTCCGCAAGTACGACGACGCGCTGCGCATGGTGGTCGACTGCACGCCGCGCCTCGCCGACGCGCTGGAGAAGCGCCTCGCCGCGGCGGCCGCGGCGGGCACCATCCGCTACGGCCTGCATCGTCAGGGCGGCGCGATGATGACCTGCTTCACGCCGTCAGTGCATGTCAGCAGCCACGTGCACTTCATCGACGGTGCCCAGGGCGGCTATGCCACCGCCGCCAGCGTGATGAAGGCGATGCGCATCGAAGCTACTGCGCCGCGCCCGGCGTCAGCCGATCCGGTCCGATCGCCGTGACGTAGCGGCTCCAACGCTCGATATCGTCCTTGATGAAGGTGCCGAACGCGTCGGCGGGCAGCGCCGGCGGCGGCTCGAGCCCGACGGCAGCAAGCCGCTGCTGCAACTCCGGCCGCTTCAGCGCGTTGCGGACCTCGAGATTGAGCTTGTCGACGATGTCCTTGGGCGTGCCGGCCGGCGCGACGAAGCCGCCCCAGCCGGGCATCACGAATTGCGGAAAACCGGACTCGACCATGGTCGGCAGCTCCGGAAGGAGCGTCGAGCGCTCGGCGGTCGAGACCGCAAGGCCGCGCAGCGTGCCGGCCTGGATCTGCGTCTTGGCGCTGGTCGAGACGCCGAAGAACATCTGCGTGGTGCCGCCGACCGTCGCCATGGTGCCGGAGTTCACGTCGCGATAGGGCACGTGGACGATGTCGACGCCGGCCGACTTGTTGAGGAACTCGCAGGCGAGGTGCGGCACGGTGCCGATGCCGGCGGAGGCGCAGTTGAGGGTACCGGGCTTCGCCTTGGCCAGCGCGACCAGCTCGCCGACCGATTTCGCCGGCACCTCCGCATTGATCACCAGCGCGTAGGAGATCAGCCCGGCGATCGCGACCGGCTGAAATTCCTTGATGAAGTCGTAGGTCGCCACTTTCATGGCAGTGTTGAGCGTGTAGGTCGGCGTTGCGAACAGAAGCGTGTAACCGTCAGGTGGTGCGGTCGAGACGGCGCTCACCGCCAGCTTGCCGCCGGCGCCCGGCCGCGGCTCGACCACCACCGGCTGGCCCCATGTCTGCTGCAGGTGCTCGCCGATGATGCGCGAGAACACGTCGGGAGACGGCCCGATGATGATCCGGATCGGACGCGAGGGATAAGGCGATTGCGCCGCGGCCGGCTGCGATATAGCGCTGTATGAAAAGAACAGCGCGCAGGCAGAGAACGTCCAGACCGATATCGACGAACCAAACGATCGCATGACCGCCTCCGGCGCGGGCATCACAGCCCAACGATTAGCGCATGGCGGTTGCTGGATGACAATGCCGCCACGGGTCATTTAGCCTTGCGTCGCCGTCGAAGAAAGAGGAGAGCAGAACGCATGGCCGACGAACCGAGGCCGATCCGCCGCGTGGTGACCGGCAACGACGAGCACGGGCGCTCCGGCGTGCTGTTCGACAGCGCAGCGCCGAACGTCAATCCCGGCGCGATCAGCCGAGGCACCTGCATGACCGACATCTGGGTCTACAAGTCCGCGCCGGCGCCGATCTCCGGCACGCGCGACGACGGCAATCTCCCGTTCCATTTCGAGCCGCCGGAGCAGGGCGGCCACCTGCGCATCGTGCAGTCGAACGGCAAGCCGGCCGACTACGATCCGGCCAACGACCCGGCGCACAAGCCGCTGCATCCGACGCGGCTGCGGCCGGACGGCGTGTGGGATCGCGGCGGCCAGAATTTCTTCTCGTCGCCGGTGCACAAGTCGCAGACGGTCGACTACGGCATCCTGCTCGACGGCGAGCGCACCCTGCTGCTCGACCGCGGCAACGTCGTCATGCAGGCGGGCGACGTGGTGGTGCAGCTCGGCAACTGGCACGGCTGGACCAATCTCAACGGCGGCAGCCTGATGGCCTTCGTGATGATGGGCGGAAAATTCAAGGACGAGCCGAAGGTCTAGCGGTATGTCAATCAGCGAGAAGTCCGTCCGCCGCATCGTCACCATCGACGACAACGAAGGAAAGTCGGTGGCGATCGCCGACGGGCCGTCGCCCGACATGCGCACCGATCCGGCGCGGCCGGGCTTCCGCGCGACGCGCATCTGGGTGACCGACGATGCACCGGTGACCATCGCCGACTATCGCGACATGGCGCTGTCGCCGCACAGGCTCGAGCCGCCGCCGCAGGGCTCGGTGTGCCGCGTCGTGACCATTCCGCCGGACGCGGCATGGGCCGGCAAGGTCGGCTCCGCCGAGGTCGCGGCGTATTTCGCGGCCATGGGCTCGCCGGGCGCGTCGACCTATTCGGCCAAGGCGGCGCATCCCTATATGCAGAGGACGCGCACGCTCGACCTCTGCCTGATCCTCGACGGCGAGGTGACGCTGGTGCTCGACAAGGAAGAGGTGCATCTCAAGGCCGGCGATACGGTGGTGCAGCGCGGCACCAACCACGCCTGGAGCAACCGCTCGAGCCGGCCGTGCACCATCGCCATCTCCTCGCATGACGGCGCGGCATAAAGGCCATAGGTCCCGGCTGCGCGCCGCGCTATCTTTGCCGCCGGATTTCACATGAGGGTCCCGTCCATGGCCAAGCTGCGCCACATCGCCATCATCGTGCCCGATCCCGAGCAGGCCGCGAAGTTCTTCGAGGCCGCGTTCGACATGAAGCGCGCCGGCACCGCCCGCCGCGGCATCTACATGTCGGACGGCACGATCAACGTCGCGCTGCTGAAGAAAGAGCGCGACGACGAGGAGATCGGCATCTACCACTTCGGCATGTGGGTCGATGATCTCGACGCCGCGGAGAAGAAGGTGGTCGATGCGGGCGGACAATATCTCGCCGGCCGGCCGACCTCGCCGAACTCGTTCTACGAGGCGAAGTACAAGGATCCGCTCGGCATCGTGTTCGACCTGACGCACAAGGGCTGGGCCGGCGCCGTCAAGGACGTCGTCGCCAAGACCTGAACGCGCAGTCTCCTGTGGCAGTGGAGTCGCAGCGTGTCGTCGTGATCGGGGCGGGGCCGGTCGGACTCTGTCTCTCGCTCGCACTGGCGCAGCAGGACGTGCCGGTCTGCCTCATCGAGGCGCTCGGCGACGACAATTTTCTCGAGCAGGTGCCGCGCGCCGGCACCAATCACCCGGCCACGCTCGAGCTGTTCGATCGCATCGGGCTCTACGCGAGGCTCGAGCCGCGCGGCATCGTCGCGCCGCTGTTCCACTACTGGGACCGGCACGAGAACGGGCGCATCGCCGAGTTCGATCACATTCACCTCAAGGACGACACGCGCTTTCCCTACGTGCTGCAATGCGAGCGCATCAAGATCGTCGAGGAAGCGCTGGCGATGGCGAAGGCGCATCCGGCGATCGAGCTCCGCCTCGAGACCGAGTTCACCGCGTTCGAGCAGCACGCCGACGGCGTCACGGTGCACGCGACCAACCCGGCCGGCGAGCGCGAGACGATCCGCGGCGCTTTTCTGGTGAGCGGCGAGGGCGCGCGCAGCATCGTTCGCAAGGAACTGGGCATCGAGTTCGAGGGCTTCACCTACTCGGACCGGACGCTGAACATCGAGGTCGCCTACGATTTCCGCCAGCACGGCTATACCGAGCGGAACTACA
>Ga0081540_1000134_pt1 | contig 79126 bp, 79 predicted proteins | sample TabmetS2T1R1_FD_71024 | JGI IMG/M metagenome (GOLD analysis project Ga0081540, IMG submission 71024) | Tabebuia heterophylla rhizosphere microbial communities from the University of Puerto Rico - S2T1R1 | ecosystem: Host-associated > Plants > Roots > Rhizosphere ...
GTCCCGCCCGGCGGCCCGGCGGGGGACCCGGCCCGTTCGGTCCCTGGTCGCCCCGCCGGCCCCGTAGGTCACCGAGACGAAGGTGGGCCGCAGCGGCTCGAGCTGCCGGATCGCCCGCCAGAGCTGGGCTTCCTCGGCCGCGGTCTTGGGCGGCATGAACTCGAACGAGAACGCCTGGCCGCCGGACGCGAGCAGGTCGCGGATCAGCGGAGGGTGCGGCGGGCCCGCTGCCCGCCCGGGCCCTGGTCGCGCGGTCCGGTACGGTCGTGGCGGGCTCGGCGGCATGCCGTCAGCCTAGCCGCTTTGCTTAGAACGCGAGCGCCTGCGCGCGCCGGTTCACCTCGGTGCCGCGGTGCTTGACGATCGCGTCGATCGGCGTGCCGGGCAGCGAGTCGTCGGCTGTGAACAGCCAGCGCATCGCCTCCAGGTCGTCGAAGCCGCAGTCGAAGAGCAAGGTCAGCGTCCCGCACAGGCCCTTGACGATCTGGGAGCCGTCCAGGAAGGCGGCCGGTACCGCGGCCGCCCCTTCGGGACGGGTCACGGCGAGGAGTTTGCGGTCGCGCAGCAGCTGCTTCACTCGCCCTGGCGGGATGCCGAGCCGGTCGGCTACATCGGGGAGTGACAGCCATTCGCCGACGAGAGCGTCGGTCGCGGGGTCGATCTGTGCCACGCAACCAATGTCCCACGCCGGGGGTTCTTCCAAACACCCCTCGTGAACGAGGAATGAACGGCTATCGATTGCAAATTTCCGGCCTGCGTCCCTGGTATCAGGCGAGGACGGTCTCCTTGACGGGGATAGCGGGGTCGGTGAGGCGGGAGGCGTCTACCGGGGCGGCTGCGGCGATGAGGCGCCGGCCCTGGAGCATGTCGCGGGGGCGGTCGACGGTCAAGATGGCGACCAGGCGGCCCGCCGCCAGCCAGCACGCCGACCAGGTGGCCTCGGCCGGGTCTCCGCGCCACAGCAGGCTCTCCGCGCCGCCGTGGTGGCCGACGTACTGCACCATCCGGCCGAACTGCTCGGACCAGAAGTACGGCACCGGGTCGTAGACCTCGTCCCCGCCGAGCACGTTGGCCGCGATCACCTCGGGCTGGTGGAGGGCCACGTCCCAGTGCTCCACCCGCAGCCGGCGGCCGAACCGGCGGGACTCGAACGAAGCGCAGTCCCCCGCCGCAAAGACCCCGGGCCGGGAGGTGCGCAGGCCGGCGTCCACGGCCACGCCGTTCTCCAGGCGCAGGCCGGAGCCCTCCAGCCAGCCGATGGCCGGGCGCACCCCGACCGCGGTGACCACCTCGTCCGCCTCGACCCGTCCGCCGCCGGCCAGGTCGAGCCCGCCGGGCCGGACCGCCTCGACCGCGGTGGCCACCCGCAGGTCCACCCCGGCCGCGGCGTACCAGCGGGCGGTCTGGGCTCCGATCGGGGCGCCGATCGCCGCGGCCAGCGGCGCGGGCCCGGCCTCCACCACGGTGACCTGGCTTCCGTGCGCGGCCGCCGCGGTGGCCAGTTCGGCGCCGATCCAGCCGGCTCCCACGATGGCCAGCCGAAGCCCTGGTTTGAGCAGGTCGCGCAGGGCCAGCGCGTCGTCGTAGGTGCGCAGGAAGCGCTGCCGCCCGTCGCCGGGCAGTGTTATCGGCAGCGCCCCGGTCGCCAGCACCAGGTGGTCGAAGGGGTACGCGCCGCGGCTGGTGATCAGCTCGTCGTCCAGCCCGGTGGCGGCCTCGTCCGGCCGGAAGTCCACCTCGAGCGCGGCGAAGTCGGCCTTCAGGGACGGGTCGAGGCCGGGCTCGGCCAGGAACTTCTTGGACAGCGGCGGCCGGTCGTACGGCGGGCGCGGCTCGGCCCCGACCAGCGTGATCGGGCCTGCGAAGCCGCGCTCACGCAACTCCTCCACCGTCCGGAACCCGGCCAGCCCCGCGCCGGCCACCACTACCCGCCCGCTCTCGGTCATAACCGCGAGATTACGCCTGGGCCGGACGGGTCCCGCCGGGTCCTGCCGCCGCGGCCGGTCCCGTATGATGTGCCGAACGGGCCGAGGTAGCCGCCCCAGCGACCACTTCGAGCCTCCCCTGGCCTCCGGGGACACCATGATTAACACGCCGGACAGGCAGAACAACCGTAAAATCGTCGCGATGGACGATACCCTGGCCGACCCCCTCACCGGGCGACTGCTCGACGGGCGGTACGCGGTGACCGCGCGCATCGCGCACGGCGGGATGGCCACGGTCTACCGGGCCACCGATACGCGGCTGGACCGCGAGGTGGCGCTCAAGGTCATGCACGCCGAACTGGCCAGGGACGAGGAATTCGTCCGCCGGTTCATCGGCGAGGCCAAGTCGGTGGCGCGGCTGTCGCAGGAGAACGTGGTCGCCGTCTACGACCAGGGCGCCGACGGCCCGTTCCTGTACCTGGCGATGGAGTACGTGCCCGGGCGCACGCTCAAGCAGTTGCTCAGGGACAGCGGGCGATTCGCCCCCGCGACGGCGATGGAGATCATGGCCGGCGTGCTCGGCGGCCTCGCGGCCGCGCACGCCTCCGGCATCGTGCACCGCGACGTCAAGCCGGAGAACGTCCTGGTGACCGCCGACGGCCGGGTCAAGGTGGCCGATTTCGGCCTGGCCCGGGCGCAGTGGGCGGCCGGCCACACCCGGGCCGGGCTGCTCGTCGGCACGGTCGCGTACGTGCCGCCGGAGCAGGTGACCGGCGGGACCACCGGCCCGCGCGGAGACGTCTATTCGGCCGGCGTGATGCTGTTCGAGCTGCTCACCGGGCGGCTGCCGTTCACCGGCGACACCCCGCTCTCGATCGCCTACCAGCACGTCAACACCGATGTCCCCGCCCCGTCCGCGCTGGCGCCCGGCATCGGTGCGCCGGTCGACCAGATCGTGCTCGCGGCCACCAGCCGGGATCAGGCCCGGCGCCCCGCCGACGCGGGCGAGTTCCTGCGCGCGGTTCATCACGTCCGGGAGGGCCTAGCCGAGTCGAGCGGGCTGACCGGCGTCATGGGGGCCGGCGTCCAGGGCCTGGGCGAGGCGCCATGGCTGGACCTGGATGCGCCCGCGGCGACCGACGGGCGGTGGAATCGCCCGTTCAACGGCGGCGGGCCCGAGGATTCCCACACGCTCATCGTGGACCGCGAGGAGGGCGGCGGGCGCCACCATATCGGCCGCGAGCCGTTCCTCGGCCGCTGGCTGTTCGGCCCGCGGCTGCTCATCGTGGTGCTGATCGTCGCGCTGGGCCTGGGGCTCGGGCTCGGCGGCTGGTGGCTGTTCTCCGGCCGGTTCGCACACGTGCCCGTGGTGGCCGAGGAAAGCGTCGGCCAGGCCACCGCCATCTTGACCGGCGACGGCTTCGTCGTCAGGCAGGGGGCCCGGGTGCACAGCAACACGGTCCCCAAGGGCAAGGTGGTCGGCACCAGCCCGGCCGGGCGGGTGTCCAGGGGCGCCACGATCACCCTGCTGATCTCGAGCGGGCCCTTCACCTCCGTGGTTCCCGATGTGCGGAATGACACGCAGGAAGCCGCCCAGGCCGCCCTGGCGCACGTGCACCTGGTCTCGACCGTCCAGAAGGTGGGCGCGGACGCCCCGGTCGGCACGGTGGTGGGTACCAGCCCGCCGGCCGGCTCGACCTGGCCGCAGACCAAGACGGTCACGATCCTGGTCGCGTCGGGACCGCCGCTGCCCGATTTCACCGGGCAGAGCATCGACGCCGCCCGGCAGCTGGCGAGCCAGAACAACGTGAAGCTGCAGGAGGAGTCGGACGCCAACAGCCAGGATCCCGCCGGCACCGTCGTCAGCCAGGAGCCGGCCGCGGGTGCCACGTTCCAGCCGGGCCAGACCGTGGTCGTCCGGGTATCCACTGGCCCGCAGCTGGTCAACGTGCCCGACCCGATCGGCATGGACGCACGTGACGCGACCCAGCTGCTCGAGAACGCCGGGTTCCAGGTCAAGGTGAACAGGTTCGGCTTCAGCAACAAGGTATGGGACTACAGTCCGGTGGGCCAGGCGCCGGCCGGCAGCGTCATCACCCTCGAAGTCGGTCCCTTCTGATCCCCGCCTTGGCGGCATGCGCTACCATGACCGTCATGCGTCGGCAGTTCTGGTTTTGGTTTGGCTACCGGTCCGGGTCCCGGACGGTCGCCTGCCAGGTGCTGCACTGACAGAAGCGACCTAACGGGAACCCCGGGCCAGACGGCCCGGGGTTTTCTTTATGACTGGAGGCGGACGAGATGGTCGTGGTGATGACGGCGGAGGCCGGGGAAACGGAAGTCGACGGCGTCGTCGACCGGGTTCGGTCGGCCGGCGGCGACGCCTTCGTGAGCCGCGGCATGTCCCGGACCATCGTCGGCCTGGTCGGCGACGTGGATCATCTGGACACGCTGAACCTGCGGGGCATGCCGGGGGTCAGCGACGTGGTGCGGATCTCCTCGCCGTACAAGCTGGTGAGCCGGGAGCACCACCGGGAGCGCTCGGTCATCAGGGTGGCGGGCGTCCCGATCGGGCCGGACACGCTGACCGTCATCGCCGGGCCGTGCGCGGTCGAGACGGCCGAGCAGACGATGGCCGCCGCGCTGATGGCCCGGGCCGCGGGCGCGTCGCTGCTGCGCGGCGGCGCGTACAAGCCGCGCAGCTCGCCGTACGCGTTCCAGGGCCTGGGCGAGGCCGGGCTGAAGATCCTCGCCGAGGTGCGCGAAGCGACCGGCCTGCCGGTGGTGACCGAGGTGGTCGACCCGGGTGACGTGGACCTGGTCGCCAGCTACGCGGACATGCTCCAGGTCGGCACGCGCAACATGCAGAACTTCCCGCTGCTGCAGGCGGTCGGCGGGGTGGGCAAGCCGGTGATGCTCAAGCGCGGCATGAACGCCACCATCGAGGAGTGGCTGATGGCAGCCGAGTACATCGCCCAGCGCGGCAACCTGGACATCGTGTTGTGCGAACGCGGCATCAGGACCTTCGAGAAGGCGACGAGGAACACCCTGGACATCAGCGCGGTGCCGATCGCGCAGCGGCTCTCGCACCTGCCGGTGATCGTGGACCCGTCGCACTCCGGCGGACGCCGCGACCTGGTGCTGCCGCTGTCCCGGGCCGCGATCGCGGTCGGCGCGGACGGCATCATCGTGGACGTGCACCCGTACCCGGAATCCGCGCTGTGCGACGGCCCGCAGGCGCTGGTCGAGTCCGATCTGCGCGAGCTGGCCGCCGTGGCCGCTCACCTGTCCCCGCTGGTCGGCCGCACCCTGACCCCGGCGCCCGCCGTTCCGTGCGAGCCCGCCCTGGCCTGAACTGGGGCAGGAAACCCGGGCCGTTCGGAACTAAGGGTTTTCCTGGCGGTACTCTTGCGCGCCCGCGGCCAGTTCCTCGGCCAGGTCCTCGGCGTCGAGCCTGACCTCGATGCGGCGCAGGTCGTCGATGCGGGCCCGGGTCTCGACCCGGCGCGGGGTGAGCAGTGTGCAGCAGTCCTGGTCGGGGAGTTCGGAGATGGCCAGGGTACGGATGCGGCGGGCCTCGGCCATGATCTCGGTCTTGTCCCAGCCGATCAGCGGGCGCAAGATAGGCAGCTTCACCGCGTCGTCCAGCGCGGTGATGTTGGTGAGCGTCTGGCTGCTGACCTGGCCGAGCGAGTCGCCGGTGACCAGCGCGGTGGCGCTGAGCCTGCGGGCCAGCGCCTCGCCGGTCTTGAGCATCAGCCGCCGCTGGGCCACGATCAGCAACCGGTCCGCCCCGGAAGACTTCAGGGCCTGCTGCGCCTTGCCGAACGGCACCACGAACAGCCGCGACCCGCCCTGGAACCGGTCGAGCCCGCGGACCAGCGCGTAGGCCTTGTAGATGGATTCGGGGCCGGTCAGCGGCATCCCCGAGAAGTGCAGGAAGAAGCAGCGCAGGCCGCGCCGCATCATCCGGTAGGCGGCCACCGGCGAGTCGATGCCGCCGGACATGAGCACGACCCCGCGGCCGCTCATCCCGACCGGTAGCCCGCCCTGGGCGGCCATGCCCTCGGTGAACACGAACACCTCGTCCTGGTCCACCTCGATGAACACGGTGGTGTCCGGGCGGGACAGGTTGACCCCGAGCCCATGCGCCTCCTGGATCTCCCGGCCGATCAGCACGCTCAGCTGGGAGGAGGTGAGCGGGAACCGCTTGTCCCTGCGGCGGGCGCGTACCGCGAACGTGCCGGAGGTCCCCTTGGTCAGCGCCATCGCGGCGGCGGAGATGGCCTCGGGCGCCTTGGCCACCCGCAGCGGCATGCACACGCGGGCGATGCCGGGCACATCCTGCATCCGCTCCGCGATCCGGCCCGCGGCCTGCGCCCAGCCCGCCTCGCCGCGCTGCTCTCCGTCGGCGACGCGGAGCAGGATCACCCCCTCGCGCTGGCGCAGGTCGACCGGCACGCCGAGGTCCCGCACCGCGGCGCGGATGTTGCCGTGCAGGATCTTCTCGAACTGCTGCCTGTTCCGCCCCTTGAGCACGATCTCGCCCAGCTTGAGCAGGACGCACAGCTCATCGGCGGCGGGGGAATCTGGCACCCCCCTAGTCTGCCAGCAGATTCGGGCTTCATGGGGCCAGCCCGAGCCGGGAACCGGGTGCTAGCCCCAGTGATTCCCGCACGGCCGGCCGTTAGCGTGGGCCCCGTGAGCATCTCCGATGAAGTCCGGGCCTCGGCCGCGGCACACCGCGATCTCGGCCCCGGCTACGACGTCGCCGTGGCCGAGGGTCTCGTCGAGCGAATCGGCGAAGAAATCGACAAGCGAGTGGACGCCCGGCTGTACAGCCAGGCGCCCTCCCAGGCTCCGCCGCCGCGGCCGCGGCCGCGGCGTGAACCGCTGGCCGGGCGGCTGGGGTTCGGCACGGTGGTGCTGGCCCTCGGCTCCATGGGCATGGCTATCGGGGCCACGGCGACGGTCCTGCATCCGGGACAGGCCAGCGGGGGCATGCAGTGGCTGGTCGCGCTGATCTGGATCGTGATCGGGGCCGTCAATGTCGCCTACGCCCGGCACCGATGGTGACGGCTGGCTTATTTGTGGTGATTACCCGGCACGCTGTAGCGTGCGCTCATGAGCAGCGACCCCGAGGCCGAGATACGCGCTTCCGTGGGCGCGCACGCCAACCTCGGTCCCGGTTACGAGGACGCGGTCGCCGAGGGCCTGGTCGAGCGCATCGGGGCGGAAATCGACAAGCGGATAGAGGCGCGGCTCGCGCAGACCGGTGCGGCTGATGCGGCCGACCCGGCCGGATACCCCGGATGTCAGGGCGGGTACCAGGGTTACCTGGGGCCCGTGCTGCCGCCCGGATACCAGCTGGGACCGCCGCCGGTCCGGCCGTCCCCGGCCGGGGCGCGGAACGTGGCGACGACCATCACCGCGCTCGGTTCCGTGGCCCTGGGCGTCGCGGCCACCGCGATCGTGTCGTACGCCGGCAGCCTCAGCGGACAGGGGCTCATCATCCTGCTCATCTGGGTCGCCATCGCGATCATCAACGTCGCTTACGCACGGCATCCGTAATGTTCGAGAGGTTCACCGACCGAGCCCGGCAGCAGGTCATCGAGCAGCGGCTCAGGCAGTCTCCTCCGGCATGACGCCGCACAGCAGGCGGTTGTCGCCGCGCTGCCAGAGCGTGCCGACCTCGGCGAAGCCGGCCGCCCTCAGCGCCTCGACGTGGGTGGCGAGCAGCATCGACTCCGACTCGTGGTGACCGGCCTCCACCCGGCGGCGGGCCCGTTCGGCGACGTGGCCGGCCAGCACCGGATCCGCGGCCACGGCGTCCCACCAGTCGTGCCAGTTCTCGGGGTGCCCGCCGGGGAAGCGCCGCTTGTCCTCGCGCTGGCGCAGCCCCCGGTCCAGGCGGGCCAGGACCGGGGATTCCTTGGCGTCGAGGGCGAACTGGTCACCGTCGAGCAGCAGGCCGCCGGGGCGCAGCAGGGAGGCTAGTTCGGCGTACATGGCGCGCAGTTCAGGCTCGGGCAGCCAGTGCAGCGCGGTGGTGCTCACCGCGGCGTCCGGCGCCCGGGTTCCCAGGCCCAGCTGCGCCGCCCAGCCGGATAGGCGCAGGTCCAGCTCGGCGAAGCGCAGCCCGGGCACGTCGGAATAGGCCGCCCGGCCCAGGGTCAGCGACACCGGATCAGCATCGATGCCGACGACCGTGGCGCGCGGCAGCCGGCCGAGCAGCCTGACCCCCAGCGAGCCGGGCCCGCAGCCGATGTCGAGGATGAGCGGGTCGGGCCGTCCGGTACCCTCCTCGACCGCGTCGATGAGCGCGGTGAACCTGTCCTCGCGGTCCGCCAGGCCCTCCTCCTGCTGCCGGTCCCAGCGCTCGATCCATTCCCGGGCGGTATCGCGGTCGAGTTCCGGCACGGGGCCGCCTCCTCGGTTCGTTACTGGCTAAGATGGCTTTGACAGTCACAACCCTAATTATCGAAATGTAACTGGTCAAGTGAACTTCAACAGTCACACCGATGTCGTGGTCAGGGTGGCCGTGGACCTGGTGAACCTGCTCACGCCGGGACAGGAGCGGGGCCGCCGGTACGTGCCGCCCGAGGCGGACGAGCGGACGGCGGCCGTCGGCGCGGTGCTGCGCGGCGCCGGCGGGCGCGAGGCAACCTGGGAGGAGGCGGCCAGCCTCTGCTTCGTGGCGGCGGAACTGCGCGGCGTCTTCGAGGCGGTCAGCACCGGGGCGGTGGACGAGGCGGCCGGCCAGGTCAACGCGCTGCTCGTCCGCACCGGGGCACGGCCGGAACTGGAACGGCACGATGGCGAGCCCTGGCACCTGCATTTCCATGCTGCCGACCGGTCCCTGCCGAACGGCTGGGCGGCGGGCTGTGCCACCGGCCTGGCGGTCGTCCTCGGCGGCGACCTCTACGACCGGCTCGGCGTGTGCACGGCGCCCCGGTGCGACCGGGTCTACGTCGACACCTCGCGCAACGGCACCCGGCGGTACTGCTCGACCTCGTGCCAGAACCGGGTCAAGACCGCCGCGTTCCGGGCTCGCCTGGGCTGAGGGGCAAGAGTAGCGGCATCTCGGCCTGGATCCCGGCGGCCCCGAAAATGTCATACCCCCCTCGTAATGTGTGGCTCATGAACCCACCACGCAGACGCCGCGCCAACCCCCCGGACCAGTCTCCGGGGCCCTGCAGGTGCGCGGAGTGCGAGGCGCTGGCCGAGGGCGCCGACCTCGACCCGCAGGCCTGCATGCAGGCGGTCGCCGAGGACATCCGCACGGTCGGCTGGTCGGTCTCCGCCGTTCTCGGCGATGAGATCGCGCCGCCCTGGGCCTACACGGTCGGGCTGTGGCTCAGCCACCAGGGTCCGGAGCTGACCATGTTCGGCCTTCCGGTCGAGCACATGACGGTCATCCTGAACTCGATCGGCGAGCGCATCGCCCGCGGCGCGCCGATCGAGGCCGGAGACCGGATCGACGGCATCTGCCCGTGCTCGCTGGCGATCCGGCCGGTGCACGAGAGCTGGCGGATGACCAGCATGTTCGCGGTCTCGGACCGGTATCACGGTTACGTCAGGCCGGCGTACCTGCAGGTGGTCTGGCCCGACCGCCGGGACCGCTATCCGGGTGACGCGGGGTTCCAGTTCAAGTACGAGGGGAGGCAGCCGCTGCTGTGGCTGCCGCGCGACGACAACCCGCCCGGCGTGTGGACCCGGATCGATCAGCTCTGCTGAGCCCTTCGCGCGCGGAATAAAACGAGTTGCCGGCGCGCTAGGGGCCTGGTTAGCGTCGGATGGCCGGAAAGGCTGGAAGGGGTCTGGAGGGACAGGGCCGATGTCACGGGGTGGGTTGTTCCGCCGGGCTCCCGTGCTCGGGATCCGGGACTTCCGGCTGCTGCTGACCGACCGGCTGATCGCGCCCGCGTCGGTCGGGTTCTCCATCGTCGGGGTCTCCTTCGCCGTGCTCAAGGCGACCGGTTCCGCGGCCGACCTGTCGTACGTCCTCGCCGCCCAGATCGCGCCGTCACTGGTGTTCGCGCTCCTCGGTGGCGTCGCCGCCGACCGGTTCCCGCCGCAGCGGGTCATCGTCGCGGCCAACCTGCTCATGGCGCTCGGCGAGGGAACGTTCGGCCTGCTCGCGCTCACCAGCAGCCCTCCGCTGTGGGCGATGATCGGGCTCGAGGCGATTACCGGGACTGGCGTGGCGATCTTCTACCCGGCATCCCAGGCGCTGCTCCCCCGCCTGGTCCCGCGTGACCTGCTGCAAGAGGCGAGCGCGATCAGCCGGCTGGTGATGAACGTCGGCCAGATGGCGGGCGCGGCCCTGGCCGGCCTGCTGGTGGCGGCCGCGGGGGCGGGCTGGGCGCTGGTGCTCTGCGGCATCGGCATGGTCAGCACCATCCCGATGCTGCTCGCCATCCGGGGCTCGCGGCCGGTGACCGGACAGGAGGCGACGGCGGCCGACCCGGACAGCGCGCCGCGGAGCATGCTGACCGAGCTGCGGGAGGGCTGGTCGGAGTTTCGGTCGCACACCTGGCTGTGGGTGATCGTCGCCCAGTTCTGCGTGGTGCTGATGGCCTGGTACGGCGCGTTCTCGGTCCTCGGCCCGGTGGTGGCGCGCGAGCATCTCGGCGGTCCGGCGGCCTGGGGCGCGATCACCGCGGCGGATGCGTTCGGCCTGATCGCGGGCGGTCTGGCCGCGCTGCGGTTCACCCCCCGCCGGCCCATGCTCTTCGTGGTGCTCACCGGGGGCGCGATCGCGATCTCCCCGCTCTCGCTGGCGATGGTCCTGCCGCTGCCCGCGGTGTGCCTCGCGTCCTTCGGCCTCGGCGTGTTCGTCGAGATGATGATGGTGCAGTGGACGGTCACGATGGCGCGGAACATCCCGCCGGACAAGCTGGCCCGGGTCTCGTCCTACGACGTCCTCGGCTCGGTCATGGCGATGCCCGCTGGCGCGCTGATCGCCGGGCCCCTCGGCGCCGCGATCGGAGCCGCCCCCGCGCAGTACGCGGCGGCGGCGGTGATCGTCATCGCCTCCGCGCTGGCCCTGATTCCTCGTGACATCAGGGCGTTCCGCCGCGGCGATGACCTGGCGCCGACCCTGTCCGCGCCGGAGGAACTGGCGGTGGCCCGGTAGGGACAGGGGAACGGCGGGTGCCCCCGTAGCACCCGCCGTTCCGGCCCCGGAATGGTCAGACGTTCTTCCGGTACGAGCGGAACGTCGCGACCGAGATGGCCACGCACGCCACCGCCAGGACCAGCAGCCCGCCGCAGCGGACCCCGATAGCGGCCCAGTCGGGGTGGGCGGAGACGGCGCTGCGGCCGATCTGCACCACCCAGTTGAGCGGGTTGCGCGACGCGATCGCCTGCATCCAGCCCGGCATGAGACTGGTCTGCATGAACGCCGACGAGAGGAACATCAGCGGCAGCATGAAGAACGTGTACACGCCGATGATGGCCTCGCGGCTGCGCAGCGTCATGCCGACCGCGTTCGACAGCGCGCCGAACACCACGCCGACCAGGATCGACGCCGCGACCATGACGGCCACCCCGGCAACCCCGCCGTGGTAGCGCGCCCCGCCGGCCAGGCCGAGCCCCACGATGATCAGCGACTGCACGGTCGTGCTGACCGCCTGCTCTGCCACCGAGGCGTTCATGATCCCGATCCGGCTGGCGGGGGCGGCGAGGAAGCGGTTCAGCGTGCCGCGCTCGATCTCCTCGATCATCCCCATGCCCGCCCACATGTTGTTGGACATCGCGTTCATCGCGATCAGCCCGGGCACCAGGTAGGCCAGGTAGCTGCCGTGATAAGCGAAGCCCGGGATGTCGATGACCCGGCGGAACAGCTGGCCGAACAGGAACAGCCAGATCACCGGCTGGATGACGCTGAACGCCAGCACCCACGGCTGCCTGACCAGGGCATGCAGCTTCCTGCCCGTTAGGTACCAGGTATGCGCCATGGTGGTGCGGAAGGGCACGGTGTTCGGCGGTGCCGCCTGGAATCGCGCCGCGGCCGGCGACATCTGCGGGGTTATCTGCATGGTCGTCATTACTTGCTCACCGACTCGCTGTAGCGGCGACCGGTGTGCCGCAGGTACACGTCGTCCAGCGACGGCCGCGCCACGGCCACCGACGCGGCGTTGACGCCGGCTCGCTGCAACTCGGCCAGCACGACCGGGACGGCTGCGGCCCCGTCGTCACTGCGGGCCGACACGTCGCGGCCGGCGATGACCACGTCCCGCACCGCGGGCAGGGCTTCCAGGACCCGCCGGATCCGGGCCGTGTCAGCGTCGGCTGGGAGCTCGACCTGAACGACGTCACCGCGCAGTTCGCCCTTGAGCTCGTCGGGCGTGCCCGAGGTGACGACCCGGCCACGGTCCACGATCGCGAGCCTGCTCGCCAGCCGGTCCGCTTCCTCCAGGTAGTGCGTTGTCAGCAGCACGGTCATCCCCTCCCCGCCGGCCAGCCGCGCGATCTCCTGCCACATGGCCGTCCTGGACTCCGGGTCCAGGCCGGTAGTGGGCTCGTCGAGGAACAGCACCGCGGGCCTGTGGATCAGCCCGAGGGCCACGTCCAGGCGCCGTTGCATGCCGCCGGAGTAGGTCCTGACCAGGCGTCCCGCCGCCTCGGTCAGCCCGAAGTGGGCGAGCAGCTCATCCGCCCGGGCCCGCACGGAGGCACCGCGCAGCCCGTACAGCCGGCCCTGCAGGATCAGGTTCTCCCGGCCGGTGGCGGTCGGGTCCGCACCGGACCGCTGGGCCACCACGCCGATCAAGTGCCGGACCTGGCCGGGCCGGGCGAGCACGTCGACGCCCTCGACGCGCGCTTCCCCGGAATCTGGCCTGGCCAGCGACGTGAGAATCTTGACAGTGGTGCTCTTGCCCGCTCCGTTCGGGCCGAGCAGGCCGTAGATCATGCCGCGCGGGACGCTGATATCCAGCCCGTCCAGCGCCCGGATGCCGTGCTTGTCGCCGCGTACGGCGTAGGTCTTGACCAGCTGACGCGCCTCGATAGCGCGATCGGTCGTACTCACGAGTGTCTCCTTGCGATCCTGCCCCGCGAGGAGAAACCCGGCTACTGTAGTGGGTGGGACCTCGGGTTTCGCGTTCCGCGGGATCGATTGAGGTTGACGGCCCCGGCCGCCGGTGTTGCCGCACCAGGCCGGGGCCGTTTGCTTAGCCGCCTGCTGCCGGTTCTCCTTCCTGGTTCAGGGACGGGATAAGTTCCGCGGGGAACTCCCCGGTCTCGTGGTAGCGCCGCCAGGCCTCCAGCCCGGGGAAGGTGCCATCGGTGAGCTCCGTGAGCAGCCCGCGCACCCACTGCGCCTCAGCCCGGGACAATGCCAGCTGATACTCCGACTCGATCAGGAACAGACGGGGTAGCTGGGCCTCCATCGCGTCCAGCCCTTGCCGATGCGCGGTGATGGCCTCTTCCAGCGCCTCGAGGCGCTGGCGCAGCAGGTCCATCAGTTCGTCAGGCGACAGGATGCTGCATTCCCCCAGCGCCGCCTCGAACCTGGTGTACTCCCGCTCGGGCTCGCTGAGCAGCTCGCGCAGCCAGTCCTTCAGCTCAGCACGGCCCGCCTCGGTGATCCGGTAGGTGGTCCGCTCCGGCTGCCTGCCCTCCCGGGCCACCTCGACAGCCTCGATGAACTCGTGCTTCTCGAGGTTCTGCACCACGGTGTAGAGCGAGCCCCAATTGATCTTGATGGACTGGTCCTTGCCGTACTCGCGCAGCTTCGAGGCCATCTCGTAGGGGTACATCGGCCGCTCCGTCAGCAGCGACAGCAACGACAGCGCCATCAGGTTGCTGACCTTGCGCCGCCCTGTCTTGCGCTGCCCGGCCATCCCGCATCTCCTCGTCGCCGAGTCCCCGTTCGCGAGGACTCGTTCTCAAGTACTCGTAGACGAGTATAGGCATAGCCGAGCGCCGCTAGCAACCCCTATCTGAACGGTGCGCTCCGACCGATCCGCTCCATTCCGAAGGCGCCACGGGGTGAGGGCACCGCGGGGAGAGCAGACAGCCCGGAGCCACGCGGGCGGGCGGGGCTGGGGCTGGGTTAGCCGAAGAAGACTTCGGCTTCGGCGTAGCGCTGGGGCGGGACCAGCTTGAGCTGGCTGGTGGCCTCGACGAGCGGCACCCGGATGATGTCGGTGCCGCGCAGCGCCACCATCACGCCGAACGCCTCGTCGTGTACCGCCTGGACCGCGTGCACGCCGAACCTGGTGGCCAGCACCCGGTCGAACGCCGTGGGCGTGCCGCCGCGCTGGATGTGGCCCAGCACCGTGCAGCGAGCCTCCTTGCCGGTCCGCTTCTCGATCTCGCCGGCCAGCATCTGCCCGACGCCGCCCAGCCGCACGTGCCCGAACGAGTCGAGCGTCTCGCTCGAGGTGGCGAGGTCCTCGCTCATCGGGTGGGCCCCCTCGGCGACGACCACGATCGGCGCGAACCGGGTCTGGAACCGGTGCTGCACGTAGGCACAGACCCGCTCGATATCGAAAGGCCGCTCCGGTATGAGGATCACATTCGCGCCGCCCGCGAGCCCGGCGTGCAGCGCGATCCACCCGGCGTGCCGCCCCATCACCTCGACGATCAGCGCCCGGTGATGGCTTTCCGCCGTGGTGTGCAGACGGTCGATCGCCTCCATGGCAATGTTCACGGCGGTGTCGAAACCGAACGTGTAGTCGGTGGCGCTGAGGTCGTTGTCGATCGTCTTCGGCACCCCGACGACGGGAACCCCCTGCTCGCCGAGCCGGGTAGCCACGCCGAGCGTGTCCTCGCCGCCGATCGCGATCAGCGCGTCGACGCCCAGCCCGGCCAGGTTGTCCTTGATCCGCTCGATGCCGTTGCGGCCGCCGCCGGGGTTCTTCAGCGGGTTGGTGCGGGACGACCCGAGGATCGTGCCGCCGCGCGGCAGGATGCCGCGTACCGCCTGGACGTCCAGCGGCACGGTGTCCCCTTCGAGCGGCCCGCGCCACCCGTCGCGGAACCCGACGAACTCAAGGCCGTACTCCTGCACGCCCTTGCGGACCACGGCGCGGATAACTGCGTTCAACCCGGGGCAGTCGCCGCCGCCGGTGAGGACTCCCACTCGCATGGCAACCACCATAGTGGGCCGGAGGCCTGCGCGGACGGCTGCGGCGCCAGCGGCCGATAAAACTGGGAACGCGAGCGGCGGTCAGGGCGTGGTTTTGTCCTTATCTGCGGTGAGTTCGTCCTTGGCGCGACGGGCGTCGACGTCGACGTACTCCTGGCCGGAGAGCTTCTGGATCGCCTGCATGATCTCGTCGGTGATCGTCCGCAGTAGTTTCGCGTCCGCCTGCTGGCCGTGGTAGCGGGAGAAGTCCAGCGGCTCGCCGAACCGCACGCCGGGCCGGAACCGCGGGTTCGGCCAGAGCTTGCCCGGCGGCATGAACTGGAAGGTATCGATCATCGCGCACGGGACGACCGGAGCGCCGGATTCGACGGCCAGCCGGGCCACCCCCGTCTTGCCGCGGTACATCCGGCCGTCCGGGCTCCGGGTGCCCTCTGGGTAGATGCCGAGCACCTTTCCGGACGCCAGGACCTGCAGGCCGGTCCTGATCGCCTGCTCGCTGGCCGGGCCTCCGGCGCGGTCCAGCGGAATCACGCCGACCCCGGTGAAGAAGGCCCTGCTGATCAGCCCCTTCAGCCCGCGTCCGGTGAAGTACTCCGACTTGCCCAGGAAGATCACCTTTCGCGGCACGGGGAATGGCCCGAAGAAGTGATCGGAGAACGACAGGTGATTGCTCGCGAGGATGACCGGGCCTCGCCGGGGCATGTTCTTCACCCCCCACGCGCGGGACCGGAAGAGGATCTTCAGCGTTATGCCGAGCGTGTACTTCGTCAGCCAGTAGCCCACGGTCACATCGTCGCATGTCCCGCGAGCCAAAACGGCCAGTGAAGGGAGATGGGAGGCGGCGGGAGCGGGAATACACTGCCACCATGTCACCAGTGCTCCCAGGCGCGGAACCCTTCGACCACTCAGGCGGCCCGGTCGGCGTGCTGCTGTGCCACGGCTTCACCGGCAGCCCGCAGACGCTGCGCGGCTGGGCGGACTACCTGGCCGCCCAGGGCCTGACGGTCAGCCTGCCGCGACTGCCCGGGCACGGCACCACCTGGCAGGATCTTGCCCGGACCGGCGGTGACGACTGGTTCGCCGAGGTGGACGCCGCGTTCGGCAAGCTGGCGAGCCGGTGCGAGCAGGCCTTCGTATTCGGCCTGTCCATGGGCGGCTGTCTCGCGTTGCGCGTGGCGGAGACCCGCGGTGCCGCGGTGCGCGGCCTGGTCCTGGTCAACCCGTCGCTAGCCCCGGACACCAAGCTGTTCCTGCTCGCCCCGGTGCTCAAGCACGTGATCCGGTCGCTGCCGGGTATCGCGAGCGACATCTCCAAGCCCGGCGCACACGAGCTCGGCTACGACCGGGTGCCGGTCCGGGCCGCGGCCACGCTGCCGAAGCTGTGGAGCGAGACGGTCAGGAACCTGAGCCAGGTCACCCAGCCGGTACTGGTCTACCGGAGCACCGTCGATCACGTCGTCGGCCCGGCCAGCATGCGCGCGCTGCTGGCCGGGCTGCCCAAGGATCGGGTGACCGTGCGCGAATGCGCCGACAGCTACCACGTCGCCACGCTCGACAACGACGCCGAGGCCATCTTCGAGGGCAGCGTGGCGTTCATCCAGGCCGTGACAACAGGCAATATCACTCTTACGTAGCGACGGTTCCCGCATGGTCGACGGGTCATGCGGGAGCCACTACCGTAGAAGACGTGGAACCTCCCGCACCCTCACCCGAGATGGTCAGCGCCTCGCGCAGGCACCTGACCGAGCGCTACGCGTCCGGTGTGGATCTGCTGCTGTGGGAGACGGAGAAACGGCTGATCCCGGATCTGGACGCGATCAGGTCGGTGACCGAGGCGGCGGCATCGGGACACGCGGAGGGACTCGACATGGGCGCGGCCCTCGTGCTCGTGCAGGCGGCCCGGCTCGGCCTGGACCGGCTGGAAGGCGAGCTCTTCGAGGCCGCGCGCGCGATGGGCATGCGCCCGGAGGCGATCGCCGCGGTGCTCGAGCTGCCGGATGCGGCAGCAGCGGAGAAACGGCAGCGCTGGCTCGAGAGGCGGCGGGCCCTACCGTACGCCACCGCGACGTCGCAGCCTCCCGAAGCCGGGAAGGCCGCCCGGCGCGCCGAAGCGGCCCACCGGGCCAAGGGCCTTGATACGCCTTCGGCGTAATCGCTCCGCCTCGGCCGAATAAGCGGCCCTACTCCTGAGATTTACCCTCCCAGCACCGGACCACGGACAGCTATCGTGGAAGTCAGGCTTCGACTCGGACATCGGTGGGGACGTGCCGGACTGGGATAACACGGAGAGCAGAGAGAGCGACGAGGACGCGACGTGGCGTGATCTGGTCGCCCGGCTCGAGACGCCCACGACCACGGCCGGGCCCGTGCCCTGGCCCGATCGCGAGAACGTGCCGCGGCCGCGGCCGCAGGCGGCTTACGGCGCGGACGCCGCCGACGGGCCGCCAGGGACCCGCGAGACCAGCGGCTCCCCGGACGCACCCGCACCCAGCGAGGACGGCGGACCCGGCGTAGGCAACGCAGGGACGCAGGAACCGCAGGAGGACGCGGACCCGCGGACGCGCGGCGTCGAGGGGATCCGCGGGTTCGATGACGAAGGAGTGCGGGGAGCGTTCGACGCGGACACGATGCCGGGGGCAACCGCTCCGGACGTGATCCAGGGCGCGCCGGAGCGGCGGGCGGCCGCGCACGGCACCCGCGCCCGGAGGATCCGGGCACGCCGGGCGCCACAGGAGCCCGCACCGGAAGACGACGGCGAGCATTTCGTCCCGCCCCCGCCTCCGCCGCTGCCCAAGCTGGACCCGGTCACCAAGGGCGCCTGGGCGGCGCTGTTCGGCGGGCCGGGTTACCTGGTCGTGGCGACCGCGGCGGGCTGGTCGGTGCCTGCTATCGCCGCGTTCTTCGCGGTGGCCGCGTTCGTCACAGGCTTCGCCATACTCGTGCTGCGTATGAACGAACCAGGACCGCGCGACCCAGACGACGGCGACGACGGCGCCGTCGTGTGAACGCCGCGTTCTGACCGCTCTCGCGGGCCAGGTCGGCGGCGCCGACGATGCCGGCGTCCTCGCCGAGCTGCGCGACCTTGATCTCGGCCAGCGGCCGGTGACCGCGGCCGGGCAACGCGCGCTCGAAGGCGGCCCGCGCGGGGTCGAGCAGGAGTTCCCCCGCCTCGGACACGCCGCCGCCGATCACGAAGCAGGCCGGATCGAGGATCCCGGCCAGGTCGGCCAGCCCCTGGCCGAGCCAGCCGCCCACGGTCTGGAAGCAGCGCAACGCGGCCGGGTCGCCTTCGGTCGCAGCCTGGGTGATCACCGGCCCGGAGATTCCCTCCGGCGTTCCGTCGCCCAGCTGGAGCAGCCTGATGGCGCCGCCCGGCGTGCGCCTGGCGAACTCGCGGGCCTCGGCGACCAGGGCGTTGCCGCTGCAGTACTGCTCCCAGCAGCCCCGGTTCCCGCAGCCGCACAGCCGGCCGTCGGGCACCACCCGGACGTGACCGGGCTCGCCGGCTATCCCCCACCGGCCGCGGTAGAGCTCACCGCCGATGATGATGGCGGCGCCGATCCCCGTGCCCAGGGCCACCAGCATCACGTCGCGGTACCCGCGCGCCGCGCCGAACCTGGCTTCGGCCCAGGCCGAGGCGTTCGCGTCGTTCTCCACCATGACCTCGCGGCCGAGACGCTCCTCCACCCGCTGCTTGAGCGGCTCGTCGCGCCAGGCCAGGTTCGGGGCGAACAGCATGGTCGCCCGGGCGCTGTCGACGAACCCGGCCGCGCCCAGCCCGATGGCCCCGACCCGGTGCCCGGCGACCTGAGGATGGGCGAGGAGCTCGGTCACCGCGTCGGCGATGGCGAGCTCGGTCCGCGCCGGGCTGGCCGCCGGGGTCGATCTCTTCAGTTTGGCGATGATCCGGCCGTCTTCGTCGACAACCCCCGCCGCGACTTTCGTGCCACCGACATCAACGCCGATGGCGAGCGTCACTGACCGGTTTCGCCGCGGTCTGACGCGCCGGAACCGGGGCGTGATGTCCCGGGCCGTTCGGCCGACCGGTTTTGATCTTGGGTCTTCATGGCCTGCTCGAAGACGGTGAACGCGTCCTGGACCACCGACGCCAGCGCCCCGCCCGCATTAGCCAGCTGCGCGCCCAGACCGCTCCCGCTGCCCAGCCGCGCGGCGCGGGCCGCCTGGCAGACCGGGCACCACTGGCACTCCGGCGCCTCGTTGGGGGGCACCTCGTTGGTGGCCGTGTCCCACACGTCCCCGCTGTCCCGGCGCTCGGCGCCGATGGTCCGCTTGACCTGGCCGGCGACCTGGTTGGCCATGCTGCGGGCGCCCGCCTTCATCAGCCAGCGCTGGAAGTCGGCGACCGGGTCGCTCGGGCGGGCCTGGCGCCCGCTGCCTGCCTGACCGTTGCCGCTGCTACTGGACTGGCCATAGTTGTTCCTGGGCGGGCCGCTGCTGGGCGGGCCGCTGCTGGACGGGCCGCTGCTGGGCGGGCCGCTGCTGGGCGGGCCGCTACTGGACGGGCCGCCGCTGCTGGGCTGAGCACTGTTGCTGGGCTGGGCACTGCCTTCCGGCTGGCCCTCGCCTCGGGATTCCGACACCTGACGCCTCCTACCGATGATCGTACCCGGCTACCACTGCAGGACGAATGGGGCGCCGGTGGCGCGGAAATGACCCACGTTCAGGCACTCCGTGACGCCGATTCTCGTCCGGCGGGCCAGTGGCTGGTGCACGTGCCCGAAGATCGAGTACCGCGGCTTGGTCGCCTTAATCGCGTCGAGCAGCGCCGTGCTGCCCTTCTCCAGTCGCCGGGCCACGGTGTCGTAGAGGAGTTCGGGGACGGCGGGCGGAATGTGCGTGCACAGCACGTCCACCTCGCCGACCGCCTCGACCTTGGCCCGGAACTCCTCGTCACTGATCTCGTTCGGCGTGCGGTAGACCGATTTCAGCCCGCCGCCGACGAATCCGAAGGTCCATCCGTCCAGTTCGGCCGTGCCGCCGTCGAGGACGTGATGCCCGGGCTTGGTGAACCGCTCCCACATGACGGGGACGTCGACGTTGCCGTAGGTCAGGTACGCGGGCTCGGGGAGGGCGGCGAACATCTCGGCATATTGCCGCTTCATCGCGGTCTCGAAGAGGCTGGCCCGGCTCTCCGGCCGGGACGCGAACAGGCCCAGTGAGTATTCCCTGGCCTCATCGAACTTCTTCGCGGTGCGCAAGGCGACGTACCTGCCCGCCGCTTCGGCGCCGAACAGGTCGGCGAAGATGCCCTGGCCGTAATCGGCGTAGTCGAGGAAAAGCAGCAGGTCGCCCAGGCAGACCAGCGCGTCCGCGCCGTCGGCCGCGCGGGCCAGCGCATCCGCGCGGCCGTGTACGTCGCTCACCACGTGGACTCGCATGTAACCACGGTAAACCGGCCGCGGCACAAGATCGTAATCAGGAATTGACCGGCCGCCAGCCTAAACTGACACAGCCTAAGCTTGTGCTGCTGAGTAGGAATACGTGGTTTGGAGAGATGCCGTGCGCGAATTCAGCATTCCGGCCCTGGCGCAGATCCCCGCGACCGCCAACCTCGCTGACGTCGTGTTCCGCCGGGCCGCCGAGCAGCCCCAGGCCGTGGTGCTGCGACGCCCGTCCGGGCCTTCCGGGGTTGCCGGTGAGTCAGGGTCCTGGACCGACGTGACCGCGAGCCAGTTCAAGGACGACGTCGTCGCGGTGGCCAAGGGGCTGGTCGCGGCGGGCATCGAGCCAGGGGACCGGGTCGCGCTGATGTCTCGCACCCGGTACGAGTGGACGCTGATCGACTACGCCATCTGGGCCACGGGGGCCATCACCGTACCGGTCTACGAGACCTCCTCGGACGAGCAGGCCGGATGGATCCTCTCCGACTCGGGCGCGCGAGCCTGCTTCGTCGAGACCGCCTCGTACGCGGACCTCATCGCCGGCGTCCGGGATCAGGTGCCCGGGCTATCGCACCTGTGGCAGATCGAGGAGGACCTCGATACGCTGCGCGCGGCGGGCGCGGATGTCGGTGACGAGGTGGTCACCGAGCGAGCGGCCGCGGCCGGGGCGTCCGACCTGGCCACGGTCATCTACACCTCGGGCACCACCGGGCGTCCCAAGGGCTGCGAGCTGACCCATGAGAACCTGCTGGCCGACGTGCGCAACGCTTTCCTCGGCCCGCTGACTGTCATAGCCGGGATGGAGGATCCCGGCACGGTGCTTTTCCTGCCGCTTGCGCACGTGTTCGCCCGGATCATCCAGGTGGGCTGCATCGAGGGCGGGATCGTGCTCGGGCACTGCGCGGACATCACCGCACTGCTTCCGGCGCTGGCCTCGTTCCGGCCGACGTTCATCCTGGCCGTGCCGCGGGTGTTCGAGAAGGTATACAACTCCGCCGAGCAGAAGGCGGTCAGCGAGAAGAGGGGCGCGATCTTCAGGCGCGCCGCGGACGTCGCGATCGCGTACAGCCGGACGCTGGATGGTCCCGGCCGTCCTTCGTTCGGCCTGCGAGCCCAGCACGCGGTGTTCGACCGGCTGGTCTACCGCAAGCTGCGGGCCGCTCTCGGCGGCCGGGCGCAGTACGCCGTGTCCGGAGGGGCCGCGCTCAGCGAGCGGCTCTGCCACTTCTTCCGCGGCATCGGCGTCACCGTGCTCGAGGGGTACGGGCTGACCGAGACGACCGCCGCGGCCACCGTGAACCGGCCGGACCGGAACAAGATCGGCACCGTCGGCATGCCGCTTCCCGGCGTCGGGATCAAGATCGCCGACGACGGCGAGATCCTGATCAGGGGGAAGAACGTCTTCCGCGGCTACTGGCGCAACGAGGCGGCCACGAAGGAGGTCCTCGCCGAGGACGGCTGGTTCGCCACCGGCGACGTCGGGGAACTGGACGAGGAAGGCTTCCTGAAGATCACCGGGCGGAAGAAGGAGCTGATCGTCACCGCCGGCGGCAAGAACGTGTCACCCGCGGTGCTCGAGGACCGGCTCCGCAGCCACGCCCTGATCAGCCAGTGCATGGTCGTCGGGGACGGCAGGCCGTTCGTCGCGGCGCTGATCACGCTGGACCCCGAGACGTTCGGGCCGTGGAAGGAGCAGCACGGCAAGCCGGCCGACGCCACCATCGCGTCGCTGCGTGACGACCCGGAACTCGTCGCCGACGTGCAGGCAGCTGTCGACGATGCCAACCACGCGGTGTCGCGGGCCGAGTCCATCAGGAAGTTCCGGATCCTCGACGTCGACTTCACCCAGGAGGCCGGGCAGCTTACCGTCAAGCTCGGGATCCGCCGGAGCGTGCTGATGAAGGACTTCGCCGCCGACATCGATGCCCTGTATTCGTGAACCGGGTGGGTGAGCAGGATGCGTGAGCCGGCGGCCGGGCCGGCGAGGAGCGGCCCGGCCGCCGTAGCCTTTGTCTGGCCGACTTCTGCCTAGCCGGCTTCTTCTAGCCGGCTTCCTAGCCGACCAACTGGCCGTGGGCGCGGTGCCGGGCATCCGGCTCGCGCAGCAGCATGCCAGAGGTCCTGAACAGGAACTCGGCGTAATCGTCCGGCGCCGCGGGCCGCGTGGCGAGGTACGCGTCCGGAGCCATCTTCACGATGGCCAGCCGGCGCTGGGCGTAGTTGCATTCAGCGAAGAAGCCGCGTACCCGCCGGGCCAGCGCGCTGATCTGCCTGGCCACGGTCATGCCCCCCGTACCAGCCAGTGGCCGCGCCGGGACGCGCGGTTGCTCGCCTTGCGGACGGCGCTGCGCGCCGCGCCGGCCCGTCGGGCCGCCGCCGCCTGCTGGCGTATTTCCCTGATGTGATCCGAGACCAGGCTCTGGGTCATGCTCGGGTTCATCGATCCTCCTCGACGTGCCGGCCAGCCCCCTGGCCGGTCACTATCGAGTCTCGCGGTAAGCCCCCCTGGACCGCATGGGAGAAAAGCCTTATTTCACCTGCTCAGAGGGGACTTAGACTGGCCGGAGGCGGGCTTAGGCCGAACGGTCGGGCCTAGCCGCTATCGGCCCGCCAGGATCGCGGACAGGCGGGCGGCGGAGAGCTCCTCCCGCCACTCCCGTTCCACCCACGCCTGGCCCTTCTCCCCCATCGCCCTGGCCCTGGCCGGGTCGCGGAGCAGTTCGGTGACGCGGGCCGCGACGCCGGGCCCGTCGCTGACGACGTAGCCGGTCTCGCCGTCGAGGATGGCGTCCGGCGCCCCGCCCGAATCCCCGCCGATCACGGGCAGGCCGGTCGCTGACGCTTCGAGGTAGACGATGCCGAGGCCCTCCACGTCCAGGCCGGCCCGGCGCGTCCGGCAGGGCATCGCGAACACGTCCGCCGCGTCGTAGTAGCCGGGGAGTTCGGGCCACGGAACCGGACCGGTGAAGATGACATCGCCGGCCACGTCCAGGCGCTGCGCCAGCCGCCTGAGCCTGGGCGCGTAAGGACCGTCACCCACGAGCAGCAGGGCCGCGCCGCTGACCTGAGCCTTTATCTGCGGCCAGGCGGCGATCAGGGTGTCCTGGCCCTTGCGCGGCACCATCCGGGACACGCAGGCCACCACCGGCCGGCCGGTCAGCCCCAGCCGCTCCCGGACCGCGTCGCCGCCCGCGCCGGGACGGAAGAACGTCACGTCCACGCCGGGCGCCAGCCGGACCATCTGGCGCTGTGCCCGCGGCGACAGCACCCGGGCCAGCCTGGCCCTGAAGTACTCCCCGAGGTAGGTGACCACATCGACCTCTTCGCCGATGCGGCGGAGCAGGCTACGGGCGCCGGGAAGCGCGGCCCAGCCTGCCTCGTGGCCGTGAGTCAGCGCCACCGCGCGCCGCACGCCCGCCTTGCGCAGCGTCGGCGTGATGAGGCCGAGCGGCGCCGCCGCGCCGAACACGACGGTGTCGCAGTCGTGCTCCCTGGCGACGGCCGCGGCCCGGCGGGACACGGCGGGCACCGGCAGCATCAGCGAGCCCGGGTGCCTGATCACCGGGAACGGCTGCCGCTCGTCGAACTCCGCCGCGCCCTTCCAGGCGGGCGCGTACACCGTCACCGTGCCCGCGGGCAGCCCGGTGGCCAGCGCGTGCACGAACGACTGGATGCCGCCCCGGCGGGGCGGGAAGTCGTTGGTGACGATCAGCGTGCGAGGCACCGCACGAGTGTATAGGGGCGGCGGTCATATTCCGGCGTCGGCGCTGGCGGTGGCGCCGGCGCTGGCGCTGGCGTCAGCTAGGCGTTCGGCCTTCCTCTTCTCGTGCTCGCCGTAGACGAGCGTCCAGGCGGACAAGACCACGGCGAACACGTAGGGGATCAGCTTGGAGCAGATCAGCGCGATCCCTGTCGACGTGGTGACCACGATCGCAACGCGGATGGCGGCCTCGACGAGATAGCCGATCCCCCACGCCACGGTGATCACCCAGAAGGCCCGCCGGAAGCCGGGATACCGCCAGGCGGCCGTGACATCGCGGCCCTTCCGGGTGTCCGGGCCGAGGAGCTCCACCGCCAGGCGGTATATCAGCGGCCGCCGCAGCCGCAGCGACAACAGGCAGCCCAGTGCGAACACGGCCGAGGGAACCGAGCCCTCGAGCAGGTAGAGCCGCGCATTATGGCTGGTCAGCCCCAATAGGGTACCCGCCAGGAGGCCAGCGAGGACGACTATCCCGATGACATCGAGCCGCCGGTCCGCCAGGGCGCTGATTCCGATGCCCAGGGCGGGCAGCACGCCACTGATCACCAGCGCGGCCACCGCGCTCATCCCGGCCGAGCGCAGCAGGCTGTAGACGAGCAGCGGTCCGCCCAGGTCGAAGACGAGAATCATCGCGATCTGGCGAAGCCGGGGTATCAGGTCAGGGTGCCGTACCGGCCGCCTGGCATCGTCCACGCGACAAGGCTACGGGCGCAGCGCTCCGTCGAGGTTACTGGCGTACCATGACGTGCTCTCCGGGATCTTCTGCACGTTCATCCCGGTCTGAGGGGCATCGATGATGTAGCCGCCACCCACGTAGATGGCCACGTGCCCCTCGCCGTTGTAGATCAGCAGGTCACCCGGCTGGATAGAGGAGAGGGGGACGTGCGGAAGCGCGGCCCACTGCGAATAGCTGTCGCGTGGTATCTGCACCCCGGCCGCCGCCCAGGCGGCCTGGGCCAGGCCGGAGCAGTCGTACCCGCGCTGGCACGGCCCCGTGCCGCCATATACGTACGGGCAGCCGAGCTGGGCGTAGGCGAACGCGACCGCCTTCTGCGCCTGGGTCGAGGTGGGCCCGGTGTACTGCTGGGGCGCGGAGCTGCCGTTGGCGCCGATCGCCTTGTCCGTGACCGCCTGCCGCTGGGGCACGGTCAGGCTGGCCAGGGTGGCCTTCTGGGTATCGATGAGCTTGCCCAGCGAGGACCTATGGCTGGCGAGCTGCCGCTTCAGGCCGGCGATCCCGGCCTCGGTCCGCGACATCTCCTGCTCCACACCCTTCAGCTGGCTGGCGTCGGTGAGCAGCTGCCTGGTCTGCGCGCTCCGGTTACCCGATAGCTCCATCAGCAGCGACCCCTGCTTCAGCAGCATGGACGGGTCACCCGAGGTCAGCAAGCCCGCGATCGAGGTGGCTCCGCTGTCCTCGAACGCCGCCGCCGCGGTGGCCGCCACGTTGGCCTGCGCCGTCTGGAACCGGGCGTTGGCGTGGCGCAGCCGCATCCGGACCTGGGACAGCTTGGTCTGCGCGGCGGACAGCTGCTGGCTGGCCTGGTCGAGTTGCTGGCTGACCTTGTCGAACTGGGTGGTCAGCTGGTTGATCTTGGCCTGGACCTGGCTGACGGTCGGCTGCGGCGCCGCGTCAGCACCGGTGGCGAAGACCGCGAGACCGCTGACGGAGATCAGCCCGGCCGCGATCGCGATACCGCGGCGAATCCGGGACGCGCTGCCCGCCAGCCGCGTACTCACGTCCCTACCACTCCCCACCATGTCCCCGCTTGCCCGAGCGTTTGCCCAGGTCCTTGGCCCTCTCGACCGGCCCGGCGACGTTTGGGGCCAGCGTAGTGAAGCGAATAGGGCGATTCAACCGATTCGGTAAATCCCAGCCACTCCGTTACGACGCCGCGATTCACTCGCGGAATGAGATCGCCACGCCAGCATCACGAGGCTTTGGTGTCAGGGAAGCTCTGCCGCATCCAGGCCCGCGCCCCCGGCAGGACGGTCGAGCCCGGGAGCGAAAACCGCAGCGGGGGGACCATACCCGCGGCCGCGAGGACGCCGAGCGCCTTCACTTCCTCCTCGCCGAGATAGCCGGATGCCGCCGCGGGGACGCCGGACGCGTTCCGCGGTCCGAGCACGGTGATAACGCAGTCATCGCAGCCCGTTCCGCGCATCTCGCAGCGGCCGCAATCAATCTTCATGACGCCTCCCATGCATTCCGTTAATCGACGGACACACGGTAACGAGGCCGTCTGACATTTCCGCCGACGCGCGTGTCGCGAGCCTCGGGAGGTGCGCGGGCACGCGCCTGCGACTGCGTCCATGCTCGTGCCAGTGCCAGTACCACTGCCGGGCGCAGGCCGGATGCCCGCGGACCGGACGCGGACCGGACGCGGACCGGACGCGGTGAAACCGGCCATTCACTGCGCTAGAACGCACTGGATCCGGAGTTTCATCGCGTTCCAGCTGGCCCGGTGCACCCGGACCGTGATGCTGATGGTGCCCGCGTGACCTGAGTCCGGTTTCCGGGGAACGCGCTGCCGACGGAGACCCCATTAGCCGTACGGGCATCGTGATCCCGGCACATGAACGCGGCATCTACGCCTCACGCTTTGGTGCGGGCGGCGCCAGAGTTACGGGAGTTCGTTCTGCGTCCGCGCCGCGGCCCCGCTTGGTGCTGGTCCGCTCAGTGCCACTCCGTTGGGCCGCGTACCCCTTGGCCCGGATCCAGAGCGTGGTTTCATGTCGTAGCTCGGGCTGGCGTCCGGGGTCGGCGGGGCGGGTGATGCCGGCGGGGCGGGGGTGATGAGGTCGGCGTGGCGGCGGATAAATGTCAGTGGGCGGTTTTACCGTGGGAGCGTGATCAGTCCGGGCGTGACATCGCGGGTGCCGAACGAATGCGGGGGGGCACCGTCTGCCCAGGACACTCAGCCTGCCCAGGACACTCAGCCTGCCCAGGACACTCAGCCTGCCCAGGACACTCAGCCTGCCCAGGACACTCAGCCACGGCCGAACGGGCGCGAACTGAAGGGGTTCGCGGCCGGTACCAGCGCGGCAGAGCTGAGCTTGGCGGATGGGGTGAGGCTGGGGCTGGGCCGCGCGGGGCTGGGCGGGAACGGGCTGGACTGCGCGGGGCTGGGCGGGAACGGGCTGGGCGGGGTGGAACTGGGCGGGGTGGCTGATCTGGATCTGGGGCTGCTCGAGTTCGCCGTGGTGGACCTGGAGACGACGGGATGGTCGCCGGAGCAGGCGGCGATCACCGAGATCGGGGCGGTCCGGGTGCGGGCGGGCGCGCGGCGGGGCGAGTTCGTGCGGCGGGGCGAGTTCGCCTCGCTGGTTAACCCGAGCACGCCGGTCCCGCCGGGCATCGCGGACCTGACCGGGATCACCGACTGGATGCTGGCCGCCGCTCCGCGGCTGGGCGCGGTGCTGCCCGGGCTGCTCGACTTCGCCCAGGGCTGCGTGCTCGTCGCCCACAACGCCCCGTTCGACCTGGGTTTCCTGGTCGCCGGGTGCCGCGACCTTGGGCTGGCCTGGCCCGGCTTCATCGTCCTGGACACAGTCATGCTGGCCAGGCGCGTGATGGACCCGGACGAGGTGCCGGACTGCAAGCTGAGCACGCTGGCCGGGTTCTTCGGCGCGCGGACCGCCCCGAACCATCGGGCGCTCGCCGACGCGCGGGCCACCGCGGACGTGCTCAGCTGGCTGATCCGCCGGCTCTCGCACCGCGGCATCCGCACCCTTCGGCAGCTCAGCGCGTGGCCAGACGTAGTAGCGTAAGCGCCCGAGACGTGCTGGCCAAGATAGCTGGCAGAGAAAGCGTGGGAGGCATCCGGTGGTCACCGCGATCGTACTGGTGAGGGCAGAGATCCAGCGCATCCCCGAGGTCGCCGAGACGATCGCCCAGATCCCCGAGGTCAGCGAGGTTTACTCGGTCACCGGGGAGTTCGACCTGGTGGCGATGGTGCGGGTCCGCGTCCACGAGGAGCTCGCCGACGTCATACCCGGCGGGCTGAACAAGGTCCCCGGCGTCATGCATACCGAGACCCACATCGCGTTCCGCACCTATAGCCGGCACGACCTGGACGCCGCGTTCTCGCTGGGGCTCGGCACCGAGGCCTAATCCGGGGGCCTAATGATTCTCATCGATGGCGGTTCCGGCCTTGCCTGCGTGGCGTGCCCGGGCCGGCCGCCGGGCCGGTGACCGGTGGTGTTCGCCGTGCCCCTGTGGCTGTCGTGGCTCCCGTCACCTCGTGCCGCCCGCCGCCGGGGGCGCCCTGCCCGCGGATCAAACTGCATGAATGCCTCGATCATGTCGCTTGAACAGCATGAACGCGGCATTCATGCAGTATCCCGCGGCGCTGGCGGGCCGGAGGCGCGGTAGCTGCGGGGCGGGCGGGACGGGAGGTGGTGCCGGGGCCGGGAATACCGGGCCGGGGGCGTCGGGCCGGGGACGCCGGGCCGGGGGCGTCGGGCCGGGGACGCCGGGCCGGGGACGTCGGGCCGGGGACGCCGGGCCGGGGCCGGATGGCGCGGCCGCGACCTGAACTGGCCGATAGCGGCTGAATCAGGCTCTAACCTCCGCCAGTGAAGACCTCTTAGCGAGACGGCAGCCGCGGGGCCAGGCCGCGGCTGACCTCGATCCAGCGGTCGAGCAGGGCCCGGGCGGCGCCGGAGTCGACGGCTTCAGCGGCGCGGGCAAAGCCGTCGGCCAGCGCCGGTACGACCGCCTCCGGGCCGGCCACGCCGGCCGTCGCGGCCAGCGCGGCGGCCGCGTTCAGCAGCACGATGTCACGCACCGGGCCCCGCTCGCCGGCCAGCACGGCGCGGGCGGCCGCGGCGTTCTGCGTGGCGTCGCCGCCGCGCAGATCGGCCACTGTCGCCGGGGGCAGACCGAGCGAGGACGGGTGGAACTGCACCTGGGCCACCTGGCCGTCGTGCACCACCCATAGTGTGGACGGGCCGGTCGTGGTCAGCTCGTCGAGGCCGTCCTCGCCGCGGAACACCAGGGCCGAGCAGCCGCGCCCGGCCAGCACGCCGGCCAGGATCTCGCCCATCCGCGGGTCGAACACCCCGACCGCCTGCGACGTGGGCCGGGCCGGGTTGGCTACCGGGCCGAGGAAGTTGAACACGGTGGGCACGCCGAGCTCGCTGCGCGTCGGGCCCGCGTACCGCAGCGCCGGGTGATAGAGCGGCGCGAACAGGAAGGCCACGCCGACCTCGGCGGCGAGTTCGGTGGTCGCGGCCGGCGGCAGGTCGATCACCACGCCGAGGGCCTCGAGCACGTCGGCCGCTCCGCACGCGGACGACGCGGCCCGGTTGCCGTGCTTGATCATCCGGGCGCCCGCGGCGGCCGCCACGATCGTGCCCATCGTCGACACGTTGACCGTGCGCGCGCCGTCCCCGCCGGTGCCCACCAGGTCGGTCAGCTGACCGGGCAGGCTGATCGGGGTGGCGTGCGCCAGCATCGACCGGGCCAGTCCGGTCATCTCCGCCACCGAGGTGCCCTTGATCCGCAGCGCGACCCCGAAACCCGCGATCTGGGATGGCGTCGCGGCGCCCTCCATGATCTCGTTCATGGCCCACTCGCTCTCGTCGGCGGAGAGCGAGTCACCGCGGATGAGGGCGGACAACAGCGCGGGCCAGGTGGTTCGGGCATCCATGACGGCTCCCAGGTGGTCCGGGATAAGGGAAACTAGGAAGGGACGCCGGGGCGTGAACCCAGTCCGTTCGGCATGAAAAGAGTACGGCCTCAGCTGCTGACCGCGGGGCGTTCCCGCATCAGCCCGGCCAGTTCGTGGGCCAGCGCGATCGGGTCGATCGGGTGGCTGACCACGGCGTCGGCCCGCGACCAGGTGGCCAGCCAGCCGTCGTCGGCCCGGCCGACGATCAGCAGCGCCGGCGGGCAGTTGTAGATCTCGTCCTTGGCCTGGCGGCACACGCCCATCCCGCCGTACGGCTGCGCCTCCCCGTCGAGAACCATCACGTCGGCGCCGCCGGCGTCGAGCAGCCTGAACAGCGCGGGCTGCGTGGCTACCTCGATGATCTCGGCCTCCGGCACGTCCATCGCGGGGCGACGCCCGATGGCGAGCCTGACCTGAGCTCGCACATCCGCGTCATGGCTGTACACAACGACCTTCATGACACAGCATGCTACCGAGCCCCGAGGAAACCAGTGCCACCGATGCGGGGGGTCGCGTAGCGATCGCCTACAGGTTGTCGTAATAATTGCTTCGTGACGACAGCAACCGTGGAGACGGCCCCCCGCACGCCGGCCAGCAGACCAAACCTGGTCAGCGTCGGCACCATCATCTGGCTGTCCTCTGAGCTGATGTTCTTCGCGGCCTTGTTCGCGATGTACTTCACCGTCAGGTCGGTGACCAAGGGCTCGAGCCTGCCCTGGCCTGGCGCGCACCTGAACCTCGCGCTCGGCTCGGTCAACACCACCGTCCTGTTGCTGTCCAGCGTCACCTGCCAGATGGGCGTGTTCGCGGTCGAGCGCGGCCAGATCAGCCGCACCAGGTCGCTGCTGCACCCGATGAGCTGGGGCCTGCGCGAGTGGTACGTGCTCACCTTCCTGATGGGCCTGTACTTCGACCTCGGGCAGAGCTACGAGTACTACGACCTGGTTACCAAAGAGGGCCTCACCCTGGCGTCGAGCGCCTACGGCTCGGTGTTCTACATACCCACCGGGTTCCACGGGCTGCACGTGGCGGGCGGCCTGGCGGCGTTCATCTTCCTGCTCGGCCGCACCTACGCCGCCCGGACCTTCACCCACGAACAGCAGGTCAGCGCGATCGTCGTGTCCTATTACTGGCACTTCGTCGACGTCGTGTGGATCGGCCTGTTCACCGTCATCTATCTCATCCACTAGTCAGGGGACAACGAGTGAGCTGGATCAACGCCAGGCGCAGGCGCCCGGCCGCCGGCTACGCGGCACTGCTACTCGGGCTCGTCGTTGTCGCGCTCGTTTACGCGTCGCTCACCAGTACCGGTGGCGGCACGGTGGCCTCGGCCGAGACCGGGACACAGCAGGACATCGAGGCCGGCAAGGCCCTGTTCCAGGCGACCTGCTCGAGCTGCCACGGCCTGGAAGCCCAGGGCACCGACGAGGCGCCCAGCCTGATCGGCGCGGGCGCGGCCGCGGTCGACTTCCAGATGTCCACCGGCCGCATGCCAGCCAAGGAGGTCGGCGCGGAGAACAACCGCGGGCCGGTGACGTTCACCCCGCGGCAGATCCACGACATCGCCGGCTACATCGCCTCGCTGGGCGGCGGTCCCGAGATTCCGACCGCCGAGCAGGTGGACCCCAGGACGGGAGACCCCGGCGTCGGCTCGCAGCTGTTCAGCGCCAACTGCGCACAGTGCCACGGCTTCGCCGGGGCGGGCGGGGCGCTGACCTACGGCAAGGACGCGCCGCCGCTGACCGAGGCCACCCCGACCCAGATCTACGAGGCGATGCTGACCGGACCCGAGGCCATGCCGGTATTCTCCGACGGCGCGCTGTCCCCGCAGGCCAAGCGCGACATCATCGCCTTCATCACGCAGACCCGGGTCGAGCCCAACCCGGGCGGCTTCTCCCTCGGCCGGACCGGGCCGGTCACCGAGGGCCTGGTGATCTTCCTCGGCGGGCTGGGCTTCCTGGTGCTCATCTCGATGTGGATTACCGCGAGGCGGCGTGACCCACGACCGACGGGCCCAACGGGGACAGAGCCGGGGACGGAGCGGAAGTAGTCATGAGCGACATGGAAGAGACCGAGGGCACCGAGGGCACCGAGAGCCCGGGTGCGCCGCACCGGGTGATCGGCACTCCGCCGCCCTCGCCGCGCCTGCTCGGGTCCGCCGCGGTGCCCGAGGAACCCGGGGCCGGGGCCGTGGCGCTGGTCTCCGACTCCGACGAGTTCGCGGAGCACCTAGAAGGTCTCCCGCCGGACGACCCCAAGGTGATTGTGCACGACCGCCGGGCCGAGAGGGTGGTCGCGGCCTGCTTCATCATCGCGTTCATCGCGGGCTGCGGCTTCGTCGCCGCCTACGTCGGGCTCGGGGTCCATACGATCGACGACACCTTGCGGTCCAACCTGGCGCTGGGACTCTCGCTGTCCGTCACGCTCCTGGGCCTCGGTCTGGGCACGCTGATCTGGGTCCGGAACCTGATGCCGAACCTCGAGGTGACTCAGCAACGCCACGATCTGCGCTCCCCTGAGAAGGAGCGGCTGGCGACCGAGGCCTACTTCAAAGAGGGCACGGCGAACAGCCAGTTCGTCAAGCGGCCGCTGGTACGGCGCACGCTGATGCTCGGCACGCTGCCGCTGCTGGCCGCCCCGGTCGTGCTGCTGCGGGACCTGGGCCCGCAGCCAGGGACCAGCCTGCGGCACACCGTGTGGAGCCCGGGCCGGCGGCTGCTTGTCGAGGGCACCAACAGACCGATCACCCCGGCCGAGTTCAGCGCGCCGGGTAGCATGATCACGATCGTGCCCGAGGGCTACGAGGACGACCAGGACGCCCTGACCAAGGCGGCCGTCATCCTGATCAAATTCCGGCCCGGTGAGCTGCACATTCCCACCAGGCACCAGGGGAGTACGCTGGTAGGCACGATGAACTGGACGGTCGACAACATCGTCGCCTACTCCAAGATCTGCACGCACGTGGGGTGCCCGGTGGCGCTGTACGAGCAGACCACGCACCACATCCTCTGCCCGTGCCACCAGTCCACCTTCGAGGCAACGACCGGCGCGACCGTGATCTTCGGCCCGGCCGCGCGCCCGCTGCCGCAACTGCCGATGACTACCGACGCACAGGGCTACCTGGTGGCCAGGCGCGACTTCACCGAACCCGTCGGCCCGAGTTTCTGGGAGCGCGGATGAGCAGGCCAGCCGTTAACAGCGACACCGACTTCGAGATAACGAAGCCGTTGAAGGGTACCGCCGGGTGGCTGGACGACAGGTTCGGCGGGGCCCGCGGGGTCCGCACCTACCTGCTGCGCAAGGTGTACCCCGACCACTGGTCGTTCCTGCTCGGCGAGATCGCGCTGTACTCCTTCATCATCCTGCTGCTGACCGGGACGTTCCTGTCGCTGTTCTTCGTGCCGTCGATGACCGAGGTGACCTACCACGGCTCGTACATGAAGCTCGACGGCATCAAGGTGAGCGAGGCGTACGCCTCGACGCTGCGGATCAGCTTCGACGTCCGCGGCGGGCTGCTGATCAGGCAGATCCATCACTGGGCCGCCGACCTGTTCGTGGCCTCGCTCATGATCCACATGCTGCGGGTCTTCTTCACCGGCGCCTTCCGCAAGCCGCGCGAGGTCAACTGGCTGATCGGGATCACGCTGTTCGCGCTCGCGCTGATCGAGGGCCTGTTCGGCTACTCGCTGCCAGACGACCAGCTGTCAGGGGCCGGCCTGCGGATCTTCGAAGGTACCCTGCAAGGCATCCCGATCGTCGGCACCTACCTGGCGTACTTCCTGTTCGGCGGGGCATTCCCCGGTCACGACATCGTGCCGAGAATGTACATCATCCACGTGCTGCTCGTCCCCGGCATCCTGCTGGCGCTGATCGGCGCGCACATTTTCATCATGTTCTGGCAGAAGCACACCCAGATGCCGGCCAAGGGGAACACCGAGCGGAACGTGACCGGCCAGCCGTCCTACCCGTACTTCGTCGCCAAGACCAGCGCCTGGTTCATCTTCATCTTCGCCGCGCTGGCGCTGCTGTCCACGTTCGCCCAGATCAACCCGATCTGGCTGTACGGCCCGTACTCGCCGGTGGCCATCTCCTCGGCTTCCCAGCCCGACTTCTACATGGGCATCCTGGAGGGCGCGCTGCGCGTCATGCCCGCCTGGGAGTGGAACTTCCTCGGGCACACGATCACGTTCAGCGTGCTCATACCGTTCGCGGTGCCGCTGGGCATCATTCTCGGCGGGGCGGCCTTCTGGCCGTTCTTCGAGCGGTGGGCCACCGGCGACAAGGCGTACCACCACATCAACGACCGGCCGAGGAACGCCCCGGTGCGCACCGGCGTCGGCATAGGCGCCGTGGTGTTCTACGGCGTCCTGTGGATCGAGGGCGCCAACGACGTCGTCGCCGACAAGCTGCAGATCCCGCTATACACCGTTACCTGGATCGCGCGCGTCGCGGTCATCGTGGGGCCGATAATCGCCTACGTCATCACTAAACGTATCTGCCTGGGTCTGCAGCGTAAGGACCGGGAGGAGCTGCTGCACGGCTACGAGTCGGGCATCATCAGGCAGCTGCCCAACGGTGAGTTCATCGAGGTGCACAAGCCGGTGGATGAGGACGGGCTCGCGGTGCTCGAGGCCAAGAAGGTGACCGCGCTGCTGCCGGCGCCAGGCTCCGAGGACGACAACGGCGTGCCGACGCCCTCCGGGCGCGGCGTGCTCGGCAAGGCCAGGGCCGTCGCCAACCGCGCCTTTGCCGAGTCCATCCCGATCGAGGCCGACGGGCACGGCAACGGCCATCACGGGAACGGGCACGCGGTGGCCGGCGAGGAGCACGAGGCGGTCGGCGCCCCTGGTTCGACCGCCCTGCCCCCCGGGGAGGGTGGAGAGGAATAACGCCGCGCCCATACGCGGTCAGGCGGGCTCGCCCTTCAGGGTGAACGACGACAGCAGGTTCATCGCCAGGGCCAGCGCCGCAACCGTGACGATGGCGCCCATGACGACGGACGTCAGCACGCCCAGGCCCGCCTCGAGGGCCGGGTCGCTGGCCAGGCCGTTGGCGATGCCGAGGCCATAGTGGCTGACCGACAGCAGCTTCACCCCGCTGACGAAGTTGGACAGCAGCACCTCCCAGACCAGCACGTACAGCAGGCCGACGGCGATGGCGCGGGTGGTCGCCGCGGAGACCATGACGAAGACCGCGTTGTAGATCACCGCGCAGGCCAGCGCGCCGGTGAACAAGGCGACGGCGAACGAGCCGGCCCCGATGGGGACCAGGCCGGCGTCCCCCGGACCCGGGACGCTCCCGCCGCCCGAGATCAGCGCGGCGATCAGCTCGGGGACCGCGGCGAAGACCACGGTCAGCCCGGTCGCCACGACGAACTTCGTCACCACCACCGCGGACCGCCTGACCGGCGTGGCCAGCAGGTGGATGATGCTGCCGTCGTCGATCTCGGCGCCGAGCACGCTGGTGCCGATGATCAGCGCGGTGAGCGGGATCAGCACCGAGAAGCCGAACGTGCCCAGGACATGCGACGGCCACAGCTGCATCGGCGGGTGCGAGGCTTTCAGCGCGACCGTGAGCAGGATCAGGATCACCGCGGGCAACGCGAACAACAGCGCCCGCCTGCGGCTCAGCGTCGCGCGCAGGGTGATCCACGCGACCGTGGTGTTGAACAATGCCGCTCCTTTAGCTTGGCCCCGCCGGCTCAGTCGGCAACGAGGTAGGCGAAGACGCTTTCCAGGGACTCATCGGCCGGCAGCACCTCGCGCAGCCGGATGTCGTGGTCGCGGGCCAGCACGGCGATGTCCCGGCAGAACGCGCCGTAGTCCGAGGTCCGCACCTGCAATCCGGCCCGGGTCAGCTCCACGGCCGTCACCGCGGGTCTGCCAGCCGAAGTGTCCCGGATCAGCGTGCCCGCGATCGGCGTGCCCCGGATCAGGGTGCTGGCGAGCAGGCGGTCGTCGGAGGAGCGCACGGTGAACACGTGCGGCCTGCTCGTCATCAGCCGCCGGATGGCGCGGAAGTCGCCGGAGGCGGCCAGGCGGCCGGCCACCACCACCTGGATGGTGCCGGACAGCCGCTCGACCTCTTCCAGGATGTGCGAGCTGAACAGGATCGTCCGGCCTTCGCTGCCGAGCTTGTCGAGCAGGTCCATCATGTGCAGCCGCTGCCGCGGGTCCATCCCGTTGAACGGCTCGTCGAGCAGCAGGACCTCCGGGTCGTGCACCAGCGCCGCGGCCACCTTGATCCGCTGGCGCATGCCCTTGGAGTAGGTGGCGATCTTGCGGTCCGCCGCCTCGGCCATATCCAGCAGGGCGATCGCCCGGGCCGCGGCAGCGGCCGGGTCGGGGAGTTCGTGCAGCTTCGCGGTCGAGACCACGAACTGCTCCCCGGTGAGGAAGGCGTACACCGAGTCCCGTTCCGGGACCAGGCCGACCTGCCGGTACACGTCCGGGTTGCGCCAGCTGGACCCGTGGCCGATGGTGAGCTCGCCGCGGGACGGGGGCAGGAAACCCGCGATCATGTGCATGATCGTGGACTTGCCCGCTCCGTTCGGCCCGAGCAGGCCGGTCACACCGGGTTCGATCGACATGGTGACGTCGTTGACCGCCACCACGTTGCCGTACCAGCGCGACACGTTGCGCAGCTCGATCGTGGTCATGACTGGCTTGCCTTCCGGTATCTCGCGGCCAGGCCCCCGAGGCAGGCCGCGAGCACCACCACCGCCAGGACCCCGTAGAGCGGCCCGTAGCGGCCTGGATCGGCGACGAGGCCGGCTTGCGCGTCGCCGCCGAGCCAGACGCGCACCCCGTCGAGGATGGTGAACGGGCTGAACAGCCCGGCGATCCGTGCCCCCGTGGTCGTAGCCGATTGCCCTCCTTCGGCCTGGATCAGCAGCAGGGCCAGGAAGAACGTAAGCACGCAGGAGATCGCGACGATTCCGGTCGAGTACGCTCGCCGCCCGGTGAAGGACGCCAGCACCAGGCCGATCGCGGCGAACAGCACGGCCCACATCAGGCCGACGCCGAGCCCGGGGATCAGCGCCCTGGTCTCGTGCCAGACCGCCGAGCCGTTCCTGGCCGACGCGATCGTGCCCACGTAGAGCAGGAGCAGCGGCACCTCGATCAGGACCAGCAGCGCCCCGGTCATCGCGAGGTACTTGGCCAGCGGGTAGTCGCCGCGCCGCAGCGGCCGGCAGAAGTACAGCGGCAGGACGCGGCTGCGCAGGTCACGGGAGACAAGTTCGGGCGCCTGGGCGGCGATGAAGATCGTGACCAGGGCCACGCGCAGCGACGGCGTGTAGACGTCGTAGCCGAACAGGCGCGCGTTGCCGCGGGCCACCGCGAACGCGTTCACCAGCGCCGGCAGGCACATCGCGACGAACGTCAGCACCGGGACGATCTTGCCCTTCACGCCCCGGCCGATGCCGAACGCGGAACGGAAACTGTGCCAGGTCAGCGCCTTGACGATCGGCACGCGACCCAGCCGCGGGCCGTCGTAGCCGCGATAGCCGAGATCGTGGATGACCCCGCCGGCCTGGTGCTGAGCCTGGACACCGGCATCAGGCATGCTGGAACTCCTCCCCGTCGCGGAACAGTTCCTCGACCTGGTGCCGCCGCTGCTCGAGCCGGCACAGTGGCAGGGCCAGGGCGGCCACACAGTCGCGCACCACGTCGTAGGTGTCGTCCCCGCCGAGCGGCACCAGCAGCATCCTGGCCTGAGCGGTGGCGGACAGGCCGCGGGCGGCCAGTTCGGCTTGCAGCTGGGCCAGGCCCTCCTCCACCTCCACCGCGAGGACCTGACTCGCCTGGGTGAAGCTCGTGATCGAGTCGGCGCGCAGTAGCCGCCCGCCGTCGATCGCGACCAGGTGGTCGCAGATCCGCTCGATCTCGCCGAGCAGGTGCGAGGCGACGACGATGGAAATGCCGAACTCCGCCCCGATCCGGCCGATCAACTCGAGCATGGCGGTGCGGCCGGCCGGGTCAAGCCCGTTGGTCGGCTCGTCGAGCAGCATCAGCCTGGGCGCGCCCACCAGGGCCTGGGCCAGCTTCACGCGCTGCTTCATGCCGGTGGAATAGGTGCCGATGAGCCGGTACCGCTCTTCGTGCAGGCCGACGTGCCGCAGCGACTCGGCCGCGCGTTCCCTGGCCACCGTGGGCGGCAGGCCCGAGACGCGCCCCAGGTGGGTGACGAACTCGGTCGCGGTCACGTCGGGCGGGAGGCAGTCGTGCTCGGGCATGTAGCCGAGCAGGGCCCTGATCGCCTCACCGCTGGTCTGGCAGTCGTGGCCGAACACCGTGGCCTGGCCCGTGGTTGGCGGGACGAGGCCAAGCAGGATCTTGATCAGCGTGGACTTTCCCGCGCCGTTGGCGCCGACCAGCCCGGTGACGCCCGGGGCGACCGAGACGGTCAGACCGTCGAGCGCGGTCACCCGGCCCGGGTAGACCTTGGTCAGCGCGGTGGTCTCGATGACGGTGGATGCCATGTGTGTTACCGTGCCAGCACGGGCCCGGCCGTGGCATCGGCCGTGAGGGTGAAGTTGGCGCCGGCCAGGCGTCAGCCTGGCGGCCAGCGGCGGCGCGCCCGGCGCGCCGTGCGGCCTACGCCTGCAGGATGACGCCGTGGCGAGCGATGCCGGTTACGGTGGTTTCGTGCGGACCAATACAGAGGTTCCGGCCGCAGTTCCGGCCGCCGGGCAGCGGCCGCCGCTGACCAAGCGCCTCAAGCCCCGGCACTGGGCGGCGCTGGACTACGTGGTCGGCGGGGTGTTCGGCCTGATCCTGTTCACGACCATCAGGCCCGGCCTCGTCCAGGCCATCGAGAGCCCAGGGTGGGTGGTGCCCTACCGCCCGCTGGCGCTGGCCTGGCCGCTGGCCCTGTTCCTCGTCCTGATGGCGGTGGTAGCCGTCGGCATGCGCCGCCGCCGGCCGACCGTCATGCTCGGCGTCCTGCTGGCCGGCTCGGTCATCGTCACCACGCTGACCGGCCCGGAGGCTGGCGCGCTGACCTACTTCCTGCCGGTGGCGTACGTGCTCTACCTGGTGGCGGCGACCTACGAGCACCGGCGGGCCGCGGCGCGCGTGCTCATCGCCGTGTTCGCCACCCTGCTGGCCGACGCGGTGCTGCTGCGCCTGACCGGGGGCGACGTCGTCCCGGACGGCGGGCTGGTCTCCGCCGCGCTGTGCGTGATCATCGCCTGGTTCACCGGCTACATCGTGCGCCAGCGGCGCCGGTACGCGCTCCGGCTGCAGGACGAGGCGGCGAGCAAGGCGGTTGCCGAGGAGCGCCTGCGTATCGCCAGGGAACTGCACGACGTGGTGGCCCACAGCATGAGCGTCATCGCGGTCCAGGCCGGCTACGGCCAGTACGTCATCGACACCCAGCCCGCCGACGCGCGCGACGCCCTCGGCGCGATCCAGGCCACCAGCCGGGAGGCGCTGGACGAGATGCGCCGGATGCTGGGCGCGCTGCGCCAGGCGGACAAGACCGACCAGCGCGAGGTCGCCGCGCGGGCCGCCCGTGACCCCGGTGCCGACGAAGACGCCGGCGACCCCGGGGGCGATTCCGCTGGCGGCCCATCCGGCGATCCTGCTGGCGACACCGGGGCCGCGCCGCTGTCGCCCGCTCCCGGCCTGGCCGACCTGGACCGGCTGATCTCGCGCACCGCGAGCGCGGGCGTCCGGGTGGACGTGACCCGCTGCGGGCAGCCCAGGGAACTGCCGACCAGCATCGACCTGTCGGCCTACCGGATCGTGCAGGAGGCGCTGACCAACGTGGTCAAGCACGCGCGCACGGGCTCGTGCCGGGTGCTGATCGGATACGGCCAGGACGAGCTGATCCTCGAGGTGACGGACAACGGCGCCGGCCTGCCCGCGATGGCCGGAGCCGGGGTGCCAGGGAACAGCCTGGCCCTGGCCGGCGGCGGGCCGGTGCTGCTCACCGAGAGCGGCGCGCCCGGCTGGAGCGCGCCCGACGTCGCCGGGAGCGGGCACGGGATCATCGGGATGCGCGAGCGGGTCAGCCTGCTCGGCGGTGAGTTCAGCGCCGGACCGCTGCCCGGATACGGCTTCCAGGTCAGCGCGCACATACCGCTGCCCGCGGGAAGCGCGTAGCCTCGGCATGACCCTGCGGGTGGTGGTCGCCGACGACCAGGCGCTGGTCCGGGTGGGCTTCTGCGGGATCATCGCGGCCACGCCCGGCTTCACCGTCGTCGGCGAGGCGGGCAACGGCGCCGAGGCGGTAGAGGCGGCCCGCCGGACCAGGCCCGATGTCATCCTGATGGACGTACGCATGCCGGTCATGGACGGCATCGAGGCCACGAGGCAGATCACCGCGAGCACCGACGTCCGTGCCCTCATCCTGACCACCTTCGACCTGGACGAGTACGTCTTCGCCGCGCTACGCGCCGGGGCCAGCGGCTTCCTGCTCAAGGACACGGTGCCCGCCGACCTGCTCACGGCCATCCGGGTGGTGGCCGCCGGGGACGCGCTGCTCGCGCCGAGCGTTACCCGCCGCCTGATCGGCGAGTTCACCCGCGCGTTTCCCGGCGGCGGGAGCCTGGCGGCGGCCAGGCCGGCGCGCGGGGCGGCCACTCCGGCGCGCGATGACCAGGTCAGCGCGGCGTGCGACCGGCTTCAGCGGGTCCTGACCGAGCGCGAGCTCGAAGTGCTCCGGATGGTATCCCGCGGCATGTCCAACGCGGAGATCGCCGAGGAGCTGACGATCAGCCCGGCCACGGCCAAGACCCACGTGGCCCACCTGCTGACCAAGCTCGACGCCAGGGACCGGATCCAGCTCGTCATCATCGCCTACCAGACCGGGCTCTGTGATTCGGGAGGCGACCCCCGGCGCGGCTAGTGCGAGTAGTTGCCCCGGTAGTACTCGAAGACGAAGCCGATCGTCGCGAACACGGTGAACAGCATCCCGATCAGGAAGAGCCACCAGCCGATCGCGAAACCGAGCGCGGCCGTGGCCGCGGCCAGACCCATGAACAGCGGCCACCAGCTGTGCGGGCTGAAGAACCCGACCTCGCCGGTGCCCTGCTCGATCTCGCCGCGGTTGTTGTCTTCCGGGCGCCTGGGCAGGCGCCGACCGGTGAACAGCATGTAGAAGCCGGTCAGGATGGCCAGCCCGACGGCGAGCGCGAGCGCGACGGTCCCGGTCACCTCCTTCGAGGTGTACCAGTACACGACGTCGGTGCCGGCGAAGAAGATCCCGCAGCCGAGGAACAGCCAGCCTTCGACCTTCATCTAGCGAACCTGCTCTCGCATCTCGATAGCCGCGGCCGGGATCGTCTGCTCGACCCCGCGTGACTCCCGGCCCCACTTGATGTGCGGGTAATGCGCCTCGAAGGCGGGCCGCTCGGACCTGATCCTCGGGATCCGGTAGAAGTTGTGCCGCGGCGGCGGGCAGGAGGTGGCCCACTCCAGCGAGCTGGAGTACCCCCACGGGTCTTCCTCGGTCACCTTCACCCCGTGTCGCCAGGTGACGTAGATGTTCCAGAAGAACATGAGCACGGACAGGGCGAGCAGCCAGGACCCGACGGTCGAGATGACGTTGAGCGTGGTCACGTCGCCGGGCAGGAGCGGGTAGTTCGCGGTGCGCCGCACCTGACCCTCGACGCCGGCCCAGTGCTGGACCAGGAACGTCATGTTGAAGCCGATGAACATCACCCAGAACTGGATCTTGCCGATCCGGCTGTTGAGCATCTTGCCGGTCATCTTCGGCCACCAGAAGTAGAAGCCGGCGAACATCTCGAACAGCACCGTGCCGGCCAGCACGTAGTGGAAGTGCGCGACCACGAAATAGGAGTCGGACACGGCGAAGTCCAGCGGCGGCGACGCCAGGATGATGCCGGTGACGCCGCCGAAGACAAACGTGATCAGGAAGCCGACGGTGTAGAGCATCGGCGGCTCGAAGCTGAGCTGCCCCTTCCACATGGTGCCGATCCAGTTGAAGTACTTCACCCCCGTCGGCACCGCGATCAGGAACGTCATGAACGAGAAGAAGGGCAGGAGCACGGCACCGGTGGTGAACATGTGGTGCGCCCACACGGTCATCGACAGCCCGGCGATCGCGATCGTCGCGGCGATCAGCGTCTTGTAGCCGAACAGCGGCTTGCGGCTGAACACCGGGATGATCTCGGTGGCGATGCCGAAGAAGGGCAGCGCGAGGATGTAGACCTCGGGATGGCCGAAGAACCAGAACAGGTTCTGCCACATGATGGCGCCGCCGCTGGCGGCGTCGAAGACGTGCGAGCCCATCCGGCGGTCGATCTCGAGCACCAGCAGCGCGGCGGCGAGCACCGGGAACGCCAGCAGCACCAGCATGGAGGTGAGCAGCGCGTTCCAGGTGAACATCGGCATCCGGAACATCGTCATGCCGGGCGCGCGCATGCAGAAGATCGTGGTGACGAAGTTGACCCCGGACAAGATGGTGCCGAGCCCCGACAGCACCAGGCCCATGATCCACATGTCGGCACCGATGCCGGGCGAGTAGATCGCGCTGGTCAGCGGGGAGTACGCGTACCAGCCGAACGCCGCCGAGCCGCCGGGAGACAGGAAACTGGCCAGCAAGATCAGCCCGCCGAACGTGAACATGTAGTAGCTCAGCAGGTTGAGCCGCGGGAACGCCACGTCGGGCGAGCCGATCTGCAGCGGCAGCAGCTCGTTCGCGAACCCGACGAACAGCGGGGTGGCGAACAGCAGCAGCATGATCGTGCCGTGCATGGTGAACAGCTCGTTGTACTGCTGGTCGGAGATCACGTGCTGGTTCGGCCCGAGCAGCTGGACCCGGATCAGCAGCGCCATCACGCCGGCGCACAGGAAGAAGAAGAACGACGTGATGAGGTACAGGTGCCCGATGATCTTGTGGTCGGTCGAGGAAAGCCAGGACGCGAGGATGCTCCCCTTGCGCTCGGTCCTGGGCGTCTCGTAGACGCTGACCGGCTGTTCGATCGTGCTCACTGCGTGCTCCCGGATGAATTCTGCGCGGCCTGCTGCGCCGCCATATAGGCCTGGAACTGCTGTGGCGTCACTACCTTCAGCGTAAACAGCATTTTGGCGTGGTAAAGGCCGCACAACTCACTGCAGTGCCCGGTGTAGGTGCCCGTCTTGGTCGCGGTGATCGTGAAGTGGTTCGGGTGACCGGGGATGACGTCGCGCTTGAACAGGAAGTCGGGCACCCAGAAGGCGTGGATGACGTCTTGTGAGGTCAGGTCGAACTGGACCGTCTCCCCCGTCGGGATCTCGAGCACCGGCAGCGGCCCCTTACCCTGCATGTTCCCGACGTTGGTCACGCCGTACTGCGGGTACCTGAACTGCCAGCTCCACTGGAATCCCAGCACCTGGACCCGGACGGCGGGCTTGGGCGGCAGCTTGTCGAGGTAGTCCTCATCCTTGGCGGTGAAGTAGAACAGCACCGCGATCAGCACGAACGGTATCGCCGTGTACATGATCTCGATCGGCATGTTGTAGCGCGCCTGCGGGGGCAGCTTGGCGCCGCGCTTGCGGTAGAAGACCACCGCCCACAGGACCAGCCCCCAGATCAGCGCGCAGACCGCGAAGGCCGCGATCCAGGATCCCTGCCAGAGCGTCAGGACCGTCTTGCCCTGCTGGGTGATCGGGTCGGGGAATCCCAGCCGGGTGAACGAGTTGTTCGTGCACCCGGTGAGGCCGAAGACCACGAAGGCAAGCGCGACCGTCATGCCTGCCGCGCGGCGCACGCGCGCCCGGCCCGGACGGGGCTTTCTGGAGCCCTGCTCGGCGTTATCGGTAGTCAAGGCGAGGGCCTTCCTCGGTTCTGCTACAACGTGTCGTGCAAACAGTATCGCGCACCGGCCGCGAGCCAGCTACGACCCCACGGGTTTGCGTCATCTTCGCGCGCCGGCGCGCGTACGCCGGGCCCGGGCGGGCATGATGGACAGCGTGAGGGTGTATACATGACCGGCCGCCGCACCCGTTTGTTCGGCCGCGACCCCGCGGCACGCGCGGCGGACCAGCAGGCCACCGAGCCAGTTCCGGTCATGGAGGCCGAACGGGTGCCGGATCCGCCTGCCCCCCCGGTTCCTGCCCTGACCATCGACGCCCTGGGCCGTAAGTGCCCCATCCCCATCATCATGCTCGCCGATCAGATCAGGAACGTCCCGCTGGGCGCCGTGGTGGCGGTGCTGGCCGACGATCCGGCGGCCTACACCGACATACCGTCCTGGTGCATGATGAAGGCGCACGAGTTCGCCGGGCACCGGGAACTGCCCCAGGGTGGCTGGGCCCTGTACATCTGCCGCAGGCTGTGACGTCTAGGAGGCGGGGCGGACGGCGCCTGTGTACAGGATCTGGACGGGCTTACTGCAGCCGGTGGAGGTGTTCGGCAGGTAGACCGGCTCGGTCTGGTTGGGCGGGTAGATCTTCAGGGCCGTCGCCTTGGTGGGGCCGCAGCTGGCGCTCGGGAAGTTCAGCGCGTTCACGATCTGCAGCTGGGCGTTCGCGGTCGCGCCCGCGGCCAGCGTGACCAGCTTCTTCGGCGTGCTGGTGGTCCGCTTGGCGGCCCGCCCGATCTGCTTGTACGGCGGGCCGGTGACCAGCGAGACGCCCGGATAGCCGAACAGCGTGCACGTACTGCCCGAGGTGTTGGTGAAGTCGATGATCACGTACACGCCGCCCGCGTAGCCGTCGGAGGAGCCCAGCTTGACCTGCAGCGCGCTGGTCGCGCAAGCAGGCACCCCCGGTGCCGAGGAGGACGGCGCCACTACCGCGGGGGTATTGCTGCTGCTGGCGGCCGGGGTGCTCGGGGTGGCCGCGGGCGTGGAGCCGGACGCGGCCGGCTGGCTGCTGGCTGACGATGCGCATCCGGCCGCGGCCGCGATGCAGATCAGCGCCGCGGCCGTGAGGGCGAGCCGCCCGGCCCTCAGCACCACGGCTCGAAGGTGAGCAGCGAACTGGCCACAACGCGTTTCACAATGCCTCCCCAAGCAAGAACAAGCGGTTCAAAGCCTGAGACGACGCAGGCCTGCGCCGGGTTGTGAAATGAAATCACGCTGCGGTTGCCGATACGAAGAGCCAGGCCCGTTCGGTATGAAGATCGTTATCTCAACCGGGCAGGTGCGCCGCGACCTCGGCCGCCGCCGTGTCGCCGTAGGCGGCGGCGAAGCGCTCGGTCAGCGGGCCCGGCTTCAGGTTGTACTCCTGCGGGCCGGTGGCCTCCAGGGCGTGCACCGCCATGAGGTTGCCGAGCTGGGCGGCGCGCTCGAGGGGCAGGCCCCAGGCGACGGCGGCCAGGAACCCGGAGCGGAACGCGTCACCGGACCCGGTGGGGTCAACGGGCTTGGCGTCCGGCACCGAGGGCACCGAGATGGTCGGCTCGCCGCGCTGCTCGATCTTGGCGCCGGCCGAGCCGAGGGTGGTGATCCTGACTCCGACCCGGGCCAGCATCTCCGCGCTCCCCCAGCCGGACTTGCGCTCGATCAGGGCTTCCTCGTACTCGTTGCCGAACAGGTAGTCCGCGCCGTCGACCAGCGTCCGCACCTGCTCGTCGTCGAGGATCCTGGCCAGCTGCTGGGACGGGTCGGCGGCGTAGGGCAGGCCTGCCTCGCGGCAGTCCACAGTGTGCGCCACCATGGCCCCCGGGTCGCCGGCGCCGATCAGCACCAGGTCGATGCCGCCTTGCTCCTCCGCCAGCGGCGCGAGCTTGATGTCGGCGTCCTCGCTCATCGCGCCCGCGTAGAACGAGCCGATCTGGTTGCCGTCGATGTCGGTCGTGCAGACGAAGCGCGCGGTGTGCTTGAGCAGTGACTCCCGCACGCACGTCGTGCTGACCCCGTGGTCCTCCAGCCAGTGCCGGTAGTCCTCGAAGTCAGCCCCGACCGCGCCGACGAGCAGCGGGCGCAGGCCGAGCACGCCCAGGCCGAAGGCGATGTTGGCGGCGACACCGCCGCGTCGGATGGCCAGTTCATCGACGAGGAACGACAGCGAGACACGGTCGAGCTTGTCCGCGATCAGCTGGTCGGTGAACTTGCCGGGAAACGTCATCAAGTGGTCGGTCGCGATGGATCCCGTGACCGCGATGCGCACGGCGTCTCAGCCCGGCGTCAGTGGAAGGAGTCGCCGCAGGCGCAGGAGCCCGTCGCGTTCGGGTTGTCGATCGTGAAGCCCTGCTTCTCGATCGTGTCCACGAAGTCGATGGTCGCGCCCATCAGGTACGGGGCGCTCATCTTGTCGGTCACGACCTGCACTCCGCCGAACTCGGCGACGATGTCGCCGTCGATGTCGCGCTCGTCGAAGTAGAGCTGGTAGCGAAGACCCGAGCAGCCGCCCGGCTGCACCGCGATACGCAGCCTGAGGTCGTCGCGACCCTCCTGGGCGAGCAGCGAGCTCACCTTGGCCGCGGCACCGTCGGTCAGGACGATCCCCTGCGTGGCCTCTTGCTGAACAGTCACCTTAGCTCCCGCCTGGTGTATGTGCCGCACACGGACGGCGTCTGGCGTTGCTCCAACGTGCAATCCCAACGATATGCGGTGCGCCGGCATTCCAGCCACCCCTGAGGCGTGGCTCACAGCGTCTCTGCACGGCGGGTCGCTGCCGGCCGGGCGCTACAAGCCGGGGGCGCCCCAGACCGGGAACCACCGGGCCAGGTCCGGCTCCCACTTCAGGTCGTCGCCGATCACGCCCTTGATCTCCAGTTCGAGCGCGTTGTTCCGGCGTTCGCCGGACAGCGGGGCGAACGGATAGAACGAGCCCCGCTTGTACAGGTAGATGAGGGCGAGGCGGCGCTCCTGCTCGTCTTTGAAAGCGACCAGGGTACACAGCAGCTGCGGGCCGAAGCCGTTGTCGACCAGCGAGGAGTTGACCGCGTGCAGGTCGGTGACCAGCGCCTCGACCTCGTCCGACATGCGCGAGCTGACCAGCCAGGTGAAGCCGTAGTCGTCCTTGGTCACCTCGACCGGCAGGCCGCCCTCGGCGTGCGAGCTCGCGTTGAGCAGCTCCTGTATGTCCTTCTGCATGTCGGAGAAGGACCGGCCCTCCACGGGGCGGAAGCAGACGGAGCCGGATCCGGTGGGCTTGAATCCGGCTCCCGCGTCCAGCGTGACCGCCGCGGACGGCAGCGCGAACAGGTCGTCCAGCTTGGGCTGGACCGGCTTGGTGCGGCCCAGCAACGTGTCCAGGAAGCCCACGAGCGCTCCGTCCTAACCTGGGTCCTTAGCCGGCGGTCCGGCCGAGCTGCTGCTGCACCTTGTCGAGCTCGGCCAGGCGGCGCTCCAGGCTCGGGTGGGTGGAGAAGATGTTGGCCAGCTTGCTGCTCTTAGCGGCCAGGTGCGCGGCCGGCGTGAAGTAGAACGCGTTCAGCGGCTGCTGGGTGCGCAGGTCCCTGGTCGGGATCCTGGCTATGTCCCCGGTCACCTTGACCAGCGCGGACTTCAGCGCGCTCGGCCGCCCGGTGAGCAGCGCGCCGCTGCGGTCAGCGGACAGCTCGCGATACCGGGACAGCAGCCTGATCAGCAGGAAGCTGACCGCGTAGACGACCACGCTGACCGCCATGAGGACCAGCCAGATGGGCAGGGCGTTCTGGTTGCTGTTGTCACGCCTGCCGCCGCCGAACAGCTCCCCGTAGAACGCGATCCTGACCAGCAGCGCCGCGATGATGGCCAGGAACGACGCGATCGTCATCACCTGGACGTCCTTGTGCGCGACGTGCGACATCTCGTGGGCGAGGACGCCCTCGAGCTCGTCGTTCTCCAGGCGGCGCATGATCCCCCTGGTCGCGCAGACCACCGCGTGGTCGGCGTTGCGGCCGGTCGCGAACGCGTTCGGCATGTCGGTGTCGGCGATCGCCACCCGCGGCTTGGGCATGTCAGCCAGCGCGCAGAGCCGGTCCACGATGCCGTGCAGGCGCGCGGCTTCCGGTGAGTCGGTCGGCTTTACCTCGTGCGCCCCCGCCGTGGCCAACGCGATCTTGTCGGAGTAGAACAGTGACCCGATGGCGAAGCCCCCGCCCAGGATCACGGCAAAGAACACGATCGCGGTACTGGACGCGCCGTACGCCGTCCCGATGCCGATGATCGCGGCGATGAACGCGACAAAGACCAGCCCGAGCAGGAACAAGGTTGCGGTCATCCGCACCGTGAGCCCCCGGTCGGGCGCATACCTGGTACGCGCCGCCATGGCGACACCTCCGTTCGGCCCCCGGCTGGCCGTAACCGCCCGGGACCAGCAGCCAATTATCTAGCTCAAATCTACCCGTCTAACGCTGAGCGCCAGCCGAACGTTACCCGCGAGTATGCTCAGGACCTTCTGCCCACGGCTTAACCGGGGTGTCCCCCGAGCCGCCAAGCTCTAGCCCGGGATCAGGCCTTCCTCGGTGAGCATCTCGCGGACCTCGTCCATGCTCGCGTCCTCAGGCGGAAGGATCAGGTCAGACGGTTCCAGGGTGTCGGCGGGCAGCGCCGAGCCCTGGGCGCGAACCTGGTCGAGCAGGCCGTGCAGCGCCGCGGTGAAGGCCGCCTCGTCGTTGCGGTTGACGGCCGCCTCGAGCTCGCTGTCCAGGCGGTTCAGCTCGGCGGTGGCCACGTCATCGATGCTGAACTGGCCCTCGCCGCTGATTCTGACGATCACTGTCCCTCACCGTCCTGCGGCTCGGCGGGCCGGTCCGCCGCGGGGATGCTGGCCGGCTGGGCCTGCCCCTGGGGGGCCTGGGTCCCTTGGCTGTTGCCGTTGGCGGCGCCCTCGAGCTGCTTGGGCGCCCCGGCCGTGATCTCGCCCTTGAGCCTGCTCAGCTCGTTTTCGACGTCGCTGCTCGCGGACATCATGTCGAGCTCGCTCTGGATGTCGTCGCGGTTGCCGCCCACGGCGTCGTCCAGCGCGCCCGAGGCCATCAGCTCGTCGATCGCGCCCGCGCGGGCCTGCATCTGGGCCGTCTTGTCCTCGGCCCGCTGGATCGCCATGCCGACGTCGCCCATCTCCTCGGAGATGCCGGAGAACGCCTCGTTGATCCTGGTCTGGGCCTCGGCCGCGGTGTAGGTGGCCTTGATGGTCTCCTTCCTGGTGCGGAAGGTGTCCACCTTGGCCTGCAGCCGCTGGGAGGCGACCGTCAGCTTCTCCTCCTCGGCCTGCAGCTGGGCATACTGCGCCTGCAGGTCGTTCAGCTGGCCCTGTGCCGACGCCTTGCGCTCGAGCGCGCCGCGGGCGAGGTCCTCACGACCCATCCCGAGCGCCTTACGCGCCTGGTCCTCGAGCTTGTTGGACTGCTGCTGGAGTTGGTTCATCTGCAGCTCGACGCGCTTGCGCGACGTGGCGACATCCGCGACCCCACGGCGGACCTTCGTCAGCAACTCGAGCTGCCGCTGGTAGGAGTAGTCCAGGGTCTCACGAGGGTCTTCCATCTTGTCCAGGGCCTTATTGGCCTTGGCCTTGAAGACAAGTGAGACTCGCTTCATCACGCCCATACGCGCGGCCGTCCCCTTCATTAACATCTACGCCGCCATCAGTCCGCGTGACCGGGCCGAAATCGTGGGTCCGGGCACCCGGCTAGACGGCGGACGAGCCCATGCGACTAGTCGCAATCCACCCTACGCGGTCTCCCGCATTGCGAGCTACAGTGCCGGCCCCCCGGCCATAGGTGGCGCCAGCCCCACCTCTGCTGGTTTCGGGGGGCCATTCCCCCCGTTTCCCCCGATAAGCTAGGCGCGTGTTCCGACGCCGTAGCGCCGGGGCGACGGACGGCACGTCCCAGGATTCCCCGGGCGCGCAGAGCCCGGACGGCCCGGCCGACACCAGACCCCGTTCCGCCGCGGAGGCGGCCAAGGGGCGCCCCACGCCCAAGCGCAGCGTAGCCGAGGCCAAGCGCCGCCAGCCGGTCACCGGCTCGTCGCGGCCAGCGGCCGCCCCGCGCACCAAGGAAGAGAAGGCCAGGGCCCGGACGAACCGGGCCGGCCGGTACGAGGCCATGAAGCGGGGCGAGGAGTGGGCGCTGAACCCGCGCGACCGCGGCCCGGCCAAAGCCCTGACCCGCGACTTCGTGGACTCCAAGCGCCGGGTCAGCGAGTACTACATGTACATCCTCGTCGTCCTGCTCGCCGCGGTGTTCGTACGGAGCCCGGCGGCTCAGGCGATCATCTCACCGGTGGTCCTGCTGCTGATCCTGGTCATCGTCGTCGACGCCACGCTGATCCGGCGCAGCCTGGGCCGGCTGATGGCCGAGCGGCTGCCCCGCGAGTCCACCCGGGGCCTGACCATGTACGCGGTGATGCGGGCGCTGCAGATCCGCAGGTTCCGGGTGCCGGCCCCGCGGGTCCACCCCGGCGACAAGATCTGATCCCGGCCCGTTCGCGGCGTTACGGGTGAGAATGCTGCGAGCCGTGTGAGTTCTCAAACGCGCGACCTCTAAGGTTGGGACCATGGAATACCGACACCTTGGCCGCAGCGGCCTGATGGTCAGCGAGATCGCCTACGGGAACTGGATCACCCACGGCGACCAGGTCGAGGAGCAAGCCGCCACCGATTGCGTCCGGGCCGCCTTGGACGAGGGCATCACCACATTCGACACCGCCGACGCCTACGCGGGCGGCCGGGCCGAGGAGGTCCTCGGCCGGGCGCTGCACGGGGTGCGCCGGGAGTCGCTCGAGATCTTCACCAAGGTGTACTGGCCGACCGGCGACAAGCCGAACGACCGCGGCCTGTCGCGTAAGCACACCACCGAGTCGCTGCACGCCTCGCTGCGCCGGCTGCAGACCGACTACGTGGACCTGTACCAGGCGCACAGGTACGACCACGAGACCCCGATCGAAGAGACCATGCGCGCCTTCGACGACCTGGTCCGCGCGGGCAAGGTGCTGTACGTGGGCGTGTCCGAGTGGCGTGCCGAGGAGATCGCGGCCGCGCTGCGGGTGGCCGGCGAGCTCGGCCTGGACCGGATCGTGTCGAACCAGCCGCAGTACAACATGCTGTGGCGGGTCATCGAGCCCGAGGTCGTGCCGCTGTGCGAGAAGGAAGGCATCGGGCAGCTGGTCTTCTCGCCGATCGCGCAGGGGGTGCTGACCGGAAAGTACGAGCCGGGCGCGGCGCCCCCGGCGGACTCCCGGGCCACCGCGCCGGCTGGCTCGGGCTTCATCAAGCGCTGGCTCAGGGACGATACGCTCGCGGCGGTGCAGCGGCTGCGGCCGCTGGCCGACGAGGCGGGGCTGTCGCTGGCCCAGCTGGCGGTGGCGTGGACGCTGCAGAACCAGAACGTGTCCGCGGCCATCGTGGGCGCGACCCGGCCCGCGCAGGTGCACGAGAACGTCAAGGCGGCCGGCGTCACGCTGGACCCCGGCCTGATGAGCCGGATCGACGAGGCCCTCGGCGATGCGGTGGTCCGTGACCCGTCCCGGACCGCCAGCCCGCCGTCACGCCCCTAGCCAGGGCCTCTAGCCCGGGGCTCCTGGTCCGGCCCCCTGGGTCCGGCCCCTGGGTCCGGCTCAGTCCTCCGGGTGCAGGCTCATCGGGCCGTACTCGGTCCTGGTGTCGTCGACCAGCGAGACCTGGTCCACCCCGGCCGCGAGCAGGGCGCGCCAGTTCTCCCCGAGCCAGCTCTCCGCGTCGCCCTGGCTGGCGAAGATCGCCTCCTGCAGCTCGTCGGCGGTGATCGCGGTGCCGTCAGCCTTCTCGTACCGCCAGGTCCAGGGCATCGTTCGGTGGCCTCCCGCTGAGACAAGCACTGTGCGTGTGCTGACTGAGGGTAGCTCAGGCCGGAGACGGCCGCGACCGGGCGTGTGGTGAGCGACTGGTGAGCGTTAACAAAACATAAATAACGCGCAGAACAAGATGGCCCAGACGGCCTTGCCGCGGCCGGTGACCGGGCTCCAGCCCCAGACGTCACTCAGCGCGTCCACCATCTGCAGGCCGCGGCCGGCTTCCTCGTTCCGGTCCGGCATCCGCAGCACCGGGGCGCGGTCGGACGGGTCGAGCACGGCGCACATGACCTCGCCGGTCCGGCGCAGCAGGCGCAGGCCGAGCGGCTGGCCGGACTCTTCGGCGGACCGGGCCGCATGCGACACGGCGTTGGCCACGAACTCCCCGACGATGGCTTCGGCGTCGTCGGCGAGCGTGACCAGGCCCCACTCTTTCAGCGTGCTCCTGGTGAACTTCCTGGCGGTCCGGCCGGACTGGGCGCCGGTACTGAGCGGGCACGCCGCCACCGCGGGCGAATCCCACCAGTCGGACGGCATCCGGACCACGCGCGGGCGGCCAGGCGCGTATTCCCGCAGCCTGGCGGTCAAGTCAAGCGGCCGGCGAACGGCAGGATCGACCTTCGTTCGTGTCGGCAACCCTACTTGGCTCAAGCCCATCGCGACCCCGCGAAGCTAGGAACGGCAATCCCGGATGATTGACGCAAATCACATCCTGCCCGAGATTCCGCGTTTCATGCAAGACCAAATGCACGTTCATTTGTAACGTGCACCTCGGTCGCTTCCGGGCCACAGAGTTTCATAGACGGTTCAAGTAAACCTCTTCGCCGAGGTCAGGAGGCCAGCGTCAGTGGATCGTTGTGGCCCCCGCCCGGACCGGTGCCGCGGTCAGGACGGCCGCGTTATCGTGAGTCACCTCACCCGACCCGGGAGCCGCTGATGCTTGTCGCTGGCGTCGATTCGTCCACTCAATCCACCAAGGTGCTGCTCTGCCAGGCCGACGACGGCGCGATCGTCGGGGAGGCGGCTGCGCCGCACCCAGACGGCACCGAGTGCGACCCGGAGCTGTGGTGGCAGGCCCTGGCCAAGGCGGGCGACGGGCTGCTGGACCGGGCCGACGCCATCGGGGTGGCGGCCCAGCAGCACGGCATGGTGGTGGTCGACGAGGCGGACCAGGTAATCAGGCCGGCCTTGCTCTGGAACGACGTCCGCTCGGCGCCGCAGGCGGCGGCGCTGATCGCCGAGATGGGCGGCCCCGGGTACTGGGCGCGCCTGACCGGGAGCGTCCCGACGGCCTCGTTCACCGTCACCAAGCTGCGCTGGCTGGCCGAGAACGAGCCGGACGCCGCGGCCAGGACCGCGCGCGTGATGCTCCCGCACGACTGGCTGACCTGGCGGCTGGGCGACCGGGCGCACGAAACCGCCACCGATCGCGGTGACGCATCCGGCACCGGCTACTTCTCCCCCGCGACCGGGCGCTGGCTGCCGGAGCTGGCCGAGGCCGCGCTGGGCAGGCCGACCGGGCTACCCCGGCTGGCGGCCCCGGCCGAGGTCGTGGCCAGAACCCCGGCCGGGGTGGCGCTATCCGCCGGAACCGGGGACAACATGGGCGCCGCGCTTGGCCTGAGCCTCGGCCTGGGCGAGGTGGTGGTCTCGATCGGCACCTCGGGCACGGCCTACGCGATCGCGGCCGAGCCTGCCGCCGACGAGTCGGGCGCCGTGGCCGGCTTCGCCGACGCTACCGGGCGTTTCCTGCCGCTAGTAGCCACGATCAACGCGGCCCGGGTGCTGACGGTCACGGCCCGGATGCTCGGCACCGACGCAGACGGCTTGTCCCGGCTGGCGCTGGCCGCGCCTCCCGGCGCGCAGGGCCTGGTCCTGCTGCCCTACCTGGACGGCGAACGCAGTCCCAACCGGCCCCGGGCCAACGGCGTGCTGCGCGGCCTGACTAGCGCCAACACCACGCAGGAGAACCTGGCCCGGGCCGCGGTCGAGGCGGTGCTCTGCTCCCTGGCGGACGCGATCGGCAACCTGGCCGACTGCGGCATCGCCGCGCAGCGGGTCATCCTCATCGGCGGCGCAGCCCGGTCCGAGGCCGTGCGCAGGATCGCGCCGCAGATCTTTGGCGTGCCGGTAACGGTGCCCTCACCCGCCGAGTACGTAGCGCTGGGCGCGGCCCGGCAGGCCGCCTGGGCCCTATCGGCCGAGTCTGGTTCCGGCGCGGCCGGGCCCCCCGCCTGGCCCCTGGCCGGAACCACCCTCGAGTTCACCGCCGAGCCCACCCCGGAAGTGCGCGAGCAGTACGCTGCCCTCCGCGACGCGACTGCAGGCTGGGGCAGCTGAGCCGTTTTCATGATCGTGAACAGTTCGGGGCAAATAGCACCGCAAACTGTTCACGATCATGAAACTGGGCGCGTGGGCGCGGGCGGCAGGGGCTGGGTGGGATGGGCTGGGGCGGGCTGGGCTGGGGGTGGGGTGAAAGGATGAAGGGGTGGGTGGCGACTCAGGAAGGGAGTGGCTGGTGAGCACGGATTACGTACCGTCGCGGGAGGACCGCTTCTCGTTCGGCATCTGGACGGTCGGCTGGCAGGGCGTCGACGTGTTCGGGAGCGCCGTGCGGCCGCCGATGCCCGCCGAGCGCGCCGTGTACAAACTGGCCGAACTCGGCGCCTGCGGGGTGAACTTCCACGACAACGACGTCTTCGCCTTCGACGCCACCCCGGCCGAGCGGGACGAGCGCATCGGCGCCTTCCGCAAGGCGCTGGCCGAGACCGGCCTGGTGGTGACCACCGCCACCACGAACCTGTTCGGTCACCCGATGTTCCGGGACGGGGCGTTCACCGCCAACGACCGCCAGATCAGGCGGTTCGCGCTGGCCAAGGTGATGCGGAACCTGGACCTGGCGGCTGATCTCGGCGCGAAGACCTACATCTTCTGGGGCGGGCGCGAAGGCGCGGAATCCGGCGCCGCCAAGGACATCAGGGCCGCGCTGGACCGGTACGCCGAGGGCCTGAACCTGCTCTGCACCTACGTGCGCGACCAGGGCTACGACATCAGGTTCGCGATCGAGCCGAAGCCGAACGAGCCGCGCGGCGACATCCTGCTGCCCACGGTGGGGCACGCGCTGGCCTTCGTCAACGAGCTCGAGTACGGCGACATGGTCGGGGTGAACCCCGAGGTCGGGCACGAGGAGATGGCCGGGCTGAACTACGCGCACGGAATCGCCCAGGCGCTGTGGCACGGCAAGCTGTTCCACATCGACCTGAACGGGCAGCACGGGCCGCGGTACGACCAGGACCTGCGGTTCGGCGCCGGCAACGTGCGCGGCGCGTTCTGGGTGGTGGACACGCTCGAGGCCGGCGGCTACGACGGCCCGGTGCACTTCGACTACAAGCCGCCGCGGACCGAGGACGACGAGGGTGTCTGGGCGTCCGCGGCCGCCTGCATGCGCAACTACCTGATCCTGCGGGCCAAGGTGCGCGCGTTCCGGGCCGACCCCGAGGTGGCCGCGGCCTTGCACGCCTCGGGCACAGACCAGCTCGGCTCACCGACACTAGACCCCGGCGAGACCTGGCGTGACGTCCGCGAGCCGCACGCCGACACCGAAGCGCTGGCCCAGCGCGGGCTGGCCTACGAGCACCTGGACCAGCTCGCGCTGGAGTACCTGTACGGCGTCCGCTAGGGGCGAGGGGGTATGGGGGGCGAGCAGCTCCCAAAATCGGGGTTCCGGGGGGATCAGGGTTTCGTCCCCCCGGACTAGCACTTCATCCAGACGCGCATCGGCCTGCCGTCGCGGTTGTCCCACTGGAAGTACGGGATCGCGATGCCCGTGACCGGGGTATCCGCGGGCAGGAGCTGGCCCTCCGCGGTGATCTCGATCGTCTGGCCGATGCCGTCCAGGGTGACGGGCCGCTCGCCGAGCACGCCGCCCGGCTTGACGACGAGGTCATCGAGCCGGGCGCCGTCGAGCTGGTCGGCCTGCTCGAAGCAGTAGACGAGGGGTCCGCGCTCGATGGCCACGCAGCCGCGGACCGCGTCCACCCTTCGGTCCGGGTAGGTCCAGCGGGGGGTCAGGTCCAGGTGCAGGGTCACCACGTCGCCCTCGTGCCAGCGGCGGTGCAGGACGTGGTAGCCGGGCGAGATCCCGGCCCGTTCGGGATCATTGCTGACCGAGACCCGGGTGCGGCCGCTCCAGGCCGGCACCCGCAGGGCCAGCCCGCGCGCCTCCGGCGGCGCGGCGAGCACCCGCAGGTAGACGGCGCCGGACCACGGGTAGTCGGTGGTGACCTCGAGGTCCAGGCCGGCCCCGGCCAGCCGGGATCCGGTGTACTGGTGGACGTACAGCGTGTCGCCGGATTCGGTGGCCAGGTAGTGCTCCAGCGACGCGATGAGGCGCATGATGTTCGGCGGGCAGCAGGCGCAGTTAAACCACACGCGGCGCCGGCCGGGGTCGTCCTTCTCGAAGTGGTCCTCGCGGCGCTGCAGCGGGTTGACGTAGAAGAACCGCTGGCCCTCGGTGGCGATCGCGGAACCGAAGCCGTTGTAGAGCACGCGCTCCATGTGGTCCGCGTACTTCGCGTCGCCGGTGGCGAGCAGGAGCCGCCAGCACCACTGGAAGCTGGCGATGGCGGCGCAGGTCTCGTTGTAGGCACGGTCCGGAGGCAGCTCGTACCGGTCGCCGAAGCCCTCGTCCGCGTGCCGGGACCCGTTGCCGCCGGTCAGGTACGTCTTGGCCGCCACCATGTCATCCCAGCGGCGCAGCGAGGACGCGAGCAGCTCACGGTCGCCGGTCTCGGCGGCCACGTCGGTCACTCCGGCCTCTAGGTACAGTGCCCGCACCACGTGCCCCACCTCGGTGTCGGTGGCGCGCACCGGCAGATGGTCCTGCAGATAGCGGCGGCCCATGCCGGAGTTCCCGGCCAGCCCCTGCCCGCGCTGGTCGACGAACTGGCGGGCTAGGTCCAGGTAGGCTTCGGTGCCGGTCTCGCGGTAGAGCTCGGCCAGCGCGGTCTCGATGACCGGATGCCCGTCCAGGCCCCGCTCGGTGCCGGCGAACTCGCGCACCAGGTGGTCGGCCAGGCGGACGGCGACGGCGAGCAGCCGCCCGTCACCCGCTCCGCGGTGCAGTGCCACGGCGGCCTGGATCAGGTGCCCCGCGCAGTACATCTCGTGGCTCCAGGCCAGCCTGGTGTACCGCGGCTCCCCGCTCACCTGGAAGTAGGAGTTCAGGTAGCCGTCGGGCCGCTGCGCCTGCTCGAGCAGGGCGGTGACCTCGGCGGCGAAGGACGCGAGCTCGGGACGGTGGCCGTGCGCCAGCTCCCAGCCGACGGCCTCCAGGGTCTTGTAGATGTCGGAGTCCATGAACACCGGACCTCGGTAGCCGGTCCCGGGCAGCGGGTCGACCGGGCCGACCCCGACCGGGCGGTGACCGCCCGGCGCGCCGTAGCCGTCGGCCGTGCTGGTCGCCTCCCCCTCGGCGTCCGCGTTCTTCCGGTCCGCCTGGATGGCCAGGCGCACGTTGTCCAGGTTGCCCGCGTCCTCGAGCTGGCGCAGCGCGAGCGGCAGGCTGGCCGCCAGGTTGCGCTGCTGCCACTGGTGCAGCAGCCCGGAGGCCAGGCTGGCCCGGATGATCGGCTGATGCGTCCCTGATGCCGCGGCGGAGGGGGCGACGGGCCCGGCTGCGATCCGGTCGGCGACGGACATTGCGGCAGGCGGCTGGTGGGCAGTGTTCACGTACGCGGCTCCTGATCCAAGGAATAGGTTTTCCCGATTCCTACGGAAACGTAGGCTAGAGGCTGTCCGGCGAGGCGTCAACAGCGCCGCCCGAACCCTGAAACCCGACGACGGCCGAGGAGTGCAGATGAGGCGGGTGACCATCCGTGACGTGGCGACCGAGGCCGGCGTGTCCATCGGCACCGCCTCCAAGGCGCTCAACGGGCAGGGCAAGCTGCGCACCGAGACCAGGGAGCGGGTCGCCGAGGTGGCGCAGCGCCTCGGCTTCGCGCCGAACACGCTGGCCCAGGCCCTGCTCGCGGGCCGCTCGTTCACCGTGGGCCTGATCACCACCGACAGCTTCGGCCGGTTCAGCATCCCGGTCATGCTCGGCGCGGAGGACGCGCTCGGCAACGGCCAGGTCTCGGTGTTCATGTGCGACACCAGGGACGATCCCGAGCGGGAGCAGCGCTACGTCGAGATGCTGGCGGCCCGGCGGGTGGACGGCCTGATCGTCACCGGGCGCCGGATCGAGCCGAGGCGGGCGGTGACGGCCGGCCCCGGCATCCCGGTGGTGTACGCGATGACCCAGCCGCTGGGCCAGGACGGGCCCTCGGTGCTACCGGATGACGAGGGCGGCGGGCGGGCCGCCGCCGGGCACCTGCTCGAAGCGGGCCGGCAGCGGATCGGGCACATCACCGGGCCCGAGCGGTTCCTGGCGGCGCGCAAGCGGGCGGAAGGGTTCGGCGCCGCGCTGGCAGTCGCTGGCCTGCGACCGCGTGGCGGCGCGCGGTTCGGCGAGTGGAGCGAGCAGTGGGGCCGGGAAGCCGCGGGCAAGCTGCTGGCCGACCAGCCGGACACCGACGCGATCTTTTGCGGCAGCGACCAGATCGCCCGTGGCGTGGCCGACACGCTCCGCGCGGCCGGGCGGGCCATACCGGACGACGTCGCGCTGGTCGGCTACGACAACTGGGAGCCGATGGCGCTCGGCGCCCAGCCCCCGCTGACCAGCATCGACATGTGCCTGGAGGAGGTCGGCCGGGTCGCCGCCGGCCTGCTGCTGGCCGCTATCGCGGGCGAGCCCGCGCACGGTACCCGGACCGTCCCCTGCCGTCTGGTGGTACGCCAGTCCAGCCGCTGATCTCAGCTGGCCGCCGCGTCATCCGCGGTGCGATCGGCGCGGGCCTCGCTGGCGGCGCGGGCCTCGGTAGCGGCGCCGGCCTCGCTAGCGGCACCGGCCTCGGTGGCGGCGCCGGCCTGGCTGGCGGCGCCGGCCTGGCTGGCGGCGTGGGCTTCGCTGGCGGTGCGCATCATGTGCCGCTGGGAGCGCACCTGGAAGAACACGATGACCACGACCAGCCCGATCGAGATCCACAGGCCGTAGTGCGAGATCGTCTGGGCCACCACCACCGCGTGGTGGCCGAGCGCGTAGCCGAGGCCGGCCAGCGTGCCCGCCCACAGCAGGGTGCCGATGGCGTCCAGGATGATGAATGTGACCAGCCGCATCCCGGCCCAGCCCGCGATGACGAAGATGATCGCGCTGGGGATGGGCAGGAACGGGGAGACGATCACGGCGGGCCAGGTGAACTTGCGGCCCCAGCGCTGCACCCGGTCCATGTACTTAGCCCCGCGGTTGCGGCGGCCGCCGAACAAGGCGATGACCCGCTCGCCCCACAGCCGGCCCGCCCACCAGAAGAGCGGGTCGAACTTTATCAGCCCGAAGAGGGCGGCCAGCAGCACCACGACCAGCGACCCGTGCCCGACCCGGGCGAACGCGGCGGCGGCGACGATCCCCTCGGTGCTCCCGTTGATCAGGACCAGGAACACCGGGTGGGTGCCCACGAGGGAGGCGCGGAAGGGCAGGGTCGTCCAGTAGAAGATGCCGCTGAGCATGATGCCCGCCCAGCACAAGATGTCGGCCCGGCCCGGCTTGCCGGACCACGGAATCCGCGGATCGTCAAACGCCGGCCGCTGCTGGCCCCCGTCGGCGGCTACCTTGACCGGCTCCGCCACAGCGTCGTCATCCACCAAGACACGCTACAACGAATCACGAGTAATTCCACCTCGACCTAGGCGATGATGACCCTCGTGACCGACGATCCCTTTGCCGTCGCGGCGGCCAGCGCCGACCGCCTCACCGCCCTGGCCGGCCCGCACGACGCCGCCGTGGTGCTCGGCTCGGGCTGGTCCCCGGCGGCCGACGCGATCGGCGCGGCGGAGACCGAGATCCCGCTGGCCGAACTGGGCGGGTTTCCCGCCTCGACGGTGCCGGGGCACGCGCCCACGGTTCGTTCGGTAGCCGCGGGGACAGTACGGGTCCTGGTATTCCTCGGCCGGGTCCACCTGTACGAGGGGCTATCACCCGCCACCGTGGTGCACGGGGTGCGGACGGCAGTGGCCGCGGGCTGTCGCACGGTGGTGCTGACCAACGCGGCGGGTGGCATCAGGCCCGGGCTCAGCGTGGGCGAGCCGGTGCTGATCAGCGACCACCTCAACCTGACCGGCCGGTCGCCGCTGGCCGGGCCGCCGCCGTCGATCGGACAGCGGTTCACGGACCTGACCGACCTGTACTCGCCGCGGCTGCGCGCGCTGGCCCGCGAGGCCGACCCGGGCCTGACCGAGGGCGTCTACGCGATGATGCCGGGGCCGCACTACGAGACCCCGGCGGAGATCACGATGCTCGGCCGGCTCGGCGCCGACCTGGTCGGGATGTCGACCGTCCTGGAGGCGATCGCGGCCCGTCACCTGGGCGCCGAGGTGCTCGGCATCTCGCTGGTTACCAACCTGGCCGCGGGCCTGGCCGGGCAGAGCCTCAGCCACGCCGAAGTGGTCGATGCGGGCCGGGCCTCGGCCAGCCGGATGGGTTCCCTGCTGGCCGGGATCCTGCCCCGGATCTAAGGGGCCCAGGCAGCGCCCGCGCGACTGCGCTTTCTTCGCAGCTGCGGGCCGACGGACGGAGGCGGATAATCGGGTCATGGACAACGGGGACAGGCTGACCACGACCGCGACGGCCGAACGGATGACGGGTGCCGCCTCGGCATTCCTCGGAGCGCTGACCGAGGAACAACGGAAACAGGCCTGCTACGGGTTCGGCGACGAGCGGCGCTCCTGGTCGTACCTGCCCGCACGGGACCGAGACGGGCTGCCGATCGGCGCGCTGGACGCGGGGCAGCGCGCGCTCGCCCACGAGCTGATCGTGACCGGCACCAGCCTGCCCGCGTACGCGAAGGTGGTCTCGGTGATAGCCATGGAGCACGTGCTCCGGGCGATGGCGCCCGAGTCGCTGGAGGGCCTGTTCGACCCGGACCGGTACTGCTTCAAGGTGTTCGGCTCACCGGGAGAGGCGGCGTGGGGCTGGCAGTTCGCCGGGCATCACGTGTCGCTCAACTTCACCGTGGCCGGCGGCCGCTACGTCTCCCCCACGCCGTGCATGCTGGGCTCCCAGCCCGCGTCGTTCGGCATGCTCGCGCCGCTGGCCGACGACGAGGAACTCGGCTTCCGGCTGGTGAACTCGCTCGACGCCGGCCAGCGGCATGCCGCCATCATCCACCATCGGCCGCCGCCAGACCTGGCGGCCCGGATGGTGCCGAAGATCGGCGAGACCGAACGGCCGGACCCGGTGTTCGCGCCCGAACCTGACTACGTGATCAGCGAGGAAGAACGGGACATCCTTTCCTACGTCCGGACCAGCCCCAAGGGCGTCCCGGCCTCAGTCCTCAACCAGCCGCAATTCGATTCGCTCACGGCTCTGGTCGGGGGGTTCGTGCGGCGGCTGCCCGACGAGGTGGCCGGGGCGCAGCTGCACGACCTGGAACGGATGGGCATGGACAACCTCACCTTCGCCTGGGCAGGCGGCACCGCGCCCGGCGACCGGCACTACTACCGGGTGCAGGGCCCGACCCTGCTCATCGAGCACGACAACACGCAGGGAAACGGCACCCACATCCATTCGGCCTGGCGAAACCCGGCGGACGATTTCGGCGACGACGTGCTGGCGGAGCACTACCGGACCCACCACACCTAGCGGGTTGGGCCTGGCGGGGTCGCGTCCGGGCTCGCCGGCTACCTGAAGGAGGGCGCGGCTGGTTCCAGTGCGTTACCGGCCGCCTCGGCCTGAGCCTTGGCCTGGGCTTGGGCCTGGGCTTCGGCGGCGAGCCGCTCGCCTTCCCGCCGGGCATGGCGACCGTGCGCGATCATCCACGCGACGATGCCGGCGCCGACCACGTAGGGCATCACCTTGGAGACGGTCAGCGCGGTGCTGGTCGACGTTGTCTCGACGAGGATGATCCTGGCCGCCGCCTCGGCCAGGTACGCGACGCCCCACACCACGGTGTAGAGCCGGAAGGCGTGACGGAAGCCGGGATACTGCCAGAGGGATTCGAATTCCCGTCCCTTCGGGGTGCCGGCGCCGATGAACTCGATGGCGAACCGGTAGATCAGCGGGCGGCGGGCCCAGAGCGAGCCGAGGCACAGCAACCCGAACACCGCGGTGGGCACCGAGCCCTCGACCAGCACCAGCCGGGGATCGCCGCTCAGCAGCCCGAGGACGGTACCGACCGCGATGCCGGCCAGGACCAGGACGCCGATGGTGTCCGCCCGCCGGTTCCTGATCAGGGCGACGATCACGCCCAGGGCCGGGAAGGCGCCGCTCATGACGAGTGCGGTCACCGCGCTCTGCCCGGCCGAGCGCAGCAGTGAGTAGGCCACGAGGGGCCCGGCGATGTCGAACACCACGATCATCGCCAGGTCCAGGAAGCGTTTGCGGTTGTGCTGGTCCCCGTTTGTGTTGCGGTTGTGCTGGTCCCCGTTTGTCATACCTCAAGGTTACGAACTCGCCCGCGCCCGCCGTAGTGCGACAGATCCTGACATCGCCATGACGGATGTCACCGGGAGGGAGGGGCCCAGCCTCCGGGGGTTTTCCCCCATCTCGTTCGGGGTGGGTGGGCCATCGCCCCCATCTATCGGGGGCGATGGCCCCTTCACCTCACCTGTCGGCAAGCGTGTGGATGCAAAGGTGACAGACGATGCCAGAGGGGCTGGCGATATTGGGGGTATGAGCAGCCAGCCGACCGGGCTATGGGAGGGGCTCGGTGAGGTTGACCGTGTTTCCGTCCGGATCCAGGATGTGGGCCACGCGCTGCCCCCAGGGCATGTCGTTCGGCGGGCCGAGAACACGGCCACCGAGGGCCTCGACGTGCTCCAGAAGGCTCTCCAGGTCCCCGACGCCCAGGTCAGCGACGTTGACGTTGAGCAGGATCCGCTGCGGGACAGTAACATCGGCGTCCCCGTCGGCCACCACGCCGAGTTCGGCGTTGCCGAGTTGCAGGCCCACGTAGAAAGCTGGCCCGTCCTCCGGCATGCGGGAGATCTCCACTGCGCCGAGCAGCGCTTTGTAGAAGGCCAGCAGCAAGGGCAGGCTCGGGGTCACGATGACCGGCTGAAGCGTGGCGGGCATTCTTCCTCCCGCCGTCACCTACCCGGCTCGCCGCCTGTCATGTGCGTGAGATGGTCAGTTGCTGGCCGGGTGCCAGACGGTCTTGGTCTCCAGGTAGGTGAGCATGCGGTCCAGGCCGGGTACTAGTGTCCAGTCCTCGTCACCGGGCTTGACCACCCGCTTGAGGTTCTCCGCCGCGGTTGCGGCCAGGTCGTCCGCCAGAGGGCTGGCCGTGCCGGACAGGTCGATCGCGTTCACGTCCATGTGCGAGGCCAGCCAGGGCGCTATCTCCTCCGTGCGCCCGGTCAGCACGTTGATCACGCCGCCGGGCACGTCGGAGGTCGCGAGCACCTCGGACAGCGACACCGCGGGCAGCGGGCAGCGCTCGCTGGCCACCGCCACCACCGTGTTGCCGCTGACCACCGCGGGCGCCACCACCGAGACGAAGCCGAGCAGGCTCGAGGCCTGCGGCGCGATCACGGCCACCACGCCGGTCGGCTCGGGCAGCGAGAAGTTGAAGTACGGCCCGGCCACCGGGTTGGCCGACCCGCGCACCTGGGCGAGCTTGTCCGCCCAGCCGGCGTACCAGACCCAGCGGTCGATGGCCGCGTCCACCACGGCCTCACCCTGCCGGGCGCCGAGGCCCTCAGCCGCGCGGACCTCGGCGACGAACTGAGCCCGGCGGCCCTCGAGGAGTTCGGCGACGCGGTACAGCACCTGCCCGCGGTTGTAAGCGGTGGCCGCGGACCAGCCGCCGAACGCCTTCCGCGCGGCCGTCACGGCGTCCCGGGCGTCCTTGCGCGAGGCCAACGCCGCGTTGGCCAGGAACCTGTCCTTCTGGTCGGTTACCACGTAGGACCGGCCGCTCTCCGAACGGGGGAAGGCCCCGCCGATATACAGCTTGTACGTCTTGCGCACGGCGATGCGGGCAGGCGCAGCGGTATCAGACATCGAGGTACGCCTCCAGCCCGTGCCGGCCGCCTTCCCGGCCGTAGCCGGACTCCTTGTAGCCACCGAAGGGTGACGCCGGATCGAACTTGTTGAACGTGTTCGCCCACACCACGCCGGCCCGCAGCCGGGAGGCCATCCACAAGATCAGCGATCCCTTCTCGGTCCAGACGCCGGCTGACAGCCCGTACGGCGTGTTGTTGGCCTTCTCCACCGCCTCGGCCGGCGTCCGGAACGTCAGCACCGAGAGCACCGGCCCGAAGATCTCCTCCCGCGCGATGCGGTGCGCCTGCGACACCCCGGTGAAGATCGTGGGCGGGAACCAGAAGCCCTTCACCGGGAGCTCGCACGGTGGCGACCAGCGCTCCGCGCCCTCCGCCTCGCCGACCTCGGACAGCTCGCGGATCTTGGCCAGCTGGGCCGCGGAGTTGATGGCGCCCACATCGGTGTTCTTGTCCAGCGGATCGCCGAGCCGCAAGGTGGCCAGCCGCCGCCGCAGCGACGCGAGCACGTCGGAGTAAACCGACTCCTGCACCAGCAGCCGCGAGCCGGCGCAGCAGACGTGGCCCTGGTTGAAGAAGATGCCGTTCACGATGCCCTCGACCGCCTGGTCCACGGGCGCGTCCTCGAACACGACGTTGGCGGCCTTGCCGCCTAGCTCGAGGGTCACCTTCTTGCGCGTGGGGGCGCAGGCGCGGGCGATCTGCTTGCCGACCTCGGTGGAGCCGGTGAACGCCACCTTGTCGATGCCGGGGTGCTCCACCAGCGCCCGGCCGGTCTCCCCCGCCCCGGTGACGATGTTGACCACGCCCGGCGGCAGGTCGGCCTGCTGGCAGATCTCGGCAAACGCCAGCGCGGTCAGCGGCGTGGTCTCGGCGGGCTTGAGCACCACCGTGTTGCCGCAGGCCAGCGCAGGAGCGATCTTCCAGGCCAGCATCAGCAGCGGGAAGTTCCACGGGATGACCTGGCCGGCCACGCCGAGCGGGCGCGGCGCCGGGCCGTAGCCGGCGTACTCCAGCTTGTCGGCCCAGCCGGCGTGGTAGAAGAAGTGCGCCGCGACCAGCGGGATGTCCACGTCGCGGGACTCGCGTATCGGCTTGCCGTTGTCGAGTGACTCGAGCACGGCGAGCTCGCGCGCCCGTTCCTGGATGATCCGGGCGATGCGGAACAGGTACTTGGCCCGCTCCCGCCCGGGCATGGCCGACCAGGTGTGCTCGTAGGCTTTGCGCGCGGCGGTCACGGCCCGGTCCACGTCGGCGGGACCGGCCTCGGTCACCTCGGCCAGGACCTCCTCGGTGGCCGGCGAGATGGTCTTGAACGCGCGGCCGTCCACACCAGGGCCGAACTCGCCGTTGATGAAGAGCCCGTAAGACTCGCGCAGCGAGACAATGGACCGCGACTCCGGCGCCGGCGCGTACTCGAACTTAGGCATGTCAGTCCAGGGTGGAATAAGGCAGGGCATCCTCTACCCTGCGGCAGGTCTTCTGCAACGCGTCTGACCTGCGTTTTCTCATCTCAGCACTTCTCATCGTATCCGCTAGTCACCCGAGGCAGACCTGGCATGTGCTGACGTCTTCACCCGCGAGACACTGGTTGAGTTCATCACGGGTTCCGCAGATCATCTGGAACGCGTCATCGTCCAGTGTCCGGAGCGTTTCACATATGGCGCGGTGGAGAACCCTGGTTCCTGGCGGCTCCCGCAGTTGCCATTCCGGGACACCTACGATTTCAGCGGAACCGTCGGGATACCGCACCACATGCTCGGCCCCGAAGATCCGCTCCGGGAAGGCCTCCAAGTCCACAGAACCATCGGGGTGTCGCGGCCAATCGCTCCGCTTAAGCCTTAGCTTCACGGTGACCACGTAGCTGTCGGGATGACTGCCCAACCATTCCTCAGGTGCCAGGCCAGCGAAATGATGCAGCATTTCGCCAGCGTAGCCACGCCGCCGCATGATGTCACCGGCCTGGTACATCACATCGTTCTCGCGTTGGCGCAGTACAGGCCCGAGGCATATGGGACTATCAGCTTGGGAGCTAGCTTGTCACATATTGCCGACCATAGTATATGCAGCTCAGAGCTTATTTTCCTTGTCCGTGGGTGCCCGCTGCAGACCGTCGCAGACCACCCAATCGGGCACCCAAGGGGCACGACTGTTGACGTTGCCCCCAACAGGTGGTATGGCGGGCTACGTCGGCTATCGCCACCGCGGCGTGTCCTGCGGCTGGACGATGTACCTGGCACCGGGCGACAGGGCGGTGGCGCGGAGGGGGGTGCTCACCCAGTAGACCTGGCAATGCACGCCACCGCCGTCCGGTCCGAACACCCACGCGAACACCACCAGCTACGGCGTGATCGCACAGGCGCCCGAGCAGCAGCTCCCCTAACTGACCCCGCCCACGCAGACCCGATAGCCAGAAAGGACGTGTCACATGAAGAAGAGCCATATCGCCGTGGCTGCCGCCGTCGCCATGGTCGTAGGCACCACCGCCGCGGTCACCGTGGCCGCCCGCGCGAGCACGTCGTCGGCCAGCTCCGCCGGTGCTTCCAACCGGGCCAAGCCGGTACGGATCGAGGTCTTCGCGCCCGAGCGGGGCGCCAACGCCGGCGCCAACGGGTTCGGCTGGTTCGTCGACATGGAAGTCGACTTCCTGGGCATGAACCTGCACCAGGCCGGGTTCAGCGGCCTGCAGCTAACCGGGCCCATGGCGCACAACAACATTCCGCCGTTCCCGGGCTTGTTCTCGACCGGCCAGGACGACCGCATGCCCGGCCTGGTCGTGCTCACATCCACCACCAACAACACCCTGCCGGGCTTCTCCGGCCCAGGCACTAACCTGGCCAACCTGTTCAACATCACCGGCATCACCAACCGGGATAACAAAGAGACCGAGCTGTGGGACACCTGGATCGTGGGTGCGGCCATCGCCGGCCAGAATGTCGACACCACGCTCACCGTCGCGGTCATCGACGACCTCAATCACGACGGCGTCTTCAATGATGCGCCGAACGTGGTCCCCGATCTGAACAACGACGGGCGCATCGACGCCGCTGACCTCAAGCTCCTGGGGGTCGCGTCCAACATCGTCACCGTGCCGTTCCGGATCAACGGCGCCCCGGCCCAACCCTGACGCTGCGGGTGCGCCGTGCCGACGCCGAAAGAGGCGACCCGGGAAGGCGCCGACCATAACCCATGTGCCCTCGTTGTGCCCGGCAACCGCCATAACTAGGCATCATGGCCAGTCAGAGCATTGCTACCTCAGTCCAGGGTGAAGTAGTCGGGACCCGAGTAGCGGCCGGTCATCATCTTGGTCCGCTGCATGAGCAGGTCGTTGAGCAGGCTGGAGGCTCCCAGGCGGAACCAGCGGGGGTCCAGCCAGTCCTCCCCCGCCGTCTCGTTGACCAGGACCAGGTACCTGATCGCGTCCTTGGCGGTGCGGATGCCGCCGGCCGGCTTGACGCCGACCTGGCGGCCGTGGCTCTCCCGGAAGTCCCGCACGGCCTCCAGCATGACCAGGGTCCCCGGGAGCGTCGCGGCCGGGGTGACCTTGCCGGTCGAGGTCTTGATGAAGTCGGCCCCGGCCAGCATGGCCAGCCAGGACGCCCGCCGCACGTTGTCCAGCGTGACCAGCTCGCCGGTCTCCAGGATCACCTTGAGATGAGCTGTACCGCAGGCCTCCTTGACCGCGGCGATCTCGTCGAAGACCAGCTGGTAGTCCCCGGCCAGGAAGGCGCCGCGGTCGATCACCATGTCCACCTCGTCGGCGCCCGCCGAGACCGCGTACTTCACGTCGGCGAGCTTGACCTCCAGGCTGGTCCGGCCGCTCGGGAACGCGGTAGCCACGCTGGCCACGTGCACCCCGCTGCCCTTCACCTCGGCCGCCGCGACGTGGGCCAGGTCGGGGTACACGCAGACGGCGGCGACCATCGGCGCGGTCGGGTCGGCGGGGTCCGGGCGCTTGGCCTTGGCGCACAGCGCGCGGACCTTGCCCGGCGTGTCCTGGCCCTCCAGGGTGGTCAGGTCGATCATCGAGATGGCCATGTCGAGCGCCCACTGCTTGGCCGTGGTCTTGATGGACCGGCTGGCTAGCGTGGCCGCGCGCGCTTCCGCCCCCACCCGGTCCACCCCGGGCAGACCGTGCAGGAAGCCGCGCAATTCGCCGATGGCCTGCGTCGGTGCACTCATAGGCCAATTCTTACCCACGGCCGGGACTGGAATGTCGGTGCCCGGACGGACAATGCCGGCATGGAACTCAGCGGAGTGACCGCACTGGTGACGGGAGGCGCGGACGGGATCGGTGCCGGGATCGCGGAACGGCTCGCGGCCGAGGGCATGCACGTGGTCATCGCCGACCTCGACGACAGGCAGGGCCCGATTACGGCCGAACGGGTCGGCGGCTCGTTCCTCCGCACCGACCTCGCTGACCCGGGCGACGTCCGCGCGGCTGTCGCCGCGGCAGGGTCGGTCGGCGTGCTGGTCAACAACGCCGGGGGCATTGAGGAGCCGTGCTTCCCCGCCGCGGATCCGGCGAAGTGGGAGCAGACCCTCGACCTGAACCTGCGCGCGGTCATGCTGGCCACGCAGCTCGTCCTGGCCCCGATGCGGGAGCGCGGCGGCGGCGCGATCATCAACATCGCCTCGACGGCCGGGCTTGGCATGGCCAGCCACGACTCGCCCGAGTACGCAGTGGCCAAGGCGGGCGTGGTCCGGTTCACCGCCTGCCTGGCGCCGTGGCGTGACACCATGGCCGTTCGGGCTAATTGCATCTGCCCAGGTCTGGTGGACACGCCGGCCTCGCGCCGGTCGCGGAGCCGGATGACGCCGGATGAGCTCGCCGCGCTGCCCCCGGTGCTGTCGCCCGCCGACATCGCGGCCGCGGCGATGCAATTCCTGGCCGACGACACGCTGGCCGGGCGGATCATGCTGTGCCGCCGCGGCGGCGAGCCACCCCGGCTGCTTCCGGTCACGGACGGGCAGGAGTTACCGGGCCAGGGCGGCCTCGATTACCCGGCCGAGGGCGATCAGCCGCTCCTCCCCGCCGGGCGGCCCGATGAGCTGGAGCGAGGCGGGCAGGCCGGCCGGACCGCCGGGGACGGGCAGGGACAGCGCGGGCAGCCCGGCCAGGTTGGCCGGCATGGTCAGCACGGTGAGCGACATGCCGCGTTCGCCGCGCACCGGCGGCGCGCCCGTCAGCGTCGGCAGGGCCAGGACCGGATGGCGGTCCAGCGCGGCGGCGAACCAGTCGCGCGCCTGAAGCCTGACGCGCTGAGCGGCCTCGACCTGATCGGCGGTGATGGCGGCCGACTCGGTCATGCTGCGCCGCACCCCGGGGGTGAGCCGGTCGAGGTGCGGAAGCAGGTGCGCGTTCGCGGGGTAGGCCTCGACGTCGATGGCCACGTTCCCGGCTTCGTTGACGGCCCGGAAGTCGAACCCGGTGACGTCGGTGACCTGCAGGCCGGCCAGGGCGGCGTCGACCGCCGCGTCGGTCGCGGGATCCACGCCGAGGTCAGGCGCCGGCCGGATCCGCCCGACCCGGCCGGGTGCCCCGGCGGAGGCGCCCGCGAAGCCGGGATCGATCAGCCGCATGCCCAGTTCCACCGCGGCCACGTCCGCGCCGAGCGGCCCCACCGTGTCCATGGAGGACGCCAGCGGGTACACGCCGTCGAGCGGCACCCGGCCCCAGGTGGTCTTCAGGCCGGCGATCCCGCAGCAGGCCGCGGGGATCCGCACCGAACCGCCGGTGTCGGTGCCGAGGGCCACGTCCGCCTCTCCCGCCGCCACGGCGACCGCCGAGCCGCTCGACGACCCGCCGGGCAGCCGCCGGGGATCCAGCGGGTTCGGCGGAGTGCCGAGCCACGGGTTCACCCCGCTCGCCGACCAGCACAGCTCGGTCAGGCTGGTCTTGCCGACGATCCGCGCCCCGGCCCGCCGGGCCGCGGCCACCACCGGCGCGTCAGCGGCCGCCGGTCTCGCCTGCTCCGCGACCACCTGGCAGCCGGCCGTCGTGGGCAGGCCCTCGACGTCGATGCAGTCCTTGACCGCGAGCCGCGGGCCGTCTCCGGGCGCGTCGAGACGCACGATCCAGGTGGGATCCATGGGCTGATTCTTCCAAAGCCAAGAAGTCACGGAAGGTTCGCCTGGACGTCACGGCGGCTGCGATGTCGCGATCTGTTGATATCGCACCGTGTGACCATGAGGGTCGCGATCATCACCGAGTCCTTCCCCCCCGACGTCAACGGTGTCGCGCACTGCGTCCTGCGTGTCGCCGAACTCCTCAGCGCAAACGGCCACCAGCCGCTCGTCATCGCCCCCCAGCCGCCGCGGGCCAGGCGAGACGAGAAAACCTCCTACCCGTTCCCCGTGGTGCGGGTGCCCGCGGTCCCGCTGCCCGGCTACCCGGGCTTCCGGCTCGGGCTGCCCGGCCGGCGGGTCCGGGCCGCGCTCATCCGCCACCGGGCCGAGCTGGTGCACCTGGCCAGCCCGGTCGTCCTGGGGGCGCACGGCGCCGCCGTGGCCCGGCGGCTCGGCCTGCCCACGGTCGCGGTGTACCAGACCGACCTGCCGTCCTACGCCCGCGCCTACCGGTTCGGCCAGGCCGGCGAGGCGTTCGCCTGGCGGTGGCTGCGCGGCATCCACAACGGCGCGGTGCGCACGCTGGCCCCGTCGACGGTCACCGCGACCGGCCTGCTCGGCCAGGGCATCGAGAACGTCTGGCTGTGGGGACGCGGTGTGGACACGCAGCGCTTCCACCCCGCCAAGCGCAGCCCGCAGATCCGGGCCGAGGTGGCGCCGGGAGGCGAGCTGATCGCTGGGTACGTGGGACGCCTGGCCACGGAGAAGCGAGTCGACCTGCTGGCCGGGATCACCGCGCTGGACGGGGTCCGGCTGGTCATCGTCGGCGCCGGGCCGGCCGGGGCCGCGCTGCGCCAGCAGCTGCCGGGCGCCGTCTTCCTGGGCGAGCGCCGGGGCGAGGAACTCGCGGCCATCTACGCCAGCCTCGACGTGTTCGTGCACAGCGGCCCGTACGAGACGTTCGGCCAGACGCTGCAGGAGGCGGCGGCGAGCGGCCTGCCGGTGGTCGCCCCGGCGGCGGGCGGGCCGCTCGACCTCGTGCAGGACGGGGTGACCGGATACCTGGTGCCGCCGTCGGATCCGGGGGCGTTCACCGCCGCCGTGGCCCGGCTGGCCGCCGACCCGGCGTTGCGCGCGGCGTTCGGCGCGGCCGGGCGGCGCAAGGTCCTCGGCCGCACCTGGCCCGCGCTGACCGAGGAGCTGACCGGGCACTACGCCGCCGTGCTGCGATCAACAAGGGGGTCCCCGGGCGGCAAGAGGGCCAGGAAACCGGCCAAGGTCACCACGTGAGGATCATCCGGCTGGCCAACTTCGTCGCGCCGCACTCCGGCGGGCTGCGTACCTCGCTGGCCGAACTCGGCGCGGGTTACCTAGCCGCCGGGCACGAGCCGGTGCTGGTCATCCCGGGCGACCGCGATGGCGACGAGCTGACCACGCAGGGCCGGGTGATCACGCTGCGCGCGCCGCGGGTGCCGTTCACCGGCGGATACCGGGTGCTGTGGCGCAGGCGGCGGCTGGCCCGGTTGCTGGCCGCGCTGCGGCCGGATGCCCTGGAGGTATCGGACCGGACCACGCTGCGCTGGACGGGCGCGTGGGCCCGCGAGCAGGGCGTGCCCGCGGTCATGGTCTCGCACGAGAGCGTCACCGCGCTGCTGAAGCTGACCCTGCTGGGGCCGCGGCTGTCCCGCGGCGTCGCCGACTGGCTCAACCGGCGCACCGCCCGGGCCTACCACCGGGTCATCTGCACCACCGGCTGGGCCGCGGCCGAGTTCGGGCGGATCGGCGCGCGCAACGTGATCCGCGTCCCGCTCGGCGTGGACCTGGACACGTTCAGCCCGCGAGTAAGGCCGGTCCGTTCCCAGTACGCCGGCGAGGGCCAGATCCTGCTGGTGCACTGCGGGCGGCTCTCAGCGGAGAAGCGGCCGCAGCGCTCGCTGACCACGCTGGCCACGCTGCGCGCCGCGGGCCTGCCGGTCCGGCTGGTGGTGGCGGGCGACGGCCCGCTGCGGGCGCGCCTGGTCCGCCGGGCCACGCGCACCGGGCTTCCGGTCACCTTCGCGGGTTTCCTGTCCGGCCGGGCCGACCTGGCCGCGCTGCTGGCCAGCGCCGACGTGGCCATCGCGCCCGGGCCGGCCGAGACCTTCGGGCTGGCCGCCCTGGAGGCGCTGGCCTGCGGGACCCCGGTGGTGGTCAGCGCGGAGTCCGCACTACCCGAGGTGGCGGGCGACGCCGGGGCCAGTGTTCCTGGCGAGGATCTCGCGGCCGGCGTGCGGGCCGTGCTGGCCCGGCCGGAACGGTCCCGGCGGGCCGCCGCCCGCGCCCGCGCGGAGCAGTACGACTGGGGCACGGCCGCGCGCGGCTTCCTGGCCGCGCACGGGGCCGACGATAGCGCGGCCATAAGGAGGCGATCCGCATGACGCGGTTCGCGGCGCTAGGCGACTCGATCACGGTGGGCATGGGCGACCCGGCCCCCGGACGGGGCTGGGCCGCGCTGCTGGCCAGCACGCTGCCCCAGCCCGAGCTGCACAACCTGGCCACGCTGGGCGCCCTGGCCGCCGACGTGGAGCGCGCACAGCTGCCTGCCGCCGCCGCCCTGCGGCCGGACGTGGCCAGCGTCGTGGTCGGCATCAACGACACGCTCCGCGGAGATTTCGATCCCGAACGGACCGGCCAGTCTGTCGACCGCACAGTGGCTGCGCTGCGCGCGGCGGGCGCCGAGGTGCTCACCGTACGGCTGCCGGACCCGGGGCAGATGTTCGGGCTGCCGGGCGCGCTGGCGCGTCCGCTGGCCCGCCGGATGCGCGCGGTGAACGCGGCGGTGGACGAGGTGGCGCGTCGGTACGGGACGGTGCACCTGGACGTGGCCCGTGATCCGGCCGCCTACGAGCGGCGCTACTGGAGCGTCGACCGGCTGCATCCGAACGAACGCGGTCATCGCCTCATCGCCTGCCGCTTCCACGCGCTGCTGGGCGCATCCGGGTTCCCGGTCGGCCCGGGACCCGACCCCGAGCCGTCCAGCCCGCCGCCGACCAGGCTGGCCGAGGTGCACTGGATGGCGACCAAGGGCACCGCGTGGCTGGTCCGGCGGTCCCGCGACCTGGTCCCGGCCCTGGTGGGCCTGGCGGTGCGCGAGTGGTTCGGCCCCGGCCGCGCAGAGCCGGAACCGGAAACGACGGAAACTACGGAACCGAAATATCCGGAACCGGAAAGTACAGGACTGGAGCGGGTGAACCTGAACGTCTTAAGCAAGCCTTCAGGAAACTTGCAGCTTTACGAGTGCTTGCCTTCGGCCCCGCTCAAGGTGCGGAACCGATTCTCACAACGTAACGAAAAGACGTAGCCGCACCGCGGCAGTGAGTTGAGGGCAACACCGATGAGCCAGACCTATGACCCGAACAGTCCCGAACACGGGCCGCAGTACGGGCAGGGCTATGCGTCCGGACCAGGTTGGGCCGGCTATGCCAGCGCGCCGCCGCCTCCCCCGCGGCGGAACCACAAGCGCGGGCTGATTCTCACCGGCGCGGTCGCGCTGGCCGCGGGCGCCACCGCGGGCGCGTTGATCGGCAGCACGCACGGGGTGACGGCGAGCACGATGACCGCCGCCTCCAGGACGCCGTTGTCCGCCAGCCAGATCGCGTCCCGGGTCGACCCGGCCCTGGTCGACATCGTGACCACGCTCGGCTATCAGGGCGGGAAGGCGGCCGGCACCGGCATCGTGCTGACGTCCGACGGCGAGGTGCTGACCAACAACCACGTGATCCGCGGTGCCACCTCGATCAAGGTCACCGACGTGGGCAACGGCCGCACCTACACGGCCAAGGTGGTCGGCTACGACGCGAGCAAGGACGTCGCGGTGATCCAGCTGCAGAACGCATCCGGCCTCACCACCGCCAACCTCGGCGACTCCTCCAGCGTGCAGACCGGCGACGCCGTGACCGCGCTGGGCAACGCGGGCGGCAAGGGCGGTACCCCGTCGGTCGCCTCCGGCACGGTCACCGCGCTGAACCAGTCCATCACCGCGTCGGACGAAGGGTCCGGCGCCAACAGCGAGCAGCTGAGCGAGCTGATCGAGACCAACGCGGACATCCAGCCGGGTGACTCGGGCGGCGCGCTGGTCGACGCCTACGGCCAGGTGATCGGCATGAACACCGCGGCCTCCACCGGCACCCAGTTCCAGTCCGAGTCCGGCCAGTCCGCCGCGCAGGCCTACGCCATCCCGATCGACAACGCGGAGACCATCGCCGATCAGATCGAGGCCGGCCAGAGCTCGTCCACCGTCCACATCGGCGCCACCGCCTTCCTCGGCATCGAGAGCGGCGGCAGCAGCTCGGGCAGCGGTTCCGGTGACTCCGGCGGGTTCGGCGGCTTCGGCGGCTTCGGCCAGGGCGACGGCAGCGGCAGCGACGGCAGCAGCGCCAGCAGCGGCGTGACCATCTCCGGCGCCTTGTCCGGTTCCCCGGCGGCCAGCGCCGGCCTGACCGAGGGCGACACGATCACCTCGGTGGGCGGCCAGTCGGTCTCCTCGGCCGACGACATCCAGCAGGTCCTGGTCAAGTACCACCCGGGCGACAAGATCTCGGTCAGCTGGGTGGACCAGACCGGGCAGTCGCACACGGCGACCGTGACCCTGGCCTCCGGACCCGCAGCCTAGAACCCGGGGCGGGCAACCCTGCAGCCCGCCCCGCACGCCAGTGATCCCCGGCCACCCCCCGGGGGTCACTGGCTTTTGCCGTCTTTCAACCCGCCGGGGCGCGGGGCCGGCGGGGAACGATAGAGCCGCCCCGTTCGGGATAAAAATGACATGACGACGGCGAGAGGAGAACGGGTGCGCGCGGCGAGACTGCACGCGGTGGGCGATCTGCGGGTGGCGGACGAGCCCGAGCCGGCGGCTGGGCCGGGGATGAGCCTGGTGCGGGTCACCGCGGTCGGCATCTGCGGCTCTGACCTGCACTGGTGGGACGAGGGCGCGATCGGCGACGCCAGGATCACGCATCCGCTGGTGCTCGGCCACGAGGGTGCCGGGGTGATCGCGGACGGGCCGCGGCGCGGCGAGCGGGTGGCGATCGACCCGGCGATCCCGGACGAGACGTGCCGGGCCTGCCGGGACGGCTACCGGAACCTGTGCTATCACATCAGGTTCTCCGGCCACGGCGAGACCGATGGCATGCTCCGCGAGGTCATGGCCTGGCCTTCTGGCCTGCTGCATCCCCTGCCCGACGGCGTGTCTGACGCGGACGGGGCCATGCTGGAGCCGCTCGGGGTGGCGATCCACTCCGCCGGCCTGGGTCACCTGCCGTTCGCCGGGGCGGCCGCGGTGATCGGCTGCGGGCCGATCGGGCTGCTCCTCATCCAGGTGCTGAGGGCGGCGGGCGCTAGTTCGGTGCTGGCGGTCGAGCCGCTGGCGCACCGGCGAGAGGCAGCCGCGCGGATGGGAGCGGACCAGGTGGCCGACTCCGACGCCGCCCTGGACGACGCGGGGGTGGACGTGGCGTTCGAGGCGGCCGGCAACGACGAGGCGGTCGGGCTGGCCATGGCCTCGGTGCGGCCCGGCGGGCGGGTCGTGCTGGCCGGGATCCCGGGCGATGACTCGATCAGGTTCGGCGCGTCGCTCGCGCGGCGCAAGGGACTGACGATCGCGATGGTGCGGCGGATGAACGAGGTGTACCCGCGGGCGATCGGCCTGGCCGCACGAGGAGTGGTCGACCTCGGGTCGGTGGTGACGAACCGGTTCGGTCTCGGCGAGGTCCGGGAGGCGTTCGCGGACGGCGCCAAGCGCACCGGGCTGAAGGTTGTCGTCGAGCCCCAGCGCTAATCGCCACGGGAAGGGCCTGATCGGCGTCGCCTCGACGGCGTGGCTCAGGCGCTGACCGGGGTACGGTCCAGGCCGATGTCGTAACCCTCGCTGATGCCCGCGATCTCGGCCAGCTCGTAGCTAGGTCAGTCGCTATTTACGGTAACCGGGAGCGGGCCGGGTGAATACCCCGGCCGGTGCGGGGCAGGGGCCGGAATCCGGCTGCGGCCGGGACGATGACATCCGAGCGTGAGGAGGATTTGCGATGGCCAGCGAACTGAGTGGTACGCGCGTGGCCTTCCTGACCGCAAACGAGGGGGTCGAGCAGGTCGAGCTGACCGCGCCCTGGCAGGCCGTCAAGGACGCCGGCGGCACGCCCGAACTGCTCGCGCCTGAGGCCGGCGAGGTGCTGGGGTTCAACCATGTGGACAAGGCGGACACCTTCACGGCGCACCGCTCCATCCGCGACGCCGACCCGCTCGACTACTCCGCGCTGGTGCTGCCGGGCGGCGTGGTCAACGCCGACGAGCTCCGGATGGCACCGGGCGCGGTGACGTTCGTGCAGCGGATCTTCGAGGCCGGCAAGCCGGCCGCGGTCATCTGCCATGGGCCATGGACCCTGGTCGAGGCGGACCTGGTCCGGGGCCGGACGCTGACCTCATGGCCGAGCCTGCAGACCGACATCCGCAACGCCGCCGGCAACTGGGTGGACGCCGAGGTCCAGGTCTGCACGAACGGCCCGAACACCCTGGTGACCAGCCGGAAGCCGGACGACCTGCCCGCGTTCTGCGAGCAGATGGTCAAGGCGTTCGCCGAGCAGTCCCAGCCGGCCTGACGCCCTGCCGGACGAGCCTCCCGGGAGACCGGTTTTGTAACGAATTAATAACGGGTATGGTGGCGGGCTTCGGCCGGACCGGCTGTCGGAAGATGATCGTGTATGCGCGTATGTATGCGCATACACGAAGGGATGCCTCCGGGTGCGGGACAAGCCGAGCGTCTACGAGGTGGCGCGGCTCGCGGGGGTGTCGACGGCCACGGTGTCCCGGGTGCTGGCGGGGTACGAGCGCGTGCTCCCCCGGACCAGGGACAAGGTGCTCACCGCGGTCACCGAGCTCGGCTACGTGCCGAGCGGGGCGGCCCGGGACCTGGCCGCGCGGCGCACCGGCGTGCTCGGGCTGTGCTTCCCCGACCTGGACAACGAAGACGGCGACGCGGCCTACTGGTACGACGAGGTGATCCGGGGGATGGAGCGGGCCGCCCGGCGCAGCGGGTACGCGGTGCTCATCGCGGCCAGCCACCACCGCGATGACAGCGGCCTGGTGCTGAGCATCGCGGGGCGATGCGACGGGCTCGTGGTGCTGGCCCGCACCGCGCCGCTGGCCATGATCGAGCACGTCGCGACGCGCATCCCGGTCGTGCTGCTGGCCACCGAGGAGGGCGCGGGCCGGCCGGACCGGGCCATCGACTTCCTGGCGGTGGCCAACGAGACCGGGGCGTACCAGGTGACGGCGCACCTCGCCGACGGGCACGGCTACACCGGCATCTGCTTCATCGCCGGGCCGCCGGACTCGCCGGACTCGGCTCGCAGGCTCGACGGGTTCCGGCGGGCCACCAGCGGGCTCCCGGACACGCCCATCTACTACGGCGATTTCACCACCGGGGGCGGCCGCCGGGTCGCCGAGCGGATCATCGCCGCCGGGCGGGTGCCGCGCGCGCTGGTCTGCGCCAACGACCAGACCGCGATCGGGGTCATGGCGGCGCTGCAGCAGGCCGGCCTGAGCGTCCCCGGTGACGTGGCGGTGACCGGGTTCGACGGCATCATGATCGGCCGTCACCTGCATCCCAGCCTCACCACCGTGGTGCAGCCGATGGCGGCGCTCGGCGACACCGCGGTGGCGATGCTCGCCGACCGCATCGGCGGCGGCCGGGCCCCGCAGACACTGCCGCGGCGGACGGTGGAACTGCCCGTCCGGCTCGAGCTCAGGGGTAGCTGCGGCTGCCTGGAATAGGCGAACCAGGGGGGCCTGACAAGGAGGCAACCGATGAGCAGAGCCCGGAGATACTGGTGGGCTATCGTCCTGGTGGTCGTGGTCGCGCTGCTGGTCCCGGGCACCGCCCGCGCAGCCGGGAACCCGGTCAGCCCGTACGGCGGGCTGTCGTCGTCACAGCGGGCAAGCCTGCTCGCCATCGCGCGGGACACCTGGAAGTTCTACGACGCGGACGTCGACCAGGCGACCGGCCTGCCGATGGACAACATCACGTTCGCCGGCGGTGCGGCCAACCCGACCTCGTTCGGCCGTTATACCTCGGCCGCCAACATCGGGGTCTACCTGTGGGCCGTGGTCGCCGCCCGGGACCTCGGCCTGGTCAGCGAGCCGCAAGCCCGCGCCAGGATCCAGGCCACCCTTACCGAGGTGTCGCACCTGAAGCGGGACAACGGCTTCTTGTACCAGTGGTACGACACCACCAACGGCAACGTGCTGACCAACCCCGGTCAGGGTGACTGTACCGAGACCACGCCGGCCTTCGACAACTGCTTCTTCATCTCGAACGTGGACAACGGCTGGTACGCCTCGGGGCTGCTCGTGGTCCGGCAGGCCATGCCCGAACTCAGCCACCTGGTGAACAGCCTGATCGCGCCGATGAACTTCGGGCTGTTCTACGACGCCCGGGCCGAGACGCACTGCAACGTCAACCCGGCCATCACCGGGAACCAGCCGACCGGTCAGATGTTCGGCGGGTACTACGTCGGGCTGCCCCCAGATCAGGGCGACAACTGGACGCACTACTACCACAACGGCGCGCTGTACAGCGACCCGCGGATCTCCGCCTACATCGGCATGGGCCTGCACCAGATGCCGGGCAACGTGTGGTGGCGTAGCTGGCGGGAGCTGCCACCGCCGGCCCCGTTCACCGACTGCCAGTCCACCGACCCCGACTTCTCCTGGCAGGGGCAGTGGCCGATGGCCGGCTCCTGGCAGACCTACACCGACCCGCTGTCCCGGCAGAAGTTCCCGGTGTGGGAGGGCCACTACACCTACCCCGGTTCGGACCTGACGTTCATTCCGACCTACTCGGGCGGGATGTTCGAGGGCCTGATGCCGAACGAGATCGTGCCGGAGACTAGCTGGGGCACGCGCAGCTTCGGGCTCGCCGACGCTCGCACCGCTCAGGTGCAGATCAAGTACGCGACCCAGCAGCTGCAGTACCCGGTCTGGGGTATGTCCCCGTCCAGCACGCCGGACGACACCGGCGGCTACGGCGGGTACGGGGTCGAGGGCCTGGCCTTCCCGTACTTCGGCACCGGCGCGGACGCGAGCCACCCCAACCAGGGACTGTCCCAGTGCCACGGCTGCGCCACCGAGGACGTGGTCACGCCGCACGCTTCCTTCCTCGCGCTGGACGTCGCGCCGCAGCAGGCCTTCGCCAACATCACCGCGCTGCGCAGCCGCTACCCGGGCGTGTACGGGGCGGATGGCTTCTTCGACGCGGTCAACCCCACGACCGGCGCGGTCGGCCACCGGGACCTGGTGCTCGACCAGTCGATGATCATGGCGGCGCTAGACAACGCGCTGCGCGATCGCGCGCTGCAGCGCGACTTCGCGCGCGATCCGGTGTCCTGGGCCGCGCACACGTACCTGTCGATGGAGACGATGTCGA
>Ga0081540_1000135_pt1 | contig 79068 bp, 59 predicted proteins | sample TabmetS2T1R1_FD_71024 | JGI IMG/M metagenome (GOLD analysis project Ga0081540, IMG submission 71024) | Tabebuia heterophylla rhizosphere microbial communities from the University of Puerto Rico - S2T1R1 | ecosystem: Host-associated > Plants > Roots > Rhizosphere ...
GCACCCGCACCCGGACCGGCTCCCCCACCGGAGGGAGCCTTCCGAGGGTGAGGACGGAGAACGCCACCCGGTATCCGACACCGGCCACCTCGACGATGGCCTCGTCCTCGGACTTCTCCACCACCGTTCCGTGGAGCGAGGCGATCACGGGCGGATGACCGCCGGACGCAGCCGCGCGCTCAGCTCCGGGCCGGCACGGCGGGTGCGCCGGGGAGAGAACGGCGAGCCGTCACGGTGGAGGTGGCACATGGCCACCGCGAGCGCGTCGGTCGCGTCGGCGCGCGGTGCGACGCCGAGCCCGAGGAAGCCCGTGACCGCGCGGGCCACCGCCTCCTTCGCTCCTGCTCCGCCGGCGCCGATGGACCGCTTCACCATCGCCGGCGCGTACTCGAAGACCGGGACCCCGGCCCGGGCAGCCACCAGGAGCGCCACCCCACGGGCCTGCCCGAGCACGAGCGCGCTGCGCGCGTTCTTGAAGGTGAACACTCCCTCCACCGCCACCGCCGCCGGGGCGTGCCGGACCAGCGTGTCGGAGAGGCGGGCGAACAGCTCGACCAGACGAAGCTCGAGCGGGGCGGTTGCATCGAGGCGGAGCACCCCGTGGGCGACGTGCTTCAGCCCCCCGCCGCGCCGCTCGATGACACCCCAGCCCACCACCCGACTTCCAGGATCGATGCCGAGGACGCGCGTCGGACCGAGCACGGAACGGATGTGTAGCACTACGCCCCCATCTGCTCCAGTTCGCGCTCCGGGATGTCGGCGTTGGCCCAGACGTTCTGCACGTCGTCGTTGTCCTCGAGCAGCTCGAGCAGCTTCACGACCTTCCTCGCCGCCTCGCCCTCCATCTTCACCGTGTTCTGCGGGAGGTAGACCCACCGTTGCTCGCCGAGCTGCAGCCCGGACCTCTCCAGCGCCCCGGAGACCTGGTGGAGGTGCGCGGGATCGGTGCGGACCTCGAACCCGTCCGTGCCCTGCCCCACCACGTCCTCGGCGCCCGCCTCGAGCGCGGCCTCCATCACCCGATCCTCCGTCGGACCGGGCTTCACGGTGATGCTGCCCTTGCGGTGAAAGTTCCAGGCGACGGAGCCCTCCGCGGCGAGGTTTCCTCCGCCCTTGCTGAAGGTCGCCCGGATGTCGCCCGCGGTCCGGTTCCGGTTGTCGGTCAGGACCTCCACCAGCACCGCCACGCCGCCCGGGGCGTAGCCCTCGTAGGTGACCTCGTCGTAGTGCACGCCCTCGAGCTCGCCGGTGCCCTTCTTCACCGCCCGGGTGATGTTGTCGGAGGGCATGTTGGCCTCGCGCGCGGCGAGCATCGCCGCCCGGAGCCGCGCGTTCCCCGCCGGGTCACCGCCTCCGAGGCGGGCGGCGACGGTGATCTCCTTGATGAGCTTGGTGAAGAGCTTCCCCTTGCTCGCGCCCATCGCCTCTTTCTGGCGCTTGATCTTCGTCCAACGATTGTGACCGGACATGGCCCTCGCCCCTACGGGAGTGTCGAGAGCAACGCGCGCGCCTGCTCCGCCTGCGGGCCGGAGGCCTGGAGGACCAGGACCCGGTTCAGCTCGGACCGGGCACGCTCCACCTTCCCCGTCCGGAGATGGATCCGCCCGAGGAGCAGGATTGCCCTCGGGTCCGAGGGGTCGACGGTTGCCGCTCTCATCGCGGCCTCTTCTGCCCCGCCGTCGTCGTGGGCGTCAATCCGCTGCATCGCCCGGCTCACCAGTCTGTCCACCTCGGTCTCGATTCCCTGCCCCGGCATCGCCGGACGCGGAGCGACGGCCCGGCCGGGAGGCGTGGCGGTCCGCAGCCAGATTGTCGTCCCGACGAACGCAACGACGAGCATCGCCAGGCCGCCGAGGAACACCTGCCGCGGCCATCCTCTCCGGGGAGGGCGCTGGGTGAGCGCCACCTGGCGCGCGGCGACCGCGAGCGGCGACTCCTCCCCTGCCTCGAGCGCCACCGGAACGCTGGGGGGCGTCGGCGGGCGGTGAACCGGCGGCGGCGCTGCGACCGTGGGCGGCGGCGTCCGCGTCGCCGATGGCACCGCGGGCGGGGTCGGTGTCCGTGGAGGGGGCGGCGCCGGGGGCTCGAGGCCGAGCGGAACCGAACGGAGCACCCGCTCCATCTCCCCGACTCCGGCCGCGCCGTCCCAGTCGCTCACGCCGGGGAGATCGGCCGGCAGCCTTCCGGGGGCGGTCGCCGCGAGGTCGGCTTCCCCTCCGCGGACCTCGGGTGGCACCGCCTCGGCGACGGTGGGGGCGAGCGCAGGATTCGGGCCGGGCGTCTGACCGGTGGACCAGGGAACGGGCGGCGTCGAGGCCCGCGGCCACGGGTCATCCCATCCGCTGCGCACGCGCCCCGGCACCGGCTCGAGGCCCCGCGCTCGGGCCACCCGCGCCGGCAACAGCGCTCCGGAGGCATAGAGGCGGTTGGTGACCTGGAGCACCACCTCCTCGGGGAGCGACGACTCGAGCACCACCGCCCGCACCGTCCGCTCGCCGTCGAACAGGCGCACCACCGGCTCGACCTCCTCCGGAAGCTGGGAGATCTGCGCCAGAAGCGCTCGGAGATCCGGGAGGAGCACCGCCTCGAGGGGGATGCTCACCCGGGCCAGCGAACGCCAGGCACTGAGCGAAGCGGCCCAGGGTCCACAGAGCGCCCGCAGATCCACGGCGAGGTCACCCCGAGCCCGGACCGGTCCAAGATGAATGGCGTACGCGCCCTCGCCCAGGAAGAGCATCCGGCGGAAGGCGCGCTCTCCCTGGATGGCACGAACCTGCGCGGAGAGCACCCGACCGGCCCGGAAGAGCAGCTCCGCGGTCGTCCCCAGCACCAGCCTGCCGCTCCGGGTGCCCGCGAGCAGCGCCCGGAGCGCGGCCGCCACCGGGACCTCGCGGGTGGAGGCGACCAGCGTGGGGCTACCCGGTGCGCGCGACGACTCGAGCCGCGCCAGCGAGACGAGATCGCCGACGAAGAGCGGCTTGGCCAGGACGTCGTCGGCGCCCGTCCCGAGCGCCTGGGCGATCGCGGCCTCCGACGGTTGCGCGGTCAGGAGCAGCACCGGAACCTCGGCCAGCGCCGAGCGCCGGAGCCGGGCACAGAAGGTCACCCCGTCGAGTCCGGGGAGCTTGGTCTCGCTCACCACGAGGCCCGGCGCGGGACCCTGACCGAGGACCTTCTCGGCTTCCTCGGCGCTCCGGACCGACGTCACCTGAAAGCCGGCGCGCACCAACCCGAACTGGAGCAGGCCTCGCGTGGACGCCTGCGGCTCCACCACGAAAACGCGTCGCGGCTCGGTGGTGGCCCCCCGGGTCCCGGCCGGAACATGGATCGGGGTGACTGTCCTCTCTTGCGAGACCGCCATCCGCGCTCCACCCCCGCCTCGAGGACGGCTGTGGCGACACCGTCCCCCGCGAGGGAAGTCTATGCGTCTGCCTCCTCCCTCGGGAAGCGAGCAGAAGGGCTGTCAGAGAAGACGTCGCGATGCGCCGTGCGGAAAAGGCAGCGCCGAGCGCCGGCGACCAGGCTCAGCGCACCTGGCGGAGCGCCTCGGTGAACTTCTCCGGTCCCAGGAAACCGGTCACCCGGGGGTCGTCGAGGACCTTTCCGTCCGACGAGACGAAGGCGACCGTCGGCAGGCCGTTGACCCCGAACCGCTGGTAGAGCTCGTCCAGCGGGTCCTGCGCGTTGGTCCCGTCCACCTTGATGCGCACGAAGCGCTCGGCCGCGGCGACGACCGTCGGCGAGACGTAGGTCTCGCGGTCGAGCTCCTTGCAGGCCGCGCACCACTCCGCGAAGAAGTCGATCATCACCGGCTTCCCCTCGGCACGGGCGCGGGCCAGGGCCGCCTCCACGGGCTCGGGCTTGGTCCCCTCACCGGCATACCGGAGGTTCCAGACCAGCCCGGCGCTCTCCACGCCGACGTTGAGCGCCGAGAGCCGGAGCAGCACCGCCCCGGTGACCAGCACCACCCCGGCGGCCTTCAGCAACGCCTGGCCCGGTCCAGAGTCGAACTTTCGATGGATGGCGCCCAGGAGCACGCCGGCCGCGGCCAGCCCCGCGGCGAGCCACACCGCTCCGCTGGTGCCCCAGGCACGGGCGGCGGAGGCCGAGGCATTCCGCAGCGCGGGGAAGGCATCCCGGACGTAGGCGGCAGCGAGGGCGACCAGAAGGATGCCCAGCGCGCTCTTCACCCAGTCCATCCACGCGCCGCTCTTCGGCAGTCGCACGGCGAAGACACCGATGAGGAAGAAGGGCACCCCGATGCCCAGCGCGTAGACGAAGAGCAGCCCGGCTCCGAGCGCGGTGCTTCCGCTCGTGGCCACGTAGGTGAGCAGTCCGGTCAGCACCGGACCGGTGCAAGGCGCGGCGAGGAAGCCGGCCACGCTGCCCATCAGGAATGCGCCGGCGACCCCGGAGCCCCCGACGGAGTTCAGCTTCAGGGCGAGACCCTGCGGCAGGGCGAGCTCGAAGGCGCCGAACATGCTGGCCGCGAGGACCAGGAGGAACACCGCCAGTCCGATCGCCACCGCCGGGTGGCCGAGCACCGTCCCGAAGGCGGCGCCGGTGCGCGCGGCCGCGACGCCGAGCGCGGCGAAGACCACGCCCATCCCCACGACGTAGCTCGAGGTGAGGAGCACGGCCTTGCCGCGGCTCACGCCGGGTCGGGCTCCGAAGACGCCCACCGTGATGGGGATGAGGGGATACACGCACGGGGTGAGCGCGGTCAGCAGGCCACCGAGGAACACCAGCACCGCGCCGGCGCCGAACCGCCCCGCTCCGAGCGCCCCCGCGGCATCGAGGTTGGCCGAAGGGCCGGTGGGCAGCGCGGCAGGGATGAGCGCGAGGCCGAGCGCGGCCACGACTGCCAGGCCGAGGACCCAGACTGCACGCATCGAATTCGTCGTCTTCTCCAAGTGAGATTCGCTCCGGGGTACCAGCAGGAAACGCCCACGGACGCCGCGGGCTTCCACCTTGATGTCAGGACCCCTGTCGTTATAATCGACCTAACCGGTCCACATTGGTAGGCCAATGTAGGCACAGGACCTTTCGATCCGATGAGCCTTCCGATCTACATGGATAATCATGCCACGACGGCGCTCGACCCGCGCGTGCTCGAGGCGATGCTCCCCTATCTGCGTGAGGATTTCGGGAACGCCGCTTCTCGAAACCATGCATTCGGCTGGCGAGCCGAGGCGGCAGTCGAGCAGGCGCGTGCTCAGGTGGCGGCGCTGATCGGCGCTCAGGCCAACGAGATCGTCTTCACCAGCGGTGCAACCGAGTCGGACAACCTGGCGCTCAAGGGCGTGGCGGAGTTCTACCGTTCGAAGGGTGACCACATCATCACCCTGAAGACCGAGCACAAGGCCATCCTCGACTCGGGCAAGCGGCTGGAGCGGATGCGCCAGGAGCGGCTGGATGAGCTGAAGCTGCTCCGGTTGATCGAGCTGACCGGCGACGAGGTGAAGCCGGAGGACATCGACGCCCTCTCCGCCCAGTACAAGCTGGACCAGGACCCGGTGCTGCAGCGCTGGGCGGCAGTCGTGCGGACCGGAGCCCGGGTCACCTACCTGGACGTGGAGAAGGACGGCCGGGTGGACCTGGCCAAGCTCGCCGCGACCATCACCGACAAGACCATCCTGGTCTCGGTGATGCTGGCGAACAACGAGATCGGCACCGTGCAGCCGCTGCAGGAGATCGGCAAGCTCTGCCGCTCCCGCGGGGTGCTGTTCCACTCCGATGCGGTGCAGGGCGTGGGGAAGGTCCCCTTCGACGTGGAGTCGATGAAGATCGACCTCGCCTCGGTCACCGCTCACAAGATCTACGGCCCCAAGGGGATCGGCGCCCTCTACGTCCGGCGGAAGCCGCGGGTCCGCATCGCCCCGATCATCGACGGCGGCGGCCACGAGCGCGGCATGCGCTCGGGCACGCTCAACGTGGCCGGCATCGTGGGGTTCGGGAAGGCGGCGGAGATCGCCCGCACGGAGATGGCCGCCGAGTCGGCGCGCATCCTCGCGCTCCGCGAGCGACTGCGAGCCAAGCTGACCTCCGAGCTGGACCTGTGCACCATCAACGGCTCTCTGGAGCACCGCCTGCCGGGGAACCTGAACATCTCCTTCGCCTACGTCGAGGGCGAGGCCCTGATGATGGCCATCAAGGACGTGGCGGTGAGCTCGGGATCGGCCTGCACCTCGGCCTCGCTCGAGCCGTCGTACGTGCTGCGGGCCCTGGGCGTCGAGGAGGACATGGCGCACTCCTCCATCCGCTTCGGGCTCGGCCGCTTCAACACCGAGGCCCAGGTTGACGCGGTGGCGCGGTTGGTGGTGGACAAGGTCAAGAAGCTGCGCGAGATGAGCCCGTTGTACGAGATGGCCCGCGAGGGCGTGGACCTCAAGTCCATCGCCTGGACGGCCCATTAAAGGAAGCACCCATGGCCTACAGCGACAAGGTCGTCGACCACTACGAGAACCCCCGAAACGTCGGAACGCTGGACAAGGCGGACCCCAACGTCGGCACCGGTCTGGTTGGCGCTCCGGCATGCGGTGACGTGATGCGCCTGCAGCTCCGGATCTCCGACGAGGGCATCATCCAGGACGCCAAGTTCAAGACCTTCGGGTGCGGCTCGGCCATCGCCAGCAGCTCGCTCGTCACCGAGTGGGTGAAGGGCAAGACGGTGGACGAGGCGACGCTGATCACCAACAAGGAAATCGCCAAGGAGCTCTCGCTCCCGCCGGTGAAGATCCACTGCTCGGTGCTGGCCGAGGACGCGATCAAGGCCGCCATCCAGGATTTCAAGAAGAAGCGCGCCGAGCGTCAGGCCGGCGCGGCGAAGGCCGCGACGACTTGATGACCGCTCCCGTCCAGAACGCGGCGCCTTCCGTTCCCACCCCGCCCCGGCCGGCCCTCAAGACCTTCGGCATCTCCGACGGCGCGGCCGCGCGGATCAAGGTCCTGCTCGCCCAGCGCAACACGCCGGACGCGGGGCTCCGGGTGGCGGTGCGCGGCGGCGGCTGCTCCGGTCTCGCCTACGTCATCGAGTGGGCGGAGGCGGCGAAGGAGCGGGACAAGGTGTTCGAGAAGGACGGCATCCGCGTCTTCGTCGACCCCAAGAGCTACCTCTACCTGCTGGGCTCGGAGCTCCGGTACGAGGAGACGCTCATGGCCTCCGGCTTCAAGCTGGAGAACCCCAACGTGAAGACCGCCTGCGGGTGCGGCGAGAGCTTCGCGGTCTAGGGGGGCCGGGCGGTGCGTTGCTGGAGCTGCCAGGCGGAGGTTGGCGGGGCGGACGCCTGCCCGGCCTGCGGCAAGGTGCAGCCCGTCGCGCCGGGCACCACCTTGTTCGACGTGCTGGGGCTCCCGCGAGGCGTGGACGTGGACAAGGCCGCTCTCGAGCGCGCGTACCGCGAGCGGTCGCTGCGCCTCCATCCCGACCGCGCCGGGAAGGACGACCCGCGCGAGCGGCGCCTGTCGCTCGAGCGCACTGCCCTCCTGAACGAGGCGTACAGGACGCTGCGCGCTCCCGAGCCGCGGGCCTTCTACCTCTTGAAGCTGCACGGGCTGGACCTTGTGAAGGACGAGGCCCGCGCGGTGACCGTGCCCCCGAACGTGCTCGAGGAGGTGCTGGAGCTGCGCGAGCAGCTCGACTCGGCGCGATCCGCCGGCGACGAGGACCTCGTCTCGGCGCTCTCGGATCGGGTCCGGGTGCAGTCGGCGGCGGCGCTCTCCGCGGCAGGCTCGGCGCTCCGGCGCCTCGAGAGCAACCCGGGCGACGCCGCAGCCCGTGACGAGGCCGCCCAGGCGCTGGTCCGGCTCCGTTACCACCACCGGTTCCTCGAGGCCGCCGAGGCTTCGGACGAGGACAACCTCTGATGGCCGGCGGGCTCCTCCAGATTCATGACCCCCTGAAGCCCCGCGGGCACGCGGTGGGGATCGATCTCGGGACGACCAACTCGCTGGTCGCCGCGGTCATCGAGGGAAAGCCGCGCGCCTTTCCCGTGGACGAGGGCGGCTCGCTGCTCCTTCCCTCGGTCGTCCACTACGCGCAGGACGGGTCGGTCATCGTCGGTGCCCGCGCCCGGGTGCTCGCCGCGGCCGAGCCCACCAGCACCATCGCCTCGGTGAAGCGCTTCATGGGCAAGGGCCCGGAGGATGCGGAGACCAAGGCCCTGGGCGCCTACCACTTCGCGACCGGCGGCGCGGTTGTTCGCTTCCAGGTCAAGGGCGGTCCGCCGGTGACGCCGATCGAGGTGTCGGCAGAGATCCTCCGGACGCTGAAGCGCCGGGCGGAGGCCGCGCTCACCGGGAAGGTGGAGCAGGCGGTCATCACCGTGCCCGCGTACTTCGACGATGCCCAGCGCCAGGCCACCCGAGATGCGGGCAGGCTCGCGGGGCTGGAGGTGCTACGGCTGCTGAACGAGCCCACCGCGGCGGCGCTGGCCTACGGGCTGGACAAGGGCAGCCAGGGACGGTTCGCGGTCTACGACCTGGGCGGCGGAACGTTCGACATCTCCATCCTCGAGCTGGTGGAGGGCGTGTTCCAGGTGAAGTCCACCGGCGGCGACTCGGCGCTCGGTGGCGACGACTTCGACCGCGCGATCGCCGCCCGCTTCCTCGAGGCACACGGGGTCGCAGCCCCGGATGCCGCCCAGGTCACCGAGCTCCTCGCCGCGGCGCGGTCGGCGAAGGAGACCCTCACCCACCAGGAGACGACGGAGCTCTCGGCGCTGGGGAAGACCTTCCGGGTGAGCCGGGCCGAGATGGATTCGTGGATCGCTCCCCTCCTCCAGAAGACCGGCGTCGCCTGCCGGCGGGCGCTGAAGGACTCGGGCATCACCCGCGAGGAGCTGGACGGGGTCATCCTGGTCGGCGGAAGCACCCGGGTCCCCGCGGTCCGAAAGTTCGTCGCCCAGATCTTCGGCAAGGAGCCGCTGGGAGACATCGACCCCGATCAGGTGGTGGCGCTGGGCGCGGCCGTGCAGGCGGATCTGCTCACCAACCGCGAGCGACAGGACGAGGTACTGCTGCTCGACGTCATCCCGCTGTCCCTGGGCCTGGAGACGATGGGCGGGGTTGCCGAGAAGCTCATCCCCCGGAACAGCGCCATTCCGACGGCGGCGGCGCAGGTCTTCACCACCTTCCAGGACGGCCAGAACGCGCTCGACGTGCACGTGGTGCAGGGCGAGCGGGAGCTGGTGACCGACAACCGATCCCTGGCGCGTTTTCGCCTCTCGGGCATCCCGCCGATGCCGGCCGGGATGGCGCGGGTGGAGGTGCGGTTCGAGGTGAATGCCGACGGCATCCTCTCGGTCTCGGCGAAGGAGCTGAGCACCGGGGTGAGCCAGGCGATCACGGTGAAGCCGACGCACGGCCTGACCGACGAGGAGATCGAGCGGATGCTGCTCGACTCGATCGAGCACGCCGAGGAGGACATCCACGTCCGTCTGCTCCGGGAGCAGCAGGTGGAGGCCGACCGGATTCTCCACGACGCGCGGAAGCAGCTGGCGACGTTCTCGGATCTGCTGCCCGAGGACGAGCGGCGCGAGGTCGAGGCAGCCATCGACCGGGTGGCGAAGCTGCGTGACTCGGCGACCGAGTCGCAGGTGCTGGCCGACGCCATCAAGGCTCTCGACGACGTCTCCCGTCCGTTCGTCGAGCGGATCATGAACCGGGCGGTGGGGACCCTGCTCGAGGGCCGCCAGGTCGACGAGGTCTAGCGGCCATGCCTCGCGTCAGGTTCCGGAGCCCATTCGACGACGTCACGGTCGAGGTCCCGGAGGGAACGAACATCCTCGAGGCCGCTGAGCAGTGCGGAGCGACGGTGGGTCACGCCTGCGGCGGTGTCTGCGCCTGCTCCACCTGCCACGTCTGGGTCCGGAAGGGACTGGAGTCGCTCTCCGAGCAGGAGGACAACGAGGCGGATCGGCTGGACCAGGCGTTCGACGTCCGCTCCTACTCCCGGCTCTCCTGCCAGTCGCTGGTCGGCAGCGAGGACGTGGAAGTGGAGATCACCCAGGAGTCACTCCAGGCCTTCCTCGACGAGAACCCCGACCTCCGGCACCGCCTCGAGGCCGAGGGGAAGTGGCCCTTGAAACGGTAGCCGCCTCCTCCTATAAGCCCCGACTCCGCACCGCCCAGGTGGTGGAATTGGTAGACACACTAGATTCAGGGTCTAGCGCCGCGAGGCATGGAGGTTCGAGTCCTCTCCTGGGCACAGCGTAGACGGCCGAAGTTCCCCGAACTGAGAAGGAACAAGGGGGAAACAACCCGAGCCGGGAAGCAGAGGGGGTTGGTGGAGTAGACGAGGGGTCTCGCCCGCCGCTCAGCCGTTCGGAGATCAGTGACTGCCGCGGCCGCTCACCACGGCGGGAACGGTCTTCAGCAGCAGGTTGATGTCCTGACCCATGCTCCAGTTATCGATGTACTGGAGGTCGAGGTACATCCAGTCCTCGAACGCCACCTGGTTCCGCCCGCTGACCTGCCAGAGGCAGGTGAGGCCCGGGGGAACTGAGAGACGCCGGCGCTGCCAGGGCTCGTACTGCGCGACCTCCTGCGGGACCGGCGGACGCGGACCGACCAGGGTCATGTCCCCGCGGAGCACGTTCACCAGCTGCGGCAGCTCGTCGATGCTGTACTTCCGGAGGATGCGCCCGATCGGGGTGACGCGGGGGTCGCTCTTCATCTTGAAGACCGGACCCGCCTGCTCGTTCTGTGCGGCGAGGCTGGCCTTGAGCGCCTCGGCGTTCGCCACCATCGAGCGGAACTTCAGCATGTGGAACTTCTTGCCGTGCAGCCCCACTCGCAGCTGGCGGAAGAAGATGGTGCCCGGAGAGGTGAGCTTCACCAGCGCCGACACCACCAGGAGGAAGGGGAACAGCACCCAGAGGGCAGCTGCCGCACCGCCGATGTCCACGAGCCGCTTCAACACCCGCTCCTCGGGCTGCACCCGGTCGGTGACGTAGTGGAGGAATCCGTCGGCGACCGCCTTGCTGGCCACCGGCTGCGCGCGCCCGAGCCGAACCGTGTACGCCGGCAAGGCGAACGGAACGCCGATGGTCTCGCAGACCCCCACCGCAGCTTGCAGCGCCCTCGCCTGAAGATGAGGGAGCCCGCAGATGTAGACCTCGTCGACCACTTCTTCCTGGAGCGCGCGGGCGAGATCGGGGGACTCGCCGATGTACCGGCCCCGCAGCGGCTCGGGCACCGTCTCGCCGGGCCAGCTCAGGTAGCTGCACTGAGCGCGGCGACGCACGAGGTCCTCGCCGGTGATGCGACCGAGCGCGCCGGTGCCGACGATCAGCACCTGGCGCGGAGGCCGGGTCCGCGCGCGCACGTAGGCGAAGACGGTGAGACGGAGCAGAACCTGCGCCGGGAGCGCCAGGGCCAGCAGCCGGAGCACGTCGGGCTGGTGTCCGGGGAGCAGAAGGCCTCCGACGCCCAGCACCGTGGCCACCGAGAGCAGATTGACGAGCGTGAGCACCACCTCTTCCCACGCCGCGCGCTCGGCAGAGTGCGCGTAGTGGTGCACGACGGAGCTCGTGGTCCAGAACGCGAGCAGCGCGCAGCTCGCCCAGAGGAGGCGCACCGGCAGCGGTCCGTGCGTCGTGAACGCAGTGCTTGCCGCGAGCACTGCGAGATCGAGTGCGAGCCCGAGCTTCGCCGCAGGCGTGGGCGCGAAGCGCTGAATACTGATCGACACCAACCACTCCCCGAAGCGCGAGGACTGCAGCGCGTTCCCACCGAGTCAGTTCAGAAACGACGCGCGAGTCTTTCTCACCACGACGGAGCACACAAACGGCTTCTGTGTGAATCCGCATGAGGTAGCGCACACCCATGGGGTCCAAACCACCCTGTCCGCGCGGCCGGGGCAGAGAACGCGAATGCGTGGCCTCTGCGTGACACGACGAAACCCGTTCGTCGGATCGAAGCGCGCTCCGAAACGGCGGACTTCGAGATCCTCTAATGCCGTGGGCCGAGCCGACTGCCGTTGCTGCTGCTCGTACGCACATGGTACGTGCCCGCCCCATGCGTACGGCCCGGTTCGTGGGGAGCGCGCTGTTGGTTCTCGTCGCCGGTGCCTGTGCCGCAGGCGGAAGCTACGTCCCGGTGAGCGCCTACGAGGAGCCTCCCGCCCCGCCGACCGCGACGGGGTACGTCATCCAGCCCGGCGACGTGCTTCAGATCAGGGTCTTCAATCAACCGGACATGTCCGCGCGGGCCAGGGTTCGTGACGACGGAAAGATTTCCATCCCCTTCCTCAACGACGTGGTGGCCGCCGGCTTCACCCCCAACGCGCTCGCCCAGCAACTGCAGCAGCGACTCAAGGAGTTCATCAACTCTCCGGTGGTCACCGTCTCGCTCGAGGAGGCTCGACCCTTCGCAGTCTCGGTGCTCGGAGAGGTGAACAAGCCCGGCGTCTACGCGGTTCCGGTCGGCGCGGGCGTGCTCCAGGCCCTGGCCGCTGCCGGTGGCTTCACCCAGTACGCCTCACGGGACCGGATCTTTGTCGTCCGGGAAACACCTCAGCGCGCTCGGATCCGTTTCCAGTTCGACGAGCTGACCCAGGCCACCGGAAAGGCCGCCACCTTCCGTCTGCGCGCCGGGGACACCGTGGTCGTGGAGTGACGGGCCATGCTTCTCGCGCCTCTGGGGATGGTCGCCGCCCTGCTTGTCGGGGCGGAGCCCGAGAAGGACACGTCCCTGGAGGCAGTGATCGATCGGCCGGAGCCCGTGCAGTTCGAGCTCGGCGCGCGTCTCGAGTTCCGTGCCGGGCAGTCGGAGGGCTCGGCACCTGGCTCATCGATCACTGATCTGGAGATCGATCCCCTGGCGGCGCTCCGTATCCCGCTGCGGACCGGGAGCGTGTCGCTGGCCTACGAGCCCCGGATCTTCATCCAGCTCCGGGAGCCGGTCGGGGAGTCCGCGCAGAAGGTCTCGTACCTCCACCGAGGCCGCCTGATCTTCGACGTGAAGCCCGCTCCCCTCTGGCGCTTCTTCGTCGAAGGGAGAGGCGCGTATGGCGAATACGATTTCCTGCCCCTGAGCACGGTGATTCCCCCGTCCGGGGGGACGGGACTGCCCCCCGCCCAGCCGTCGACGCCCGGAGCACCTCCGACCGCGCCCACCCCCACCCCGGGTGCGAGCACCCTTCCGCAGGACCGATTTCTCCGGGTGATCGACGTGCACGCCACCACCGGCGTCGTGGCGAACCTCTCCCCCACCGTCTCCTGGCTGTTCTCGGCGGGCTACGACTACTCCGGCGGTGCGGACGCCGCTGCCCGCACCCAGCTGCCACTCCAGAAGGGGCCCCGTGGGCTCACCGGCGCGCTCTGGTCCGTGACGCGCAACGACAGCCTCTCCTTCCTGCTCGAGGGCTCTCACAGTCGGTTCAGCAGCGGGCCCCTGGCGACGGTCGGCAGCCTGACCACGACCTGGAGTCACGTCTGGAGCCGGACGGTGGCCAGCGATCTGATCGGGGGCATCGGAGGGTTCCACGCCGATGTCCCGGCGATCCAGACCACCCCTGCCCGGACCGAGGACAAGCTCCTCCCGGTGGGCGGTCTGGGTCTGCGTCACGCCTGGCTGACCCGATGGGCCACCTGGAAGAACAGCGTCACCTTCCTGGCCGCCCCCCTCCCCGATCAGATCAACGGCCTGGTCTACGAGCGACTCAGCGCGGTGGCCCGGAGCACCTTCGCCCCAGGGGACAAGGTGCTGCTGGACGTCATCGGGGGCGCGTCGGCAAGCATCGGGGCTCCCCAGAGGGATGCCCGGGTGGAAGCCAGGGGAACATTCCTGTTTGCACCTCAGTTTGGTTTCTCGGTCGGGGCCCGGGTGGCCTGGCTCGAGGGGTCGAGCCTTCTCCCCACCGGGTTCGGCTGGCTGTGCTTCGCCTCGATCGGCACCTACGCCGGCAGTCCGGTGCTCGGGGCGCCGATGTGACCCACCCCCCGGGTCACGTTCGGGTGGGCTGGCGAAGTGCCGCGTCGTCTGGCTGAATCATCGCCTCAGGAGAGGGAATGGCCGCGCGAAAGGCCTTGGTGGTCGAAGATCATCCGGATGCACGGGCACTCGTGCGCACGTACCTCGTGGCCATGGGCCTCGAGGTGGTGGACGTCGCCGAAGGTCGCTCGGCGATCCGCGTGCTGCAGGCCGGCCGTCCAGATCTCGTCTGTCTCGATCTGATGCTGCCGGAGCTGAGCGGGTTCGAGGTCTGCGAGTTCATGCGCGCCAACCCAGAGCTGAGGGACGTGCCGATCCTCGTGATGAGCGCGCGAGCCAAACCGATGGATCGCGCCTTCGCCGAGGAGGTGGGTGCGACGGCCTACCTGGTGAAGCCGTTCAAGCGCAGCGAGTTCAGCCGCGCGGTCGATCTGTGCATGAAGCAGGGGGAGCAGCGAGGCGTCCCTTGACGGCGGAGAAGCATCGCGGTCCGCCCGCCGATCCCGACGAGTTCCAGCTGGTCGACGTGAACCAGCTCAAGCACTGGGCGCAGTTCGTCCTGCACTCGTTGCGGCGGAGGAGGTGGGTCGCCCTCGGTGTCTGGGTGCTGACCGTGTCCGTCATCGGGGCGCTGCTGGCGATCCTTCCCCGCACCTACGAGGTGGAGGCCCAGCTGCTCACCCAGCGCAACACGGTGATGCCCGCGCTCGGAAACCCGGGGCGTACGGTCCCGACCGATGCCAACGTCCCCACCGCGGCGGCCGCGGAGACGGTGCTCGGCCACGACAACCTCCTCTCGCTGATGAAGCAGACCGATCTCCTCAACCACTGGGAGCGGAGCCGGCCTCCGGTCCTGCGCCTCAAGGATTGGGTGGTGAGGGCGGTGACCAATCCATCCGAGGAGGACCGGGTCAACTCGATGCTCGGTTTCCTGCAGGACCGGTTCAAGATCACCACCACCGGGTCCACCATCGCCATCGGCATCGACTGGCCGGATCCACAGATGGCCTACACCCTGGTGGACAACGCTCTGCAGAACTTCCTCGAGCAGCGCCACTCGGCCGAGGTGTCGAGCATCGCCGAGACCATCACCATCCTCGAGGCCCATGCCAAGGAGCTGCGGGAACAGATCGACACCGCCATGGAGGACCTCAAGCGCGGCCAGGTGAGCGCCAGCCGGAGCGAGCCGGAGCCCGCACCTCGAGCGCCCCGGCGCGACCCCGCCCAGGAGGCCCTGAAGACGCGGGCCGCGGAGGTGAAGGTCATGCTCGAGGCCAAGCGGCGGGCGATCAGCGAGCTGGACGAGTTCCGCCGGCGGCGCCTTGCAGAGCTGCAGAGCGAGCTCGCCCAGAAGCGCGCCGTCTACTCCGACGCCCATCCGGTCGTGGCCCAGGTGCTCCAGAGCATCGCGGCGCTTCAGGAGGACTCTCCGCAGCTTTCGGGGCTCCGGAAGGAGGCGCGGGATCTGCAGGACGAGTACGACCAGGTGCGAAGGTCCGAGGCAACCTCCGTCGGGGCGGACCGGGTCCGCGAAGTGGCGCCCCGCAAGCGGGCGAACGACCCGCTCGAGCCGGACGTCCAGGGCGAGTACAGCCGGACGCGGCTCCGGTTCGCGATGGAGAAGTACGACACCCTCATCGACCGCCTGAACAGCGCGCGGATCGAGCTGGACACCGCCCGGGCAGCGTTCAAGTACCGCTACAGCATCGTCCGGCCACCCCAGCTGCCCAAGCGCCCGGTGAAGCCCAAGGTGCCGGTCATGCTCGGGGCCGGTGCTCTCGCCGCCACCGTGCTGGCGGTGATTGCGGCCGCTCTGGCCGATCTCCGTTCGGGGCGGATCCTCGAAAGCTGGCAGGTCGAGCGGTCGCTCGGACTCGCCGTGCTCGGAGAGCTCCCTCGGCCCTGAAGCCCAGGCCGAGGACCCAGCCGGGGTCGGAAGGACTCGACCCCGGTGACTCGAGGTCGGCTTGATCTCCCCCCGACGGGGGCCGTATTCAGAGGCGCTGGACGCGCGAGATGAGCCGGTCACCGATTTTTAAACTCGCCGACGCAGCTCCCGTCGAGGCAGCGAGGTGGCCGGGCGGGCCCCCGCTCTCGTTGCAGCAGCTCTGGTTCACCGTCCAGCGGATGCAGTGGGCATCGCTGGTGGTCCTTCCCGGAGACGGGAACAGCTCCGCCGGAGAATTTGCGAGTGCCCTCTACGAGGTGGGCAAGCTCGCGATGGGAGATCGCCTTCGCCTGCTCGACGCGCGGGAGATCAAGCCCGACCGGACGGCCTCTCTGATCCTGGACATGACCGGAGCCACCCGTCCCCACAACGCGGGCCCGCGGGAGTCGAGCGAGCGGGTGCTGGTGATCGTCGAGTCCGTGCTGACGACTCCCTCCGCCATCCCGGTGGCGCTCGCCGCCGATGCCGCGATCCTCGGCATCGAGCTGGGGAGGACGTCGCTCGCGGGCGCGCGCGAGACGATCGCGCTGGTCGGCGCCCAGCGCTTCCTGGGCTGTGTCACCCTTCCAACGCCCTGAGCCATCCCCCGCCAGGAGCCTCGGCAGGTGACTTCCTCCAACGTCCAGCGGGACCCCGAGACGATCGCGTTGCCTCCGGCCACAGTGGAGTCGCTCCCTGGAGCGTCCCTCGCCCGGAACGCGCTGCATCTCGTCACCGGGCAGGTCCTCACCATGGTGCTCGGCGTTCTGTTCAGCGCCGCGCTCGGCCGGACGCTCGGCGCGGGGGACTTCGGCCTCTATTTCGTGATCAGCTCGTTCGCCGCCTTCGCCCTGGTGGTGGTGGACTGGGGGCAGCAGTACTTCGGCATCCGGGAGGTCGCGCGCGCACCGGAGCGGGGCGGAAATCTGCTCGGGACGGGTCTCGTGCTCCGGACTGTCGGGACTGCCCTGGTCTGCATCCCCGCCGGGCTGAGCGCGTGGGCGCTGGGTTACGACCGGCGGACAATTGGCTTCGCCGTCGCCTTCGTTGCGCTCAACCTCCCCTTCTTCCTCGCCCAGAACTTCGGTGTGGTGTTCCGCGGCCGGGACCGGATGGGTCTCGACGCTGCCGTGTCGGTCACCAACCGCGCCGCGGGATTGCTCCTCGCCCTTGGGGCACTCGGTCTCGGGCTCGGGCTGGGAGGTGTGGTGGTGGCCCAGGGCCTGGCCGGGATGGTCGCCCTGGGGATGGCGCTCCGGCTGTACCGGCGGGTGGACACGGGCCCGCTCCGCTTCTCCGCTCCCACCGCGCGAGAGATCCTGATCGGCGGCACGGCCATCGTCACGATGACCCTGACCTCCAACGTCCAGCCGTACATCGACGCGGTACTGCTGTCGCGGCTGGTCCCCAAGGACGCGGTCGGCTGGTACGCGGCGGCCAAGAGCATCATGGGCACGCTGCTCGCTCCCTCGCTCATCCTGGGGGCGGCGGCGTTCCCCCGGCTGTCTCGCACCGCGGCGAACCCTGACGCCTTTCGCCAGGAGCTGACCCTCGCCCGGCGGCCGATGATCTGGATGGCCGGGCTGGCGGGCGTGGGGACCTGGCTCTTCGCCGACGTCGCCATCCACGTGGTCTACGGCCAGCGGGCGTTCGGGCCGGCGGGGATCATCCTCAGCGTCTTCGGACTCGGACTGTTCCTCACCTTCATCGACGTGCTGCTCGGCACCTCGCTCACCGCGCTCGGCCGCGCGACGGCCTTCGCCACCGTGAAGGTCGCCGCCGTCGTGCTCGGGACCGCGCTCGAGCTCTGGCTCATCCCCCACTTCCAGGCCCGGACGGGGAACGGCGGGCTCGGCGTGGTGGTGTCGCTGGTGCTCTGCGAGGCGCTGATCTTCGCCGGGCTTCTCCTCCTCATGCCCCGGGGCACGGCACGGCTGGGGATCCTCGGCGACACGGCGCGGGCGGCCGGCTCCGGTCTCGGAACGGCGTTGCTCCTCCGGCTGCTCCCCCCGCTCTCGCCGTGGCTCGGCATCCCGCTCTGCGTGCTCGTCTACTCCGGGGTGACCGCGGCGGTGGGTCTGCTCCGGCGGAGCGATCTGGTGGCGCTCGGCAGCATGGTCGGGCGGAGGTCCGGGAGGTCATCCGAGACCTCGCCGGTGGAAACACGACCCGCCCCGCTGCCTTGACGGCGGCGGTGTGAATTCTCGCCGACCCGGCGCCTGTTCCGGCTGGCATTACCCGGCCGGCGTTTCGATTGGCTAGAGTCCGCGCCGCAACGTCAGGAGGCGCGCTCGCCCGCGAGGAGACACCAGCGGCGATTTCGTCAGGGGACACGATGAAGATCCTGTTGACCGGGAGCCGCGGTTACATCGGCTCGGTGATGGCGCCGTTCCTCGTTCGCGCCGGGCACGAGGTGACGGGCGTCGACACCGACCTGTATCGCCGCTCGAGCTTCGGCGAGTGGAACGACGCCATCGAGACGCGGCTGAAGGACGTGCGCTCCCTCGAAGCAAGAGACCTCGCCGGATTCGACGCGATCATCCACCTCGCGGCGCTGTCCAATGATCCGCTGGGCGACCTCAACCCCCAGCTGACCTACGACATCAATCACCTCGCCTCGGTGCGCCTCGCGGCAATGGCCAAGGAAGCCGGCGTTGCGCGCTTCGCCTTCGCTTCCTCGTGCAGCAACTACGGCGCCGCGGGCGACGCGCCGGTCAACGAGGAGTCGGAGCTGAACCCGGTCACCGCCTATGGCGAGTCGAAGGTTCGCGTGGAGCGCGACGTCATCAAGCTCGCTGACGACTCCTTCAGCCCCACCTTCCTCCGCTGCGCCACGGCCTATGGCGCCTCGCCCCGGCTTCGCTTCGACATCGTGCTCAACAATCTGGTCGCCTGGGCCTTCACCTCGGGAAAGGTGATGCTCAAGAGCGACGGGAGCCCGTGGCGGCCCATCGTCCACATCGAGGACATCAGCCGTGCCTTCCTCGCCGTGCTGAGCGTTCCCCGCGAGCGGGTGCATGCCCAGGCCTTCAACATCGGCCGGAACGATCAGAACTACCGGATCCGTGACATTGCCCAGATCGTGAAGGAGACCGTGCCGGGCTGCGAGATCGCCTTCGCCGACGACGCAGGTCCGGACAAGCGGAACTATCGCGCTGATTTCTCCAAGGTGGCCGGGCTCCTCCCGGAGTTCCAGCCGCAGTGGGACGCCCGCAAGGGCGCGAAGCAGCTCCTCGACGCGTACCGAGCCATCGGCCTCGAGCTCACCGACTTCGAGGGCCCACGCTACCGGCGCATCGATCAGATCAAGCAGCTCATGTCCGCGGGAGAGCTCGGCCCGGATCTCCGGTGGACGTCTGGAAGTCGCGCAGCCTGACCAGGAACGCAACGTGATCTTCACCGAGACCAAGCTGAAGGGCGCCTTCATCATCGACATCGAGCGCCGAGAGGACGACCGAGGCTACTTCGCCCGCGGCTTCTGCCAGAACGAGTTCTCCGCCCACGGGCTGAAGCCGGTCATCGCCCAGGGCAACCTGGCCTTCAACAAGCGGAAGGGCACGCTGCGGGGGATGCACTTCCAGTATCCGCCCAACGCCGAGACCAAGCTGGTGCGGGCGACGCGCGGGTCGATCCTCGACATCATCGTGGACCTGCGACCGGAGAGCCCGACTTACCTCCAGCACGTGGAGGTCGAGCTCAGCGCCGACAACCACCGGGCCCTTTACGTTCCGGAGCGCTTCGCCCACGGCTACCAGGCACTCGAGGACACCACCGAGACCAGCTACCAGGTCGGGGAGTTCTATGCGCCCGGAAGCGAGGGAGGGCTATCTCCGTTCGATCCGCGGCTCGGCCTGAAGTGGCCGCTCCCGATCTCGGTCATCTCGCCGAAGGACGCCGCCTGGGCGCCGCTCGACCAGGTCGGCGACGAGGTGAAGCGCAGGATGAGGGTGTCGCCATGATCATCGTCGACCGGGCGCTCAAGGCCCGCGAGGCAGAGGGGAAGCCGATCCGGGTAGGGATGATCGGAGCTGGCTTCATGGGCCAGGGGCTCACCAACCAGATCGAGAACAGCGTGCCCGGGATGCGGATGGCCGCGATCTTCAACCGCCATCCGGAGCGCGCCTTCCAGGTCTACCGCTACGCCGGACGGGACCCGGTGGCCGTGGGCACGCAGTCCGCGCTGGACGAGGCGGTGCGGAAGGGACAGCCCGCGGTCGCCGAGGACCCGATGACCCTCTGCCGGTCGCCGGAGATCGACGTGGTGATCGACGTCACCGGTTCGGTGGAGTTCGGAGCCCACGTCATCCTCGAGGCCTTCGCCCACCGGAAGCCGGTGGTGCTGATGAACGCCGAGGTGGACGCCACCATCGGGCCCATCCTCCGGGTCTACGGCAGGAAGCAGGGAGCCATCCTCTCCGCGTGCGACGGGGACGAGCCGGGCCTGCAGATGAACCTGGTCCGCTGGGTCCAGGGGCTCGGGCTCACGCCGCGGGCCGTGGTCAACGTGAAGGGACTCCAGGACCCTTACCGCAACCCCACCACCCAGAAGGGCTGGGCCGAGCGCTGGGGTCAGAACGCGGCGATGGTCACCTCGTTCGCCGACGGCTCGAAGATCAGCTTCGAGCAGACCATCGTGGCCAACGCCACCGGCTTCAAGGTGCTGTCCCGCGGCATGTCCCGCGGCCGGAAGTACGACGGCTCGATCATGGACGCTGCTCAGCAGTACGACGTGGAGCAGCTCCGGGCCCTCGGCGGAGTGGTCGACTACACGGTGGGCCCGCCGCTCATCAAGGCGTTCGTCCTGGCCGAGCATCCGGACCCCAAGCAGCGCCATTACCTCGAGCTCTACAAGATGGGGACCGGACCCTTGTATCCGTTCTGGGTGCCCTACCACCTGGTGCACTTCGAGACCCCGTTCTCCATCGCCCGGGTGGTGCTCTTCGGCGACGAGCTGGCCCCGCCGCTCGGTGGACCGGTGGTCGAGGTGTGCGCGGTGGCCAAGCGTGACCTCCAGGCCGGCGAGGTCCTGGACGAGTACGGGATGTACTGCACCTACGGCGAGGCGGTGAACGTCGAGGAGATGAGCACCGGGCAGTACCTCCCCGAGGGGCTGGTCGAGGGCTGCCGGCTGAAGCGCCCGGTGGCCAAGGATCAGGTGCTCACCTACGCCGACGTGGAGCTGCCCGAAGGCCGCATCGCGGACAAGCTGCGCGCGGAGCAGTACGTCCACTTCCGCGGAGAAACCTGGCTGCAGGATCTCCTCAAGGGGCAAGGTCAGCCCCGTCCCCCTTCCCGGCCCGAGATCCGCGCCCCCGGCGCGGCAGCGTCCCCGGCCTGACGCCAACCAGGAGTCACGAGATGAAGGTGGTCATCTTCTGCGGTGGGCTGGGCATGCGGCTCCGGGAGTACTCGGAGGCCATCCCGAAGCCGATGGTCCCGGTGGGGTACCGGCCGATCCTCTGGCACCTCATGCGCTACTACGCCCACTTCGGGCACAAGGACTTCATCCTGTGCCTCGGCTACAAGGGCGACACCATCAAGCGCTACTTCCTCGACTACGAGGAGACGGTCACCAACGACTTCGTGATGCGCGAGGGGGGCAAGAAGATCGAGCTGCTGGGCAGCGACATCCACGACTGGAACATCACCTTCGTCGACACCGGGATGAATGCCAACATCGGCATGCGTCTCAAGGCGGTGCAACCCTACGTCGAGGGCGAGGAGATGTTCCTCGCCAACTACAGCGACGGGCTCTCCGACCTTCCGTTGCCCGATGTCATCCAGTTCCTTCACTCGCGGCCCGAGGCGGTGGCCTGCTTCACCGGGGTGGCACCCACCAGCAGCTTTCACCTGGTGAACGTGGGCGATGGCGGCCTGGTCCAGAGCATCAGGCACGTGAAGGAGACGGGGATGCGGGTGAACGGAGGCTTCTTCGTCTTTCGTCCCCAGCTCTTCGAGTGGATGAACGAGGGTGAGGAGCTGGTCCAGGAGCCCTTCCAGCGGCTGGCCAAGGCCGGGAAGCTGCTCTCCTACAACTACGACGGCTTCTGGGCCTGCATGGACACCTTCAAGGAGAAGCAGCTGCTCGAGGATCTCTACTCCCGCGGCCAGGTTCCGTGGGAGGTGTGGAAGACCGCCGCGCGCTCGCTCCCCGGTCGCAAGAGCGCCTGACGATGCAGCGGCTCTCGCTGTCCGGCCTGGGGGGAGCAGCCCGGCGCATCCTCGCGCTCGGCGCTCACTCCGACGACATCGAGATCGGCTGCGGGGGGACGCTGCTCCGCCTGCTTCAGGAACACCGGGATCTCGACGTCACCTGGGTGGTCTTCTGCTCCACCCCGGAGCGGGCGCGCGAGGCGGAGGTTTCGGCGGAGCTGTTCCTCGAGGGCGCTGCGCACCGGCGCATCGTCATCAAGTCCCATCGCGACGGCTTCCTCCCCATGGACTGGGCGGCGGTGAAGGAGGAGTTCGAGCAGCTGAAGCGCGAGGTCTCGCCGGATCTGATCCTCACCCACTACCGGGAGGACCGGCACCAGGACCATCGGCTCGTCTCGGAGCTGACCTGGAACACCTGGCGGAACCATCTCATCTGGGAGTTCGAGATCCCGAAGTACGACGGAGACTTCGGCAGCCCGAACCTCTTCGTCCCCCTCAGCGCGGCGACCCTGGAGCGAAAGATCGATCTGGTGCTGAAGGCCTTTCCCACCCAGGCGGGCAAGAGCTGGTTCACCGCCGATCTCTTCCACGGCGTGGCCCGCATCCGTGGAATGGAGTGCCAGGCGGAGGAGCGGCTCGCCGAGGCGTTCTACGTACGGAAGCTGGTCGTCTGATCAGCGCCGGTCGCCCGCGGCCCGAGCGGGGCCCGGCTCGGGCACCTCGACGGCAGGGTCGACCCGCTCCAGCCAGCACTCGCGCCAGTAGGGGTAGATCTCTCGGGAGCAGAACCAGCGCCGCAAGCTGTAGTTCCCCGAGCAGACCACTCCTTCCAGGGTGATGGCCTCGTTCTTCAGCTCGACCATCCTTCCGTCCTGGTCATTGATGAAGGTCCGCACCCGCTGGCGGACCCGGAACTCCTGCCCGCAGTAGGGCAGCATCTCCATGTCGAACCACAGCCCCTTGTTCCGCCCCTCGGCGTTGAGGGTCCTGGCGATCTCCTCGCGCGACTTCACCCGGACCCGCTCACCTGGCCTGAGGTCGAGCGCGGGGAAGCTGTCGCCCTTCTGCGCCGTGCCGCGAACGTGGACCTCGTCGATCAGGCCCATCTTGCGCATCGGCTCCTGGACAACCGCCCGGGACATCACCCGGGCGAAGTGGACCATTCCCACGTTCCCCGAGGTGAGCTCGCGCAGATAGCCGCGAGGGTCCCAGAGCTTCACGTGCTCGGTGCACCCCGGAAGCTCGGTCGCCTGACAGCGCCACCGCTGCTCCCCGTCGCGCGGGGTCCGGGTGCCCGCGGTCGCCCGGGCGAGGAGCGCGGTCATCTCCTCGGCAGGGAACGGGGCGGCCGCAGGCGTTGCGGCGTCGGCCGGCCTGAGCCAAGCCTCCTTCCAGAGGATGCGGCACTCCGCCTGGCAGCCGCCGTGGCCCTTGCCGTCGCAGCGCTCCTGCTCGAGGAACACGGCATCGGCCAGTCGCCGCGTGCCGCTGTAGTGGACGGTGTCGCAGACCCGCTCTGCCCGGCGCTCCACGGTGAGGCGGCGGCCGCACATCGCCGCCATCTCCGGCATGAAGGGAAGCCCCTCGAGCGCGCCGGTCGCATCGAGCGTGGCCAGGATCTCCCCCGGGCTCCTCACCTCCACCAGGTCACCACGCCGAAGCACTCCCGTCGTCATGTCTCTCCCTCTGAGGAGCCGCCGGCCGGACGAATACCACGAGCAGCTCTTCCTCGATCGCCGCCGTCGTCCCGCGTGGTAGAGCTGGGCGCGGGTCGCGTTCTCGCGTCCCGGGTGACGACCGACACCAGCCATGCTCACCCCCAGAGCCGCACGCGAGGTCGCCAGCATCGTTCCCGGGTCCGAAGGCCTGGTGCTCCAGCTGTCCATGCGGCGCGTCCACGACCTGGTTGCCTTCTGCGCGCCATACGAGCTCGAGGACGTGGTGGCGAGCGTGACCGGCGCGGACCGGGTGGAGATCGACGACTACCGCGCGATCGAGTGGGCCCGGCGGGCGTACAAGCTCGGCCGGAAGGCGCTCCGCTCCCGGGCCTTGGCGCGGGCGCTGGTCCCGCCGCTGCGGGTGCCTCGGCTCGACAAGGAGTACGAGCTCTTCTTCCCGGTGTTCAACCACCCCTTCGAGCTCTTCGCCCTGGCCGCGGTTCCCGACTGGCGTACCCGGTGCCGGCGTGCGGTGTGCCTCATCAGCGAGATCTGGATCCAGGAGCTGCCCGAGTACCTCATCGAGCTGCTCTCGGACTTCGACCATCTGTTCATCTCGCTCCGGCATCCGGCGGATGAGGTGGCCCGGATCGTCGGCAAGCCCTGCACCTACCTGGCGCTCGCCGCGGACGTGATCCGCTTCTCGCCTCACCCCCGGCCTTCACCCCGGTCGATCGACGTGTGCAACCTCGGGCGCCGCTCGGCCATCACCCACGCCGCGCTCCTCGAGCTCGCTCAGCAGAGGCGCATCTTCTACTTCTACGACACCGTGCGAGCGAGCGGCCCGCGAGGAAAGCAGCTCACGTTCCACGTGGGCAACCCCGCCGAGCACCGCCTCTTCCTGGCCAACGTGCTGCGCCGCAGCCGCTACTACCTCGCGTACCGCTCGCGGGTGAACGAGCCCGAGCAGACCGAGGGGAGAGAGGAGATCTCCGGGCGCTTCTACGAAGGCGCGGCCGCGGGCGCGGTGCTGCTGGGTGAGGCCCCGCGCTCGGCCGAGTTCGGGCGCCAGTTCGACTGGCCCGACGCGGTGGTGCGCCTCCCCTTCGACTCGCCGGACGTCGGCGACTTCCTCGCTGCGCTCGAGCGAGAGCCCGAGCGGCTGGAGCGGATCCACCGCACGAACGCGCAGCAGGCCGCGCTCCGGCATGACTGGCTTTACCGGCTGGAGACCGTCTTCGGGGCGGTGGGACTCGCCTTCACCGACGGGATGCGCGCCCGCCGGGCACGGCTGGCCGAGCTCGCCCGTCTCGGGGAGGCCGGCGATTCCGGCCCCGAGGCCCAGGCGTCCGCCCGGGTCCGCTGATCCTGGGGGTTCAAGCGAGCGCGGCGACCTCGTCGGCGAGCGCCAGCGCGGCGGTGAGCCCGGGCGATTCGATGCCGTAGAGGTGGATCAGCCCCGGAACACCGTGCACCGACGAACCGTGGATCACGAAGTCCCCGGCCGGCTCGCCGGGGCCGGTCACCTTGGGACGGATGCCGGTGTACCCGGGCTGGAGCGCGCCATCCCCGAGGCCGGGCCAGTAGCGGCGGATGGAGGCGTAGAAGCCGGTCGCCCGCGAATCGTCGAACGCGTAGTCCACGGAATCGACCCACTGCACGTCCGGCCCGAAGCGCGCCCGGCCGTCGAGGTCGAGGGTGACGTGCGTCCCGAGGCCGCCGGGCACCGGCACCGGGTAGACCAGGTGGCGGAACGGCGAACGGCCGGAGAGCACGAAGTAGTGGGCCTTGGCGTAGCGCTGCGGCGGGATGGTGGTGGGCGGGAAGCCCTCCAGGCGGTGAGCGACGTCGGGAGCCCAGAGCCCCGCGCAGTTGACCACCAGGCGGAAGCTGACCCGCGCAGGCTCATCGCCGCCCAGGGACAGCTCCACCCCGTCGTCGACGACGCGGCCGGAGAGGACGGGCGTGCCGAGGACCACCGTCGCGCCGGCTCGCTCGGCGTCTTCGCGCAGCGCGGACATGAAGGAGTGGCTGTCGACGATGCCGGTGAGCGGGGACCAGAGCCCACGCACGGCGGAGACCTCGGGCTCCAGCGCCCGGACCTCGCCGGCATCGAGCCAGCCGAGATTCACCCCGTTCGCCGCGGCGCTGCTCCGGATGTGCTCGAGTGCGGGAAGCTCCTCCTCGCGGGTGGCCACGATGAGCTTGCCCGTCCGCTGGTGGGCGACCCCGCGTTCGGCGCAGTAGGCGTAGAGCGCGTCCCGTCCCCTCACGCAGAGCCGCGCCTTCAGCGACCCCAGCGGGTAGTGGATTCCGGCGTGGATGACCTCCGAGTTCCGCGAGCTGGTGTGAAAGCCGACGAAGCGCTCCTTGTCGATCAAGAACACTTCGCGCCCCTGGAGAGCGAGCTGGCGAGCGACGGCGAGACCGATCACACCGGCCCCGATGACCCCCACATCCGCGCTGATCGTCGCCGGAACTCTCCCGTCCACGCGAGCATCGAGCCTAGCAAGCTCGGGCGCCTGCACGGTGAAGGGTCGTCACTTTCATGTCATGTGACACGCGACATGTGAGGTCACGTGGTGATCTTTTCGCGGAACATCAAACGTCTTCGACCAGCATCTCGGCAGCCTGGCCGTCGAGCAGCCACTTGGCTGCCTCTCATGTGGGTCCCATCTGACCGCTTCCAATGCGGCCAGACATGCGATCCCTCGTCCTGTTCGTTCTCTCACTGTTCATTCTCGGTTTCCCGACGCTCGGTTGCTCTGGGGGCGTGGGACCGTCCACCGGTTCGGCGGTCAGCCCGGGCGCGCTGGTCGTCTCTCCCGGCGCCAGCGCGATTCCCGTTCGCCGGACCATCACCTTCACCGCAACCCGGAACGGAACGCCGGCACCGGTGAGCTGGTCGGTACAGGAACCTGGCGGTGGGCAGATCGACAGCGCTGGAAAGTACACCGCGCCGCCCACGGCAGGCACGTACCACGTCGTCGCCACCGACAGCACCGCGGCCGGCGCGAGCGCCATCGCCACGGTGACGGTGACTGCCTCGCCGGTGGCGGTCGTGGTCACCCCGAAGACGGTGACCCTCGTGGCCGGCGGGACGGCGCAGTTCTCCGCGTCGGTGTCCGGAACGGCGGCCGGCGAATCCACCGAGGTCACCTGGTCCGTGCAGGAGAGCGGTGGAGGGACGGTGGACGCGTCCGGGACGTACCGGGCTCCGGCGGACACGGGAACCTTCCACGTCGTCGCCACCAGCGTGGCCGACCCGTTCCAGCAGGACGTGGCCACGGTGGAGGTCACCGCCGTGCCGAGCATCTCGGTCAGCGTGATTCCCGCCACGGCCTCGACCACCCCCGGCGGGGGACTGACCTTCACCGCCCAGGTCTCGGGGGCCGGAGCCGGCCAGTCCACCGCGGTCACCTGGTCCGTCCAGGAGGGAGCCGCGGGAGGGAGCATCGACTCCACCGGCCGCTACACCGCCCCGGCCGGTGCCGGCACCTTCCACGTGGTCGCCACCAGCGTGGCCGATCCGACGCGGAAGGCGACGGCGACGATCCAGGTCTCCGTGGCCCCCGTGGTGACCGTCTCGGTGTCCCCGGATCCGGCGACGGTCCGGGTCGGGGGCACCCTCTCCTTCACTGCCATGGTGACCGGCCTGTCGGCGGGCCAGTCCTCGGCCGTGACCTGGTCGGTGCGGGAAGGCTCGGCGGGAGGGGCGGTCGACAGCACCGGTCGCTATACGGCTCCTTCCGCTGCCGGGACGTTCCACGTCGTTGCCACCAGCGTCGCCGACCCGACACGGTCGGACAGCGCGACGGTCACGGTGATCCCGCAGATCTCGGTGACCGTCTCGCCGGCGACGGCCACGGTGCGCGCCGGGGGCTCGGTCCAGCTCACGGCAACGGTGCAGGGAACCACCTCCGGCCAGTCGCAGTCGGTGCGCTGGACGGTGCGTGAGGCGGGCGGAGGGTCGGTGGACACGGGGGGCAGGTACACCGCCCCGGGGACGGCCGGCACCTTCCACGTGGTCGCCACCAGTGCCGCCGACCCCTCACGGAGCGCGGAGGCGACCGTCACCGTCACCCCGCCCATCTCGGTCAGCGTGACCCCGGCCAGCGCGAGCACCCAGATCCGGGGAACGCTGAGCTTCACGGCGACCGTGGGCGGAACCGTCTCCGGCGAATCCACGGGCGTGACCTGGTCCGTCCAGGAGGGAGCCTCGGGAGGGAGCATCGACGGCTCGGGCCGCTACACCGCGCCCGGCACCGCCGGCACCTTCCACGTCGTCGCGAGGAGCGTCGCCGATTCCTCACGCTCCGGGAGCGCCACCGTCACCGTCACCGCGCCGGTCATCAACGTCTCGGTGTCACCGGCCAGCGCCTCGGTGCAGGCCTCAGGAACGTTGACCTTCAACGCCACGGTCACCGGGACGGTGAGCGGGCAATCCACGGCCGTCACCTGGTCGGTCCAGGAGGGAGCCGCGGGCGGGAGCATCGACTCGAGCGGCCGCTACACCGCCCCGGCCGGGGGCGGGACCTTTCACGTCGTCGCCACCAGCGTCGCCGACCCCTCCCGCTCCGCGAGCGCGACCGTCACCGTCACCGCCCCGCCGGTGATCGCCGTCTCGGTGTCTCCGGCCAGCATCTCGGTCAGTCCCGGCGGCACGGTCTCCTTCACTGCCACCGTCACCGGGACGGTCAGCGGGCAGTCCACCGCCGTGACCTGGTCGGTGCAGGAGGGGGCCTCGGGCGGGAGCATCGACTCGAACGGGCGGTACACCGCGCCATCGGGCACCGGAACCTTCCACGTCGTCGCCGCGAGCGTCGCCGACCCCTCCCGGTCGGACAGCTCCACGGTGAGCGTGCAGACCTCGGGCATCCTCGACCCCGACCGCCGCACGGTGTGGGCCCCGGGCGTGCCGGGCGGCGTGCCCACGCGCACCCAGGTCTGCGCCACGGTGAACGCCTCCACCTACGGTAACGGGAGCTCCGACGCCACGAGCGGGATCCAGGCGGCGATCGACGCCTGTCCCTCCGGACAGGTGGTGCAGCTCTCCTCGGGGACCTTCACGATCAATGGCGGCAGATACCTTCAGATCGGCAAGGGCATCACGCTCCGCGGCGCCGGTCCTGGCGCGACCACGCTCCAGAAGACCGACGGCGCCAAGCCCGGGCAGGAGCAGACCGGCCCCAACCCCTCGCCGCTGGTGATCATCGGCCCGGCCCGCTGGGACAACAATGGCGGAACCTCGGTCAACCTCAGCAGCGACGCAGCGAAGGGCGCCTACTCCATCACCGTGAGCAACGCCGGGCCGTTCAGCCCCGGGCAGGTCGTGCTCCTGGACGAGCTCTCCGGCGCGAGCTGGCAGCCGGACCCCGCCGGCCGGGGGCAGATCTGGGCCTCGCCCGACTTCCGCGTCGTGTGGCAGCGGCACAACCCTTCACAGGGCACCGACGATCCCTTCCCCGACGCGGCGGGCTGGTTCAGCCGGGACGACCGCCCAACCAACGAGATCAAGCAGATCGATCGGATCAGTGGGAACACCATCTACTTCAACACTCCGGTTCACATCTCGTACCGCACCTCGCACAACGCGCAGCTCTCGACCTTCGGCTATCCATTCACCGTCGGTGCGGGAATCGAGGACCTGTCGGTCATCGGAGGCGACCAGGGCAACATCCGCTTCCATTGGTCGGCGAGCTGCTGGGCGAAGCGCATCGAGAATTCGGTGTGGCACGACGAGGGCTTCGCCGTGGAGCGGAGCTTCCGGGTCGAGATTCGCGACTCCTACGTCCACGACGCCGCGTGGGCGCAGCCTGGCGGCGCGGGGTACGCGATCAGCCTCTCCGACGGCAGCTCCGAGGTGCTGGTGGAGAACTCGATCGTGGTGAAGGCCAACAAGGTGATGGTGGCCCGCTCGGCGGGGACCGCCTCGGTGTTCGGCTACAACTACGTGGACGACGGGTACATCAACACCAACACCCGGTGGATCGAGGTTGGGCTGAACGCCTCACACATGGTGGGCCCGCATCACGTCCTGTTCGAGGGTAACGAGGGCTTCAACTGGGACTCTGACAAGACCCACGGCAACTCCATCTACCACACGGTCTTCAGGAACCACCTCGTCGGCACCCGGCGCGACTTCAACGATGCCGCTGGCGGAAACGGACCGCGGCGGTGCGCCGGGGCGACCTACTACTCGTACTGGCACAGCTTCGTCGGAAACGTGATGGGCGTCGCGGGCCAGATGGCGGGCTGGGTTTACGAGTCGGGCGACATGGATACTCCGGCCATCTACATGCTCGGCTGGGACGACTGGGCGCCGTACCCCACGGACGCGCGGGTCAAGGCCACCACGCTGCGCCACGGGAACTTCGACTACGTCACCAGCTCCGTGGTCTGGGACCCGGCGATCAGCGATCGAAGCTTGCCCGCGTCGCTGTACCTCGCTCAGAAGCCCGCCTTCTTCAACGCCGGGCGTGGCTACACGTGGCCCTGGGTGGACCCCATCGGCGCGACCAAGCTCTCCACGCTGCCTGCGCGGGCCCGGTACGAGGCCGGAACTCCCTTCGTGCAACCCTGAGACGCGACGCGCCCGGGTGTCGTGCCCGGGTTCGCGCGCGGCGGGATTCGGCCTGACACGCCGTGCGCCTCGTGCCTCGGCACGGGCGCGAGCTTGAACCCGCCGATGACCTGAGGGCAGTCGCAGCGTCGCCGCATCTTCTCGGCGACGACGAAATGGCGAATGAAGCGCGTGTCGCGCGCGACCCGCGGTCAGCACGGACCCGGTGATCAAACGCCTCGCAGCGTCGCCTGCTCTCGGGCACGATGACATCGCTGCACATGCTCGGCTTCCGTGCGCGCTCACCGCACGAGAGAGCCTTCTTCCCCGGGGGAGCGCACATGAACCCAGCCTGCACTCGCGACCTCTCGCACGCGCTGCGCGCGTCCTCGATTCGTCTCCTGCTCGCGAGCGCGGTGATCGCTGGAGCCATGGCGTGCAATCAGGGCGCCTCACCCGAGCAGCCCGATGGGCAGACGCGGAGCACCACCAGCCCCGGCGAGGGGCGGCGCACGCAGGCGCTGGGCAGCGGCGTCCAGTTCATCCAGCTCTCCTACGCCACGCCTCAGTCGGACACCGCGACCCTGAGCGTGACGTACGTCGCGGCGCAGACGCAGGGAAACTTCAACGTCGTCGCGGTGGGCTGGAACGACACGAGCGCCACCGTCACCTCGGTCACCGACACCTCGGGGAACGTCTACACGCGAGCGGTGGGGCCAACGAGCTGGCCGGGAGCGCTCACCCAGTCCATCTACTACTCGGCGAACATCAAGGCGGCGGCGGCCGGGGCGAATGCGGTGAAGGTGGTCTTCTCCAGGGCCGCGGTCTGGGTGGACGTGCGCATCCTCGAGTACAGCGGGATCGACGGTAGCAACCCGGTCGACGTGGTGGCCGCGGCCACCGGCACCGCGGGGACCAGTGACAGCGGCCCGGCCACGACCACCAACGCCAACGACCTGCTCTTCGCCGCGAACATGACCACCGGCACCACCAGCGCACCGGGCACCGGGTGGACCAACCGGATCATCACCTGGCCGAACACCGACATCGCCGAGGAGCGGATCGTCAGCACCACCGGGACCTATCGCGCCACCGCCGCCGTGAGCAGCGGCTCTCCCTGGGTGATGCAGATGGTCGCCTTCCGGGGCGCGCCGAGCGATGCCCAGCCGCCCTCAGCGCCTGGCGTGCTCTCGGCCACCGCGGCCACCAGCGCTCGCATCGACCTGTCCTGGGGCGCGGCCTCCGACAACCTCGCCGTGACCGGCTATCTCATCGAGCGCTGCGTGGGCGGGGGCTGCTCGAATTTCACCCAGATCGCCGCTCCCGCAGGGACCGGGACCACCTTCAGCGATCCCGGGCTCGCGCCGAGCACCAGCTACTCGTACCGGGTGCGGGCCACGGATGCGGCCGGGAACCTCGGCCCGTACTCGAACATCTCCAGCGCCACCACGCTCCCGGACAGCACGCCGCCCACTGCGCCGTCGAGCCTGACGGCCTCGGCGTTCAGCAGCACGCGGGTGGACCTGTCGTGGAGTCCAGCCACCGACAACGTGGGCGTCACCGGGTACCTGGTCGAGCGGTGCCAGAACGCCGGCTGCTCCAACTTCACCCAGATCGCCGGGCTGGCCGGGGGCGCGGTGAGCTACAGCGACACCGGGGTCACCGCAGGCAACACCTACAGCTACCGGGTGCGGGCGACCGACCTCGCGGGGAACTTCGGGGGCTACTCGCCGGTGGCCACCACCACCACCCCCGTCCCGGACACCACCCCGCCGCTCGCGCCGGCCACGCTCTCGGCGACTCCGGTCAGCAACGCCCAGGTGAACCTCTCCTGGGCGGCGGCGAGCGACAACGTCGCCGTCACCGGGTACCTCATCGAGCGCTGTCAGGGCGCCGGCTGCTCCACCTTCACCCAGATCGCGGCGCCCCCCGGCACGGGGACCACCTACGGCGACGCCGGGCTGAACGCCTCCGCCTCCTACAGCTACCGGGTCCGCGCGACCGATGCGGCCGGCAACCTCGGCCCCTACTCGCCCGTGGCCAGCGCCACGACGCTCAGCACGCCGCCCCTTCCGGTCGTCCCGAAGTTCGTCCAGGGCAACTACGCCACGCCGCAGTCAGGGAGAACCAGCGTCGCGGTCCCCTTCACAGGGGCCCAGCGGGCGGGGAACTTCAACGCGGTGATCGTGGGATGGAACGACAGCGCGGCGGCGGTGAACACGGTCACCGACACCAAGGGGAACGTCTACGTCAGGGCGATCGGTCCCACGCAGAACCCCGGCGTGCTCTCGCAGTCGATCTACTACACGGCGAACATCGCCGGAGCGAACGCGGGCGGGAACACGGTCACCGTCACCTTCAACCGCAGCGCCGCCTACGCCGACGTCCGCATCCTCGAGTACACGGGCGTCGAGCACACCAATCCGCTGGACGCGGCGGTGGGAGCGATCGGCAACAGCGCCAGCAGCAGCAGCGGGAGCCTCACCACCACCGGCCCCGGAGATCTCCTGATCTCGGCCAACATGGTCTCGACGCTCACCCACGGCCCGGCGTCTGGGTGGACGCTGCGCTTCATCACCTCGCCCAATGGCGATCTGGCCGAGGACCGGATCGCCAGCACCGCCGGCGCCTACACCGGAAGCTCGCCGCTGGATGGCGCCGGGACCTGGGTGCACCAGACCGTGGCCTTCAAGGCCGCACCGCCAGACACGACGCCTCCCCTCGTCACCGTGACCTCGCCGGGCGCCGGGGCCGCCCTCACCGGGACGGTCAACGTCAGCGTGACTGCCACCGACCCGGACTCGGGTCTCCAGGCCATCCAGCTCCTGGTGGACGGCGCCGTGGTGGGCCTGCTCCAGAGCACCAGTCCCGCGACCTTCTCCCTCAACACCGCCAGGTTCACCAACGGCGCGCACGCCATCAGCGCCAGCGCACTGAACGGACAGCGCATGACCGGCTACGCCACACCGGTCTCGGTGACCTTCAGCAACGCGAGCCCCGGCAACCCGGCGGTGACCGGCCTGGTCTCTCCGCTCACCACCCTCCCCATCGTGGTGGTGCACAGCAGCCTGTTGCCCGACTCGCGGCTCCTTCTCTCCGAGGGCCAGTCCCTGGGGAACGACGGCCGTACCTGGGACGTCCTCACCAACTCCTTCTCCAGCGTGCCCGTTCCGGTGAACGTCTTCTGCTCCGGGCACGAGCAGATGGCCGACGGACGGATCTTCGTCGGCGGCGGGCACAACGGCGGTGCCCACATCGGCCTGCCGACGGGCAACATCTTCGACCCGGCGAACGACACCTGGACCGTCACCGCCAACATGAGCTTCCCTCGCTGGTACCCGACCGTGACCACCCTGCCCGACGGCCGGCTCCTGGTGCTCTCCGGAGAGACCTCCTGCCCGGGTTGCGAGGTGCTGATCCCGGAGATCTACAACCCTTCGACCAACGCCTGGACCAGGCTCAACAGCGCCTCGCACTACTTCGATTACTACCCCCACGCGTTCACGCTGCCGAACGGCAAGGTATTCGTCGCCGCGAGCACCGAGCATCCCAACCCGAGCATGGTGCTCGACGTTGCTGCCGCCAGCTGGTCGGCGCTGGGCGGGGCGGCCATCGAGGGCGGCAGCTCGGCGATGTACCTCCCGGGGAAGATCCTCAAGAGCGGGAAGACGGTCGATCCCGACGAGACCGCCGTCCCCTCGACGGCGGCCGCCTACGTCATCGACGCCACACAGGCCGGGGCGACCTGGCGCTCGGTCCAGTCGATGAAGTTCGCGCGCACGTACCACACCCTGACCCTGCTCCCCGACGGGACCGTGCTCGCCACCGGCGGTGGGCCGACCACCGCCCCGACCGCGGTGTCCCAAGCGGTGCTCCCCGTGGAGGTCTGGAACCCCACGACCGAGACCTGGACCGCCCTGGCGTCCCTCAACGTGGGCCGGCTTTACCACTCGGCCGCGATGCTGCTCCCCGATGGGCGGGTGGCGGTGTACAGCGGCGGCCGGTTCGACGACAACAACGTCCCCACCGACCAGTACAACGCCGAGTTCTTCTCCCCGCCCTACCTCTTCAAGGGCCCGCGGCCGCTCATCACCTCGGCTCCCGCGACGGTCGGCTTCGGTCAGACCTTCACCGTCCAGACGCCGGATGCGGCCCGCATCGCCAGCGTGGCGCTGATCCGCTTCGGGAGCGTGACCCACTCCATCAACATGGCCCAGCGCTACGTCCCGCTCGGCTTCACGGCGGGCTCCGGCTCGCTCAGCGTCACCGCTCCGGCGAACGCCAACATCGCCACCAAGGGCAACTACATGCTGTTCCTGGTGGACACCAACGGCGTTCCCTCCATCGCCGCGCCGGTCCGGCTGTAGAACGCTTCCGGGGTGAGGCCCATCCGCTCGGCCCGGCGGAGCTGCCCCACCCGCCACAGCGTGTAGAGCACCGGTAGCACCTCGAGCGTCAGGAAGGCGCTGGTGAGCAGCCCGCCCAGCATCGGGGCGGCGACGCGCCGGATGACCTCCGCCCCGGCTCCCTCCGCCCAGAGGAGCGGGAGCAGGCCGGCGCCCATGGTGGCGATGGTCATGACCTTCGGCCGGAGCCGCCGAACGGTGCCCTCGGCGTGCGCCTCCACCACGTCCTCCGGGGTCCGGAGCCGGCCCTCCGCCAGACGCCGGCGAAAGGCGTCGTCGATGTAGAGGACCATCACCACCCCGGTCTGCATCGCGAGCCCCGTCACCGACAGGAGGCCGACCCAGACCGGCGCGGAGAGCGGATAGCCGAGCCAGTGGAGCGTCCACACGCTGCCCACCAGCGCGAACGGCACCGAGGCGAGCACGATGCAAACCTCGGTCAGGTTCCGGAACTGGAGGTAGAGCAGCGCCACCATCGAGAGCAGGACCCCGGCCACGATCCACAGGAGCCGGCGCTCCCCAGCGACCAGCAGAGGGTACTGACCGATCCAGTCGAGGTGCTCGCTCGCGCCAAGGTGGAGCTCCCCGGTCGCGCTCGCCGCCTGGATGGCCTGCGTTCCGCGCTCGACCACACCGGCCAGGTTCGCGCCCGGCTCCAGGTCCAGCAGGAGGTAGGCGGCGAGGCCGCGCTCCTCGCTCCGGAGCATCGCCGGGACGGACCGGTACCGGGGCCGGCCGAGCAGCGCGAGCGGCAAAGGCTGAGGCCTCCCCTCGACGGAGCCGAGCACCGTCGCCTCGCGGAGCCGGTCGGGCACGCTGCGGGCCCGCGCCTCCACGAGCCGCACCGGAATCTTCGCACCGCTCCCCCCGATGCTGGCCAGCTCGCCCCCGCTCACGATGAGGTCGGCCACGGCGCGCACGTCCTCATGCGCGACGCCCCTCGCTGCGACCGCCGTCTCGTCGACGACGAGCTCCGGCCAGGCCTCTCCCCCCAGCGACTCGGGGACGGCGCTCCGCACGCCCGGGACCCGGGCGAGAGTCTGTTGCGCCGAGCGCCCCAGCGCTTCCAGCCTCTCCGGCGTGGCCGCGCTGATCCGCAGACCGACCGGCGTGCGGATGCCAGTGGAGACCATGTCCATTCGGGCGCGGACCGGGGCGGTCCAGGCGCTCCTCCATCCGGGAAGCCGGGCGGCGCGATCCAGCTGCTCCACCAGCTCGGCGGTGGTGGGCCGGCGCTCCTCCGGCCAGACCCGGCGAAGCACTGAACGCAGCGGTCCCGGTGCCCAGTCCGAGTACCAGCGTCGGGCGGTGATGCGCGGCCACTGCTCCCGCGGCCTGAGACGCACGGTGGTCTCGGCCATCGAGAGCGGCGCCGGATCGGTGGCCGTGTCCGCCCGGCCCATCTTCCCGAACACCGTGGCCACCTCCGCGGCGGCGGCGAGCGCGCCGTCCTGGCGCTGGAGCTGCCACGAAAGCTCCTCGTGCGGCGCGCCGGGCAGCGTGGTGGGCATGAAGAGGAGATCTCCCTCGTCGATGCGCGGCAGGAACTCGCGTCCGAGGCCCGGAAGCAGGGGCAAGCAGGAGAGGAGCGCCGCCCCGGCGATGGCCAAGGTCCAGATCGGGCGCCGGAGCGCGACCTGCACGAAGGGGCGGTAGAGGCGAACCAGCCCCGCGGTCAGCGGGTTGGAGAACTCGGGCACCACCGGCGGACGGAGCAGTCGATCACGGAGCGCCGGGCCGACGGTGAGCGCCACCAGCGCCGCCCCGGCGATGACCAGCGTCTTGCTCGCCGCGAGAGGCCGGAGCAGCCGGCCGGTCTCGCCGCCGAAGCCCAGCACCGGAAGGAAGCTCAGGGCAGTGATGATCAGCGCCGTCAGGATCGCGGGAGCGAAGCTGGAGGCCGCGGCACGGAGCACCGCCCGCCGCTCCTCCTCGGGCGCCGTGGCAGGGAGCATCTCCAGCCGGCGATGGCAAGCCTCGAGCGCGACGACCTCGGCATCGACGGCCAGCCCGAGCGCGATGCCGATGCCCCCGATGCTCATCAGGGTCGCCGGCACCCCGAGGAGCCGCATCGCCCCGAGGGCGAGGAGCACCACCACCGGCAGCGCAAGGAGCGGCACCGCCGCGGCGCGGGGTGAGAGGAGGAACACCAGCACCACCAGGACCAGCACCGCCATCTCTTCGAGCAGCCCCTGGCCGAGCGTGTGGTGGATGCGGTCGATCACCTCGGAGCGATCGTGCACCGTGAGAAGCTTCACCCCCGCCGGTAGCCTCGTGCGGAGACCCTCGACCGTGCGGTGCACGTCGGCCAGCAAGCTCCGGAGGTTCGCTCCGCGGTTGGCCACCACGATGCCGCCCACGGCCGGGTACTGCCCGCCGAATTCCGCGAGCCCCATGGGCGGACGACGGCCGATGCGCAGCTCGGCCACGTCGCGGAGGCGGACCCCGTCGCGGAGGGGCACTTCGCGCAGCCTGGCGAGGCTCGCGGCCGCCTCACCGGCGAGCGCCGTGCGCACCGACGCCGCCACCTCGGAGAGCGCGAGCCCCCGCTCCCGGAGCCGGTCGGCGCTGACGTCGATCTGCACCTCCTCGGTCTCGCCTCCCACCGTGGCCACCTCGGCCACCCCGGGCAGCGCGGCGAGCGCGGGCCGCAGGACGCTTTCTTGAAATCGGCGCAGGCCGACTCGGGTCTCGGCGTTCGTGGGGTCGAACAGCGCGTACTGGAACACCCAGCCGGTGCTGGAAGCGACCGGCCCGACCTGGACCCGCGCGGTCACCGGGAGCCCGGCCCGGGACTGCTCGAGCCGCTCGAGCACGGCCCGGCGCGCCGAGTCGGCGTCGGTGGCCGGAGCGAGCACCACGTCCAGGTACGCCATGTCCGCCATCGATGCGCCGCGCACGGCGCTGACCCCCTCGAGCGGCGAGAGCGCCTGGAGCACCGGGGCCGTCACCTTCTCCGACACCTCGGCCGCGGGATGCCCCATCCACTCCACCACCACGCCGATCCGCGGGTCGGACAGCTCGGGGAGCACGTCTGCCGGGGCCGAGCGCCGCGCTGCCTCGGCGGCCACTGCGAGCAGGAGCGCCGCCCCGAGGACGGTCCAGGGGCGCCCGCTGCTCCAGGCGATGAGCCGGGCGATCACCGCCCGGCGGCCCCGGCCTCCGGAGGTTGCCTCCGGTCCGCATCGAGGAAGAAGGCGCCGCGGACAACGACGCGGTCGCGCTCCTCCACCCCGGAGACCACGGTGGCCTGCCCGTCGGGCGCCTCACCGAGGCGGACCGGGCGAGCCTCGAACCCGGGCGCTCCCCGGGCGACGACGAGGACGAAGGGGCCCGCCTCCGAGCGGAGCACGGCGGAGGACGGGAGGACCAGCGCCGTGCGGGGCCGCGCCTCGAGCGAGACCCAGCCCACCTGGCCCGTGGGGAGCGTTGCGGTCCGGCGTGCGAGCGAAAAGCTCGCCTTCCACAGCTCTCCGTCCCACGGGACGGCCGGCTCCGCGGTGCGCCGCAGGGCCGTGCCCTCCCCCGGGCCGGCGCCTGGCCGGAACTCGGCGGACGCGTCCGGTTGCAGCTCGGGCACCGCATCCTCGGGCACCAGCGCCTGGACCTTCCCCCCCGCCTCCACCCAGGCGGGCACCGCACGGCGCTCGCCGAGGATGCGGCGTCGCGCGACCTCCACGGTTCCCCGCGGAAGCTCGGGTGACGGAGCCGCAGCGGGGGACCGCTCGACTCCCGGCGCGGCGGCGGCGACCAGCGCCATGCCGCAGATGGGGCAGTCTCCCGGCCGGTCGCGATGGACATCCGGGTGCATGGGACAGGCGTAGTCCGTCCCGACTCGAGCGGTGCGCAGCCCGAGCCCGGCAGCCACCGCGGCGCCGAGAGCGCCCGCGAGGAGCGCCAACCGGGCGACCATCGGCCATCGTGCCCCGGTCATGGACGGACTCCGTGCCTCTGGCACCAGCGGACCAGGATGTAGATGGCCCAGACCCGCGACCAGTAGAGGCCGGGCGCACCGCTTCTGAACGCCTGCCAGAGGCGACCCACCGCCTCGGGCTGCAACCCCGCCGCTCGCACCGCCTCCGGATCGCGAAGCGTCCGGTCGACGTCGCCGCTCAGGCCCTGGCGGATCCACCGGTCGTAGGGGAGCACGAATCCGCGCTTCGGCCGCTCGAAGAGCGCCGGGTCCAGCCCGCGCAGCCCGTTGCGCCGGAGCATCGCCTTGCGCAGGACGGGCTCGTACCGGGAGGTGTCGGGCAGCCGGAGCACTGTCTCCAGAAGCACCTGGTCCACCAGCGGAAGCCGCTGCTCGATGGACGCTGCCATGCTCGCCGCGTCGTTGTCGCGGAGAAGCCGCTCTCCCAGGAACAGCCGCTGCTCGAGGACGCTGATCGCCGCGAGCTGGGACCTGCCTCGCACCTCCGTCTCCAGCCGGGCGCGGAACGGCGCCGGCAGCCCGTCCACCAGGGCTTCGGCCAGCTCGGGGCCGAGGAGCTGCCGCTGGAACTCGGGGAGGAACAGCGCGTAGGCCAGCTGGTAGAGCGCGAGCAGATCGTCTCCCCGGCGCACCATCTCCGGCAGCTTCGCCCAGCGCGTCTGGCGCGGGATGGCCCCTTGCTCCCGCTGGAGCGCCATCAGAGCCAGCTCCGCCGTCCGCACCAGCGCCGCCCGTGGCAACCAGGAGAGCCTCCGGGCCCACCGATGCAACACCGGCAGGTCGTGGAAGCTGGTGTAGCCGCCGAACAGCTCGTCGCCGCCAGTGCCCACCAACGCCACCGTGAAGCCGGCGTCCCGCACCGCGCGGGACATGAAGTAGGAGTTGAGGCCGTCGAACGTGGGCTGGTCCAGGCTGTCCAGCGCCTGCTCCATCTGGCCCAGGAAGCGCTCCTCGGTGAGCAGCACCTCCTGGTGCTCGGTGCCGATCGCCTGGGCGATGGCCCGGGCCACGTGGCCTTCGTTGTACTCCTCCTCCTCGAAGGCCAGGGTGAAGGTGTGTACCGGTCCCCGCGCCGCGCGGCGGGCGAGGTTGGCCACCGACGAGGAGTCGATCCCCCCGGAGAGGAACACCCCCAGTGGCACGTCGGAGACGAGGTGCAGCCGGACGCTCTCCTCGAGCGCGGCGGCCAGCTCCTCCTCGGAGGCCTCGGGGCCGGTTCCCGCGGGGGGCAGCGACCAGTAGGCCCCGGCACGAACGAGGGACCCGTCCTCGCGGTACAGTGCCAGCTCCCCGGGGAGCAATGACTCGATGCCCTGCACGGCCGTGCGCGGTCCGACCACGAAGCCGTTCCAGGCCACGGACGCCGCCGCCCATCGGTCCAGCCGTGGAGCCCCGAGCAGCCCAGAGGCGAGCAGCGCCCGCACCTCGGAGGCGAAGGCCACGGACCAGCCGCCGGCCGGGTCGGGGTTCCTGGCCACGTAGAGGGGCTTGATGCCCAGCGGATCCCGCGCCAGGAGCAGGGTGCGGCTCCGCGGGTCCCAGCAGGCGAAGGCGAACATTCCCCGGAAGGAAGGCAGCGCCTCCGGGCCCTCGAGCGCGAGGCTGCGGAGCACGACGGCCGCGTCGCCGGTGGACTGGAACGTCTGGCCCGAACGGACCAGTCGCTCCCTCAGGGTCTGGAAGTTGTAGACCTCGCCGTTGAACACCAGGACGTTCCCGCCCACCGGGTCCACCATCGGCTGATGGCCGGCGGGCGACAGGTCCAGGATCGACAGTCGGCGGAAGGTGAGCAGCGCGCCCAGACCGTCGGGGCCAGGCGTGGACTCCCAGCTCCCGGCGTCGTCCGGGCCGCGGTGGACCATCGCCGCCGCCATCCGCTCCAGGGCTGCACGGTTCCGCGCGTCGAGGCGCCCCAGGATGCCCGCTATTCCGCACATCGCCGCGCTCCCTCGACCACCAGCGCCCAGTCGTTCCAGCCCGAGGCGTTCGGGCCGGGCGTCTCGAAGGTCACCTCGCGCCCCGGGCGGGCCACCAGCCACCGGTGCACGAAGGCGCCGGAGGCCGGATCGTACCACCGCGCACAGGCGGCGCCCTCCATCCCCGAGAGGTCCAGGGCGAAGCGGCGAGGGGAGCGCCCGGTCGACGCGACGTACGCGACCACCAGGTCAGCCTCCGGGGTGACGGCCGCCGCGATGTGCTCCTCGCGCGGGCCCTGGCCGGAGACGACGAGCTCGGCGGGATGCCGTGGAGTGCCGGCGGCCCGGAGCCGCGACCAGGGCAGCGCCTCGAAGAAGCCATGGAGATGGAGCATCTGGTGCGTTCCTGGCGACTCCCACTCCTGGCGCCAGGAGGAGACGGCGCCGTCGGCGTCCCCGTAGCTGGCCTGATAGCGGCCCCTGCTCGACTCGCACATCCAGAGAAAGAGGTTGCTCCACAGGACACCCGAGGCGCCGGAGAGCATCGACCACCACCAGGCCTTCCGGAATGGCTGCATCACGCTGCCCGGGTGCTCGTGCTCGTAGGTGGATTCCAGCAAGAACACCGGGCGAGGAGGGACGACCGCGGCCGCGCGGCGCACGAGGTTCCAGACCTGGGCGTACCGGTACACGCCGTTGAGCGCCATGGCCGGCGCGAACAGGGCCTGGTCGGTGGAGATCCCGCCCTGGTGCTGGAAGTTCCAGTGTCCGGCCCACGGCTGCCGGGCGCCGGCCTCGCGGATCCCCTGGAGCACGGCCAGGTGACGCCGCTCCCCCTCCGAGCCCGGCGGCGGGGCGAAGTCACCCCCGGCCAGCCACAGGACGTTGGTCGCATCGCGGAAGAGCGCTCCAAGGGACCGGCCGAACTCCAGCAACACCCCGGCGGTGTTTCCCTCGCGCAGCGTCTCCGCCCACCAGCCCTCCTTGCCGCCGTCGAACCCGAGGTACACCGGGGCAAGCAGCACCGCGATGCCGTGACGTGCTGCTCGATCGACGAAGGCCCGCGCCCGCCGGAAGTAGCCGTCCTCGGGCGTCGAGAAGTCCGCGGGCCGGCGGAAGGGTTGCTCGCCGTGACGGTTCCGCGGCGGCACCGGGTTGGGAGGCTCGGTGTAGTCGTGGTTGAGAAGCATCACCTCGACCAGGTTGAACCCCTTGGCTCCGCGATCGGCGAGGTAGGCCTCCTGCTCGGACTCGTCGAGGTTCACCAGGGCGAGCCAGGCGGTCTCGCCCTTGATCAGAAAGGGAGCGCCGGTCGCGTCCTCCAGCAGAACGCCATCCGCTGCGGGCCGGAGGGGAAAGGCCACCCCGCGGCTCCGCACGGCCAACGTCACGCTCCGGCGGTCGGCGCCATCGCCCTCGCCCGCCGCAACCGACACCCGGCACGTCCCGGCAGCGAGCGCCGTCAGGGTCACTGCCCCGGAGACGGACGGGGACAGTCGCCCGCACTCCGGCGGCGTGACGCTCCAGCGGGGGATGGCGCGGCCCGGCTGCTCGAGCTGCGCGGAGAGCGCGACCCGTTCGCCGACGGCAACCGAGGTGCGGGAGGACACCAGAGAGGCCACCCAGGGCCCCGCCACCCGACTCTCCGCATCGGGTCCCAGCTGGAACCGGGCCTCGGCCGCGGTGTCCGGAGCGAGATCCACCTCCACCGGCGGAAGCAGTGGACCCCACGCCGCGCCCGAGCTCCGCAGCTCGATCCGGTGAGGACCGGGGGGAAGCGTCAGCGCCCGATCGAGCCCCCCGGCCGCAGGCCGCAGCCGGAGGGTCCCCACTCCCTCGACCTGGAGGAGGACGTTGTCGAGCTCGCGTCCGGGGACCGCCCCGACGCGCACGGTGAGCGTCGCCTGCGGAGACGGGGCTGGCGGCGGAGGCCGCAGGCAACCGGCGACCACGGCGAGCGCTGCCAGGCCTCCCACGGCCGTCTCCGCCCTCAGGCCGGGAGCGCAGCGGGTCAGTCCTCGCCCGGCGGCCGTTCCCGCGGCTCGATGCTCCATCGCCTCAGCTCCGTGAACGGAAGTACTCGCGGATCGCCGTGAGGATCCGCCCGGCGGCCTGGCCGTCCCCGTAAGGGTTGCGTGCCTGGGCCATTGCCGCGTACGCGCCCGGGTCGGTCAGCAACCGGGTGGCGTGACCGGCGATCTCGCTGGCCTTCGGGCCGGTGAGAATGGCCGTGCCCGCCACGACGCCCTCCGGCCGCTCGGTGGTGTCCCGCATCACCAGGACGGGCTTGCCGAGCGACGGCGCCTCCTCCTGGACTCCGCCGGAGTCAGTGAGGACCAGGCGGCACGCGGCGAGGAGGGCCACGAAGTTGCGATACCCCTGAGGAGCGATGAGATGGACGTTCCGCGTCCCGCCGAGCAGCCGGTTCACGTGCACCAGGACGTTGGGGTTCAGGTGCACCGGGTAGACGAAGCGATGGTCCGGGAAGCGACTGGCGAGCGTGGCGATGGCCTCGCAGATCTGCTCGATGCCATTTCCGAAGTTCTCCCGGCGGTGCCCGGTGATGAGGACCATGGGCATCTCGGCCCAGTCCGGTCCCACCAGCGTGCGCAGCTCGTCGTCCACCCGCGTCCGGATGCGGGCGTCCGCCCGCTGAGCAGCGACCTCGAGCAGGAGCGCATCGATGACCGTGTTCCCGGTGACGGTGATGCTCCCGTCGGGAATGCCCTCGCGGAGGAGCGCCTCGCGAGCTCCCCCGGTCGGAGCGAAGTGGAGGGCCATCAGGGGGGTGGCCAGCTTCCGGTTCACCTCCTCGGGGAAGGGGGACCAGATGTTGCCAGTGCGGAGCCCCGCCTCGACGTGCCCGATGGGGATGCGCCGGTAGAAGGAGGCCAGCGCCGCGACCAGGACGGTGGTCGTGTCTCCCTGCACCAGCGCGAGGTCCGGCCGCGCCGCGCCGAGCCAGCCGTCGATGCCCTCCATCAGCCGCGCGGTGAGGCCGGCGAGCGTCTGGTCGGCGCGCATGACATCCAGGTCGGCGTCCACCTGGAACCCGAAGGTCTCCGTCACCTGCCAGAACATCTCGCGGTGCTGGCCGGTGGCCACCACGGTGCAGTGGAAGTCGCCCGAGCTCCGGAGCGCGGCGACCACCGGGGCAAGCTTGATGGCCTCGGGCCGGGTGCCCATGAAGACCACCACCTTCCGCGGGCTACTCACGAGGACGTCGCTCCCCCCAGGCGGCGGCCGAGGATCTCCCCCGACGCCACCCAGATGAACTCGCTGTTGGTGGTGAGGTAGCGCTTCCACATCTTGCGGGGCTCCATCAGCAGGCGCCACGACCACTCCAGACCCGCGTGCCGGAGGAGTGGTGGCGCCCGGCGCACGTAGCCCGCCAGCACGTCGAAGCTCCCGCCCACGCCCATCAGCACCGGCACGTCCAGGCGGGCGCGGTGACGCTCGCAGAAGACCTCCTTGAATGGCGACGGCATGCCAACGAAGAGGAAGTCCGGACGGGCCGCGCGGATCTCCTCCACGATGGCCTCGTGGTCCGCGGCGGAGAAATAGCCGTTGTGCGCCCCGGCGATGCGGAGCCCGGGGTTCTTGGCGGCGCACCGCTCGGCGAGGGCCCGCACCACCTCCTCGCGCGCGCCGAGGAAGTAGGCCGAGAGGCCGCGGGCCGCGCCGGCCGACAGCAGCCGGGACATCAGGTCCACGCCGGTCACCCGCTCGGGTACGGGCGTGCCCGCTCCCCGGAGGGCCCACACCACCGACATCCCGTCCGCAAGCACCAGGTCGCCTGCGCGGCACGCCTCGCGCAGCGCCGGATCGCGCCGCATCATGCACAGCACGCCGGCGTTGGCGGTGATGACCGTGTGGGGCGCACGCGGCCCCTCGCACCACGACAGACAGCGCTCGACCGCCGATTCCATCGTCTCGGCGTCGAAGCACAGCGCCATCAGCTCGCGGCCGCCCGCGACCTCAGGCATGTCCGGCTCCGCTCGCCAGGACCGGGTGGTGGGCGCGCCAGACCTCGGCCCGCTCCGCGACCACCTTTCGCGTCGCCGCGCGCTTTCCCACCAGCAGCGCCAGGTGCTGGTAGCGGCGGACGAACCGTCGAAACTCCGGATCGTCGTAGCGCGGCACCCGGCGGACGGCGCTGGAGAAGTAGCCCCAGAGCATCGCTGCGCTCCCGGTCATCACGGGGTGCTGCAGGACGCGCGAGCCAGCCACCGCCAGGTAATAGAGCGGCGAGGTTCCCATGAAGTACTGCCCGAAGCCGGCCCGCACCCGGCCGGTCCAGATCCCCTTCTGGCTCGCGCCCTGTGGCCGCAGGTGCACGAAGCGAAGAGACGGGTCGTTCACGCTCTCTGCGACCCACCCGAGCATCCGCGCCCGGTGACAGTCGATCCCGTCCCACATCACCTGGCGAACGAAGCCGCCGATCTCCCGGAAGCACTCCACCCGGTAAAACTTGGTCATTCCCACCGACATCTCGTCCCCGCAGACTTCCGGGACGAGCTCGCTGGAGCGCGGGTGCACGAACCACGGCTTGCCGGAGGTCGTGCCCAGCCGCGCATCGGCCTCCATCCGGAGCATCAGGCCCTCGAAGTACCGGGCCGGCAGATCGAGGTCCATGTCCAGCTTGCAGAGGTAGTCGAAGGCGCCGAGGTCCACGGCTTCCAGCCCGGCGTAGAACGCCTCCACCACCCCCGGACCCACGCTGCGCCGCCCGCGGTCGTCGCGGCGCACCACCTTCAGATACGGGAGGCGCGCGGCGTATTCGGCGAGGATCGCCGGCGTCTCGTCGGTCGAGCCGTCATCCACCACGATCCAGGACGCGGGAGGAATGGACTGCGCGGCCACGCTGTCCAGCGTCCGGCGGATGTAGCCCGACTCATCGCGGCACGGCGAGACGAGAAGGTAACGACGCCCCGCGGACAAAGCGCACTCCCTCCGGAAAGACGCGGCAGAGTATTCGCGCGAGGCACGCACTGTCGACGCCCCGCGTGAAGCTGGCGACGGCGAGCTCCGGTGCGCCACGCCAGTCAGCGCGGACCTCACGCGTGCCGGGCCGACTCGGTGAGTCTGCACTGACCCCTGCGCTGCAGACGCGCCCGGGACGTGACGCCGCGGCCACATGCGGCGTGTTATGAGGCGCCGCCGTGCGGCATCCCGTGCCGATGCGCTCCCAGCGCCTGAGCCTCCTCTGCCTGTCGCAGATGCCGCCGAGCCCGCCCCGCTTCGGCGCGCAGGCGCGGATGCACGGTCTGTGGACCGCGCTGTCCCGAAACCACGATGTCACGACCGTGGCACTGGCCGACGCGGAGTTCGACCTCGAGGAGTGTCGCTCGGCGATGGGTCGGTACAGCCTTGAGGTCGTGCTCCTCCCCAACCCCCGTGGCCGCGAGGGGGCAGCGAAGCGCGCCCTCCAGCTTCGCTCGCTCGCCTCCCTGCACAGCTTCGAGCGCCACCGGGTGCAGGTGCGTGGACTTCAGGAAACGCTGGACCGCCTTCTCCGCTCCCGCCGCTTCGACGTGGTGACGGTGGAGTTCCCCTACCTGGCGCATCTCGCCGTCCGGCAGGCCCCGGCCGGCGGCCCTCCGCCCGCGCTGGTGGTGGACGCCCACGAGATTGCCCACGACATGGTCCGGCAGTTCGCCCGGAGCAGCCGCAGCCTCGGCCGCACGCTGTACGCCAGCCTGAACTGGCGCAAGCTGCGTCGCGAGGAGCTGGCGGCCTTCCGGGCCGCGGACGGGATCGCGGTGTGCAGCGTGGCCGACGAGGAGCGTCTGCGCCGGGACGTGCCCTCGGCGCGAACCGCGGTGGTGCCCAACGCCGCCGACGTGGAGCGCTACCGGCCCCGGCCGGAGGATCCCGCGCCCGACGGCCGCACCGTTCTCTTCTTCGGGCTGCTCTCCACCCTGCCCAACATCGACGGGATCCGCTGGTTCGTCCGTGACATCTGGCCTCATGTCACCCGGCAGCGTCCCGGCGCGCAGCTGAAGATCCTCGGGAAGGGCGCGCCGGCCGAGGTGCAGGCGCTCGCCGGACCGGGCGTCGAGGTCGTCGGGTTCGTCGAGGACCTGCGGCCCCACCTGGCCTCGGCGGCGGCGATCGCCGTGCCGCTCCGCCTCGGCGGGGGGACCCGGCTCAAGATCGTGGAGGCCATGGCGATGGCCCGCCCCATCGTGTCCACCACGCTCGGGGCGGAAGGCATCGAGGCCACCCCCGGCCGGGATCTGCTCATCGCCGACGATCCGCAGGGCTTCGCCGCGGGAATCGTGCGGCTGCTGGAGGATCCAGCCACCGGGGCCCGCATCGGGGCTGCCGCGCGCCGGCTGTCGGAGGAGCGCTACTCGTGGACCGGGGCGGCCACGGAGATGGAACGACTCTTTCACCGGGTTCTCGAGGGGAGGCGGACGTGAGGGCGGCGTTGATCGGCGCGGGACAGATTGCTCGCCAGCACCTGGCGTGTCTGGAGGGCATCCCGGGAGTGGAGGTGGCGGCGATCTGCGACCTCTCGCCCTCGGTGGCGGAGTGCGCGGCGGAGCGGCACCGGATCTCCCGGTGGTACACCGATCACCGGGCCATGCTTGCCGAGGTCCAGCCGGCCGTGGTGCACGTCACCACCCCGCCCGGCTCGCATCTCCGGCTGGCGATGGACGCGCTCGACGCCGGCGCCCACGTGGTGGTGGAGAAGCCCGCCACCGCCACCCTGGCCGAGCTGGAACAGCTGGCCCGGCGCGCCGAGCAGTCCAAGCGGGTGCTGATCGAGGACTACAACTACCTCTTCAACCGCGGGGCCCGGGAGATCGTCCGCCGTCTGGAGAGCGGCGAGCTCGGCAGCGTGGTCCACGTCGAGGTGAGCATCTGCCTCGACATCCTCGGACCGGGAGGATTCGCCGACCCGAACACTCGCCACCCCGCGCTCGCGCTCCGCGGCGGCGCCATCGCCGACTTCCTCCCGCATCTGGCCTCGCTGGCCCACCTGTTCGTGGGGCGGCACCGTTCGGTCCGGACCCTGTGGCTCAAGCGGTCCTCGAGCGTGCTCCCCAGCGACGAGTTCCGTGCGGTGGTGGAGGCCGAGCGGGGGACGGCGGCGCTCTCTTTCAGTTCCTCGTCCCAGCCCGATGCCTTCTGGCTCCGGGTGCAGGGGACACGGATGCAGGCCAGCGCCAACCTCTTCGAGACCCGGGTCACCTTCGACGGCCTGCGTCCGGGCCCCAAGCCGCTCCGGCCGTTCGTCAATGGGCTCGTGGAGGGCAAGGATGTGGCCCGCGCGGCGCTGGGGACGCTGCTCCGGAAGTTCACCGGCGGGCCGGGGAGCTACGAGGGGCTGTTCGAGCTGCTGGCCCGGCTCTACCGGGCGCTGCAGCACGGGACGGAGCTGCCGGTCTCGCTCGAGCAGGTGCTGGAGGTCAATCGCCTGGTCGAGGCGCTCAAGCCCCCTGGAGAGGAGCCGGCGGCGCAGCCGCTCCGGCTCGCGGCGCGGCGCGAGGGAGGGAGGCCGTGAAGGCGCTGGTCACCGGCGCGGGCGGGTTCCTCGGACGCCACGTGGTCGCGGCCTTGCTCCGGCGCGGCGCGGAGGTCCGGGCCATGGTGCGCCCGGCGGCGCAGGTGGAGCCGCTCGGCTGGCCGGCATCGGTCGAGGTGTACCGTGCCGATCTGCGTTCGTCCCGCGACCTCGAGCGTGCGTTCGACGGAGTGGACATCCTCGTCCACCTGGCGGCGGCGGTCAGCGGCGGGGAGGACGCGCAGTTCGCCACCACCGTGGTCGGCACCGAGCGGCTGCTCGAGGCGATGGCCGGGACCGGCTGCCGGCGAGTGGTGCTGGCCAGCAGCTTCAGCGTCTACGACTGGAGCGCGATCGAGGGCACCCTGGACGAGGACTCGCCGCTCGAGCCCGTCCCCGACCTCTACGCCCGCGACGGGTACTCGGTCGCCAAGTCGTGGCAGGAGCGCGTGACCCGCAGGGCCTGCGAGGCGAACGGCTGGGACCTGACCGTGCTGCGCCCCGGGTTCATCTGGGGGAGGGATCATGCCTACCTCGCAGCGCTCGGGGTGCAGATTGCGCGCATCCACCTGGTCATCGGACCGCTCAGCCACGTTCCGATGACCCACGTGGAGAACTGCGCGGACCTCTTCGCCCTGGCCGCGGTCGACGCGCGGGCACGGGGACAGACGCTCAACGTCGTGGACGGCGAGGGGGAGCGGATCTGGTCCTTCCTCGGCGACTACCTCCGCGGGACGGGCCAGTCAGGGTGGCGAATCCCCCTCCCCTACGGGCTCGCCCATCGCGTCGTCCAGCTCGCCTTCTCCACGGTGTTCCGGCGCAACCTGAAGCTTCCACAGATCCTCATCCCCGTCCGCTTCGAGTCGCGGCTCAAGCCGCTCCGGTTCACGAACCAGCGCGCCCGCGAGGTGCTCGGCTGGACGCCGCCACTCGATTTCCGCGCATGCCTCGAGCGGACCTTCGAGCCCCTCGGCCCGGAGCGAACGGCCGCCTGAGCGCACGCCAGGCGGGACTGAAAAAAGCCAGCCTGCTGGCAACGAGGGGCGGGTCGCGATCGACCCGACGGTGACCGCATGCCATCGCCGGCCGGCGCGGGCTATACGCCGTTTGCCCGTCGCGCTGCAGTCGGTGACCGAGGGAGGAATCTTCGTGGAGCGAACGCGATCGGTGAGCCCACTCATCGTCGTCCTCCTCAGCTCGTCGGCAATCGCTGCCTGCGCCTGCTTCGGGAAGGTGAACGCACCGACCAGCTCCGCCGGAGGTGGGGGCGGCGGGCTCCAGCTCTCGCTGTCCGCGACCAGCGTGGTCCTCGCGCCCGGCGACACCTTCACCTTCTCCGCCACGGTGAACGGTGCGAGCAGCGGCCAGTCCGCCGGGGTGTCCTGGGCGGTCCAGGAGGGCGCGGCCGGTGGAACCATCGACGCGAGCGGGAAGTACACCGCGCCGAGCACCGAGGGGACCTACCACGTGATCGCCACCAGCGTGGCGGACGCCTCGATCACCGCCGCCGCCACGGTCACGGTCACCACGCTCACTGCGCTCGGCCCGGATCGGCGGACGCTGTGGAGCCCGGGGGTGAGCGGAGGGATCCCCACCCGCAGCACCATCTGCCGGACCGTGGACGCGGCGACGTACGGCAACGGCAGCGCGGACGCCAGGGACGGCATCCAGGCCGCGATCGACGCCTGTGCCGCCGGACAGGTGGTGCAGCTCTCGGCGGGCACCTTCACCATCAACGGCGGCAACTACCTGCTCGTGAACAAGGGAATCACCCTGCGTGGCGCGGGCCCGGGCGCGACCACCCTCCAGAAGACCGACGGAGCGAAGCCCGGCCAGGAACAGACCGGGCCCAATCCCTCGCCCATCGTCATCATCGGCCCTGCGCGCTACAGCAACGGCTCGGAGAGCTCCACCAACCTCACCGCCGACGCGGCGAAGGGCGCGAGCTCGGTCACGGTGGCCAGCGCGAGCGGGTTCAGCGCGGGCCAGTTCGTGCTGCTCGACGAGCTGTCCGGCGCCGGCTGGCAAGCCGATCCCGCGGGCCGTGGGCAGATCTGGGCCTCTCCGGACTTCCGTGTGGTCTGGCAGCGGCACAACCCGGGCCAGGGGACCGACGACCCCTTCCCCGACGCGATGAGCTGGTTCAGCCGGATGGATCGACCCACCAACGAGATCAAGCAGATCGCCGGCATCGCCGGGAACACCATCTCCTTCACCACGCCCATCCACATCTCGTACCGCACCTCGCATACGGCGCAGCTCTCCAGGCTCAGCGAGACCTTCACCACCGGCGCGGGAATCGAAGACTTGAAGGTCATCGGCGGGGATCAGGGGAACGTCCGCTTCCAGTGGGCGGCGAGCTGCTGGGCGAAGCGGATCGACAACACGGTGTGGCACGACGAGGGGTTCGCCCTCGAGCGCTCGTTCCGGGTCACCATCAGCGAGTCCTACGTCCACGACGCCGCCTGGGCGCAGCCCGGAGGGGCGGGCTACGCGATCAGCCTGTCCAACGGGACCTCCGAGGCGCTGATCGAGAACTCGATCATCGTCAAGGCCAACAAGGTGATGGTGGGCCGCTCGGCCGGGACGGCGTCGGTCTTCGGCTACAACTACGTGGACGACGGGTACATCAACACCAACACCAGCTGGATCGAGGTGGGCCTCAACGCCTCGCACATGGTCGGCTCACACCACGTGCTGTTCGAGGGGAACTACGGCTTCAATTTCGACTCGGACAAGACCCACGGCAACGCCATCTACCACACGGTGTTCCGGAACCACCTGCGCGGGGTGCGCGCGGGCTTCGGCGATGGCACCACCGGCAACGGCCCCAAGCGCTGCGCCGGAGCGACCTACTACTCGTACTGGCACAGCTTCATCGGGAACGTGCTCGGCGCGCCGGGCCAGATGGCGGGATGGGTCTACGAATCCGGCGACCTCGACACTCCGTCGCTCTACAAGTTTGGCTGGGACGACTGGGCCCCATACCCGGTGGACCCGAAGGTCGCCCAGACCGCGGTTCGCCACGGGAACTACGACTACCTGAACAACGCCGTGCGCTGGGACGCCGCCTTCCCGGAGCGCACGCTGCCCAGCTCGCTGTACCTGAGTCAGAAGCCCGCGTTCTTCTCCGCCGGAAGGGGCTACACCTGGCCCTGGGTGGACCCCCTCGGGACCACCACTCAACTGTACGAGCTGCCAGCGAAGGCGCGGTACGACGCCGGCACGCCATTCGTGCAACCGTGAGCGCGTGACCGCGTCTTCACGGAGCCGGGGCGCGCCGGTCGGACGCCGCCGCGCGCTGGTTGCCGGGCTGGTCCTCCTCGGCCTCGCCCTGGCAGCGCTGGTGGTGGTGGGCACGAGCCCTGGCCGCCGCCTCGGCCGGCGGGTGTTCGGCGCGTGGGCGGAGCACCGACGCGCGCAGGAGGCCGTGCCCGAGGAGCCCTTCGGCATTCTGGCCGCCTCGCAGGTCGGCTACGCGCCGCGAATGGCCAAGCGGTTCAGCTCACCCCGCTCGTTCGATCGAGTCCGGGTGGTGAGGGAGACCGACGGCGCAATCGTCCTCATGGCCGGACCGGCCTGCGAGCAGCCCGTGTCCGACCTGGGCGCGGTCAGCCGGGTATGGATGGGGGACTTCTCGGGCGTGACCGCCCCGGGGCATTACCGCCTGGAGGCCACCGGCTTGCGAAGCCATCCGTTCCAGGTCGGGCCGCAGGTGTTCGACGGCGCGGTGCGCGCGCTCGACCGCTCCTTCTATTTCCAGCGCGCCTTCACCGCCGTCGAGGCCGCTCACGCCGAGGGTCCCTGGGTCCACCCGAGCGACGCCGCGCTGGCGCCAGCCGGTGTGCGGGGTGGATGGCACGACGCCGGCGACTACTCCCTCTACAGCGCCTCGCTCAACTCCGCGCTCTTCTGGCTCCTGCTCACCGCCGCCGACTTCAGGCCGACCAACGACGACCGGAACATCCCCGAGTCTGGCAACGGCATTCCGGACCTGCTCGACGAGGCTCGCTGGGGCCTGGAGTGGCTCCTCTCGATGCAGGACGGCAGCGGCGGCTTCCGCAACACCACCTGCCAGGAGCACTACGGCCGCTACGGCACGAACCTGCCCCAGCAGATGCGCCCTTACCGGAACGGCGAGGTGGGGACCCTGGCCACCGCGCGCGCGGTGGGGAACCTGGCCACCGCCGCCGAGCTGTTCCGCTCCTTCGACCCTGCCTTCTCCGATCGGGCCCTCGAGGCGGCCTGGCGCGGGCAGCGCTACCTCGATGCGAATCCGGGAAGCACCGACGGCCCCACCTGCCCCGCGTACCGTGCGGATGGCAACGACGCGGTGGGGCGCGAGACACGAACCTTCGCCGCGGCCGGGATGCTGCTCGGCACGGGCGCCGCCCGGTTCCGCGAGGACTTCGAACGGTTCTTCACCCCGGCCGACACCGATCCGAGCTACCTCAAGGTGCAGGGCTTCGCCGTGCGTCTGTATCTCCGCGCACCCGCCGGGGACCCTACCCGGAAGGAGAAGCTCCGTGAGCTGCTCGCCAGCCACGCCGAGCGCACCCGCGCCGAGGGTGATCGAGACCCGTTCCAGCGAAGCGCGCCGACCTTCTGGGGCTCCCTGGGAGCGGGCTTCGTCCGGACCGGCTTCTCCAGCATCCCCCGCTGCATGGACGATCCCCGGTCAGCCGCGGCCGATTGCGCGCAGGCGCTGGCCAACGTGCACCACCTCCTCGGCCGGAACCTGCTGCACTTCGCCTACGTGAGCGGCCTGCCAGGCGTCGCTCACGGTCGGCAGCACGCCTTCCACCACTGGCTGGCCACCCTCCGCGCCGAGCCCTACCTCCCCCCCGGCTTCGTGGCTGGCGGCCCGAACGCCGCGCCGGAGCCGGCGGACGCCTCCAACGCGGCCGCCCGGCCCATCCCCATCTGGGGCTACTGGGGGGACCCGGCGTTCCCCCGCAACGCGCTGACTCCGTACGAGCAGCGCTACACCGACAACGACAGCTATTCGACCAACGAGGTCTCGCTCGACTGGCAGGGTCCCGTGCTCTACGGCCTTCACTTTGCGCAATGGGTCGCACGACACCCCGAGACCACGGTGCTGGTTGAGCCACGCATCGCCGACGGTAAGCTGCCCCGGTGCAATCGAAGCCCCGCATCCGAGTGACCGGGCACCTGGCAGGGCTCGACGGCGTGCGGGGACTCGCCATCCTCATGGTCATGGCGGTGCACTTCGTCGGCGATGCACCGGCCAGCGGCCCGTTGCAGAAGCTGGTGGTGAAGGCCGCGAGCTACGGACTGCTCGGCGTGGACCTCTTCTTCGTTCTCTCCGGCTTCCTCATCACCGGCCTGCTGCTGGACGCCAAGGGCCAGCCTCACTACTTCCGGAACTTCTACGCCCGGCGCACCCTGCGCATCTTCCCCCTCTACTACAGCGTTCTCGCTGTCCTCTTTCTGCTGCTGCCGGCGCTGGTCACCCCGTCGCCGCTCCTGGAGGTCGCGCGCCGGCACCAGGCCTGGCTCTGGACGTACACCAGCAACTTCTACATCGCCCTGACCTCGTCCTGGGCCTCGCTCACCTACGTGAGCCACTTCTGGTCACTGGCCATCGAGGAGCACTTCTACCTGGTGTGGCCGCTGGTGGTGTTCTCCTTCTCCCGGCCGGTGCTGGAGCGAATCTGCGTGGGGGTCATCATCGCCGGCCTCGCCCTGCGGCTTCTGCTCGTGGCCCACGGGGTGAGCGAGCTGTCGATCTCGGTGCTGACGCCGTGCCGGATCGACACCCTGGTGGTCGGCGGGCTTCTGGCGATCCTGATCCGTCGCGAGGGGCTCGCCTCGCGCCTGCTCGACCGCGCCAGCTCCTTCCTCGGCTGGCTGATCGCGGCGGTGGTCGTGGTGTCTCTCTTCGGGGTGCTGACCGGCCTCTGGCTGCCGGTGCTCCACGAGCTGCGCGTCTCGCTCTTCGCGCTCCTCTTCGGCGCGCTCACCCTCGCCTCGCTGGGCGGGAGCTCCGGTGTCGGGATCCTGGCCCGGGTCTTCCAGGGCCGGCTGCTCGGCTTCTTCGGCAAGTACAGCTACGGCCTCTACGTCTACCACGGGCTCTTCACCTGGTACCTCATCGAGGTCCAGGCCAATGAGCGGTTCGATCGCTGGTTCGGGGGACAGCACTGGCTCACCCTCGCGGCGCGCGTCGTGCTGGGGGTGGGCGTGTCGGTGGTGGTCTCCGTGCTCAGCTACGAGCTGATGGAGAAGAAGTTCCTGGCCCTGAAGCGCTACTTCGCCCCCGAGCATCGGGAGGCGGCTGCTCCGGCGGAGCCGGTCGGCGAGGCCCTGCTCACCACGAACCCAGCACGGCCCCCATCAGGCGTTCCCGGCCGATGAAGTCCACCAGCCGGCGCGCCCTGTCGATCGAGGTGCGGCCCTCGTGGAGCAACAGGAGCACTCCCTCGCAGGCGGTGATCACCCCGAGCGCGGCAGGGTTCAGGAGCGGGCTGTCGGTGGCGAGCAGGTAGCGCTGGGACGCTGCTCCGGCGCGCAGCTTGGCCGGGGCCAGCGCGTGGGCCATGGCCGTGGCGCGCGCCTCGGTGACCCCGAGCACGTTCAGCGCACGAACCGGCCGGTGGACCCGAGCGGCGATGTGTTCGATCGCCTGCACCAGCCACCAGGCCCGGTCTCCCTCGTCCGACGAGACCACGGCGAGGCTCAGCCAGTCCCGCGCGGTCAGCACGTTGTAGAGCGCCCCGACGCCCCGGGGCGAGGAGCGCTCGGCGGCGCCCAGCTCGTGCTCGGTCTTCCCCTTCTCCAGGGCGCTCGGACCTCCGGGGCGAGGGACTAGCACGGATCCCTCGCTCCGCTCCGGCGTCTCCACCTCAGCGTTCACGGACCTCGCCGAGGAGCGGAAGTCCGAGGGCCTGCTCGACCTGCCAGGGCTCCACGAGCCTGCGGGACAGGAGGTCCACCAGCGCAGGCGCGAGCAGCCCGAGGACCGCTCCGGCAACGACGCTGGCCAGCAGGACCAGGGTTGCCCTCGGCTTCACCGGACCCGCGGGCCGCTGCGGGGGCCGGATCACGACGTATCGGCGCTTGAATGCCGCCTGGGCATTGTCCAGCTCGAGCTGCGCGGCATCGATGCGGTCGAGGAGGCCGTTGTAGCGGATGAGCGCGTGCCGGACCTGGGCCTTGGTGTAGGTGATCGCGGCGTCCTCGTCCTCGCGGGGGTCGATGGGCTCGAGCTCGGCGGCGGTGGAGAGCGAACGGATCCGCTTCGAGCCGAGGGGGACGTCGGCGAGCAGCCCCCGCTGACGGATCTCCCTCTCCAGCTCTCCCAGGTCCGCGCGGAGCGCCAGCAGCTCCGCCGGCTCGCGGCCCATCGCATCGAGGTCCCCCTGGAGGCGCGCCACCTCGGGATGGCCGGCCGCGTAGACCGCGCGCTTCTCCTCGAGCTGGGTCTGCAGCTCGAGCATTCGTCTGCGCCGGGCGTCCTCCATCGCGGCGAGCTGCTGGCGTCTGGCCTGGACCTGGGTGATGAGCTGCGCCCCTGCCTTGTCCACGGGCTTGTCCAGAGCGCTGCTGACCACGGGGCGCGAACGCAATCCCAATCGCGAGGCGCGGTCAATCCTCGCCTTCGACATGTCCGCGAGCGCGGTCTCCACCGCCTGGTGCGCCTCGGCGCTTCGAGCCTCGAGGATGGTGATCGCTTCCTCGATGCTGGAGATCTCCGCGGTCCGGCGGGCCTCGAGGAAGTTCCCGAGAGCGCGCTCGACCAGGTCGAAGGCCAGCTCCGAGTCCGGGAAGTGGATGCCGATGTTCACGAGGTCCGGGGTGGCGTCCACCCAGATCCGCTTCTCGAGGAGTCCCACGAAGCCCTCCACCCGCTCCTCCGTCGTGGGGGCCCGAAAGAGCCTCGCCCACACGGCGTCCTTCAGCCGCAACAGCGGGGCGCGATGGAGAGGCCAGCGCTCCAGCAGATTCGTCTGTCTCACGAGCGTGACCAGATTCTCGTGCCCCTGCACCGTCTCCGCCGCGAGCCGGGTGGGTGCGTCCAGCTCCCGCTCCGCGGTCTTGCTGACCACCGTGCTGAGCCGTCCCCGCGCGACCTGCAGCGTGGTCTGCACGTCGTAGGTCCGCGGCAGCACCGCCAGCCCTGCGACGGTCAAGGCAACGACCCCCATCCAGACGCTCAGGAAGAGCACGGGATGTCGGCGGAGCGAGCGGAACACCATCAACCCGTAGCCGCCCACCGCCGCGAACTCGAACCGTTCCCTGGTATGGTCGGTCGCGGTGCTGAAGCTCCTGCTGCTCTCCATCGTCCTCTCGACGTTCGCGTTCCCGGCCGTCTGGGCGCGGGGGCGGGATCCTCGCCGTGCGCTCCGCTCGGTGCTGGTGGCGATGTTCGCTGCAGAGGTGTGCTACGCCGTGTTCCTCCTCGTCGTCTACCCCCGGCTGCTCTGAGCATGCGGCAGGCCAGAGCCATGGAGCTGGGTCTCCGAGAACCCGGGCCCATCATCGGATGGGTCCTGCTCTCGGCGCTCATCCTGGCCACCGTCGCCGCCGGGCTCCTCGGGAATGGCGACCTGCGGCTCGCGCTCCTCCCCTCGCTCGTCGCGCTCCTGGTGTGCCTCGTGGCCGTGCTTCCTTTGCGCGTCCCGATGCTCACGCTTCTGGTTCTCGCCTGGGCGCTCGAGGTTCCGGGCGACGCGTTCGCCGAGGGGAGGGTCCAGACGCCGTGGCGGATGGTGGGCGCGCTGCTCTTCGGAAGGCTCAACCAGACCATCCCCGTGGGGCCACTGGTGATGAGTGGCCTCGACTTCCTGGTGCTGCTGATGTTCGGCGTGATCGCTTACCGGCACCACCAGCGATCGATGATCGACCGAGCCGGCTGGGTGGACGCGCCGCCCCCCATCCGCTCCTTCGCCTGGCTGTCGGTCCTCGCGGTGGGCTGGCTCTGTGTCTGGGGAGTCCTGAACAGCGGAGCTCCTCGGTTCATGTTCTGGCAGGGCCTGCGCTGGGTCTACATCCCCATCGTCTATGCGCTGATGCGCCAGGCGCTCCGGGGGATGCCCGATGCGATCACGGTGGGAAAGCTGCTCCTCGGCGTGGGGCTGTTCCGCGCCGGAGAGGCGATCCTCATCCGCTCCTGGTACCCCTCGGTGGAGGTGATGGGGTTCGCGACCACCCACTTCGACTCGGTTCTCTTCGTCACCTGCATCGCGATCCTCGGCGCGCTTCTGCTCGAGATGCCCTCTCCGAGCACCTTCCGCCTCGCCCTGGTGATCGCCCCCATCCTGTACTGGGCAATCCGGGCGAACAACCGGCGCCTGGCCTACGCCCAGCTGGCGCTGGTCGCAGTGGTCTTCTGGTTCATCACCCCCTGGCGTCCGCTCAAGCGAAAGGTGGCCCGAGTCCTGGCCCTCTGCGCCTTGCCCATCTTCCTCTACGTCGGGGTGGGCTGGAACTCGAACGCAGGCGCGTTCGGGCCGGTGCAGAAGTTCCGCTCGATGCTCGACCCCAAGGCGGACACCTCCACCCTCTGGCGCGAGCTGGAGAACACCAACCTGGTCCTCACCTACCACGAGAACCCGATCCTGGGCCTCGGCTTCGGCCGTCCCTTCCACGAGCACATCAAGCTGCCCGATGTGACCGGATTCTACGAGCTCGAGCCGTACGTCCCGCACAACAGCGTGCTCGGGCTGTGGGCTTTCGGAGGTCTCGTCGGGTTCGTCTTGCTCTGGGCGATCTTCCCGGTGGGCTTCTTCTTCACCGTGCGCGCCTACCGGTGGGCCAGGACGCCGCTGGAACGGGTGACCGCGCTCGGCGCGGCGGCGGTGCAGATCTGCTACCTCATCCAGGGCTACGCCGACCTCGGGTTCGGGAGCTGGGGACCAGTGTTCACCGTCGCCACTTCCTATGCCCTGGTGGGGAAGATCTGCGTCGCCAACGGAGCATGGGGACGAGGTCACCTCGAGGACGTTCCCGCCGCCGGGCCGGTCGTCGTCGCCGTGCCCCAGCCGGAAAGGGCCTGAGTCCCCTGGGAGGCCCTCTCAGGCCCAGCGGGGGCGCCCCGGTCCCCTCCTGGACCCGTGAATAGATTGCATGGCCTGTGCACGCCCTCCTGCTCGTCCTGCTCGCGCAGGCGCCCGCTCCCGGAGCACCGGCCAGCCCTGAGCCGAGCATCGAGACTCCGCCGCCCCTCGTCCGGCCAGAGGACTTCTCGCTCGCCGAGCCGGGCGGACGTGCGCGGCAGGGCACGCTGCCGGGCGACTTCGCCATCGCTCCCCCGGATCCGGAGAGCCTCCGCGGCCCCTCCAAGGACGAGGGCTTCGACTTCGTCCCCATCCCCGTCCTCACCTTCAACTCCGACACCGGCTTCGGCTTCGGGCTCGTCCTCCTGGCCTACGTCTACGGGAAGGACTTCCGGCCGTACCGGCACGGGCTGACCGCGCAGTTCTTCGCGACCACCACCGGCTTCCAGGGGCACTACATCACCTGGGATGCGCCGCACCTGCTGGGGCCCGTTCGCGTCGAGGCGCACCTCGAGTTCCACAAGGACCTCTATGCGCCCTACTACGGCCCGGGGAACCACACCTTCCCCGGGCAGTTCCTGAACGGGGCGGACAAGTTCTTCGGCTACCAGAACGTCTGGACCTGGAACTGGCTCCGCTTCCGCATCAAGCCGTTCGGCGACCCGTCCCCGCTCACGCTCTACGCCGGATACCAGTACCGGTACTTCTGGATCACCCCCTACCCCGGCTCGACCCTCGATCAGGAGAGACCCAACGGGGTGACCGGCGGCCGCAACGGCGCGGCCTTCGGCGGCATCCTCTTCGACACCCGGGACGACGAGCAGAACACCCACTCGGGCTTCCTGCTGCAGTTCGCCGGCCGCGTGGCGCGGCCCTGGACCGCCAGCCTCTTCAGCTACCAGGGAGTGACGTTCGGAATTCGCATCTTCTTCTCGCTGTGGACGCCGCGGCTGGTGCTCGCGCTCCACGGCGAGGCGGACCACCTCTGGGGGGACGTCCCCTTCTGGGAGTGGAACCAGTTCGGAGGCATCTCCGCCGTCGAGGGGCTGGGCGGACTGGACACGGTGCGCGGCGTGCCCCGGAATCGCTACGGCGGGAACACCAAGGTGCTGGGCAACGTCGAGCTGCGCTGGGCCGCGGTGGAGATCCCCTGGGGACCGGCGCCGCTGCAGATCGGCCTCTCCGGCTTCCTCGACACCGGCCGGGCGTGGCAGCCGGGGCAGCCCAACGGGATGTTCTTCGACGCGAGCCAGTGGCACAGCGGCGCAGGTGGCGGCCTGAGGCTCATGCGTCGAGCGGCGGTCATCCGCGCCGACTTCGGCGTGGACTGGGTCCTCAAGCGGACCGCCATCTACATCGCCTTCGGCCAGCTCTTCTGATCTCAGGGCGCGGCGACGATCTCCACCCCCTCGAGGGCCAGGCCGGTCTGCTTGAGCGTCCTCGCCAGACACTCGGCCGGCGAGTCGCTGGCCGGCTGGGGCAAGGGGTTGAGATCCCAGTGGGTGCTGCTGACGACCAGCATCGCCCGGAGGTCCGGTCTCACGAACGTCGTGGTGAAGGCGGACTCGCCCGGGAAGCGCGCCAGCCGCTCACCGTTCGCGGCGTCGAACAGCAGCGCGCTGCTCCTGCCGGACATCACCAGCAGAGAGCGCCCGTCGGCCGACCAGCGCACGCCGCGATTCTCCGAGGCGCTGGCGTTGGGCACGCGCCAGAGCGCACGTCCGGTGACAGCGTCCCAGAGGGAGACGCTCCCCGGGGTCAGCGCCACGAGCTGCGTCGAGTCGGGGCTGAACTCCAGCGCGTCGGGCACTCCGTCGAGCGTGAGCTCGCGCTGGAGTCCAGCGGAGAGGTCCCGGACGTGAACGGTCGCAGTCGTGGTCCACGCGGTTCGGTCGCCGTCGGATGACAGGGCAAGCGTCACCGGCGACCCCTTCACGCTGGCGTCGCGAAACAGCACTCGATCGGCGCCGGCATCCCAGACCTCGAACCCCTCGGACGAGCTGCTGGCCGTGCGCGTCCGGTTTCGGAACACGCGAAAACCCCGGCCACAGCCGGGGCAACGATGGGTCCAGACGTCGCGATGCTGGTCGGCGTCGCGAAGGGTGATGTGGTCGGCTTGCGTCACGTAGAGGAACGCACCATCGCCGGCGAGGCTCTTGTAGCGGCCCTGCTCCGGAATCGGCTCGCGCCCGAGGAGCTCTCCCTCGGCTCCATGGAAGTGGACCGTTCCGCTGGGCTGCTCTGCGATGGCCAGCCGGCAGCAGGTCGGAAAGAAGGCCGGGCTCCAGGTGAGCCAGCTTCCGGGATGGCCGGTGGGGGTTCGGTCTCGCGGGAGCCGCCATTCCATGAGCTGCGACTTGCGGCCTAGCCCGGCGGCAACGACGCGCTGCCCGTCGAGGGAGAAGGCAAGACGAGGCCAGCCCGGCGTGTGGTGCAGGACTGCGCGGACGCTTCTGGTCCGGAGATCGACCACGTCTGCCCTGCTGGATCCGAGGCGGGAGACGATCAGCAGCTCGCCGTCCGGGGACAACGCCGAACCGCCCCCCGCCGCGGGGTAGTCGAGCGTGAACGCTGCCTCGCCGAGAGCGAGGGCGAAGTCGCCGCCCGGTGCGCCCATCGAATCGATCCAGCCCTGGCGCACCAGGATGAGACCGTGGCGGCTGAAGAGGAGGTTGCGCACGCCCTTCCCCGGCCGCTCGGCGAGCCTTTGCCCCTCCGGAAGCGAGAGCAGATGGACCCGATCGCCGGTGTCCCGATAGGCCAGCTGCCGGCCGTCTCCGGAGACAGTGCATTGGGGTTTGTAGGGAGTCACGTCGGTGGCCAGAGTGACCTCGGGCTGGCCTTCCCGTCGGGCGATCAGCATCCCCTTCTGGACACCGATCCCCGATGCATCCGGGCCTTCACACGGCCGCCCCCTGCTTTCGCGATCCCACGCTCTCAGCTGCGTTCCCGTCGCCGCGTCGAAGTACGCCCATCCGTTCGGCTGGTTGATGCGGACCTCGTTACGCGCAAACACGGCCGGGCCCCACGCGTCGTCCAGGATGTCCACGTCCCGCTGCCAGAGCACCTTGCCGCCGTCGAGCTCGCGGACCTCCACCCGGTTCAGGGTCGCAGAGAGAACGACGACCCGCCCGTCGGCGAGAACGCCGACGTCGGTGAACGAGCCGGGCGCCCCCTCGAGCGAGAGGATGCGTTCCGCTGCGCGGTCGGCGGCGAGCGCGACACCCCAGCGGGCCTCGGCGGTGTCACGCTGGGTTCGCGCGGCGGCGAAGTACGCCGCCGCCATCGCCCAGTCCGACTGCGACTCGGCGATGCCGGCCCGCTCGATGAAGGCCCGTGCGAGCTCGCGGCGTGCGATCTGCAAGCGGACGGCGACCGCAGCAGCCGAGATGAGCAGCGCGGCCAGCGCGACCGCCACGCCGGCGGTCAGCGCACGATGGCTTGCCGCGAACTTCCGCAGCAGCTCCCAGGCGCCGTACTGGTACGCCCGAACCCGACCGCCGGCGAGGTAAGCCGAGAGCTCCTTCGCCACCTCCTCGCCGTCCCGATATCGCTCGGAAGGCCGCGCCCGGAGGGCACGCTCGGCAATCGCGGCAAGCTCCGAGGGGGCGTCGGGTGCCAGCGTCCGCACCGGCGGGAACTCCCCCGCCCGGACGTTCTCCAGGATGTGCTCCGACGTCGCGCCTTCGAAGGGTGGGCGCCCGGTGAGCACCTGGTAGAGGATGGCCCCGAGGCTGAACACGTCGCTCCGGGCGTCGATGGCGGGGAGGTCTCCCCTCGCCTGCTCCGGGCTCATGTATGCCGGAGTCCCGAGCGCGACTCCTGCGACCGTGAGCCCCGGCTCCGGTGACGACGGCACCAGCGGCACCGCCTCCTCCGGCTCCTCCCGGTGCTTCGCCAGGCCCCAGTCCACCACCACGGTCTCGCCGTATTCGCCGACCATGATGTTGGAGGGCTTGAGGTCGCGGTGGATGACGCGCTTGGAGTGCGCAAACCCCATCGCCTGACAGGCGTCGAGCACGTGTCGCACGAGCCCCAGGCGCTCTCCCAGCGTTCGACACTTCGCGAGGCGTGCCTGGAGCGTGTCGCCGCGAATGAGCTTCTGGGAGCAGACCAGCGTCCCGTCCTCGCGCCGCGCGAGGTCATGGATCGCGACGATCCCGGGGTGGTCGAGCCCAGCCACGAGCCAGACCTCGCGGAGAAACCGAGCCTGTGCCGCCCGCGAGCCATCGTCCCCGGCCGGCCCGGAGCGCACATTCAGTTCCTTGAGCGCCACCTCCCGCCGCACGAGCTCGTCCCGTGCCGCACGGACGACGCTCTGGCCTCCGCGTCCGAGCTCCTGCAGGCGGGTGTACCGCCCTGCTCTCTCGAAGGGCACGTCGCTCTCGGACGGGTGAGAAGCGACGGCCGGTACCGCCCCGTTGACCTGCGAGACCAGTGTCTCCAGCAGCGCCGCTCCACCGAGCGACGTCGCCGCCGCGTGGACGTCCCCGTTTCGGGCGGCCAGCGCCTGGTCGGCGACCTCCTCGAGCGCTCTCCGGCGCTCGCTGGTGAGCGCACCGCTCTTCTCCAGCCGGGTGAGAAGCGAGCCCGGCCCCGCGTCCACGAGTCCGGCGGCGGCCGCGGTCAGGACCTCGGAGGGGGTCACGAAGCCCGCCTGGGCAGCCAGAACTCCCACGATGAGATCGCGATCCCGCAAGGCTCCCTCCGTCGACCCCCAAACGCCGTCTCTCCGAGCGGACCTTTACTCCGCGTCACCTCCGCGTCACAAACGCTCAGGCCGTGAGCCAGGCGCGGAGCTCCGGCGGCGACGAGCTCTCGGCCCGCACCCCCGGCTCGAACGACAGCGGCACCGCGACGAAGCCGCGGTGCTCCAGCGCGGCCAGGAGAGCGCGGCGGGCCTCCTCGTCCGGCGAGAAGAGGACGCAGCCGTCACCCCCGCCTGCGCCGCTCACCTTCCCGGTGCTCCCCGCCGTCCGGGCAAGAGCGAGGATCCGCGCGGTGCCGGGGGTGCCCACGCCGGGGAGAGACTCGAGGAGCTGCTCCAGCCCCTGGCATGCCTCGTCCACCTGCGCGAAGCGCGAGGCCCGGAGGCCCTCCTCGAGCTCGCGGCCGAGGTCGTCGCTCGTCTCCACGAAGTGCCGGCGCCCTTCGCTCACCAGCACCGCCTCGACCTTCCCGATCATCCCCTGGGTGGAGGCGCTCTGGCCGCTGAAGGCGTAGCTCGCCGGGAGCGCCGTGGTCCCCAGCCGCACCACGTCCGGCGCGCCCGCCGCTGCAAGGCCGAGCGAGAGCGACGCCGCCGAGGTGACGCGCTCGATGGGCCAGCGGCGGTAGCGAAGGAGGCCGCCCGCGCTGCAGGCCGCGACGTCCCCGCCGCTCCCCTTCCCTCCCTGCGCCTCGGCGTGGGCGAGCATGGCCAGCGCCAGAGGCGGACGAACTTCCAGCAGGCGGGCCGCGGTCTCCGCGGCCAGCACCACCGCCCGGGCCGAGCTGCCAAGGCCCAGCTTGTGCCCGCCGGGGCCAGGAACGGTGGGCGACAGCGCGAGCTCGAGACCGAGCGACTCGCGCCCCCGGGCCCGCACCACCACGTCCAGGGCACGCGCGGCGAAGGAGAAGGGCGCGGTGGGCACGCCGGCCCAGCGGACGCCCAGCGGGGTCACCGTCCCGACGAGCCGACCTTCGGCGAGGACCAGGTGGACCTCCCGGTCTTCCCGCGTCCGACCCAGCGCCCACCCCCGCGGCCCCACCCCGGCGAGCCGTGCCGTGCCGCCCCAGAGCGCGGCGTACTCCCCGGAGAGGAAGAGCTTGCCGGGTGCGGAGAGGGTGAGCTCCATCTCAGGGCTCGACGAGCCGGGCGTCGCCACCGGGACGGCAGCGCACCACCTCCACCGCTCCCGCCTCGCGCGCCAGACGCTCCACCTCGGCCTCGTGCGAGGCGAGGGTGAGGAGCACCGGGTTCGGCCCTGCATCGAGGGTGAACCACACCGGCACCCCGCGCCGGCGCGCAGCGGGCAGCGCGAGGATGAGACCCAGCGTCCCCGGCAGCAGGTAGCAGAGCGGCGGATCGGCGGCGAAGGCAGTGGCGTGCATCCGCCAGGCGTTGCGCTCGGACAGCGCGCCCAGCGCCTCGAGATCGCGCGCGGCGATGGCCGCGGTGGCGCGGGGAATCTCCGCCTCGGCGTCCTTCGCCCAGGCCGGATAGTACGGAGAGGTCTCCACCGTCTGGGCCATGCCGTCGCGGCTGCCGACCTCCTTCTCCGCGCGGCTCAGGACCGCGACCAGCAGGCGCAGCTCCGGCCAGTGCCCCTCGGGGAAGGCCTGGGTGGCGACGCTGTCGGTGCCATCCTCTCTGGTGCCGCGGTGCCAGATGCAGACCCCGCCCTGCACGCTCCGGCACGCGGAGCCGCTGCCCTCGCGCGCCAGCCGCGAGATGGCGGCGGGCTCGGTCGAGAGCCCCGCCGCGGCATGCCCGGCCAGCGCCAGCGCGGCGAACCCCGCGGCGCTCGAGGCGAGCCCCGCGGCCATGGGAAAGTTCCCCCGCGAGTCCACGCGCACCGGCCCGAGCGCTCGCGTCGTCTGGGCGCGCACGCGCTCGAGCAGGCCGAGCACCCGCGCCCGCTCCTTGCCGCGGGCCTCGCTTCCGTGCAGGACCACCGAGTCCGCCGGCGCGCCGAACTCGACGGTGGTCACCACCTCCAGCGGGGCGAGGGTGACCGAGAGGCTCGACTGGTGCGGAAGGATGCGAACCGGGTCTCGCTTCCCCCAGTACTTCACCAGAGCGATGTTGGGGTGGGCGCGCGCGGTCGCTCGCGAGGGGCTCATGAGGTCGGCTCCAGCTCGGAGGTGAGCACGCGGAGGCCCGCCGACTCCAGCACCCCGGCCGGAGGAGCCTTGCGGAACAGCGCCACCACCGCCCCGCCGTCGCCGCCGGCGCCGGTGAGCTTCGCGCCCAGGGCCCCCGCCCGGCGGAGCACGTCCACCGCGGCGTCGAGCGCAGGCGAGCTGACTCCCGCCGCGGCGAGGAGCCCGTGGTTGACGTTCATCGCGTCCCCCAGGCTCTCGAGGTCACCCGCCTCCAGCGCCGCGGTCCCCTCCACGGCAAGCCGGCCCATCTCCTTGAACAGCCGGCCGTAGCGCTCGGGCCATCGCGCGGCACGGCGGCGGAGCGCGGCCACCGTCTCCTGCGTTCCCCGGCGTGGCCCCACCAGCGCGAGCACGAGCACCGCCCGCGCGCCGATGCGGATCCGGCGCACCCGCCCCGGCCGTCCCGGCACCGGACGCCGGTACAGAAGCGGAGCGCCGTGCGCGCTCACCGTGTGGTCCACCCCCGAGGGCGTCCCGTGGAAGGCCTCCTCCATGCGAAGCGCCAGCGCGAGAACCTTCGCCGGGCTCGTCCGCGCGCCCGCCGCCTCGAGCAGGAGCCGCGACACGGCGACGGCGAGCGCGGCCGAGCTGCCCAGCCCCATCGAGACCGGCAAGGTGGAGGAGAGCGCGATGCTGAGCGGTGGCCGCCCGGTGGCCGAGGCCACGGCCTCGAACGCCGAATCGAGCATCTTCCGCTGCGCGGCGGTGAGCTCCGGCAGCCCGGAGAGCTCGCAGCGCTGCGAGGGTGTCCCCCGCGCAGTGACCCCGAGCGAGAGCGGAACCGCGAGCGCCGGGTGCCCGTACACCACGGCGTGCTCGCCGAGCAGGATGACCTTCCCGGGGCCGAACGCCCCGGGCGCGGATCCCCGATGCGGCGAGGCCGCCGGCGTAGCGGCGCGAGGAGCGGCGCTCGCCTTTCCGCTCACGACCGCTCGGGCTGCCCGTGCGCGTCGGCCGGTCCGAGGGAGGCGAGGATCTCCTTCGCCTTGTCCACCTTGACCGTTCCGCTCTTCACCAGGAGGTGGGCCACCTTCTCCACGTGGTCGCCGCGGGCGCCCGCGGTCACCGCGACGCAGCGGGCGTGGAGCGCCATGTGGCCCTTCTGGATTCCGATCGAGCCCAGCGCCCGGATGGCGGCGAAGTTCTGCGCCAGCCCCACTGCCGCGAACACCATGCTCATCTCCCGCGCGCCGCGGGTACCCATCAGCTTCAGGGCCAGCTGCACGCCGGGGTGGATCTTGATCGGCCCGCCCACGGTGCCCAGGGCGAGCGGCAGCTCGATGCGCCCGACCAGGTGCCCGTCCTCCACGTACCACTGGGACAGCGGGCGGTACTGACCGTCACGGCAGGCGAAGGCGTGCGCCCCGGCCTCGATCGCCCGCCAGTCCTGCCCGGTGGCGATGGCCACGGCGTCGATGCCGTTCATGATCCCCTTGTTGTGGGTGGCGGCGCGGTAGGGGTCGGCACGGGCGAAGCGGCTCGCCTGGCTGATGCCCTCGGCGATGTCCGGGCCGGACATGTCGAAGTCCGCCAGCGCGTTCATCGGGATCTGGCAGCTCGCCCGGGCCAGGCGCCGGTCGGCGAGGTTGCTGAGAATGCGCAGATAGACGTGGCCGCCGGTGATCTGCTCGATGAGCGGCGCCACGCCCTCGGCCATGGTGTTGATGAGGTTGGCCCCCATCGCCTCCTGGGTGTCGATGACCAGGTGGACCACCAGGAGCGGCTCGCCGCGGCTGCCTTCGGGCGCCGGGAGGAGCCGCACCTCGACGTCACGCGCCCCGCCGCCGCGGCGCTGCATCGAGGGGTGGAAGCTGTTCGCCAGAGCGAGGATCTGCTCCTTGTGAGCGCGGATCTTCTCTGCGGCGATCGTCGGATCCCCGTAGCGGGTGACCTGCACCTGGCCGATCATCAGCGGATCGTCGGCGTCGGCGGTGAAGCCACCTGCCTCGCGGACGATCTTCGCCGCGAAGGAGACCGCGGCGACGACCGATGGCTCCTCCACCGCCATCGGTACGATGTAGTCACGTCCGTTGACCTGGAGGTTCAGCCCCAGGCCCAGCGGGAGGGAGAACGTCCCTACCGCGTTCTCGATCATCGTGTTCGCCGTGCCCAGCGGCAGGGTCTCGGCGCTGCGCAGCAGCTCGAGATCCTCCTCGGAGAGCCCGAAGCGTCGCTCGAGCTCCGCGAGGCGCTGTTCCAGCGTCAGCTTGTGGAACCCCGGGAAACGCGAGGAGGGCGCCTGCCCCTCGGCGTCGGAGTCCACCCGCAGCACTGCCCCCGTTCCCTGTTTCACAGCGACTCCATCCAGTCCTTCAGCGGAGCCGTCACCACCCGCGGGCTGCGCCGCAGATCGGCCACGGTCCGGCTCGAGGTCAACAGCAGCGCTTGCCGCAGCCCTGCGACCACGGTGCGCACTGCCGCGTCGGCGCCGGCCACGCCGCCCGCTTGCTGCGCGCGGAACAGTGGCAGGGCCATGCCTGCCAGATCCGCGCCGATCGCCAGGACCTTCGCAACGTCCAGGCCATGGCGAATTCCACCCGAGGCGATGAGCTTCACCGACGGGCCAACCGCCCGCCGCACGCTCGCCACCGCGGCCGCCGTGGGGATGCCCCACGAGGAAAAGAGCGCTCCAAGCTCGGCCATCTGGCCACTGGCGCGGAGCTGCTCCACCCGCACCCAGCTGGTTCCACCGAGCCCGCTCACGTCGATGGTCCGCACGCCGCAGTCGACGAGCCGCCGCGCCACCGCGGGCCCGATGCCGCAGCCGGTCTCCTTCACCAGGAAGCGCTCGCCGAAGGCCGAGGCCAGCGCCTGGACCAGGCTGTAGCCACCGCGGAAGTCGCGGTCTCCCTCGGGCTGGCTCAGCTCCTGTGCGGCGTTCAGGTGCAGCGCCAGCCCGTCCGCGTCGATGCCTTCCACCAGGCGGCGAACCTTGTCCACACCCATCTGGACGGCCTGTCGCAGCCCGATGTTGCCGATGAGCAGCACGTGGGGAGCGACGTCGCGGACCTGGAAGGTGCGGGCCAGCTCCTCGTGCTCCGCCATCGCGCGCTGGCTGCCGACGCCGAAGGCCAGCCCGTGCCGTTCGGCCACCTGAGCGAGGTCGCGGTTGACCTCGCGGGCCCGGTCGGTTCCGCCGGTCATCCCGGTGACGAGCAGCGGGGCGCGAAGGACCTTGCCCCACAGCGTGAGGGTCAGCTCGACCTCGTCCAGCGCCAGTTCCGGCAGGGCGTTGTGGACCAAGTTCACGCAATCGAGCAGTGTGGAATTCCCATCCGGTTCCACGTCCCCTTGCGCACACAGATCGAGGTGGGCGTCCTTGCGCCGCGCTGTATGGGCCTCTGGCATCCGGGGTTTGGGGGGAGTACCAGCCGAGTCTTTCATGCGCAAGGCGATCCGGGGTATCTGACCCTGTGTGTTAGCCTCCCCCGAAAGCGCTACACTCGCGATTTTCCTACACAGTGGCGCCTATGACAGGCTGCATCAAGGCCTGTCCATCGCCGCCTCCGGAGCCGCGCTCGGGCGCCGGGTCGACGTCTATTTCTTCTGGTGGGCGCTGGAGCGCCTCCTGACCGACCGGTTGGACGAACCGGATTTCCCCGACCGCGAGGACGTCGCGGCCCATTTCGAGGGGCGCGGGCTCCCCACGCTGCGGGCGCTGCTCGCGTCCCTCCGGGGCTCGGGTCAGGTCACACTCATCGCCTGCACCGGGAGTCTGGTCGCCCTGGGGCTCACGCCCGCGGACGCCGAGGGTCGAGTGGACACCCTGCTGGGGTGGACATCCATCCTCACCCGGACCGCCGGGCTCACCGACCGCTTCTACCTTTAGCGGGGGTCCGCGGCGGACGGAGGGCGACCAGCGCCACCGCCAGCACCGCCTGCAACCCGAAGAGGACCGTCGACAAGCCGTGGAGCATGCCGAACCGCCGCCGGGCGGGGTCGGTGGGAGGCAGGTGGGACAACGAGTCCCCGCTCGAACGAAGGCTGGCGATCTCCGGTGTGACGACGAAGAGGCTCGCCGCTGCGAGCACGGCGAGCACGCCTCCGAGCACCACGGCCGCGCGCCCGGACCGCCCGGTGGCCCCGAGCGCCACCGCCGTCAGCCCCAGGGCCAGCCCCACCGCGTCGAGCACGGGAAGCACCCGGCCGACCACCCGGGCGGCCACCGAGGGAGGAACGGTGGCGAACAAGGTGGGAGTCACCGTGGTCGCAAAGAGCGCCACGGCACCAAGGAAGGCCACGAGCAACAGGCGGTGGGTGGAGTGGAGCATGCCGCGGCCATGCTAAAGGACCTTCCAGAGAAGGCCCCATGCTTCCCACTCTGCTCGTCCTCGTCACCATCGCCCTGGTCATCTGTCTCGCGCTCCTCATCTTCGGAGGACGGAGCGCGCCCACCGCCCGTGCTCCGGCTGCGGCCACCGCGCCGGGAATCGCTCCCGCTGCCCGCAGCGGGCCCGATCCCGAGCTGGACCGGAGACGCCGCGAGGTGGACGAGCTGAAGGCCACCGTGGCCGAGCTCCGGGGCGAGCTGAAGCAGACCCGGAAGAAGCTCCACGACCAGCGCGAGGCGGACAAGGAGGGCGCGGATCTGGTGAAGGCCCGCGCCGAGGTGGAACGCAGCGCCTCCCAGCAGCTGGAGGTGGTGCGGAGCGAGCTGGCCGGCGCGCTCGCCGAGGTGAGCCGTCTCAAAGGCGAGGCCGAGGCGTTCCGGATGCGGCGTCCCGCGCCCGCGCCGGCTCACCCGCCCACACCGGCCCCGGCGCCGGCTCCGGTCGCGGCACCGCCCGCCCCCGAGCCCCGTCGCTTCCGCGAGCTGTCTGACACCGACCGCGAGAAGATGGACCGGCTCGAGCACCTGGCCAACCGCGAGCGCACCCGCGCGCAGGAGATGTCGGGCGAGGTCCGCCGGCTGAAGGGGCGTACCGAGACCCAGGCGCGGGTCTACACGGTCGTCAAGGGCGAGCTGGACCTCCTGAAGGACAAGTTCAAGGCGCTGGAGAAGCGCCTGAACCGCACCCTCCTCGAGCGTGACCTGCTCCGGCGCGCCATCCGAGATCTCGAGAAGAAGAGCGGCCTTGCCGCCGACCGCACCGAGCTCACCGCCGACGAGATGGCCGCCTCCGACCGCTCGGTGGAGGAGCGCGCCGCGGCCGAGGCGGCGGAGATTGCCCGGCGGACCCGGCCCCTCGAGCCCGCCGCGGAGACGGGGACCGTGTCGTCGTCCACCGAGACGGCCGCCGGCGACGGGCACGCCCTCGAGAACGGGGCTGCCGCGGACGTCCCGGCCGCCCAGCACGCGGAGAAGTCTGGCTGACCGGCGCGCACCCACCGGGCCGGCCGCCCAGGGTGTCGCTGGCCACGCGCATCTTCCTCGGCCACGCGGTGGTGCTGGTCACCTTCGGCCTGCTCATCCTCTTCAGCGTCAGCGAGCTGCACCGGAACCAGCAGGAGATCCGTCTGGTGAGCCAGGGCTATCTCCCGCTCGCCCAGGACGCCGCGGCGCTCGACTCGTTCCAGCGGAACCAGGCCCAGGAGACGGCACAGATCAGCGCCGAGGCCGACCCCCAGACCCGGGCGGCGCTGGCCCGGCTCGCCCCGCTGACCTACCCGCCCCTGCTGCACGCGCGGCTGAGCTCGCTCGAGGCGACGCTCGGGTCGCTCCGGGCCACCGCGCCGGCCTCCGAGCGTTCCTTCCTCGACTCGGTGCAGGCCCGCGTCGAGCACGTGGCCCGCGACCTCGCGCTGGTGGAGCGTGCCACCGCCAGCACCTGGTCCGACAGCCCGCCCGCCGATGCCCAGCAAACCCTGGCCGCCGCGCAGGACTCGCTCGCGCGTGAGCTCCGGGCGCTGCGGGCTGCGCTCGACACCCGGACCCGGGCGGTGGTGGAGGAGGCGGAGCGGCGCGACCGGCGGCGGGGCGTCCTCCTCATCGGCCTGTCGGTCGCGGCGATCGCGGTCGGCCTCCTCGCGACCGCGTGGTCGGCCCGGAGCCTGCGGCCGGTCCGGGCGCTGATCGCCGGCGTGGGCCGCATCCGCCGCGGCGACTACACCGGGCAGCTGAACATCCCCGGAGACGACGAGATCTCCCAGCTCGGCCGCGAGTTCGACGCCATGACCCGCGCGCTCGAGGAGCGGGAGCTGGCCCTGGCCCGGCAGCAGCAGGCCCTCCTGCGGGCCGAGCGGCTGGCGGCCGTGGGTCGCGTCTCGGCCCAGGTGGCCCACGAGGTGCGCAACCCGCTCAGCTCCATCGGGCTCAACGTGGAGCTGCTCCAGGACGCGCTGGACCACGCCCGGTTCGGCACCGCGGCGGAGGCCGAGGAGGTCAAGGCCCTGCTCCAGGCGGTCATTCGCGAGGTGGACCGGCTCACCGAGACCACCGAGCGCTACCTGCGCATGGCGCGCTCCCCCACCCCGGCGCTGGTCGCCGAGGACGTGAACCGCATCGTCGACGGGGTGCTGGACTTCGCCGCCGGAGAGCTGGGTCGGGCCGGGATCAAGGTGGAGCGGAGGCTCGATCCCGGTCTTCCCCGGGCGCTGGTGGACGAGGGGCAGCTCCGCCAGGTGCTGCTGAACCTGGTCCGGAACGCGCGCGAGGCGATGGAGGGGGGCGGCACGCTCCGGCTGTCCACCGCGGCCGGCGATGGCACGGTGCACGTCCGCGTGGAGGACACCGGGCACGGCATCCCCGAAGCGGCCCAGCCACACCTCTTCGATCCGCTCTTCACCACCAAGCGGCACGGGACCGGCCTGGGGCTTGCCCTCAGCCGGCAGATCCTCGAGGCGCATGGAGGTGCCCTGGGGTGCGAGCACACCGGGCCGTCGGGGACCGTGTTCCACCTCCGGGTTCCGGCGGCCCCCCGGCCGACGGTGGGGGAGCAGCCGGCCGCACACGCCTCATCGTGAGGGATCGAGGCGGTTTCGGCGTTAGGCTCGACCCCGCCTGATGATGGATTCGTTCGTCCGCCGACTCGTGGAACGGCTCCTGGAGCCCTCGCGGCCGCTCTCGCGGAACCGGCACTTCCACACCTTCGAGACGCCGGAGGGGAAGCGGGCGCTCACCCTCGCCCGGCGGCTGCGCGGGCTCGCCCGGGACGTCCGGCGGTGCCTGGACCGGGGCACGTGCCCCGAGGTGCGCGAGGAAGGCACGAACGGTGACCTGAGGGTGGAGCTCCACCTCGACGACCTCGCCGGTCGCCGCACGGCGTTCCTCACCGGCGACGAGTACGCCCTGCTGCTCAGGGTCCCGGGCATGCCGGAGGCGCTCGGGCGCGGGCACCGCTCCCACTGAGCAGGCTCATCCGGCCAAAGCGGGCCTGGGCCGCACCTGCCGCGGCGACCAGACCGGCGGCCCCCCGGCCGGCGGTGGGCGAGCAGCCGGCCGCGCACCTCTGGGGGGCGTGGCGCGGGCGGCACAGGGACGAGGCTACGGTCGCCTCGCGTCTCCGGGAGCTCTCACGCCCGCTCTCGCTGCTGCCAGGGATGGCAGACGCGCCGGAGCAGCGGCGGGGCTGAAGGCACCCATGAACCCGGTCGCGTCGATCCTCATCGACAACTTCAACTATGCGGAGTTCCTCCCGCGGAGCATCGAGAGCGCCCTCGGGCAGACGGCCGGACCGCTGGAAGTGGTGGTGGTGGACGACGCCTCCACCGACAGCTCCCCCGAGGTCATTCGGAGCTACGGAGACCGGATCGTCCCGATCCTCCGCCCGACAAACGGCGGACAGGGGGCGGCGATCAACGCGGGGTTCTCCGCCAGCCACGGCCCCGTGCTGCTTCTTCTCGACGCGGACGACTACCTCTACCCTCATGCGGTGGAGACGGTGCTGGCGCACCTCCGTCCGGGGGTGTCGAAGGTGCAGTACCGGCTGGATCTGGTCGACCGCGACGAGCGGCGCATCGACCTCTATCCCCCGACCGAGGTCCGGTTGGATTCGGGAGACGTCGTCCCGGCGCTGCTCGAACGCGGCCGGTACGAGACACCCGTGACCAGCGGGAACGCGTTCCCCCGCTCAGTGCTCGAGCGCATCCTGCCCATCCCGGAGCTCGACTTCCGGATCGCCGCGGACGGTTACCTGGTCTCGGCCGCACCGTTCTACGGGCCAGTGGTCTCGATTGACCGGCCACTCGGCGGCTATCGCCAGCACGGCAAGAACGCCTGGTCCGGCGATTCAGCGAGCACGAGCCTCGATGCGCTGGCGGAGCGGCTCCGGCGAAGCCTGAGCCACGACGAGCTGAAGTACCGCATCATCGCCGAGGAAGCCCGACGTACCGCCCAAAAGGCCCATCCCGCGCCGGGGCTCCGCGACCCAGGGCACCTCACCGCGCGCCTCGCCTCCGCATGTCTCGCCCCGGAGGCCCACCCCTACGCCTCCGACGCCCGCCTCGGGCTTTGCCTCCGCGGACTGTTCCACAGCTGGTCGGCCGCGTTGCCCTGGGGGAGGCGCGCCGCCCTGGCCTCCTGGTTCCTCGCCGCAGGCATCCTCCCAAGGGCGCTGGCGCGACCGGCGACGGCGTGGATGCTCGCACCTGTCTCGCGACCGGTCGGTGTGGACCGGATGCTCAAGCTGGCGCGGCGTCTGCTGCGCGGGGGGGAGCGCCCCTCGCCCGGCGTCGCTCAGGGCCGCTCGAGGACTCGCACCAGTCGTTCCGCCCTCCGCCGTTCGCACCCGCGTAGACCGCCAGGGCGCAACCGAGAACCCTCTCTTTGAAAGGTTGCTTCAGCCGGTCAGTCCCGCGAACTCGAGCAGGACGGACCGGAGCGCCTCGCGCGCGCTGGAATGGACCGTGGCGCCCCGGCGGGAGAGCTCTTCCGGGGAGGACTCGCCGAGCACGGCCACCGGTGTACGCTGCTCCTCAGCGACGAAGCGGGCTTGCGCGACGAGTCCCGGCGAAAGCTCGGTCAGCACGAGGCCCGCGGCGTCCGCGGTGAAGGGCCGCCAGAGCGGCTGCCCCACTTCTTCGGCGGGGACGATGCAGAAGTGCAGGACGAGCGCCTCGGCGACCTCGAGCTCGGCCACCGTCCCCAGCGCCTCCGCCTGCGGCCCCTCCGGCGCGAGCAGGGGCAGGCCAGCGAGGGCCTCACGCGCCACCGCGGCGTCGGGAGCGGCGAGCAGCACCTTCACCACCTGACTCCGCGACGCGCTCCGTCCGCGCTGGGCGCGCGCCCGCACCGCGTGGGCTTCGGCGGCGGTGAGCAGCGGCTCCGGGGCCGGCGGCGCGTCCGAGTCCACCGGGACGACGAGGCCTTCACCATGCAGCATCGCCACCGCCTGGAGCAGGGCGAGGTCCGGGGCCCCCACGGCATCGAGGAGCTCGGCCACGCTCCGGGGCGTCTCCAGCCTGCCCAGCACCTCCCGGGCGAGCGGTGGGACGGCCCGGAACGCCGCTCCCGGTGCCTGCGCCCACCGCGTCGCCGGATCGGGCAGCGCCTCGAGTAGCCGGCGGCACTCGTCGCTCTGCCGCGCTGCCTCGAGCAGCAGCTCGTCCGTTCCCCGATCGATGCCCGCCTCCGCCGCCGGCGGTCCGGGCTGGAACGAGAACGTCCCCTCCCCCCACTCCAGCAGCCGGAAGAGCGCTTTCTCTCCCTGGGCCGCCGCGGCGCGAGCCTCCACTGGTCGGCCCTCCACCAGATCCACCTCGCCTCGCTCGTTCCCCCGCCGGAGCGTCACCCGGCCCGTGCGCCGGGCGAGGGCGAGCGTCTGGAGGAGGTCCGGCAGGGCGAGCTGGGCCAGCGCTCCTTCGATCTCCTGTGACTCGCCCGCGTCGCTCCTCGCCCGCTCGGCCCGGGCCAGGAGGTCATCGATGTGCGCCAGGACCTCGTCGAGGTTGTACGGCTTGCGCAGCAGCGGCCCGGGCCCGTCCCGCATCGCCTCGTCGGCCTGCTCGGGACTGGTGGTCACCACCACCGGGATGGTGTCGGTCCGGGGATTGGTGCGGAGGATGTCGACGAAGGTCCGGGCGTCGAGCACCGGGCAGCCGTGATCGAAGAGCACGAGATCCGGGTGACGGAGGACCGCCAGCTCCAGTGCCCGGGCCCCGTCGCGCGCCGAGTGCACCTGATACCCCTTCTGGCGGAGCGCGCGGGTGAGCCCGCGCACCGAGGTCAGGTCGGGGTCGGCGAGAAGGACTTTTCGGATGGTCGTCATGGACAGGAAGGGTCAGTACGGTTGCAGGTCGTAGGCGGTCTGCAGCTTGGAGACGAGGCCGTCCACCAGCGCCGCGTCCGAAGAGTGGAAGGCCCAGGTCGCGCCGCGTCCCCGGCGCTGGAGGAGCGCGTACGCCGCCGACCCGTGGAGCCAGAGCACGAACTGGTGCCGGACGAGCCGCTCGTCGCCTCCGAGGACCAGCGGGGTGAGTCCCGGGCGCGGCGTCACCTCGGCACGGCGCGCGAGCAGGTAGACCCGGGGAGCGAAGTCCTGGCTCGCCCGCTCGAGCGTCCTCACCAGCGCCAGAGTGTCCCCCGCCTCCGCCCCGCCGAGGTACACGAGGCTGCGCACCGAGGGCTCGCGCAGCAACGTGCGCCCGATCTCCGCCTGCACCTCGTCGAACATCCCTTCCGGGATGCGCCCGCGGCGCGACGGCTCCGCGCCCTCCTCGGCCGGTAGGCGCGGCCCGTCCGGTGACCCGAGGAGGAGCTCCACCGCCTCCCAGAATCCCACCGCATCCAGCACCAGCCGGCGGTGGAGCGAGGCCCGCCGTTGCTCGAGACGCGCCCGGCAGGCCTCGATGAGGAAGTCCAGGTCCTCTCCGTCGCGGGGAAAGCTGGCCGCGCCTCCGGTGAGCTGGAGCGGCACGGCTCCATCCACCGCGCGCAGCTCGGGCGCCTCGCGGGCCGCGGCCAGCGCCCGGCGGAGGAAGACCTGCGCCCCGAAGGCGTCCGTCTCTGGAAGCAGGAGCAGAAACTCCTGCTCCGCCACCTTGGCCAGGACGTCGGACTCCCGCAGCACCCGCCCCAGGGCCCGGGTGATGGTCCGTACCGCAGCCCGGGCCTGCTCGGCGCCGGCCCGCGCCCGGAGGTGGGGGAGCCCGTCGAGGGCGAAGCTGAGGAGGGAGAACCCGCGCCCGTAGCGGCGGGCCTTGTCCACCTCCTTGGTGGCCACGTCGGTGAAGTAAGCGAGGTTGTAGGCCGAGGAGTCGGGGTCGCGGAGCGCGAGCCGCTGGAGCGCCCGGAACCGCCGGGCCGAGAGCAGGGCAGCGGCTCCCACCGCGGCAAGGGTGGCGGTGGCCTCCAGCGCCTCGGGCGGGAACCCCTGAGGCGCATCCGAGAGCTGGGCCAGGGCGAGGCCCTCGCCCCGCGCTGCCAGCGGCACCCAGAGCCCCGGGCCCTCCACGACCCAGGGCCGCCCGGCGGAGAGCAGGGTTCGGGCGTCCGGATCCGGCGCGAGGAGCTCGGCGTAGGCCTCGCGTTCCTGACTCCCCAGGCTGGCACGAAGGACCAGCTGCCCTGCCTCGTCGGCCAGCCAGAGCGCGCCAGCGCCGGCTCCCGAGGCGTGGAGCAGCTCGCCCAGGAGCTGCTCGTGGAACCCCTCGGCGTCGGGATCGCGAAGGAGCGTCGCCGCCCGCCGGTGCAGCTCTGCGTCCCGGCGCGCCGCGGACGACTCGGCCCGGGCGGCGTCGCGCTCGCGGCGCAGGTTGACCCACGGCACCGCGCGCTCCACCGCGGCCAGGAGCCCGCCTCCGTCCGCGGACGATGCCCACTCGAACGGTGCGGTGAGCTGGGGAACCGGCCGCCCCGGCTCCACCCAGGCCACCACCGGCACGTCGGGCCAGCCACCGCGAAAGCCGTCGAGCGCGGCGGGGTCGCCAGGCACGCCGATGACCAGGATGTCCGGAGCTCCCTTGCGGGTCTCCAGCTCGCCGGGGGCTCCGGCCCAGCCCACCGTGTGTCCCGCCTCCACGAGGCGCGCGGCGAGCCAGGAGCGGACCTGGGTACGGGCGTCCACCACCCAGAGCTGGACCGGCGGCGGCGTGGGGGAGGGTCCGTTCAGCGGAGCAGCGCCTCCGGCAGCTCGGCGGCGAAGACGAAGCGCGCCGGGCCACGCAGGGTGGTGCGCTCCAGATCCGCCGACACCCGGACCGCCATCCGGCCACCGGGGAGCTCCACCGGAACGAAGGCGTCCGGTGGGACCCAGCCCGCCACCACCGCGGCGGCGACGGAGGCGACGGCTCCCGTTCCGCAGGCGTCGGTCAGACCCGAGCCCCGCTCCCACACCGAGACCCGGAGCCCCTCCGCCGCGCGGGTCACCGCCTCGACGTTGGTGCGATCGGGAAAGCCGGGGAGGTGCTCGAGCCTCGGCCCGTGCTCGCGCACCACCTCCGCCGGGGCCCCGAGAAGGACCAGGTGGGGGTTGCCCATGCTCACCGCGGTCCCGGGCCAGTCCACCCCGGGCACCGCCGCGGCGACGAACGGGCCGCCTCCGGGTCCGGACGGCAGATTGGGCGCCTTCAGCCGCGCCGGGCCCAGGTCGATCTCCACCTCCACCACCTCGCCGCCCGACCGCCGCGCGCGGGCCGGGAGCACCCCGGCACCGGTCTCCACCTCCACCGCCTCGCGAGCGGGCTCGCGGTCCAGGAGATGCTTCGCCACGCAGCGGAGGCCGTTGCCGCACATCTCGGCGATGCTCCCGTCGGCGTTGTGCACCACCATCCGTGCGGCGGCGCGGCTCGACGGCAGGAGCACCAGCACCCCATCCGCCCCCACGCCCCGGCGACGGTCACAGAGCGCCCGCGAGGTGGCGGCCGAGACATCCAGGCCCGAAGCACGCCGGTCGAGCACCACGAAGTCGTTGCCCAGACCTTCGTACTTGAAGCCCCGCTCTCCGCCGCCGCTCACGACTCTCCCTCGCCCGGCGGCCGCGGCGTCCCGCGCGCCAGCGCACGTCGCAAGGTGAGGAGCTCCCCCTCCTGCGCCGCCAGACGCCGCTGGAGCTGGTCCACCCGGGCCGAGAGGTCCTGGGCCTGTACCCGGGCCGCCTCCACCAGCTCCCTCGCCTCCTCGCGCTCGCGCGCCCGCTCATCGGCGAGCGCATCGCGGGCCGCGACCGCCTCGGCCAGCATCTGCTGCAGGGCTCCGGGCGCGGCCTCGCCGGAGGCGCGGGCAACCTCGAGCGCCTCCAGCAGGGACTGCTCCCGGGACGCGGCATCCTCGTTCTGGATTGCGAGCGCGTCCCGCTCGAACTGCACCGTGGCCAGCTCGTCGGAGAGCTTCCCGAGCTGCTCCTCCAGATCAGCCACGCGTCCCTCGGCGAGCTCCTTCTCCTCGTCTCGCATCCGGGCGCGGGCGCGCTCCTGGGCGAGCTCGACTTGCAGCTGCTCCCGGGCCTGCTTCGCCGCGCGGGCCTGCTCCTCGCCACCGCCCTGCCCGGCCTCGAGCGAGGCCACCCGCGCCGCCATCTCCTCCCGTGCCACCTCGATCTCGGTCAGCCGCTCCAGCGCCGCGTCGCGCTCGCTGACCAGCACGTCTCGCTCGGCCCGGAGGGGACCCAGCTCGGCCTCCACCGCCTGCGCCCGCTGGAAGGCCGCCTCGAGCGCGTCCACCCGCGCCCGCGCATCCTCGAGCGCCTGGCCGAACGCCTCCGCCCGGGCGAGCGCCTCGGCGTGCTGGGCACGGAGCGCTCCCAGCTCCTGTGCCGCCGGCTGGACCTGGGCGAGCGCCTCGGTCTTCTCCGCCAGCGCCGCTGCGGTGTGCTGCAGCTCCACCTCCAGGGCCACCACCCGGGCCTCGAAGCCCATTGCCGTGCTGCTCGCCGCGCCCCGCGCCTCCTCGAGCGCCTGCGAGAGCTGCGCGCTCTCCTCGTCCGCCTCCGCCAGCCGCTGCTCCAGCGAGGCGAGGCGGGACTCGAGCTGGGAGCCCTCGGCGGCTGCCGCCCGGGCCGCCTCCCGGGCCGCGTCCCGTTCCGTCGAGAGGCTGGCCGTGGACGCCTCCAGCTCGGCGAGCCTCTCACGCGTCCCGGCGAGGTCCGACTCCGCCGCCGCGAGCGCCCCGCCCCGGCTCCGCGCCTCCTGCTCCAGCCGCTCCCGCTCCGCCTCCAGCTCCGCCGCCCGGGCCTGCAGGGCGGCGTGGGCCTCGTCCTGCTTGCCCCGCTCGACCAGCTCTGCCGCGAGCCGGGCCAGCTCAGCCTCGGACCCGGCGAGGCGGGGCTCCGGGGCGGGGGGGGCCCCCTGCCGCTCCATCAGCTC